>ENA-OSEY01000491-OSEY01000491.1-marine-metagenome-genome-assembly--contig:-NODE-491-length-29004-cov-5.566011_pt1 | contig 29004 bp, 32 predicted proteins | sample MGYA00248465_ERZ534230 | MGnify/ENA primary metagenome ERZ534230 (study PRJEB26409, sample SAMN06344110) | marine metagenome | isolation source: Sea water from surface | place: Atlantic Ocean:Southern...
AAAAATTTAATATTATTTTTTATTGTATTCACCGCATAATAAATAAATTATATAATAATCAAAATTTAAATTCTATGAAAAAATCTATTTTATTAATACTTAGTATTATGTTTTGTATTTCTTTGAGCTCTCAGAGAAATCCTGGTGCAGAATATTGGATTAGTTATACCTACAACCCTAAAAAAGGAATGACTGAAGAGTTTGAAAAAGCAGTTGCTGAAAAAACAAAAAAATTCAATAGTAGTGAGGAAAACGCTTTTTTTACTTTTCAAACATTAACCGGAAATCAACAAGGTGCTTATCAAAGATGGCAGGTTAGGAAATCTGTTGGATACTTTGATGAGGATCGAAAAAAAGAAGGCAAATACTGGAATGATAATGTTGATCCAATGATTGCTGAAAAAAGTGGACAAATTATTTGGATGCGCTTAAAAGGAGCAAGTCATGGATGGGATGAATCTAGAATGCCGGATAAATTTTATACACAAGAAACAGTTGTAATTAAAAGAGGAAAAAATCAAGACTTTTTAAAATTCCACAGAAGATTCACACAACTAATGTCTGATATTGAGTGGACTGGAAACAGGGGAATGTTTAAGCTAAATAATGGTGGTAATGTTCAGACTTATATGCTTATACATGGGTTTAATGAACATAACTGGATGTCATATTCAACTAATCTTGAGCAAGGCACTAATTGGGTAGAAGTATATGATGAAAAGTTTGGAGAGAATGCGTGGGCTGAAGACCGTGAGCTTGCAAATTCTGCTATTGAGTCGTGGGGCGCGACATCTAGAAAATTAGAATTTAGGCCAGATCTTTCAAGTAAGCTGTAGTTTAATTAAATAATCTGGGTGTTTATTCACCCAGATTTTTATAAAATAAATTAATCATGAATAACTCAGAAATCAGAAATGTTACAAAAGAAGTATTAAAAGGAAAATATAAAAATGTTATGTTGCCTTTTTTATTGGCAACCTTATTATTGAGTCTAACTCAGCAGGAAGAATTATATAGCTCTGCTTATGAAGCTTACGGCTTAAGCTATGTCTTTACTATTGGATCATTAGCCCTATTTATTCAAGGCCCAATAAGTATTGGTTTGGCAACTTATTCACTTGCAATTGCAAATCAAAAAGATTACAGCTATAATCAAATTTTTACAGGTTTTAAATATTTTTTCAAAGCATTGTTTTTATTCCTACTCTTTAATATCTCATTTCTTATTGGATTTATATTTTTAATAATTCCTGGGATAATTATAGCCCTGATGTTTTTTCAAATTTTCTATATAATGGCTGAGGATCCTCAAACTGGTGTGATAGATGTTTTCAAAAAAAGTGCAAGTTTAATGAAAAATAAAAAGCTTCAACTTTTTGGTTTGGGAATGAGATATGTTGGTCTTTTTATTTTGGGAGTTTTTACGCTTGGAATTTGGTGGCTATGGTTGATCCCTCAAGCTTATGTATCATTTGCAATTTTTTATAAAGAGCTTCAGTCATAAAATTCTTATTTTTGCACAAACTAACTAACATGAATGCAAAGAGATTTTTTTTATTTTTTACCCTTCTGATTTTTCTGGCCTGTGGCAGCTCCGATGATTCGTCTGATACAAGCGGAAATAATGGAAACAATAACGGAGGCAATAATAATGGTGGGAATAGTGGTGGCAATGATGATACCAAAGATGAAACAAATTATTATTTCAGTGATTCAGGAAATGATTCCAATTCTGGTTCTCAAAAAAATCCTTGGAAGTCGTTATCAAAACTAAATAGTAGTGAACTCAACCCTGGCGATTCAATTTTCTTTAACAGAGGAGATTCTTTTTTTGGTGAGTTGGTCGTAAATGGCTCAGGTACTGCGTCAGAGCCTATAGTGTTTACATCTTATGGCTCAGGGGACAAGCCAATTATTAGTGGAAAAGTAGGCTCAAGTGGTGGTGGTGATTATCAACAGGCCATTTATGTATTGAATAACGACAATATGGTTTTTGAAAATTTAGAAGTCCAAAATAATCGTCAAGCTCCTAGAACAAATGTAGATAACTCTGACAGTTTTGGTATTCATATACACAACACTAGTGAAGAGACTTTAAATAATTTTGTTTTTAAGAATATGACATTTAAAAATGTTTATGCTATAGCCCAGGTTGATCCATCTGATCAGCAGGCATTCAATCAGTTTGAAGTTGCTGGAATTAGGATTTTTACAGATTGGAATAAAGCCCCTATTAACAATGTTTTGGTTGAAGACAGTTATTTCACAGATTTGCAAAGATTTGGAGTTCATGCCAAGCATTCAATAGGAAATAATTCAAATGATAATAGACACACAAATTTTGTTTTTCGAGGAAATGAATTTAAACAGATTGGAGGCACATGTATACTTCCATCTCGGGTCAGAAATTGTCTCATAGAAAATAATATTTTTGATGAACCTGGTGCGAAAACCAATTCAAGAATGATTGGTAGAGGCAGTGCAGTATGGAATTGGTATAGTATCAATACTATAATCCAAAACAATCAGGCGCTAAAAATTAGAGGAATTCTAGACTCACACGGGATTCATATAGATCATAGAAACGTTGACACCTTTGTTCAATACAATTATATGGAAGATTGTGAAGGAGGTTTTGTTGAAATTTTGGGAGGAAATGAGACCTCAGTCTACAGATTTAACATCAGTGTTAATGATGGCTGGAGAAGCAACCCAAATTGGGTGAACAGTAATCATACAATATGGCTGAGCGATAATATTGGAGGTCAGGACGGATACAATTCTGAAAATAGTTATATATACAATAACACAGTGGTAATAAACAGGTCTTCAGATCCATATAGAACAGCTATTGATATTCAAGCAAACAATACAAGAATTTTTAATAATATTTTTTATTCTATAAATGGATCAAAAATGGGCAATAAACAAGTCAACGTAACTGATACTAACTTATCAATGACTAATAATCTATTTTTTGGGCAAGTTGATACAAGATTTAAAGATTACGACGAACAAGCAGTTTTTCAAAATCCGAACTTTTATAACGAAAGCTTAGATGGCGCAAAAGGTTATCAGCTACTTGCAGGCAGTCCGGCAATTAATGCAGGAATTCCTTATTCTGGAAAATACGCTCACCCTCCCATTCCAGTGGGGGATTCTGATATTTTTTCTGAGATTGAGGCAATACCCTCAGTTGGTTTTTTTGGCAGGTCATTGACTGTGAACTCAACACCAAATATCGGAGCAAACAATGCGAAAAATGGAGAAATAACAAGTTTATATAATTTAGAAAACCCTTTAATTAAAGATTTGTTTAACAATCAAGAAATCGAACTAAAAAATGTAGACAATGACTATAAGTTTAGGTTAATTGATATTACCGGAAAAGAAAAGAAAAGTGGAACAGTCAATAGTTCAAATTCAAAAATCAAACTAGATAATGATTTAGAAAATGGAGTTTATTCAATAATTATCGAAAACGATGAAAAGAGGTTTTCACAAAAATTTATTTATAGAAAATCTGACTCATAATAATGAAATGCTTGAAATGTAAACATACATGGCAGAGATCAAAATGGACGGAATTTATTTCGTTTTTAGCAAAATGTCCAAAGTGTGGAAGCAGATTTTTATTAAGGTATTAAACTCTTTTGATTTTTAATTGTCTCTTGTATAGACGGACTTGTATTAAACAAATGATATATGGAATTACTAATAAAAAATTTAACAAAAACTTATAGCAATAAAGTAAAGGCCCTTGACAATGTCAGTTTAAAAATTGGTGTTGGTATGTTTGGGTTGTTAGGCCCAAATGGTGCAGGTAAGTCTACATTGATGAGAACGATTGCCACAATTCAATCACCAGACGCAGGTGAAATTCACTTCAATGATATTAATGTACTAGATGATCAATTATCCCTAAGAAAAATTTTAGGTTACTTACCACAATCATTTGGTGTTTATCCAAAAATGTCTGCTGAACAACTCTTAAATTACTTTGCCGTTCTGAAAGGAGTTAGTGATAAAAAAGAGCGTAAAGAGTTGGTTAATGAACTTTTAGAAATCACCAATTTACAAGACGTTAAGAAAAAAAATGTTGATGGATATTCAGGTGGAATGAAGCAAAGATTTGGTATTGCTCAATTATTACTTAATGACCCTAAGCTGATTATAGTTGATGAGCCAACTGCTGGATTAGATCCAGCTGAAAGACAAAGATTTCTAAATGTAATTAGAGAAGTAGGAACAAATTGTGCAGTCATATTTTCAACTCATATCGTAGAAGACGTTAAGGAGTTGTGTAATGATATGGCAATAATGAATGGGGGTAAAATACTAAAACATATAAAACCCGCGAAAGCAACAAAAGAAATTTTAGGCAAGATTTGGACAAAATCTGTTAAGAGAGATGATCTTGAAAAAGCCGAACAAAAACACAATGTATTGTCGTCAAATTATAATGTAGACAATACAATCAATATTAGAGTATATTCTGATAAAAAACCCGGTGTTGGATTTAAAAAAACAGAACCACAACTTGATGATGTTTACTTTATAGCCTTAAAAGAAGATCAAAAAAAATAATTATATGTTCTTTAATATTTTCAAAAACGAAATTAGTTATTGGTTAGACAGACCTGCTTTTTATGTTTATTCATTGATATTTTTATTCATTGCTGTAATGATCTCAGGATCTGCAGCTGGTTTATTTGATTCGGTTACAGTCACTGTGGGTTCATCAAGAATTGTAAACTCTCCATTCGCACTTTCTGGACTCTTTGCTGGCCTAAGTAGTTTGGTGATCTTTTTATATCCCTCAATAATTGGAGTATCTGTCTACAGAGACTTTAAAAGCGAAATGCATACAATTTTATATTCCTATCCCTTTACAAAACTCGAGTATTTACTTGCAAAATTTTTCAGTGGAATATTTATTGTTCACATTATCGTATTCTTAATTGGAATAGGGATTGCTCTTGGATTTAATTTGCCTGGTACAAATCCAGATCTTTTGACAGACTTTGATATCAAACCCTATTTTGATGCATATATCATATATGTCTTGCCCAACATGTTATTTACAGGAGCGATTGTTTTCGGCATAGTTACATTCACACGTAATATTTCAGCTGGATTTATATTTGTCATTGTTATTTTAATCTTACAAGGCTTTCTTGTAAGCTTTGGTCAAGAGCAAGAAAATAGGTTAGTTGCTGCTCTTCTAGACCCATTCGGCGACATGGCCCTAGATTACTATACAAGATATTGGACAGTTGCAGAACAAAATGAATTGTACATCCCCATAAAGGGAGTATTTATTTATAATAGACTAATATGGTTAACAATTGGACTTGCTGTTTTTATTTCCATATACAAACTTTTTGCTTTTAGTCAAAACGCATTCACATTTTCATTTAGAAAGAAAGATTCAGTCAGGTTTACAAAATCAAATTTTGGAGGAATTACCAAAATTGATCTTCCAAAAATTAATTTAAGTTTTTCTGCTAAAACAAAGTTCAATTTATTATGGCGTCTTTCAAACATTGACTTTTTATACATTATAAAGAGTTGGCCTTTTATTTCAATAGTAATTGTTGGCTTGCTTTTAAACTTAGTTGGCCTATTTGAATTGGGAAACATTTTTGGTACCGCAACATTGCCAAGGACGTGGAGAATGTTAGAGGCAGGAGCACCATTTACACTGGCGATCAACATTTGTACTTTTTTATATGCTGGTTTATTAATTCATCGCTCTAGAATATCTAATGTTAACCAATTAATTGATACCACACCAACTCCAAATTGGATTTTACTGGGCTCGAAGTTTTTGGCCATAGTTAAAATGCAGATTGTGTTATTGTCTCTCATCATGATCACGGGAATTATTTTTCAGATTTATAAAGGATACTACGACTTTCAGATTGGACTGTACGTATATGAGTTAATTGTTCTGAACCTTATATATTATGTCATTTGGGCACTGTTGTCCTTTTTTGTACAGACCTTAATACCCAACCCTTACTTAGGGCTTTTTGTAATGATTGTTCTATTGATTGGTATCCCGCTTACAAGCATTGCAGGGATTGAACAATCAATATTTAAATACAATCAAGGTCCAGGTTTTTCTTATTCAGATATGAATGGTTATGGTTCAGGTTTGGAAAACTATTTTGTTTATAAAATTTATTGGTTATGTCTGGGAATAGTGTTTTATATACTTACCATTTTATTTTACAATCGTGGAATATCTAATGGTTTAAAAGAAAAATTTAAAATTGCCAGATCAAGATTCAATGGCAAAAATCCGTTTTTCTTATCACTTTTTACATTGTTATTTATTTCAATTGGGGGATACATTTATTATGTAAATAACATTTTAAATGTCAGAAAATCAGCTAAAGAGAGAGAAATTGAAACAGTAGAGTGGGAAAAAAAATATAAAAAATTTGAGAGTTACAGTCAACCAAGAATTGTTTCTGTTAACGTGAATGTTGATCTTTTTCCAAAGTCTAGAAATGTAAGTGCATCCGGCCAATACGTTATGGTTAATAAAACAAAGGATGTAATTGACAGCATATTTTTAAATCATAATCGTGGTATTAGCACTTTTGAGTTTAGCAAAGAAAACACTCTTGTTCTTGAGGATACAATTTATCATTTTGATATATACAAGTTAAAAGAACCATTAATACCTGGAGATTCATTAAACTTAAACTTTACGGTTAAAAACCAGCCAAATACATTTTTAAGAAATAATTCACCAGTCTTATACAACGGAACGTTTGTTAATAATTTCACACTCTTCCCTTCACTTGGATACAGTGGGGGAGAATTAAGAGACGATAAAACAAGGGAAAAGTATGGTCTTCCACCAAATAAATTAAAACCACATCCTTCTGATTCTACAGCATTAGGAAATACATATATTTCAAACGATTCTGACTGGATCGATTTTGAAGCAGTTGTAAGTACATCAAAAGATCAAATTGCGATCGCTCCGGGCTATTTACAAAAAGAGTGGATTGAGGATGACAGGAGATATTTCCACTACAAAATGGATAGCAAAATCTTAAATTTTTATGCATTCAATTCTGCTGATTATCAAGTCGCCAGAGACAAATGGAATGATGTAAATTTAGAAATCTATCATCATAAAGGACATGAGTACAATTTAGATAGAATGATGAAAGGTATGAAAGCCGCCTTAGAGTATTGTTCAGAAAATTTTAGCCCTTATCAACACAAACAAGCCAGAATTATTGAATTTCCAAGAACATCCGGAACATTTGCTCAGTCTTTCCCAAATACGATTCCTTTCTCTGAAACATTTGGTTTCATTGCTGATGTAGATGATTCTGACGAAGGCGGAAATGACTTTGCATTTGTTGTTACAGCACACGAGATAGCACACCAATGGTGGGCCCATCAAGTTATAGGAGCTGACGTTCTTGGCGCTACTATGCTTTCTGAAAGCCTTTCGGAATATGTTGCTCTAAAAGTCATAGAACAAGTAAATGGAAAAAATAAGATGAGGAAGTTTTTAAAAAGATCCCTAGATACGTATTTGACACAAAGAACTTTTGAAACTAAAAGAGAAAATGCTTTAATGTATAATGATGGACAAGGCTATATTCACTATCAAAAAGGTTCACTTATCTTTTATGCACTCAGTGATTATATTGGAGAAAAAGTTTTAAATGAAACGCTTTCAAAATATGTAGACAAAGTTGCATTCCAATCACCGCCCTACACGACATCAATTGAATTGGTTGATGATCTGAGAGAAGTGATTCCTGACTCTCTCAATTATGTAATCAAAGATATGTTTGAAACAATCACTTTATATGAAAACAGAATCTTAAAAGCAGAATCTAAAGAACTAGAAAGCGGAAAATATCAAGTTGATCTGGAGTTCAGGGTTAGTAAGTATAGAAATGATGAAAAAGGAAAAATGTTTTATGGAAATGAAGAAAGAGACTCTATTTTCTACAAGTCTGATGATATGAGAAAACCAGAGTATTCAGTGTACTTAGAAGACTATATAGATGTGGGTATTTTTGGAGATGACGATAATAATGAACTTTATTTAAAGAAACATAAAATTACATCCATAAATAACAAGCTCTCAATCATATTGGACGAAAAGCCTGCTGAAGTTGGTATTGATCCTTACAATAAACTGATTGACACGAATTCGGATGATAATAGAAAGAAAGTAGAATCACTTTAAAATGTCAAATAATTACGCACTCATAACTGGAGCCAGTTCTGGAATTGGATTGGAAATTGCAAAGTGTCTTGCTGAAAAAAAATATAATGTAATTCTGACAGCAAGAAGTGAAAAAAAACTAATTCAATTTTCATCTGAAATATCTCAAAACTATGGCGTCAAATCAGATTATATTAAATGTGATTTAAGTGAAAAGGATGCACCCAAAATGCTTTACGATTTTTGTGAATCAAATGATTATCAAATAACTATCCTCATTAACAATGCGGGTTATGCATTACCAGATTTATTTCATATTTCCCCTATGGAAGATGAAGAGAAGTTTCTGAGGGTACTTTCAACATCTGTTATAGCTTTAACAAAGATATTTTTACCTAAAATGATGAAAAACGGTCATGGAAATATAATGATTGTTTCCTCTGTGGCTGCCTATGCGCCTCCATCATCAATTCAGTCATTGTACGGCCCAGTAAAAACATTTATGAATAGATTTAGTGAGTCTTTAAATGCTGTATATAATAAGCATAAAATATATTCAACTGCTTTATGTCCAGGATATACTGTAACAAATTTTCATACGGCAAGTGGTGTTCAAAATGAGATGGATAACGTACCTGCTTTTTTAAAAAAATCAGCTAGAAGAATTGCCGTCGAGGGAGTTGAAGGGATGCTAAATAATAAAAAAGTTGTGGTACCAACTAAAACTTGGAAGTTTATAGTTTTTCTTTTAAATATTGTTCCAAAAAAGGTATTTGATTTTTTAAGTTCTTTTCTAGCACCGGGGAGGTATGAGTAAAAAGCCTGTTGCATTAATATGCTTAGTTATTTTTATTTTATACGTTTGGGCAGAGCTTGGAGTTGGAATTTTTTTTCAAAACTCTTGGGGTGGTAATTAATTTTTTTTAAATTATAATTGATGAAAGAGTTTAAGTCTATTGGAATAAATTTAGATATGCTTGCTGGGCTGCTAATTCTTATGTTGCCCTTATACATAGATGCTGTTCAGGATTTCTTCATCCAAAATCTATATATTATTATACCATGTACAATTTTATATGCTCTATGTTGCATTACAACCGTTCGAGTTAATAGAGAGGGAATAAAAAAGGAATTATATTTAGCTCCCATTACACTAAAAAAAAAGACATGGAGAGAAATTAAACATTACGCTCATGTAACTGAAAAATGGAGTGGACAATACGGAACACAAAAAATTGAAGTTTTATGGTTCATAGATTTTAATGACAAAGTTTGCTTAAGAATACAAAAAAAAACCAGGAAGAATTTAGATAAAATCATGGAAGCTATTGATAAGTTCGAAGACAAGTATGAGATTAAGTTAGAAATTAAAGATCCATATCTAATGGCATATGGATACAGTAAGGTTAAGTATCCTACTGAAAAATCGGAGGAGGTTAAAAAAGATGATAAGCCAGAATAATTATTATAAATTTGAATCATGAAACACATTTTTAATTTTAAGTTTGGATTCTTCTTTTTTGTTGGAATTGTTTTGGGGATGTTATATGTCCTGATTTCAGATTCAAATAAAGTTTCAGAGTCTGATGTAAAAGAAAAATTAGACGAAATTTTTCAAATTGTTGATAACGATGTAGATCGTTTTGGTGAAATTGTGACTGATGATTTTTTCATTTTCGAAAACAGCAAAAGGTACAATACAGAAGAATTTATCGATTTTGTAAAATCGTTTGATATTATAGAATCTAAAAGAGAATTTAAAAATATAGAAATCGATACTGATTTTAATTCTGCCCATGTAAGCTTAGAACATCATGGGGAGTTCGACATAAACACACCAGATGGAAAAGTCAGATTGATTTTTGATTGGCTTGAAAGTACTTACCTTGTTGAAAAAGATGATGAATTAAAATTTAAGTTCTATTTTTCTGAAGCGATTTTTGATACAATAGTACCAATTAATTAGTCTATCCTTTTTAATAATTTTTTTAATTTTTTAATAATTACCTGATAGCCTTTATTATTAAGATGGAGTCCATCCTGTAAATAAAAATTAGAGTTTATTTTATTTCCACTCATCAACTCATTATAAAAATCTAGCTGAATTAAATTTTTATTCTTCTTGCTTTCTAATCCAATTAGATTATTAATTTCTTCTATTTTTTCAATATCCTTTATTCTTTCAAACGATGGTTTTATTGAAAGATTTACAATTAGAGTATTTGGGAATTTTTTATTTACTTTTTTAAAAAAATCAATAATTTTTAGAGAAATTTTTTTTGCACTATATCCCAAAGTGAGGTCATTCCCGCCAAGATATGTAATGATATATTTAGGATTCAAGCTTTTAAATAAATCTTCAAAATTTTTCTTTAAATCCTTAATTAACGCACCACCAAAACCTAGATTAATTGAATTAAAATCTGAAAAATCAGACTCTATATTTTCCCAAAGCCTTATTGTTGAACTGCCATAAAAAACAAGTTGATTTGCAATTTCTTTTTTTTGAATAATTAATTTTTTTAAATCTTTCAACTCTGCTTCAAAATTTAAATCCTCTGAAATTAAATTTTTAACCCAAGTTTTGTATTGTTTGTTATAATCTTTAACAAACTCCACTAGCCTCGGATCATCGTCTTCATAAATTCCATAATCACTCATCTTAAATGGTTTCATTATCTCACATTTATAAGTGCTCTGTGAAAGAAGTTTGTCAAAATTTGCCATGACAATGGGAACTATTTTTGGTTGATTTTTAAGTTTTGTTGCTAATTTAAAAACACCAATTTTGAAGTCTCCCGGTGATTCTTCAGTTCTTCTTGAAAAACCTTCTGGACTAACAACTACCCCGTTTCCTTTTTTGAGATCATCCAAGGATTCACGATAGAAATTTTTATTGAAAGTTTTTATTTGACTATAGTTTATGTTAGGTGGAATAAAGTTTTGAGCAAATACCCTTATATAATTGAATTTTTCATAGTATTTGAAGTGATTTTTTTCTTCTTCTAATGAGCACCTAACAACTCTATTTCCTGGATTTTTGTAGTATTTCTCTAAAATAATACTAGTAATAAAATGGCTATCAAGGGTGATTTGGAAATCATCGAATACTGAATAATTTTGGTGATTATTAAGGTGATTATATATAAATATAGAGTTGCTTTCATGAGGAAGGTTTTCTGTTCCTTTCAAAATAAATTTTATGTTTGAAAAAATTTTTGAAAACTCTTGTGCGCAAAGTTTTCTGTTTTCTAAAAAATTAGAATTTTCTGGTAGATTAATTATGGTTTTATAAAGCTTTCTTAATTGGTCATTAAGATTTTGGTCAACTAATTTTTTTTTTGAACTCAACTAATTTTTTTTAATAAATTAATCATCTCATTAGGAGATTCAAGAAAATATTTTGCCCTAGTAGCTTTTCTTCCTACTTTAATTGAAAATGCTTTTTCTGGAAGATTGACAAACATATTTTCATCTGAAATATCATCACCAGCACACAAAACAAAATCATATTCATCTTCATTTAGAACAGAATTAACAGCACTGCCTTTATTAATATTAACATTTGTAATCTCAATCGCTTTATCCCCATCCATCATGATAAGGTTTTCTGATATTAAACTATTAATCACAGTCTTAAGTTCAACAACTCTGTCATTAGCAAGTTCTGGATCGGTTTTTCTGTAGTGCCATACTATACAGTTGGATTTCTCCTCAGTAAATGTACCAGGGGTTCTGTCTGTAAAATCTTGAAATATTGGAAGAAAGTTTTGTTTCCAGTTCGTGTCTTTCTGTATTTTTTCAATCCACCTTTTATTGATTTTTTTATGAAAATGTCCATGTTCAGCAAAGAGAGTAATGTTTAATTTTGAAAACCATTTATCTAAAAACTGTTTGTCTCTCCCACTGACAATAACTAATCTAGTATTATTTTTTTCTGCTAATGTCTTCAATAAATTTAGTACTTCAGCGCTTGGGGTTGCAGCCTCCGGCTTGTGATGAAAATCAACCAAAGTCCCATCATAATCAAACAATAATAGTCTTTTCTTTGCTTTACTAAATTCATCTTGTATAGTTTTGATGAGACCATTTTTAATTTTTATTGTTGAAGGGTCTTTTTTCTCACTTGACTTATTTTTCAGAGTTTTGAAAAATGCATTTGCCCAATATTTTACTGTATACCTACTAAGCCTTTTTTGCATCGTCTGATTCCTCCTGACTTGCTCATCAATAGGCATTTTTATTGCCTTTAGTATGCTATTTGCCATTGAATCTAAATCAAAAGGATTTACAGTAATAGCCTCAAAAAGTTCTTTTGAAGCTCCAGCCATTTCACTAAGAATTAATACTCCATCTGAATCAACTCTTGTCGCTACAAATTCTTTTGCAACTAAATTCATTCCGTCCCTAACCGGTGTAATCATCGCTATGTCAGAAATCATATATAAATCAATTAAATCATCAAAATCCATTTGTCTATAGTAGTACCATATTGGAGTCCAATTAACAGTTGCAAATTTTCCATTTATTCTGCCAACAAATTCGTCTGTTTCTTTTTTTAATTTTTTATACTCTGGAACATTAGATCTCGATGGAACACTTAACATAACAAGTCTTACTTTTTCTAAATACTCAGGGTTTTTTTCTAAAAAAAGTTCGAATGCCCTCATACGATTAATCACACCTTTGGTATAGTCAAGCCTATCGATTGAAAGAATTAGTTTGCTATCATCTGTAGATTTTTTATGTAAGTTCAATTGAATTTTTAGTTCAGATTGTTGTGATTTTTTTTGTTGTTTATGAAGGTTGGCAGCTTTATTAAATCTATCATAATCAATTCCCATAGGAAACGTATTTACAACAACTTCTCTTGATCCTAAATTCACTCTATTAAAATCTACATCATATCTTAAAATTCTTTTTACAGAACTTAAGAAGTGTCTCTGATAATCAAACGTATGAAATCCCACTAAATCAGCACCTAATATGCCTTCCAAAAGATCATTTCGCCAAGGAAAAATTCTAAAAATTTCAAATGAAGGAAATGGAATATGAAGAAAAAAACCAATTGTTAAATCTGGTCTTGATTCTTTAATCATTTTAGGTAATAGTAACAACTGATAATCATGAACCCAAACTGTTCCATTTGTAGCTGCGTGCTTAATTACTTCATCGCAAAACTTTTGATTTACTTTGACATATGATTTCCAATCATTTTCATTGAACTTTGCATATTCAATGAAGTAATGAAAAAGTGGCCAAATGCACTTATTTGATAATCCGTAGTAAAATTTTTCAATTTCTTTAGTAGTTAATTTAACTTCTTTAAGATTTAATTTATTTAAGGAATTACTTATTTCAGCCCTGTTTTTTTTATTTAAATCATTATCAGAAAGCCCTGACCATCCTATCCAAAGTGAATCGGTTTTTTGATGAATTGATTTTAACCCTGTTGCTAAACCCCCACTTGATGATTGAAATAGAAAAGATTTTTCTAATTTCGTTACATTAACGGGCAATCTGTTAGAAACAATTATATTTTTCCTCATAATTCCAGTGCGAATTTATACAAAATGAAAAATAATGAATATCGACAAAGGTTTAAATTACGGAATTATAGGAAATTGTAAATCTTCAGCCCTTATTAATGAGGATTCTTCAATAGATTGGTGTTGTTTACCACAATTTGATTCATCAGCTATTTTTTGTAAAATAATCGATAATCATATTGGTGGAAGTTTTAAAATTGAAGCTGACGAAAGTTATATAATTACCCAACAATACATAAACAATACTGCTATAGTAAGAACAAATTTCAAAAATGAAAAAAATGAATTCGAGGTATTGGATTTTATGACTAGATATAAATTGGATGATCAGAATTTTTACAGCCCACCTGAAATACAAAGACTTATTAAACCTATTAAAGGGTTACCAAAAATTAAGGTGCTTTACAACCCTACTTTGGAATATGCGAATGGCAAAACTAAAACCTATGAAAAAGAAGACTTTATAGTTAGTGTATTCGATGAGGCTAGTTATGAGACCTTATTTTTATATACAGATATTGAAAAGAAAAAAATTTTAGAAAACAAAGAGTTTGAATTGTCAAAATCTGTTTACTTAAATCTGTCTTATAATGAAAAAATTGATTTACCAAGTTTAAGTAAATCTGAAGAAGAGTTCAAAAAAACCCAAGAGTATTGGCTAAATTGGTGTAAAAAATCACCTTCATTTAAGTCATACAACAAAGAAATTACAAGAAGTTCTATCACGCTTAAACTATTAACATTTGAAAAGACTGGTGCTGTTTTAGCAGCTGCTACAACTTCTATTCCTGAGACAATTGGAGAAGTAAGAAACTGGGACTATAGGTTCTGTTGGATTCGGGATGCTTCAATGGTCATAAAGATTATCGCAAAATTAGGTCACCAAAGAATTGTTAAGAATTTTATTGATTTCATTGTTAATTTAATTCCGAATAAAAACGAAAAGCTTCAAATTATGTATGGAATTGATGGACAAAAAACTTTAACTGAAAAAATATTAAAACACCTTTCCGGATATAAAAACTCAAAACCAGTTAGAATTGGAAATGCAGCATACATACAAAAGCAAAATGATATTTATGGAATTTTAGTTGATGCAATCCACTTCCAAATTGAAAAGTTTAAAGATATCAGCTATAAACACGAACAATTATGGTCCATCGTAAAATCCGTTGTTTGGGTTGTAGAAAAAAATTGGAAAAAGCCTGACAAAGGAATTTGGGAATTTAGAAACGAAGATCAACATTTTACCTTTTCAAAGCTACTTTGTTGGGTTGCTATTGACCGGGCAATTAAGATATCAAATTTGATTAAAAACGGAAGGAAGTCTGATAAGTGGAAAATATTGAGGGAAGAAATAAAAAATGATATTCATTTAAATGCTTGGAACCCAAAAATAAAAGCATTCACTCAATCTTATGGCTCTGATTTTCTAGACGCGTCCGTTCTTTTAATGGAATCTTATGGATTTATTGATTGTAAAGACCCCAAATACGTTGACACTGTTAAGGCAATTGAGAGAGAACTTCTTTTTGATGGTTTATTATTTCGATACAAAAACAATGACGATTTTGGAGAGCCAAAGTCCTCATTTACTGTTTGTACTTTTTGGTACATAAATAGTTTGTTTAAAATCGGAGAGGAAACCAAAGCAAAAAATCTTTTTGACCAGCTGTTATCAAACTCCAATCATATGGGTTTATTTAGTGAAGATTTGGATTTTAAAACAAAAAAAATGTTAGGAAATTTCCCGCAAGCTTATTCACATTTAGCACTGATAGAAACCGCTATGAACTTTAATTCTTAATTGCTTTTAATTTCAGGATCATTTTCTAACTCTTTGTCTTGTATCTTATTCTGATTGTAAATGACTGCCAAAAAGCCAATTAAATAAAGGCAAAATATAACAAAACCTACAATGAAAATTATTGTATCATCCATTTCCTAAATTTTTATCATCATTTCTTCTTTGTCTTATTGCAATAGAGAGAGCGAGTATTGATGGAACCCAAATTCCAACAAAAATTCCACTCAGTTTATCGCCGCTAAACCAAAGAAAAACAGAAAATAAAAAAGATATAAAGGCTAGTATGATTGGGTAGTATTTTAAGAAAAAGTTATTCATTATTATGAACTTAGCAAAAATTGTGCAAAATCTGATTACTTATTTTTTTTTAACTTTTTATAGACCTCAAAACCTACCAATACAAAGATTAAGGCAATCCATAGGTAAACAAAAATTTCACTTTTATACCCCACCTCTAAAAAACTTATCAAACAAACTTACTTTCAGTTGAGTACCACCAATAATTAAAGCAGCAGTAATTATAATTATGTTCTTAATTATGTACTGACCCTCAAGGGTGGGTAAAAAAGGATTTGAATTTTGAAATGTAACTTCAGGAAGAATTACCAATGGTAAAAACGTTCCAGTCATCTGAATTAATAGAAGAACCATAGCAATTAGGGTTGTTCTCTTAAATAAAAAAAAGATTGCTATAAAAACTTCCCAAATACCAATGATTATTGTCCAAGTTGCAGCATCCAAAAAAGGCATCCAATAGACCGTATCCATAACAAGTTCTTGTGCTGGAGACAGGTTAATGATTTTTAAAAATCCAAACCAAAAAAATATGATAAACAAAGGAATTCTGACTAGGAAGTCATTGGTATTAAACTTATACATTAATTGCGATGTTTACAGTGAAGATAGTGCTTCTTTTTGAGAAACAATAGATTGCTTCAAATCTCTTCTAATATCTTTTTGTACTGTTCTTAAATATTTCTTCCTCTTTTTCTCTGAAACAAATGGTACGGACCAGAATTGTTTTGTCTTTGTAAATAGAGATAATCTCCATCCAAAAACAAAAGTATAAACCCCCATAACAAGTCTTAATTTAACTGAATTTACATATAGTGTTCTAACAGGCAGAGAAGGCGCTCCGTGAGTTATGTAGGTTCTTACTTTTTTATTTTTTAAAAACGGTACTGGGTAAGCGTAGGTTTTAGTTATGTTCACAAACTTGTATGCAAAACCTGGAGTAAATACCTCATCAAAAAAAACTTCCATTCTAGGGGTTAATCTAAACCACCAGACTGGTGAAATGATATAGATTCTTTCGCACCAAGTCACAAGTTTTTTATACTTTTCAATGACCTTAGTCCTTGGACGTGTAAAACTGTCCCTGTATAGATCTATTATCTCGAGCTCTTCCCCTTTTTTATTTATTTCAGTGCAAATGGTTTTAAAAATACCGTTGTGACAAAAAGAATTTTTATCTGGATGACCTACGACAACTAAGTTTTTCATTTCACTAACACATTGCTCAAAACATGTGCCATTATTATTTGTAAGACTTTATGAAATCTAATCTTGAAGCAAATGCCACCCAGTTTTTTGGAAATTTTCTATACAACTTTTGTAAAAGCATTTGATGTCCTATTTCTTTAACCCAATTAATCATGCTTTCATCTGAGCAGTAAAATTGAACTGTAAATGTTGAGCCTTGTAAATTGGTAGGATTCTCCTCAAATGTAACTTTAAGTAAATCAACTTGATGAACATTATTTGAAATTTCTGGAAGAAGAACCATATCAATATGTTCAATCCAACTCTTTTCAATTTCTTTTTCAACGATGAATGTTATATTATAAATGTGCATTCTCAATTAAATTAATCAAAACCTAAACCATTTTATTAAAATCAAAGTAATTTTGTGACCCAATAAATATGAATCATTGAATAAATTTTTATCAGATACTATTGAAAAAGAGCTCAAAGCATTTTATTTCAAAGCATTTAGACGAAGGTCAAAAAATCTTGAAACATTAGATTTAATTAAAGAATGCTACTTGGATCAAATTGATTTATTCAATGATTATTTGGAGCAGTTGCTTAAATCATTCAAAGAAAAACGAAGCAAAAACCTTTTATTGGAGGATTTAATTAAATTCAAAAATTTCGAAGGATGCAACAAAAAGATCATGAAATCCGTAGTTTCAGAAATAAAAAAAATCGATGAGTCAGTTGATTTTGAGTCAGATGAAACAAAGGATTTATTTGAATTCGATGATTAGATGGCATATTATTTGAAAAAAATTTAAAAAATTTAATATGAAATCAATTGATAAACCAATGTGTGGATGTGGAAATACATCAAATCCTAATGGTTATTGTGACGGATCACACAGCAAAAAATAATGAGTAAAATTTTAACATTTGGAGCTAGCTCCTCAAAAAAGTCAATAAATAAAAGATTTGCTGTCTATGTGGCTCATTGTATTCCCAATGCAGATGTAAACGTACTAGACTTAAATGACTATGAAATGCCAATTTACAGCATTGACAGAGAAAATGAAGATGGCATTCCAGATTTAGCCTACACATTTAAAGAACAATTTAAAAACTCAGATGCCGTTGTAATTTCTTTCGCAGAACACAATGCAACCTATACATCTGCTTTTAAAAATATTTTCGATTGGATATCAAGAATTGATAAAAATGTATGGCACAATAAGCCAATGTTTTTATTAGCAACATCCACAGGTGGAAATGGGGCTGTCATTGTACTTGAAGCAGCATATTCTCGGATAAGTAGACGGAATTCCAATCATATTTCAACTTTTTCTCTACCAAACTTTAATGAGAACTTTAATGACAGCATGGGGATAACCAACCCAAAACTTAAATCTAGCTTTGAGTCAAAGCTAGATGAATTTATTTCTAAAATATAAACAGTATGGGTATTATTGTTTATGAAAAAAGTGATCAAGCAAGCGGAAGCTTTAATCAGGGTGAAATTTTAGAAAAAAAACCCATTGGCTTTCCCCAAGATGGGGGTAGATTAAAACCTTACTCAAATATATTTTATTGGGCTCATGCTTGGACACCTGATAAAAAAAGTACAATTGGACTTCATCCTCACAGGGGTTTTGAGATATGCAGTTTTGTTTTAAAAGGCAAAATAAATCACTTTGATACTGTGCAAAATAAATGGATACCACTTGAAGAAGGAGATGTTCAAGTAATACGTTCAGGCAGTGGAATATCTCATTCTGAGGAAATTTGTGATAACTCTGAAATTTTTCAAATTTGGTTTGATCCGGATCTTTCAAAAACTTTAATAAAGGAAGCATCATATAGCGATTACAAGTCAAATGAATTTTTAATCAACACTACAAAAAATAAAGTCGTGAAAAATATAATAGGCAGTGATTCACCAGTTCAAATTGATTCTGAAGGAGTTAGTATAAATGAATATTGTTTTGAAATTGGAGATCATCTAATTGATATTAATCAAGGTTTTATTCATTCTATATTTTTGATGGAAGGAATGATGTCTTTTAATGGAATTGAATACTCTGCGGGAACTTTTTTTACTGCTCAATTAGAAAATTATTTCCAAATTAAAGTATTAGAAAAAGCAAAAGTTTTTGAAATTATATCACCCATCAATCCAAGCTATAGTACTTATGCCTAAGCAAAATTGTATGGCATAATACTTGTTAATTTCAATGTATGAAAAAAATCAAATTACTACTTATTACGTTACTATTTGTTGCTTGTTCTGACTCAGGTGATGATCCATATAATACAGATGACAACAATGACAATAATTCAAATACAATTAATTTGAGTTGGACACGAGGAACTAATTATGTCACTAATATTAAAGTTGGACAAACAATCACATGGACTTGGGCAGGGGGTAATCACAACTTAGTTTCAACTCAAGGTGTAGAGTCTTTTGATAGTGGATTTTCAAGTCAAACTGGATTTACTTTTTCACACACCTTTACAATTGTTGGAACAACCAATTATGTTTGTACTCCTCATGCATCTGACATGTATGGTCAAGTAAACGTTACTAATTAAAATATAATACTTGTTTATGAAATTCCTACTCACCATATTAGTCCTAATTACCTCATTCTCATGCTCTGATGAATACTCTGGTAATAATGACAGAGAACAAAGCCCATCAGAAATAATAGAGTTACCAGCGCTGCGTACTAATTCAAGTTTTAACCAGCCTTATAGAATTTTAAAAACAACAATTTCTGATCCAACGGTTTTTGATAAAAATTATGGAAATCTAGAAATCAGTATTGGTTATGTCCTAAGATATTATTTTTACACAGCTATCGATCTAAACTCCGACAAAAACGAATTAATTAGTATGGATAGATCCACATTTACAATGCCAGACACTTCTGATTCAGTTGAACTCATAAGAGCTGCCATTTCTGAGATTAGTAATATGACATTTGGCTCACAAGAAAATGAGGAATTCATCATCAAGTACTTTGATGGTTGCATTGATTTATCAAATGTTAGTAAAAATTGCATTGCACCAACTGTTGTAGACCCTGTTTGTGGTTGTGATGGTTTTACTTACAATAACTCTACCTTGGCTGGATGTGCTGGACTAATCAGTTATAGTCTAGGCTCATGTGACTAGAGATGTTCTTTCCATTTTGTTATAAATGTAAAGAATAATTAATCCGAAAACTATACCGCTTATCAATAGGATTATGCTGGTTAACCCAACTGCATTAAATGACAATCTTAAAAGTATGGTTGATATGATAAAACCGGTATTTCTAACCAGTTGTGAGTATCTTTCTGTGTATTGAAAAGAAATCAATAAAATAAATACATCAACCAAAATTAATATTCCAAAAAATTCTACAAAAAATAAATAATCTATATTTGGAGAGCCCTCTCCACCAATAAACACAGCACTATACCATTCTATAAAGCTAAATACACAAAGAATAATTAATGTAGGAATTAACAAAAGACTAATTAATCTTTTATAACCTAGGAAACGTTCCAAGTTTTGATGAACAGGTAGTTTTGGTAAATTCTCTTTCAACTTTTTAAACATATATATCAAATAAAAAACAATTAATACACCCGTCAAGTCATAAATTAGTTGAAGATTATTTTCATTTAAAATCCAATTATCGGATAAATCAACATCAGGTATATCTTTAAATATTTTTCTTATTAATATCAAAGACATAATTTCAAATTGCTTTGCAATTGAAGTTGTGAATGAGCGAGGAAGGTAGTAAATCAATAAAAATGCTTCATAGATAAGTATAAAAGAAAAAGGAGTGTAAATAGCTGAAATTGGATTTACAAATAGGCTACCCTGAAAAAATGATAGATCTACGTAGCCCTTGTTGTTTAGTAATATTAGAACCAAGTGAATTATAAATCCAGCTGTAGCTAGAAATAAAATAATTTTCTCAAATGTTTTTAAATTACTATCTGAAAAAACTTTTTCAAAAACACTATTAATTTTTTCAGTCATAAATTCTCTAATATTTTGTAAATATTTACTAATATTAACATCACAAATATATAAGTTAATTTAAACTAATATTTAAAAGACATGTTTTCCAAATTTAAAAAGTCAGACAAATTACTTTTAATTGCAGTGTTAATTTCATTTGCTTTATCAGTTGGATTATGGTTTAATGGTTTTAAGGAAGAAGGTTTTTATGTAGGATTATGGGTCCCCTCGATATTAGCTTTTGGTTCATACGTTAAAAGCGTATATAAATAGTAATGGAATTGTATTTATTTATAATTGGTTTTCTGGTTAGTTGTTTAGTGATTGCAAGTGTATTTCTAGTCAACAAAGAGGAAAAAGATAAGTATAAGGATTCAGATCAAGCTAATGAAATGGACTATGATGGAATGGGAAACTATGGTAGGTTTCCACAAAAAAATTAGTCTATTTTTTTCTCGCTGCTATAAAACTTTTTACAAAATAAATCATTGCCAGCAAAGATGTTCCACACATAAATAATACGCGAAATAGACCAATACCTCCTGATTCTAATGATTTAGGTAATCTCATTCCTAAAAGCGCAAATAGGATCAATAGTGTTAACAGTACGGCAATATGTGCAATAATTTTATTTTGATTTTTAACTCCACCAGCGCAAGCTAAAAGGATAGCCCCAAAAGCAGTTGGAATTAGTGCTGTAATTGATGATCCATCAATATAGCCCCAAACGCCAAGAACAATTAATGAAATGGAATTAATAAGATTTGCTTTGTATGCATTCATAATACTTCAAATTTAAAACTTTATTTATAAAATAAACGGAATTACGGCTTTTCTGTTTTTTGGATAGTTTTTAAACTTTTCGTTGTACCATTCGTGATGATTTAATGCCCTTGGTATTAAGTTGAATGAAGTCCAAAGAAAAAAACTTAATGAAGCTATGCTGGGAACAAGAATAAAAAATCCAAACCATTCAATTATCTCACCTAAATAATTAGGGCAAGAAACGAAGTTAAATAGCTTACCATTTGGGATTTTGTAGCCCATTTTTTCTTTCCTCAAAGAAATTAACTTATTGTCAGACGTTACATTAATTATCATCCCAATAAAAAATATCAATACACCAAGTATTATATTATATTCAAAAATGTTTGTCTCTGATACATTAATCTGGACATGATATCCGTTAAATAAACCATTGATTGTATTAAATGTAAATGCGCTTAAAACAATTAATATTGGAATTCTCTTTTTTTTGGTATTTATTCTTAGGGGAAAGATAATTGATCTATTGAAATAATGTAAAAACCAAATAAAGACAATTAACATTACCAATGGATTATCAGTATTTTGCAAACTCAAGACCGGCATAATAATTAATGCAGGTAGCTCCATAATAAACCATCCAAATGAGTTATCGATCAGAATTCCATGCTTCTTTTTAACATGTCTTCCATATGGCGCCCTTCTTTTTGAATAGATTAAGTAAAGGAAAGTGATTAGACCTAATGCTATCCAGCATAAAATCAAAAACCTAAAATTCTCAAAAAAAAAATGGCCCATCAACGAGCCATTAAATTATAAATATTTATTGAACTTTATTTATCTAGACCTACTATTGCCTTAATTAAGTCAAGAATTCTATCTATTGAATCATCAGACAATCCTGAATTTTTTAGTTTTTTAATATATTTTTTACTTGGTTTAAATTTTGATTTATCTGTGGACTGTACAAACTCCAATCTAATATCCCTTACTGTACTAAAAACATCTCTAAAATTATTTCTGTTAATTCCCTGTTCTCTTAAATATTCTATAATTTTTTCAAATATTGGATCACCAACATCTGGCCTGGCAGGTCCTTGACGTTTATTGGGTTTGTCAAAATTTGATTTGGACCGATTTTCAGATCTTAATTTGATTAATTTTTTAGCAAGATCTTTTAGTGCTTGCCTCTGTTTATCACTATAGTTTTTCAATTTCTCACTTGATTCCTTTGAAATTTCCATCTCATTAACATACTCCATCATAATTTTTCTAACAAGCATCATTGATGTTTGAATCTGGTCATCTTCAATTCCAATTTTTTTCATGTATTCAGAGACCATCTGTCTCATTTGTTCCCGATCTTGAGTATAGATACTGGTAGAACTTAGAAGAAGCGCTAGAATTATAATTAGTTTTTTCATTTTATTAATATGTTATATATATAAGATAATTCATAAAGGTAAAGGTTTAAATTTGTAATAATTATGGAGATTGAAATTTTTCAAATAGATGCCTTTACCTCTGAATTATTTAAAGGAAATCCAGCATGTGTTATGCCATTAGATTCATGGTTGCCGGATGAATTACTTTTAAATATTGCCAAAGAAAATAATGTATCAGAAACGGCTTTTTTTGTAAAAAAAAATAATGGGTTTAATTTGAGATGGTTTACCCCAGAAATTGAAATGGATCTTTGTGGTCATGCAACACTGGCGACGGCCTATTGTTTAAAAAACCATCTAGACTTTAAAGAAGATCAGGTCATCTTTAACTCAATCAGTGGAGAGCTAATTGTAAAATTTGATGAAGATTATATGCAAATGGATTTTCCACACAGAAAACCAATAAGTTCTGAATTACCAAAAAATATTATGGATTCTTTAAGCATAAAACCAAATGAAGTTTTAAAAGCAAGAGATTATGTTTTGGTTTATGAAGATGAAGAACAAATAAAAAATATTGAAATTAATAAGGAACTGTTTGACCAAATAAATTTGGATCCAGGGGGTGTTGTTATCACCGCAAGGGGAAGTGAATCAGATTTTGTTTCAAGATATTTTGTTCCTCAATGTTCTTTTTTTGAAGATCCAGTCACAGGATCTACACACTGTTCATTAGTGCCATATTGGAGTGGAGTACTAAAAAAAACCAAACTTAAAAGCATTCAATTGTCTGAGAGAGGCGGCGAAATGTTTTGTGAGGATTTAGGCAATCGGGTAATAATTAACGGAAAAGCTAAAACTTACTTCAAAGGTAAAGTTACTTTATAGCTGATTTTTTTCTTTTAATACAGTTGTCAAATAAACACCAGAAAAAATTAGCATGGAGGCAATGAATATTGTTAGCGTTATCGTATCAGATTTTGTGAAAATTGCAAATAAGACACCAATTATGGGTTGTAAATACATAAATACAGCAACCTCAGTCGAAGATAATTTACTCAAAGCAAATGCATTGAATAGGTAAGTCATAAATGTCGTACAAATGACTACATACATCATTGGCAGAATTGCTTCTTTGAATGGAAGGCTAGTCCATTCAACATTTAAAAATTGATTAATTCCTAATGGAAAATTAAAGATTAATCCAATAAGAAAAAGCCATTTTAGCAGGGTGATTAAATCATATTTTTCTGCCATTGGTTTAACAATAATTAAGTAGTATGCATACGAAATACTATTTACAATAAACAGAAAATTTCCAAGTGGAATATTTCTACCAACTGAACTATTTGTATCGGCACTTATAATTAAAATAAGAGCACCAATAAATCCTAGAAATATTCCTAATATTTTAAAAAAATTTATTCTTTGTTTAAACATGAAAAAAGATAGAATCACAACAAATATTGGAGACACAATGATTAATATTGAACTATTTACAGGTGTTGAATAGTCTAGTCCTGCGATGAAAGCAGCAATGTTAATGCTCATTCCAAACAGACCACACTTTAATATCGTAAATCGATCTTTTTTTTCAATTGGTTTACTTTTAATAAACAGGCTTAATGTCCAGAAGATTGCAGTAGCCCCTAAAACCCTAAGAAGAACAAGCCCCAATGAACCAATGTAAATTGGCATTATCATTTTTGCTATTGTATGGTTTAGGCCATATATAGTTGTAGCTGTTGTAGCAGCCAATAATGCTAGAACTTTGGTACGATTCAATCTCTAGAGCTTTTGATAAGTTTAGCAATATATTTTCCTATCATATCAAATTCAATATTCACAGTTGAGCCAATATTAAGTGATTTGAAATTGGTGTGCTCATATGTGTAGGGAATTATGGCTACTGAAAAGTTAGATGGGCCTGACTCAACAACTGTTAGGCTTACACCATTGACAGAAATAGATCCTTTACCAACAGTAATGTTTTCAGACTCATCATACTCAAAATTAAAATACCAACTCCCATTTTCTTCAGAAATATCCGTACATTTTGCTGTTTGATCAACATGACCTTGAACAATGTGACCGTCAAGCCTATCTCCAAGTTTCATGGCCCTCTCCAAGTTAATTAAAGTCCCAACTTTCCATTCTTTAACGTTACTTTTAAGAGAAGTTTCTTTTATTGCAACAACTGAGTGGGTCGATTCAGTTTTTTCAACAACTGTTAGGCATACTCCATCATGAGATAAACTTTGATCTATTTTTAGTTCGGATGAGATTTTAGATTTAATGGTAAAGATTATGTTATTTCCTTCTTTTTTAATTTGCTCTACTTCACCAACTGTTTCTATTATGCCTGTGAACATATAATTGTATATTTACAGGCCCAAAAATACACAATAATAATAAAGGCATGTTAAAAAATTCAAAACCGATTGTTGGAATTTCTGTTGGTGATCCAAACGGTATTGGTATTGAAGTAATCCTGAAATCTTTAAAAGATGCATCAGTACTAGAAAAATGTTCTGTTGTGGTTTTTTCAAATTTCAAATTAATAAAAAACCAAATGAGCTATTTCAATATTGATTTGCCTTTGAAAGAAGTCAGTCATTTTAATAATTATGATGAAAGGTGTATTAACGTACACCCAATTAATAAAAAAGAAATCAAACTTTCGTATGGTAAACTGACAACAGAAGGGGGTGTATATTCTAAGGATTCTTTATTTGAAGCTGTTAAAGCTTTAAAAAATAAAAAGATAGATGCTTTAGTCACTGGGCCAATTAATAAAAAAAACATCCAATCTGATGACTTTCGGTTCAAGGGACATACAGATTTTTTAGATAATGAATTTCAAGGTGAGAGTTTAATGTTCATGGTTTCAAATGAAATAAAAGTAGCTCTTTTGACAGAACACATTCCTTTAAGTCGCGTCAAAGATCATCTAAATAAAAATTTAATTGAATTCAGAATTAGAGAAGTTTTTAAGTCTTTATTCAATGATTTTGGAATTAAAAGACCTAAAGTTGCTGTCTTATCAATCGATCCACATGTTGGTGATCAAGGTGTGATTGGAAATGATGATGAAAAACTTTTAAAACCAGTTTTAAATAAACTTATTGGAGAATCCTATGACATTAAAGGTCCTTATGCAAGTGATAGTTTTTTTGGATCTCAATCATATAAAAATTTTGATGCAATTGTTGCCACATATCACGACCAGGGATTGATTCCCTTTAAGACATTAACATTTGGTAAAGGCGTAAATTTTACAGCAGGTTTAGATATAGTTAGAACCTCACCTGATCACGGCACAGCTTATGATATTTCTGGGAAAAATATTGCTAATTATGACTCATTTAAATCGGCAATATTTACATCTATAGAAATTGTAAAAAACAGAGGAAAAAATTAGTATATTCGCATTCCAATTTTTTTAAAAAAATGAGTAAAGTAAAGGGTTTTTCAGTAAAATTTATTGGATTAAAAGAAGGAACTCACAATTTTCAGTTTCCTTTATCCAAATCTTTTTTTGAAACATTTGAGTATTCTGAGTTCAATAGTGTTGATATTAATGTGGATTTAGTGCTTGTTAAAAAATCAACAATTATCGAATTAAGTTTAAAAGGTACGGGAAATGTTAATATAAACTGTACACTTACAAATGAACCTTTTGATTACCAAATTAATTCAAAATTAAACTTACTTGTTAAGTTTGGAGATTCGTATGATGATGAAAATGATGAACTTTTAGTTTTGCCTCATGGCTCACATTCTATTGATTTAGATCAATATTTTTATGAGATGATTGTTTTATCTATGCCCATAAGAAATGTTCATCCAGATGTGGAAAATGGGACTATAGACTCCGAAATATTAAATAGATTAAAAGAATTTGACATTAATAAAGAAAAAAATAGTAATTTCGACGCTCGTTGGGATAAACTAAAAGAATTAAAAAAGTAAATCATGGCGCATCCAAAGAGAAAAACTTCGAAAACAAGGAGAGATAAAAGAAGAACGCATTATAAAGCCTCTGCATCTCAAATAGCCACTGACAAAACTACGGGTCAAGATCACTTATACCACAGAGCTCATTGGCATGAAGGAAAACTTTATTACAGAGGTAAGGTTTTAGCTGATACTACAGAAGAAACTGAGTAGTTATTTTTTTAAAGTCTCTTCCATAAAATCTAGCGCAAATTTAAAAGCTTTTTCCCTGGCTACGGGGTTACCTCCTAAAGTAACACCCTTTTCAACGCAAAAAAGAAAACCGATTTTCTGCATAAAAGGTGAGGACATTGGTAGTGATAAGTAATTCATTAAAACATCCCCATCCTCAGTCAACTTAAACAAACAGTCCTTAAAACTCAAACCATCTTCATTTTGCTCAAGTGGTGATTTACTGTCAAATGAATGGTGAGCTTCTGGATAAATTGTCAACCCAACATTACCCTTCTTATTTATTTTCTTTACAAATTCAATACAGGGTTTTGCAGGTGTCCAGTTGTCAATTTCCCCGATTAAAATATGAATTGGAGCGTCCGTAAAATCTATATTTTCTGGATCTACAAAACAAGGTGGATATATGGGAAGATGGGATGCGAAAGATACATCTTTTGTAATTGCATTTTTAATTGGAAGCCATCCTGAAAATAATGAAACAGCACCACCCAGACTCCAACCAGTGATTGAAACCCTTTCTTTGTCAATATATGGGTGTTGTGACAACTTTTCCAAAGCTCGATACGCATCTAAGATCATCATTGCTGTTGTAACCTCAACCTGAGATCCCACTGTTGATTCAACATCCCTGCTTTTAAAACTTTTTAATTCAAAAGTTGCAAAGCCTGCTTGTTGATACATATCTAAATACTCATAATGATGATCACGCCAGGCTAGACTTCCCGCTACACCAATTATAAGAGGATATTTAGTTTCTGATAGTGAGTCATTTGGTAGAGTAAGTATGCCATAAACTTCATGTTTTGTTTGATTATCTAAATCATTAATCACATCACTCATTGCAAAAGGATTGGCGCTTTCAAAATAAATTTCTTGTTGGATTTGGGATTTTAGAAAAGAGACATTAAAAATTAATACTAAAACGATTTTACAAATGATTTTCATTATAATTTTTGGATAAATTTTAGCTAAAAATTACATAATGTTTGCAAAATGTAATCATAATTCTACTTTTTTATTAAAATTTCTACAAAAAGGCACATTTAAATAAAAACAATTATAAATATTATACAGATCATCAAAAAAAATCAAAAAAATCTTATTTTTCGCTCAAAATAGATTAAATATTACATTTTTTGTTATAAAAATTCTGTATTTATACCCAAAACAGTAAAAAAAATATAAAAAAAACAATAATAAAAAGTATTAAAAAGATTTTTAAGAAATATTACACAGAAAAATACATATTTAGTGTATTATTTATATAAATAACTTTTTTTTTATCATTTTCTGAAAGTTTCAAGCCTTTTTAATTAAATAATGGCTTTTTAACAAGATTTTATTTAAAAAAACTAGCTTTTTTGTTTATTATTTAAATGTTTTTTTACGATTTTAGCCTCTTAAATACATTTTATTATGAATTTTAAACAGATTCAACAATTAATTAAGTTTGTCTCCAAAACTGATGTAAATGAAGTAACCATCGAGAACAAGGATTTTAAGATTAATATTAAAGGAAGGAGTTTTTCTAATGAAACCGTTCAGCCTCTCATTCAACAAACACTCCCACCACCACAAATTCAACCTCCAGTCATTGT
>ENA-OSEY01000493-OSEY01000493.1-marine-metagenome-genome-assembly--contig:-NODE-493-length-28983-cov-8.663876_pt1 | contig 28983 bp, 36 predicted proteins | sample MGYA00248465_ERZ534230 | MGnify/ENA primary metagenome ERZ534230 (study PRJEB26409, sample SAMN06344110) | marine metagenome | isolation source: Sea water from surface | place: Atlantic Ocean:Southern...
TCTCAGTCCCAGTGTGGCTGATCATCCTCTCAGACCAGCTACTGATCGAAGCCTTGGTGAGCCATTACCTCACCAACTAGCTAATCAGACGCGAGCTCATCCTCAGGCGAAATTCATTTCACCAGTAGGCATATGGGGTATTAGCGGTCGTTTCCAACCGTTATCCCCCTCCTGAGGGCAGATTCTCACGCGTTACTCACCCGTCCGCCACTAACCCGAAGGTTCGTTCGACTTGCATGTGTTAAGCACGCCGCCAGCGTTCATCCTGAGCCAGGATCAAACTCTCCGTTGTAGATCATTTCCTCTTAGACGTTTTCACGTCCTCAAAATGATTTGCGTCACCCATTACTCAGTGAAAACTGGCAACAGTTGAGGCCTCCTTTCGCTGACACAAAAGGGTTCTTAAGAGTGCATCTCTAGATTTCTCTGTCAATGACTTTCCGGGATCTCAGATCCGGTTGTTGCTCCACAATTCGCACACCGGCAACAAGAGAGCTCGTGAAAACCCTCCCGTTGCAGCGAATTGCTTCTTCGCAACGAAATTTTTTGACGGGACCTCACACCTTCATCGCTCTTTCATTCGGCTCCTCACCTCACCTCTCGGTTCGGCTCAGAACCAAACGCGATGAAAGCGTCAGTTCCTAAACTTTTCAATTGTCCAGGTGCGACCGAACTTCTCTTCACTCCCTTTCAGGAGATCGGTTGGTTGGTCATCGCGGCCTCTCGCGACCGCTTGAAGAACTTACAACACCGTGGGATCGCTCCCTCTTGGTCTCGTAAGTCGCCTCAGACACATCAAGACTTTCGCCTCAAGCGCTTCGGCTTGCACAGCAGCCTCTCGGCTCCCGCGCAAGACAAAACCATAACACCACACCTCCCGCTCGCGCAATGGCGATGCCGACTGAAGATCTGAAGGGTTGCTTCCACTGGCGAAACCCGTTGCCAGAACTACGTTTCAGTTGGAGGTCACCGCGATGCCAACGCGTTTCACCGAACAAAGCCAGCGCTTCCGCCCCAACTCAAATGAAGGGCAGGTGCTGCAAAAGGCACGGGAACACTTCGAAGCCACGCTGATTGGCGTTCAAGGCGAACTCGCCGGCAGCGTTGCCGCGATGGAACATCGCCGCTCTGACGACGCCCTCAACTACGGCGAGATCTTCCTGCGGGACAACGTTCCAGTGATGATCTACCTGATGCTGGAAGGCCGCTTCGCCATCGTGAAGCAGTTCCTGAGCGTCAGCCTTCAGCTCCAAAGCACCAACGTTCAAACCCGCGGTGTCTTCCCCACCAGTTTTGTGGAGGAAGAGGGAGAACTGGTTGCGGACTACGGCCAACGCTCGATTGGTCGAATCACCTCGGTGGATGCAAGCCTCTGGTGGCCGATTCTCTGCTGGATTTACGTCAAACGCAGTGGGGACGTCGACTTTGGCCGGAGTCCTGAGGTGCAACGGGGGTTGCAACTGCTGCTGGATCTGGTTCTTCACCCCAGCTTCGAAGGCACACCAGTGCTGTTCGTTCCTGACTGCGCCTTCATGATTGACCGCCCCATGGATGTGTGGGGAGCTCCACTGGAGGTGGAGGTGCTGCTTTTTGCAGCGCTGCGCAGCTGCGTTGGGCTGATGGAACTCTGCCAACGCCATGAGAACAGCGTTCTTCTGGCGGAACGACTGCGGCTGAGCCGGCAGTGGACCCATGACTTGCGGCAGTTCCTGCTGAAGCACTACTGGGTGACCAGCAAAACGATGCAAGTGCTTCGGCGACGGCCCACGGAGCAGTACGGCGAAAACCAGCACCACAACGAATTCAACGTTCAACCCCAGGTCATCCCCGACTGGTTGCAGGACTGGCTCGAGAACCGTGGCGGTTACATGATCGGGAACATGCGGACCGGACGACCGGATTTTCGCTTCTACTCCTTGGGGAATTCCCTGGCATCACTGTTCGGGTTGCTGACTGCACCACAGCAACGGGCCCTGTTCCGACTGGTGCTGCACAACCGGGATCACCTGATGGCCCAGATGCCGATGCGCATTTGTCACCCCCCCATGGAGGGCGTGGAATGGGAGAACAAAACGGGTTCCGATCCCAAAAACTGGCCGTGGAGCTATCACAACGGAGGCCACTGGCCGAGCCTGCTCTGGTTTTTTGGAGCGTCCATCCTTCTGCACGAACGCCTGAATCCGCAGGCCGACGTGTTGCTGATGGGACAGATGAAAACGTTGATGGACGAGTGCTACTGGAGCCACCTCAACCAGCTGCCCCGTCAGCAATGGGCTGAATATTTCGACGGCCCCACGGGAACCTGGGTTGGACAACAGTCACGCACGTATCAGACCTGGACCATCGTTGGCTTTCTGCTGATGCACCACTTCCTCCACGTCAACCCAGACGACGTGTTGATGCTCAACCTCGACGAATCGATGGGTCACTGACCAACCACCAAAGCCATCGCATAAAAAAACCCGACTCAACGAGCCGGGGTCAATGCGATGCACTCAAGCGAGCAATCAGAACAGTCCGAGGGTGAGGGACTTGTCGATCGGAAGTGCTGCACCAATACCGAGATAGATGGTGACCAAAGTTCCGGTGAGGAACACGGTCATCGCAACAGGACGGCGGAAAGGGTTCTGAAACTTGTTGAAGCTCTCGATGAAGGGCACAAGCATCAGGCCCAGGGGAACCAGGGTTTGCAGAGCAATACCCAGGAGCTTGTTGGGAACAACCCGCAGGATCTGGAAGACGGGATAGAGGTACCACTCAGGAAGAATTTCCAGAGGGGTGGCGAAGGGATCAGCCTTATCGGCCAGCATGGCTGGATCCAGAACGGCCAGACCAACCACACAGGCGATGGTGCCAAGGATCACCACCGGGAAGATGTAGAGGAGATCGTTGGGCCAGGCAGGCTCTCCGTAATAGTTGTGACCCATGCCCTTGGCGAGCTTGGCCCGCATCTTGGGATCGGAGAGATCAGGCTTCTTGAGAATGTGCATCGTTTAGTCCAGGTGTTGAGGGAACAGTAGGAACGCAGATCACAAGGGACCAGAAATGCCCTGCTTCCGGATCATCAGGAAGTGCATGAGCATGAACACCGCCAGCAGCCACGGCATAACAAAGGTATGAAGGCTGTAGAAGCGGGTGAGCGTGGCCTGACCGACGCTTTCGCCACCGCGAAGCAGCTCCACCATGAAGTCGCCAACCACCGGAATGGCAGCAGGGACGCCCGAAACAATCTTCACGGCCCAGTAACCAACCTGATCCCAAGGCAGGGAGTAACCGGTCACGCCGAAGGAAACGGTGATCACGGCCATGGTCACGCCGGTGACCCAGGTGAGCTCACGAGGACGCTTAAAGCCGCCGGTGAGGTACACGCGGAACACGTGAAGAATGAGCATCAGCACCATCATTGATGCGCTCCAGCGGTGAACCGAGCGAATCAGCCAACCGAAGCTGACGTCGGTCATTAGGTATTCGACCGACTTGTAAGCCTCAGCAACAGTGGGCTTGTAGTAAAAGGTCATCGCGAACCCAGTCGCGAACTGGATCAGGAAGCACACCAACGTGATGCCCCCCAGGCAATAGAAAATGTTGACGTGGGGGGGCACGTATTTGGAACCGATGTCGTCAGCAATGTCCTGGATTTCCAGACGTTCCTGGAACCAGTCGTAAACCGGTGATGAGTTCGCCATGCACAAGCGGGCTCGAGTTGCGAAAGTCTACTGAGCACGCTTCTGCCACTGAGGCGAACCCACCGCGATGTATCCAACTGTTAACGATCTTTCAGACTGGCTGCGGCGCAAGGGATATCGAACACTGCGCCAGCTCATCGCAGCGGGTCTTTGCTGCTTTTTGGTGCTGGGCAGCGCCTGCACTGCTGTTGCACTTAGCGACACGCAACAGCTCGTGGTGGACAGCTGGAGGCTTGTGAACCAGGGCTTTTGGAACCCAGAACAACTCGATGCGGTGCGTTGGAAGCGTCAACGGCAGAAGGCCATGGAACGCAGCATCGAGAGCAGTGACGACGCCTATGCGGCCATCGAATCGATGCTGGCTCAGCTGGGCGACCCTTACACCCGGCTGCTTCGTCCAGCGGACTACACGGCGCTGAAAAACAGCACCAACGGCAGCCTCAGCGGTGTGGGCTTGCAACTCGGGCCGGATGAAAGCAGCAATGGCGTTGTGGTGATTTCGGCCCTCGAGGGTTCACCCGCCAGCGAAGCGGAGATCACCAGTGGCACGCAGTTGCTGTCTGTTGATGGCCGGGCCGTGGTGGATCTGGGACTTGAGGGAACCGTTGCAGCACTTCGGGGAGACGTGGGATCTCAGGTGGTGCTGACGCTGGACAACGGCAGCGGAGAAACAACTGAACTGACCCTGGAACGCCGCAGCGTGGACCTCAGGCCGGTGCGCACCCGGCGCTTGCGCACCGGCAGTCACACCCTTGGCTATCTGCGGATCACCCAGTTCAGCGACGGAGTCCCCGAACAGGTCAAAGAGGCTCTCGCAGAACTACAGAACAAGGACATCGAAGGATTGGTGCTCGACCTCCGCAACAACTCGGGCGGTTTGGTGAGCGCTGGATTAGCAGTCGCAGACGACTTCCTCTCAGGTGGCGCCATCGTTGAAACCCGGAACCGCGAGGGGATCAATGACACCATCCAGGCCAGTCTCCAGACGGTGTACGACGGACCGATGGTCACCCTCGTGAATGGAGGAACGGCCAGTGCGAGTGAAATCCTGGCTGGCGCCCTTCAGGACAACGAACGCGCCACCCTGCTCGGAGGCCAGACCTTTGGCAAAGGGCTGATTCAAACGCTGACCAACCTCAGTGACGGCAGCGGCCTCGCCGTGACCGTCGCCGGCTACGTGACGCCGAGTGGACGCGACATCCAAGGAGAAGGCATCGCACCGGATCGTGGGTTGTCAGATCCGGAACCCCTGAATCCCGGCGGTGACGGTGATCGCTGGCTCTCGGAAGCCGAACAATGGATGGAGGCCCTGCTGGAACAACCCGCTGACGACACCGAGGCATGAGTCAGCGGACCTATCACGACCCTCTGCACCGCGGCATTGGTCTTGACCGCCAAGCCCCAGCCGAAGGAATGGTGATGGACCTGGTGGACACGGCGCCATTCCAGCGCCTGCGTCGCATCCGCCAGCTGGGTCCGGCCTACCTCACCTTTCACAGCGCTGAATCCAGTCGATTCACCCACTCGCTGGGGGTCTTTCATCTGGCACGCCGTGCATTTGAGCGGATGCTGCCGTTGGCACCCGAGTTGGAGACGTACCGGGGGCTGCTCTACGGAGCTGCTTTGCTCCATGACATTGGCCATGGCCCCCTCAGCCACACCGGTGAAGAGATGTTTGGCCTGCGCCATGAAGCGTGGTCAGCGCGGGTGATCCGGCATCACCCAGAGATCCATGACTGTCTTGAGAGCCATGCATCCGGCACGGCTGAGGCGGTGGCGAACCTGCTGGAGCATGGACGCAGCCCTCACCCCCTGATCAAACACCTGGTCAGCAGTCAGCTGGATTGCGACCGACTGGATTACCTCCTGCGCGACAGCTACAGCACCGGAACGCGCTACGGGCAGCTCGATCTCGACCGCATCCTGGGAGCCCTGACCCTTGCCCCTGACGGGGACATGGCCATTCATCCCAAAGGTCTGATGGCTGTGGAGCACTACCTGGTGGTGAGGAACCTGATGTACAGGAGCGTTTACAACCACCGGCTGAATGTGGTGTGCAACTGGCTGCTGGAGAAGCTGATCCAGACAGCACGACAACTGGGGCCTGAGCAGGTGTGGGCTGATGAGGTGATGGCCAGCTGGCTCTGGCAGCCAGACCAGATCCGCTTGGAGGACTTCCTCGCCAACGATGACCAACGCACCGGCTACCACCTCCAGCGTTGGCAAGCCGAAGCGCCGGCGGCCCTGGCTGAACTGAGTGGGCGTTTTCTGGATCGACGCCTACTCAAAGCAACGGCCGTCGAGCATCTGTCTCCTGCTGATCAACTGCAATTGCTTGCGACAGCCAGGCGCCTGGCCGATCGTCATGGCCACGACCCTGAGCTGTGCTGCGGACTGCGTCATCAGCAGCTGCGCGGATACCACCCCTATCGAGGCGGCTTGCGCCTCTGGGACGGACAACAGCTCCAAGCCCTGGAGAAAGCCTCTCCCCTGGTCGCCAGTCTGGCGACCCCGGCGGCAACCTCCTGGTTGATTCACCCCCGTGACATCAGTGCCGAACTCAGGCAGGAAATGGACGTTGAATGGCCCCGAGCAGCAGCAGCGTGAAGCAGCCATGACCTTGAGGCTTCCCGACCAGCGCCTTGATCACTGGAGGGATCGTTTGCCTGATCTGCTGAGCAGGTGTTCCCAACCGATCGTTGATCTCGATTGCGGGGACTGGGTCCTGAACTGCAGCGACCTCACGGATTTGTGCGCGGCCGTCAGCGGGGCAGGCCATCAACTCGGACGCATCACCGGCCGGGTTCCCGAGACCATTGTGAGTGCTTCAGCCTTGGGACTGGACGCGAGCCGGTCCAACACGCCGTCCACCCGTGAACTCCAGCCCAATCCTGTGACGACGGCCCCTTCCGAGCTGTTGTTTCACCACGGCACCCTGCGCTCCGGCGACCATCTCCAAAGCGAGCGCACCATCCTTCTCTATGGCGATGTGAATCCCGGAGCGCGGATCAGTTCAGCCGCTGATGTTTTGGTGTGGGGTCGCCTGCGGGGCGTGGCCCATGCCGGATGTGAGGGGTCAACAACCGCGAAAATCGTTGCCCTGCAGCTGCGGCCACTGCAACTGAGGATTGCTGACGTTGTCGCCCGAGGCCCCGAGGATCTGCCCCAGGCGGGTTTGGCCGAACAGGCCGAGCTCAAGGATGGCGTGATCGCCATTGAACCCGCCGTCATCCAGAGCTTTCAAAAACGCTGACGGCGTTGTCAGGCCCAAAAGCCAGATTATTCTGGCCGCACCAAAGCAGAACCCTGGTGTCGACGACCCGAACCATCCTCATCTGTTCTGGCAAGGGCGGTGTCGGAAAAACAACGACCACGGCAAACCTTGGGATCGCCCTTGCCCGCCAAGGTGCCAAGACCGTGGTTCTGGACGCCGACTTCGGCCTGAGGAACCTCGATCTGCTCCTGGGCCTGGAAAACCGCATCGTTTACACCGCCCAGGAGGTGCTGGCCGAGACCTGCCGGCTGGAGCAAGCTCTGGTGAAGCACAAACAGGAGCCAAACCTGGCCCTGCTCCCTGCGGGCAACCCTCGGATGCTCGAGTGGCTCAAGCCCAAGGACATGCAGGCCATCGTTGCTCTGCTGGAACGCCAGTTCGATTACGTGTTGATCGACTGCCCGGCAGGCATTGAGGACGGGTTCAAAAATGCCGCGGCCGCAGCCCGAGAAGCAGTGGTGATCACCACCCCGGAAGTGGCCGCCGTGCGGGACGCTGATCGGGTGATCGGGCTTCTGAACACCCAGGGCGTGCAGCCGGTGCAGCTCGTGCTCAACAGGGTGCGGCCGAAGATGATGTCGAACCAGGAAATGCTTTCGGTGGACGACGTCACCGACATCCTGGCGTTACCTCTTTTAGGGCTTGTTTTTGAAGACGAGCAGGTGATCGTGAGCACCAACCGCGGTGAACCCTTGACCCTGAGTGATTCGTCTTCCCCAGCGGCCCAGGCCTACGGCAACATCGCTCAACGGCTTCAGGGTGAAGACATTCCTCTGATGGACCCCTCACAGGCCCGCCGCGGCCTCCGCGCCAGGATGCGCAAGCTGATGCAAACCCGGATTTTCTGAGGCGATGACACTCAAGGAATTCATCGACAAACTCCTGCGCCGTCAGCCCGCCAGTGCAGAAACAGCCAAAGAGCGGCTGCAGTTGGTGCTGGCCCACGACCGCAGTGACCTCAATCCGGAGCTGCTCGAACAAATGCGCCGCGAGATCCTCGAAGTGGTGGCCCGCTACGTGGAGATCGACCTGGCAGAAGGTGATGTGAGCCTAGAGACCGAAGACCGCGTCACCGCCCTGGTGGCCAACCTGCCGATCCGTCGCCCCATCGCCCAACCCGCGAAGGTGGAACCCTCTGAGCAGCAACCTGCTCAAGCTTGAAACATCGGATCCCGAACCTCCTCACCCCCGCTGAAAGGCGGGTGGTGCTTTTGTTGCTCGAAGGCCTCAACAACCGTGCCATCGCCCAGCGGTTGGTGATCAGTCATCGCACCGTGGAGTGCCACATCAGCAGGGCACTCCGTAAAAGCGGATGTCGCAATCGACTCGAGCTGGTGCTTTGGCTGATCAGCGATCAAGACCCCGCCTTGAATCGCCTGGCAGCCGGTACGATGCAGCCCATGCCGGCTTAGCTCAGCGGTAGAGCAGCGCTTTTGTAAAGCGAAGGCCATCGGTTCAAATCCGTTAGCCGGCTTGATCTGGATCAGGGCGACGTGCTGCGGTCTGATTCTCCTGCCAGCAGCCAGATGAAGAACAACCCCAAAATCCAGGGGAGAAAATTCAGTTGAAGCGTCCAGGTGAAGACAACTTCAAGGGGTTCCAGCACCCAATGAAGCAAGGCCATCACCAGCAGGCAGAGCCCAACAAGCGAGATCACTCGAGCACCTCAACCCCTGCTGGAATCACAGCACCCCGGCGCACCAGGCGCCAGCGTCCGTCGTCCACCCAAACCAACACCGTGCTGGCCTGGCCCGAGGGTTGAGGCCAAGGCTGCGGACCCAGCTGCGCGACATCAGGGAAAACCAGAGCCGCCTCTGCTGGGGTCATGCTGGCGGGTTCACCGGAGCGATTGGCACTGGTGGTGGCCAACGGACCGCTGATCTGAAGCAGCGCGCGGGTCTGCTCACAGCCCGGAATGCGACAGCCCAGCGTTGTGCCGCCTGGGTTGAGATACCGGCCCGCACCGCCATCACGGGCAGGCAACACCAGGGTGAGCGCTCCAGGCCAATAGCGCTCAGCCAACGCTGCAACCTCCCGATGGCACGGAACTGCAACTTCGTGGAGCAAATCATTGACGGATGCCCCCATCAGAATCAGGGGTTTATCGGCTGGTCGGCGTTTCAAGCGCCAGAGGGTCTGGGCTTGATCGGGACGCACCGCCAGTCCCGGCAGCGTGTCGGTGGGAATGATGGCGGCTTCGCCGGCACGAAGCCGCACCGCCAGGTCGGAGGCGGCCAGAACCGGAGCAGGCATGAATCCTTCCTTCATCGCAGGCGTTGCATCAGCTTGATGCGGCAGGTTTGCGAGCAAGCGCGAAGCGCAGGGTCCCCTCAAGATCAGCGGCTGCGCTGACCTCCACCAAGCCGGCATCCCACAGCAACTGCATCACCTGAGCGCTCTGGTCGTGGTGGTGTTCGAGCAGAAGCCAGCCCCCAGGCGACAACCCCGTTGGTGCTCCATCCACCACGGTCCGGATCGCATCCAAGCCATCCACTCCTCCAAGCAGCGCCAAGTGAGGTTCGTGGTCACGAACCACAACCTCAAGACCGTCAACCACAGCACCGGGGATGTACGGAGGATTGCTGACCACCAAATCGAGGCTTCCCCACCAGCTCTTCAGGGGAGACCACCACGAACCGAGGTGCAGCGAACAGCTGTGATGCGGGGCGCAACCCTGAAGATTGCGTTCTGCCAACTGCAAGGCATCGGGACTGAGGTCGACGCCATGCCCTGGTGCCGTCGGCCAGGCACGGGCCAGAGCCACAGCGATGGCTCCTGAGCCAGTGCCGAGGTCAGCCCAACGGGCGGGAGGGGTGGCTTTGAACTGGCTCAGGGCCAGATCCACCAGCAGTTCCGTTTCCTGACGGGGAATCAATGCGGCAGGAGACGACTCAAGCAGCACATCCCGCCAGGGACAGAGCCCCACCAGGTGCTGGAGAGGAACATTCCCGTGAAGGTGACGCTCCCACAGCTCAGAGAGCACCTCAAGGGACTGCTCCAGGGCGACGGTGCGCGTGGGGTCCAGCAACAGCCGTTGCAGGCTGGCCCAACGAAGACCAGCGGCCAGATCAAGCAACCAATCCAGATCAGCCGCGGTGCCACCCCGGGCGAGTTGTTGGCGCCGCCACTGCAACACATCAGTGCCGGCAACGGTTGTGCAATCTCTCAAGGCCGAGGCTTGCGCCAATGCAATCCAGATTCACACAGCAGTTCGCGCTGACACTCAAGGGCCAAAAGCTGGGGGGCCAGCTCAGCAGGGGAGCACTGCAAACGAAGCACCAGCTGATCAAAGGTCGCCCCTGAGCCAATGGCCTCCATCAACCGTTGATGCTTGCCGCGAGACTCCTCTGACCTCAACGGGCCCTCGCCAATGGAGGCGAGCAGATCCTCAGGGTGAATCAAGGCAGTCGCACCATCCCGAAGCAGGGCATTGCTGCCCCGACAGGACCAACGGCGGGCATCCCCCGGAACCACCCACACCGGGCACTGCATCCGGCTCGCCCAGCGGGCAGAAATCATTGCTCCGCTGCGTTGCGGACACTCCACCACCACAAGTGCTTGGGCAAAGGCCACCAACCAACGGTTCCGCGCCGCGAAATGCCCTGGGCGCACACGGCAGCCGGATCGGCTGGGGCTCACCAACAGCCCTTGCCTGCCGACCTGCTGTTGCAACGATCGGTGGTGCGCTGGATAGACACGATCCAAGGGTGTCCCCAACACCGCGATGGGTGCGCCGTTTCTGGCCAAACAGCCGCGATGGGCTGCAGCATCAATTCCTTCCGCAAGACCACTAAGGACGGGCCAACCCGCCTCGGCCAGAGAACGGCCCAGCTGTTCAGCCATGGCAAGGCCATGGTCCGAGGCGGAACGGGTGCCCACCACTGCGATGGCTGTGCGGGCATTGATGTGCCGAAGCAGCGATCGATCCCCTTCGACGTACAGCCCGGAAGGGGGTAAGTGCATCTGATCCAAACAAGTTGGCCAGGCAGGGTCACCCGGCAGAAGGGCACAAGCAGGCACATCAAGAGTTGGGGAAGTCCCGTGCTCGCGCCTGTAACGCTCAACGTGGCGCAAACAGTGCGCCGGCCAAGCCAGCGCCTGGCCTAAGCGTTCGATCGGCCAACCCCAGAGCTGATTAGGGCCGATGGCTTGATCGCGGCAAAGCCTGCGCAGATCGGCCATGCGTGCGTTGCCCAAGCCAGGACAACAGGTCCAGAGCCACCACCACCCCCGCACCAGTCCCGAGCAAGTACATGTGTACTAGCACGGCAGCAGCGGCTCGTGTTTCGATTCAGAGCGCTTGGCGCACCAGCTGATCCATCACCTCCTGCAGCTGCGCCGGCACGCGCCTGAGCACGCGCCCCTCACGCACCATCACCAGATTCACCGACGCCTCCGCAACCACCGTGTTTCTGCAGACAAAGCGAGAGGCCCATGGCCAGCGCACCCCCTGCTGAGCAGGGCATCGGCTTTCAACACACACTTCGTCGCCGTGCCGGAGCGGATGGCGGTAATCCAGATGAAGCGACACCACCGGCATATCGACACCCATCGCGGTCATGGCGGCATAACCAAGGCCCGCCGCCTGAAGGGCCTCAACCCTGGCTTCCTCAAGCCACTGCACATAAGCCCCATGCCACATCACACCGGCGTAATCGGTGTGCTGCGGGAGCACACGCTTGGTCAGGGTGAACATGATCCGCGTAACGCTGTGACATCAGCTTCTCTCCACGGAGGCAACCACCCATAGGCTTCCGCAGAGGCTGCTTCATCTCCCTGTGTTCAGGAACCTTCTGATTGCCGACTCGGGCAAGGGTCACGTCGAGGAAATGATCCGGATGCTCCAGGACATTCCCAGCCTGAAGGCCGCAAAAATCAATTTGCTGCATGTGGTGTCGGAGCAAAGCAAGTCGCAATCCGACGGCCATCGCGACGAAGCAAAAAACCTCTTGAACAGCGCAATCACGCGCATGGGCCTCAGCCCATCAAGCGTGAGCACCTTGATTCGCGAGGGCGACACCAAGCAGACCGTGCTCAAGGTTGCCGATGAGGTTCAGGCCGACCTGATCGTGATGGGATCCCGCGGCCTGGGACGCCTTCAATCGATCCTGGCCAACAGCACCAGCCAATACGTCTTTCAACTGTCCACGCGGCCGATGCTGCTGGTGCGGGATGACCTCTACGTCAAGCATGTCAACCGAGTGATGGTGACGATTGACGGAACAGGCGTTGGGGACGACGCCCTGCGCACAGCCTGCGAACTGGTGCGTGAAATCCCTGGCGGAACCCTCACTGGTGTTCATGTCGTACGTCAGGAGTCAGCACCCTCCCGGGGAGGCCGCACAAAAGCAGACGAGGTTCTCGACGCCGCTGTTCAGCGGGCCAGGGGTTTCGGTGTCGACATGAAAGCCATCCACACCGAAGGGAAGGACATCGGTCGCAGCGTTTGCCTGGCTGCATCGGAGTGCAACGCCGACCTGGTGGTCATCGCCTCTCAGGACCGACGCCCTCTTGTCGCCAGAGGGCTGGTGGATTTGGACAAGCTTCTGGGCGGATCAGTCAGCGACTACATCCGAGTGCACGCACCAGCTCCTGTGCTGCTGGTGCGTGAGCCTGAACAGGGCTGAATCAGGCCTCGTTGTTCTGCGTGCCGATGTAGAGCACGATCAGGAAGATCGCCGGAACCAGGATGAACAGGAGGCTGGCGACGAATCCGAGATCGTTGGTTTCCATGGCCGTTGGAGGGATCCAGGCGAAGGTATCACCGACAAGAGGCCTGGGGAGCGTCTGCCCTAGGCCTCGTCACCGGCGGTAGCAGCCTTGGCATCTCGGCCGTCGCCATCGACCCCATCCTGATCCTCCTCATCGAGCTCACTGGCCGGAGGCGCTGGCCATGCGGTGGGGCCCGCCGGCAGCGGTGCCTGCCTGGCCGCAGCCAATCTCGAATCGGCATTGGCGAGCCTCACCTGAGGCCGGGTGAGAACCATGACGGACTTCTCCACCAGGGCCTGGCAGGCCAGACGCCACTCCTGGGGTCGGCGGCGCAACTTGCTGTCTTCGACGGCGGTGCGTGCCGTCAGTGCATCGGCATTGTCTTCGTCGACCACGGAAACGAAGCAGGTGATGCACTGACCACAGCCTCCACAGTTGCCCAGCTGCCCCTTCAGGCCATAGAGCTCGATGCCCTCACGCCGGGCTACCTCACGCAGATTCTCACCGGGATAACACTCCACATCACGCCCTTCGCGAACAAAACGGATAACGGGCATGAGCTCACAAGCAACCAACCCCCATCATGGGCTGAAGCATTGCGTTTTGTGAACAGCAGGGGCCTGACTTTCATGTCACTGACCGTTGCGGGCAGGTCACTTTTCCCCCGCCCCATGGACTGAAGCCCTTACGATCGCCCATGTCTGACTGCATAAGCAGTCTTGTCCCCCGAACCTGACCCATGGGATTGCCCTGGTATCGGGTGCACACCGTTGTCATTAATGACCCGGGCCGCCTTCTGGCTGTGCACCTCATGCATACAGCCCTCGTAGCCGGCTGGGCCGGCTCCATGGCTCTCTACGAGCTGGCCATTTTCGATCCGTCTGATCCTGTCCTGAACCCCATGTGGCGTCAGGGCATGTTCGTGATGCCTTTCATGTCCCGCCTTGGCGTGACCGGCAGCTGGGGTGGATGGAGCATCACCGGCGAAACGGGTGTTGATCCCGGCTTCTGGAGTTTCGAGGGCGTCGCTGCCGCTCACATCGTTTTCTCCGGCCTGATGATGCTGGCCGCCATCTGGCACTGGACCTACTGGGATCTTGAGATCTGGCAGGACCCCCGCACCGGCGAGCCTGCTCTCGACCTGCCGAAGATCTTCGGCATCCACCTGCTTCTCGCTGGACTCGGCTGCTTCGGTTTCGGTGCTTTCCACCTCACTGGCGTCTTCGGGCCAGGCATGTGGATCTCTGACCCTTATGCACTAACCGGTCATCTCGAGGCGGTTCAACCGTCTTGGGGACCTGAAGGCTTCAACCCCTTCAACCCTGGTGGCATCGTTGCCCACCACATCGCTGCTGGCATCGTCGGCATCATTGCCGGCATTTTCCACATCACCACGCGTCCGCCCGAGCGTCTCTACAAAGCGCTTCGGATGGGCAACATCGAAACGGTTCTGGCCAGCGCCATTGCAGCTGTGTTTTTCGCCGCCTTCATCGTGGCTGGAACCATGTGGTATGGCTCTGCCGCCACTCCCGTTGAGCTGTTTGGCCCCACCCGTTACCAGTGGGATCAGAGCTACTTCAAAACTGAGATCAACCGTCGGGTTCAAACCGCGATGGATGATGGTGCCACCCAGGAAGAAGCCTTCGAGGCCATCCCTGAAAAACTCGCTTTTTATGACTACGTCGGCAACAGCCCTGCCAAAGGTGGTCTGTTCCGCGTGGGTCCGATGGTGAACGGCGATGGTTTGGCAACCGCCTGGGTTGGTCACATCGCATTCAGCGATAAAGATGGTCGCAACCTCGAAGTCCGTCGCCTGCCGAACTTCTTCGAGAACTTCCCCGTCGTTCTAGAAGACGAGCAGGGCATCGTCCGTGCCGACATTCCCTACCGTCGTGCAGAAGCCAAGTTCTCCTTCGAACAACAAGGCGTGACCGCCAAGGTGTTCGGTGGCGCACTTGACGGCCAGACCTTCACTGACCCTGCCGACGTAAAGCGCCTTGCCCGTAAGGCACAGCTGGGTGAAGCCTTCGACTTCGACCGTGAGACCTACAACTCTGACGGCACGTTCCGCAGCTCGCCACGCGGCTGGTTCACCTTTGGCCACGCCACCTTCGCGCTGCTGTTCTTCTTCGGCCACATCTGGCACGGTGCCCGCACCCTGTACCGCGACGTGTTCGCTGGTATTGATCCCGACCTCGGAGATCAGGTGGAGTTTGGCCTCTTCGCCAAGCTCGGTGACAAAACCACCCGTCGCCTGCCCGAGGGCTACGTTCCCCCCGCAGGAACCCCCCTCAACTGATCGCCCTCTAGGAACAACACGATGGAAAGCTTCGCTTACGTCCTCATCCTTACCCTCGCGATTGCCACCCTCTTCTTCGCAATCGCCTTCCGCGATCCGCCGAAAATCGGTAAGTGATTTGATCCCTCAAAACCCCGCCTCGGCGGGGTTTTTTCATGCTTTCCATCACCCACCGTCGCAAGCCGGTCTCGTCCAAACGAGTGGATCACAGCAGTCTCACGTCAGCAACAGCCGTCGACGGAATCCTCAAATGAGACTGATGTCCACGAGGCCCTTCTCAAGTCTCAAATCACTGTCTACAGTTGGTGCATCTAATTGATGCCTTCGGGGATGCAGTGCCCCTCCTGCCAAAACACAGATAGTCGCGTTCTCGAATCCAGGGCAGCGGATGGTGGACGCAGCGTGAGACGACGGCGTGAATGCCTCAACTGTGAATTTCGCTTCACCACCTACGAGCGGGTGGAAACCGTTCCGATCACGGTGATCAAACGCAACGGCAACCGGGAAATCTTCAGCCGCAGCAAGTTGCTGCACGGCTTGAATCGTGCATGCGAGAAAACGGGTTTGGACACGTCTCGGCTCGAATCCCTCGTGGAAGAGCTCGAACTGAAACTCCAGCAACGCACCGGCAAGGAAGTCAGCAGCACTGAGATCGGTGAGTTTGTGCTGAGGGATCTCAAGCAGATCAGCGAAGTGGCCTACATCCGATTCGCATCGGTTTACCGCCAGTTCCGTGGCATTGACGACTTCGTGTCGACCCTGGAAACACTGAACGCCGATCAGGATCAGAACCACCTGGCCACAGTTCGTTAAATCGGTTCGTTGAATTCAGTGCGTTGAACCACTAGGCGGCATCGCTGCACTGAAGCCGTCGGTCAGGTCTGTAAAGTCAGTAGTTCTCCATGAAACGTCGGCGGGCGTTCCATGCGATTTTTTCGAACTACCCACCTGAGGTAGACCGCCAGCCCCCCATGTCTGCGACTCCGACAGAAGAACAGATCCAGGATCAGGTTCAGGACGCGAACGCCACAGAAGCCTCTGCAGAAACCGCCGCCGCCGAACAGGCGTTTGAGGGTGAGGATCTGAGCATTCCTGAAGACGTCCCCACCGCGGATGATCCAAGCAGCCGCGCCGCCAGCCGCAGCCTGGACGATGCCGGATTCACCATCGATGAGTTCGCGGCTCTCCTCAGCAAGTACGACTACAACTTCAAGCCTGGCGACATCGTCAACGGCACGGTCTTCGCCCTGGAATCGAAGGGCGCCATGATCGACATCGGCGCCAAGACGGCTGCCTTCATGCCTCTGCAAGAGGTGTCGATCAACCGGGTCGAGGGTCTGAGCGACGTGCTCCAGCCCGGAGAGATCCGCGAGTTCTTCATCATGAGTGAGGAGAACGAAGATGGTCAGCTGGCGCTGTCGATCCGTCGGATCGAATACCAGCGGGCATGGGAGCGGGTCCGCCAGCTCCAGAAGGAAGACGCCACCATCTACTCCGAAGTGTTTGCCACCAACCGTGGTGGTGCCTTGGTGCGCGTTGAAGGTCTGCGGGGCTTCATCCCCGGATCCCACATCAGCACCCGCAAGCCGAAGGAAGAACTGGTTGCCGACTTCCTGCCTCTGAAGTTCCTCGAGGTGGACGAAGAGCGCAACCGCCTGGTGCTCAGCCACCGCCGCGCCCTGGTGGAGCGGAAGATGAATCGCCTGGAAGTGGGCGAAGTTGTGGTGGGTACCGTCCGCGGCATCAAGCCCTACGGCGCCTTCATCGACATCGGTGGTGTCAGCGGTCTGCTGCACATTTCCGAGATCAGCCACGAGCACATCGAGACCCCCCACTCGGTGTTGAACGTGAATGATCAGATGAAAGTGATGATCATCGATCTGGATGCCGAGCGCGGCCGGATTTCGTTGTCCACGAAGGCTCTCGAGCCCGAACCCGGCGACATGCTCACCGACCCCCAGAAGGTGTTCGAGAAGGCCGAGGAAATGGCTGCTCGTTACAAGCAGATGCTGATGGAGCAGGCCGAAGAGGGCGAAGATCCGATCAGCTCCATGATGATCTGAGCCTGATGGCCCAACTGCTGCTGAAGGGACATCCCATCGGCAATTTCCAAGGGGTGCTGTTCGATAAGGACGGCACCCTTTCCCATAGCGAGCCGCATCTGCTGGTCTTGGCAGACGCACGCATCAACAAAGCCGTCAAGGTTGCTCAGGAACAGGCCGTTGCGCTGAACCCCTCTGAGCTGAGCCACACCCTGCGCAGAGCGTTTGGTGTTGATCAAGGCATGCTCGATCCCGGCGGAACACTGGCGGTTGCCTCCAGGCAGGACAACATCGCCTCGACGGCAACGGTGTTCTGCCTGTTGGGCTGCTCATGGCCCCAGGCTCTCTCCCTGGCCCACACGTGCTTCGACGCGGTTGACCAGGACGGCCTGATCGACACCACCCCAAGCCCATTGATCAACGGGGCTGGGCAACTCCTGCGGAACCTCCACCAGCAGGGCGTCACCGCTGCTGTGATCAGCAACGACACCCATTCCGGCATTGAAGACTTCCTGGCTCACCATCAGCTCAGCGCAGGCGTTGCCTGCATCTGGAGTGCTGACGACCATCCGCGCAAACCCGATCCACAGGCCGTCCTGGAACTGTGCAAGAGGCTTGGCCTGCCACCCCAACGGTGTGCCTTGGTTGGCGATGCGGAGACCGACCTTCAGATGGCCCTTGAGGCCGGTATCGGCGGCGTGATCGGCTTCACCGGTGGCTGGAAGCGTGCTCCGGAACTGCCATCAGCACAGCATCTGCTCCACAGCTGGACCGACCTCACCCTCAGCACAGACGCGTAAAGTCGCGCGATCTGGAGCACCGAATGAGCCGTTACGTCTTTACGTCCGAGTCCGTCACCGAAGGGCATCCCGACAAGATCTGCGACCAGGTGAGCGACGCCGTTCTCGATGCTCTGCTAGCGCAAGATCCCTCCAGCCGTGTGGCCTGCGAGACCGTTGTGAACACCGGCCTCTGCATGATCACCGGTGAGGTGACCTCCAAGGCGCAGGTGGATTTCATCCACCTGGTGCGCAACGTGATCAAGGAGATCGGTTACAGCGGCGCCCGGGCCGGTGGCTTCGATGCCAACAGCTGTGCGGTGCTGGTGGCCCTCGACCAACAGTCCCCCGACATCGCCCAGGGCGTGAACGAGGCCGACGACCACGCCGGTGATCCCCTTGATCTGGTGGGTGCCGGCGACCAGGGAATCATGTTCGGCTACGCCTGCAACGAGACGCCCGAGCTGATGCCGTTGCCGATCAGCCTGGCCCACAGGCTGTCGCGCCGCCTGGCCGAAGTTCGCCACAACGGAACCCTGGGTTACCTGCTTCCCGATGGCAAAACCCAGGTGAGCGTTGTCTACGAAAACGACAAGCCCGTCTCGATCGACACGATTCTGATTTCCACCCAGCACACCGCTGAAGTGGACGGGATCAGTGATGAGCAGGGCATCCGCGAGCGCATCACCGAAGACCTCTGGACCCATGTGGTGGAGCCGGCGACCGCCGATCTGGCCCTCAAGCCCTCCCGCGAGGCCACCAAGTATCTGGTGAACCCCACCGGCAAGTTCGTGGTGGGCGGCCCTCAGGGCGATGCCGGTCTCACCGGCCGCAAGATCATCGTGGACACCTACGGCGGCTATGCCCGCCACGGCGGTGGTGCTTTCTCTGGCAAGGACCCCACCAAAGTGGACCGTTCGGCCGCCTACGCCGCGCGCTACGTGGCCAAGTGCCTTGTGGCCGCAGGGCTCGCCGAACGGGCCGAAGTGCAGCTGAGCTACGCCATCGGCGTGGCCAAGCCCGTGTCGATCCTGGTGGAATCCTTCGGCACCAGCGCACTGGCCAACGATGCCCTCACCGCCTTGGTGCAGGAGCACTTCGATCTGCGCCCCGGCGCCATCATCGAGACCTTCGGTCTGCGCAACCTCCCCCAGCAACGGGGCGGGCGTTTCTATCAGGACACAGCGGCTTACGGCCATTTCGGACGCAACGATCTCAACGCCCCCTGGGAAGACGTGACAGCGAAAAGCCAGGAGCTGAAGCAGGTCGCCGCGGCCTGAAGCCATGACGGATTCACCGCTGGTGCTCGGAATCGACCTGGGCACCAGCGGCATCCGCACAGCCGTTGTTGCCGCTAACGGTGCGGTTCTCGACAGCAGATCCCAGGCCTACGGCGGAGATTTCGCCAACCCCCACAGCTGGCGCGAAGGCTGTGGAGATCTGATCAGGGCAATCCCAGCCCAGCTGAGGTGCCAGCTGAAAGCACTCGCCGTGGATGGCACCTCCGGCACGCTGCTGGCCTGTGATCGCGATGGTTCCCCACTGGGGGAAGCACTGGCCTATTCCCAGAGCTGCCCTGAGCTGCAGTCAGCCCTGCAGCCTTTGGTGGATCACAGCAGTCCGGCCGCCAGCTGCAGCGGCAGCCTGGCCCGGGCCTTGCGACTCCTCAACTGCCACGGCGAGGCGATCCTGCTGCGGCATCAGGCCGACTGGATCAGCGGATGGCTGCTGAACGATTGGCGCTGGGGAGAAGAAGGCAACAACCTGCGTCTGGGTTGGGATCTGATCACGAACAGCTGGCCAGCCCGTTTTGCCGAACAGCCCTGGCGGCAGGCACTGCCTGAAATCCGTCCCAGCGGCAGCATTCTCGGGACGATCGCACCGGAGCAGGCCAAGGCCCTGGGATTGGCGGACGATCTGATCATCGTTGCCGGAACAACGGATTCCAATGCCGCCGTGCTCGCCGCCGATCCTGGGCCCGGAGATGGGATCACCGTGCTGGGCACCACGCTGGTGATGAAGTGCTTCAACGAGACTCCCCTTCATGCTCCGGGCGTCACCAGCCATCGCGTGGGGGGACGCTGGCTCTGTGGAGGCGCCTCCAATGCAGGGGCCGGTGTGCTGCGGCGTTTCTACAGCGACGACCAACTCAGCGAACTGAGCCGCCAGATCAACCCGGACACCGACAGCGGACTCCGCCTGCGGCCGCTTCCCGCCCCGGGGGAACGCTTCCCTGTGGATGATCCAGAGCTGCTGCCGGTGCTTGAACCACGGCCGGTGAGTGATGCCCTCTACCTGCATGGACTGCTTGAGGGTCTCGCCGAGATCGAGGCGCAGGGTTGGCACCGCCTGAACGAGCTGGGTGCTGCCGCGCCCAGGCGGATCATCAGCATCGGCGGGGGAGCGCGCAATCCCCAATGGCGACGGCTGCGGGAACGCCGCCTCGGCTGCGTTGTAACGAGTTGCCAAACACCCCCCGCTGCAGGGGTGGCGCGACTGGCCCAACAGGCCCTGGTCGGGTGAGAATTCCGGCATCACGCCCAACCCCCATGCCCACCAAGCTCCGCGATGGTCTGGCCATCGGCCTTTTCGTCGTTCTGGCGGGGTATGTGGGCTTCAGTGGCATTCGCCTCGGCCTTTTGTTGATCGAGCGCTTCGCTTGAGCCGATCACTGCAAAGATTGCACTCACCTGTTTGATCCCCATGCCTGCAGACCCCCTTACTGATGCCGTCAGCACACGGATCTGCAAACACATGAACGACGACCATGCCGAAGCGGTGCTGGCCTACGCCAGGCACTACGGCGGCGTCAGCAATCCCGCTGCAGCACGCATGGTGTCTGTGAAAGCAGAAACCATGGAACTGGAGGTGGATGGCGCCACGGTCAGCATTGCTTTCGATCACACCCTCACCGACAGCGAAGACGCCCACCGCACCTTGGTGGCCATGCTGCGGGCGATGCCCAAAGAAGGCGCCTGATCTCGGAGCGATTCAGTCCAACAGTGGAACGCTCCTTGCACCGACCAATCCTCTTTGCATCGCGCGCTCCTGAGCTTTGCCCAAACCCTTCTGATCGAGCCCCGCTGCCCGATCTGTGATGGACCCTGGGACAACCCTCTGCCGCCGACGGCTCCCTGCACCACATGTCTCGATGCCCTTGCTCTCCCTTGTCAGGGACTCAAGGGCTTGCGGCCCTTGCCGTGGTGCGCTCTCGGGTCTTACGCCGGCCCGCTGCGCCAGCTTCTGCTGAAGCTGCGTCAACAGCGCCAAGGCAAAGCGCTTGCGGCCTTGGTACAGCTGCTGTCTGACCGCTTCACCCTGCCTGCAACAGCAGTGCTGGTGCCGATTCCAAGCTGGAAGCGGCAACGATCCAACCCCCTGCCGCAGCGCATCGCCCTGGGATTGGGCCGGCCGACGGCAGAGCTGCTGCACCGCCCCCGTGCCGGGTTGAGCCAACACCATCTGAACAGACGCCAACGCCAAACCAACCTGATCGGGGCGTTCCAGGCCTTCCCCATGGACAAACAAGGAGCCCACAGCTCGGTCTGGCTCGTGGACGACATCCTCACGACCGGGTCCACCGCTTTGGCTGCCCGTGAGGCCCTTGAAGCTGCTGGCCACCGCGTGGCTGGATTGATCTGCCTGGCACGAACCCCCGCAAGGGAGCGCAGGCGGTGATTTAAGATTCCTGTGTCGCTTCGGCGGCGCGCCGGGATAGCTCAGTTGGTAGAGCAGGCGACTGAAAATCGCCGTGTCCCCAGTTCAAATCTGGGTCCTGGCATCACATTGATGCCAAAACTGCCGTGTCATTCATCTCCCCAGATGCAGGCACAGACCGCGTTTTCGACAACGCGGACAGTTTTGCCATGGTGTTCGACCGCACCTGGAAGCAACTGCGAGACAGAAACAAGACTGAACTCAGCCAGGAAGAGCATCTCGAAGCCGTGCTCGAGGCGATGGCCGATCACCCCTTTCTGATCAGTTCCCCTGACATGGCACGCCAGGTAGCCGCCTTCCGGATCAGGCTGCTGGAACTGGCCTGATCAGGCGGAGAGCAGATCGATCTGGGGATCATCCACATATTCCGTGTCATCGCTGAGGGTCTCGTCACTGAAGGCCTCGTCCTCGACGCGGTCGTCGTCCCTCTCCATTTCAGGAGCTTCTGAGATGTCGTGATCTTCGTCTGCTGGAGCTTCCTCGGCGTGGGAATCAGGGTGAAGCTCCACCACCTCGCCTGGGCTCAGACGATCCCGAAGCATCCGCACCTTCTCTTCGCTGGCCAGGAGCAATTCGCCGGCGTCATCGCTGACCGCGGCGATTTCAGCATCCTCCTGTTGCTGGCCCTCAACGGCGGCCAACCGCGTCTCCAGCTCCATCAACCGATCCGCCAGCGTTTCCACCACTTCACTGAGGCTGAGCAGGTGGGTGCACAGCTGTTGCTCGAACGCGGTGCGCGGGGAGGTGGTGGTCACCGGGCTGGCCTCGTGTTGAGAAATTTCGCTGATGGTATCGATGCTGAGCTTCGTGTCCACGGCCCTGGGAAAAGCCACGACTGGCCTACATTCCCCAGGGCTTTCGAGCGATTGAAGAGATGTCCAGGCTGAAGACAGGGCTGAAGGTCAGCGCCTGGGTCGCCATCTTCATTGTTGCCGTCGTTTATCTGCAGCGATACGGCATCGCACCGCTGCAAAGCGCCGTGAATGACATGGGCATCTGGGCCCCACTCGGCCTGTTCCTGCTGCGGGGGGTGAGCATCATCCTGCCGGCGCTGCCGAGTTCGGTGTATTCCCTGCTGGCCGGCTCGCTGCTGGGCTTCAAAGCGGGCTACCTCACGATCATCCTGTCGGACCTGGTGTTCTGCAGCGCGGCTTTCTTCATTGCCCGCCGCTGGGGACGTGGACCGGTGAGCCGCCTGGTGGGGGCCAGCGCGATGAAACGCATCGATGGCTTCAGCAAGAACCAGCTGGAGGGCAACTTCTTCTTGATGACAGGCCTGCTGATGACCGGACTGTTTGATTTCCTCAGCTATGCCATCGGGATCAGCCGCACCCACTGGCGTCTGTTCGCTCCGGCCCTTCTGATCAGTGTGCTGATCAGCGATTCGATACTCGTTGCTGTCGGAGCAGGAGCCGCTCAGGGCGCCAGCCTCACCCTGGGATTGGCTCTGCTGGCCATGTTTGCTCTTGCCACCATCACCGGTGTGCTGAAAAAGAAATCCTCAGAAGTGCCCTCTGACAGCCACTCCTGAGAGGATCTTTGGGGGATGACGGCCGATCCATGTCGATTCCCACGAACCGCTGACGGGGTCGAGGAAATTCCTGGACACTGGTTACATTCGAGTTGATCGGCGTTTCTCGATGAGCGCACTGGCAGATCCGAGAATTGCTGTTCTGCAGAACCAGGCCGGTAGCAGCGGTGAGCTTGATCTACCAGTGGGAGACGGCTGTTTTCGGATCAACCTCCGTGATGAAAACATCGCGCTCTGGCAGGAGACATTTGATCAACACACCACGGCGGCCAACCTTCTGCTGGCTTGCGAAGAAAGCAATGGTGATCTCAAGGACACCCGCCTGACCTGGGTGGTGGGATCTGCCATCCGTACAGCGACGGCCTCAAGCCCCGACGCCGTCGGCTGGCTGTTGACGCAGTTGGGGGTACCAACTGCACTCACGGAAGCAGCCATCAGCCGTTGCCCTGGGTTGGGGGACGACCTGGTGTGGGCCTTTTACCTGGAACGTCACGGCTGGCTGATCGCCACACCGGTGGCCAGCGTCAACCCTTGAACCTTCAAAACACCGACTTCAAGACCCTGGTGCAGACCGCACAGGTTCAAGGATTGAGCATCAACCAGGAATTGCCGCAGGCCACGCGCAGCATTCTTGAGCGTGCTGATCAAGCCCAACGGCAGCTCACGAGCGATGAGCTCTCAACGATCTGCCAGGTCTCCGGCATTGATGGATCGCTCGCCGACAACCTGATCCAACGATCGGATCACCTGGTGAACCAGGCACGGGCACATCTGCTTGAAACCCAGCCGCATTTGGTGCAACCGGGCGGGGCTCTTCACCCGGAAGACAGAGCAGAGGCCTGCTGGCGCGACTGTTGGAACTTTCTTCGCGTGATCACATATGCAGTGGCCTGCAACCAGAGCTGCTTTACAAACCCGAGTGGCATGGCTGCCCTACGGGAGCTGTACAGACGAATGAACGTGCCCATCGAGGGGATGAACATCGCCCTCGGTCAGCTCAAAGAGAAGGCCCTGGAAGGGGTCTCACGATCGAACGACCGGCAGTTGATCCGCGACTGCTTCCAGCATTTACACGCCGAGCTCAACAAATCTGCAGTTAAGAGCTGATAAGCGCTACGACCAAAATTTTTTGCTCAAGAGAGGATTACACCCAAGTATTTCTACTCACGGAGCACCCCATGGCCATCCCGCTTCTTGGGTACCCGCTCAACACCCAAAACGGTCGCGTTAGCAACCTGGCCGGCGACAACAGCACCATCAAGCCCCAAACGTATGCCTCCTCTGCAGCAGGCGATGACAGCGCCAGAACAGAGATGGACAGCTTGATCGAACAGGCCTATCGCCAGGTCTTCTTCCATGCGATGCGCAGTGATCGCGAACCATTCCTGGAATCACAGCTCCGGAGCGGCAACATCACGGTGCGGGATTTCATCCGTGGCCTGCTGCTGTCGGAACGCTTCCAGCAGGGCTACTACCAATGCAACTCGAACTACCGGATGGTGGATCAGGTGGTGGGACGCGTGCTTGGGCGCCCGACCCATGGCGACGCCGAACGCCGGGCCTGGTCGATCGTGATCGGCGAAAAGGGCTTTACCGCCTTCGTCGACGCCCTGCTCGACAGCCCCGAGTACATGAACTGCTTCGGGTACGACTTGGTTCCGCAGCAGCGCTCGCGCATGCTGCCCGGGCGGCCCCTTGGGGAAATCCCGATCTACCAACAATTCCCGCGCTACGGAACCGACTGGCGCGACGCCCTTCAAGATCGGGCGCCTATCCATCAAGGCGCGCCGTCAGAGCGACTGGAGGTTGCTGCCACGTGGGTGAACGAGGAACCCCCTGCTTTCGCTCTCAAGCTCTGGCTCGGCCTGTTTGCCGTCGGTGGATTCGAAATCGTGCGGGTGCTCCTTACCATCGTTGTCGCAATGCTGCGCAACTGAGATGTCGATGCCCAAATCTGGGGCTCTAAATCTGCGTGAGTGGACGGCACCCGAAACCTGCGGAGCAACGAGCTCAGCCACAAATCCAGTCGATGCTCGAGGGGCTGACTGGAGCGGTCAGGACTTGGGAGAACTCGACCTAAGAGACGCCAAGCTCTGTCGCTGTGATCTGCGCGGCACAAACCTCAGCCAGTGCCAACTCGAAGGCGCTGATCTACGCCTGGCCCGTTACGACCAGACCACCCTGGTGCCTGAAGGCTTTGCACTTCACACAAGCGGTGCCGTTGGGCCGGGGGCGAAGCTGAATGGAGCTTTCCTCAACAGCACAGATCTGCGCGGGATGGACCTCAGGGGGAGCGTGTTGATGGGTGCCTATCTGAGTGGTTCAGATCTGAGTGGAGCATTGCTCGATGGCGTTTCCTTAGCAGGCGCTGACCTGCGATCAGCCACGTTTCGCGGCGCCATGTGCCGGGGAACCCGCTTCGGAACCTGCGAGATGGACATGGCCGATTTTCGCGGAGCCAACCTTGAGGGGGCAGCTCTCGAAACCGTTACATCGATTCGCGGCGCAGACTTTTCGCTCTGCACCGGGCTGGAGGACCAAATTGGCGCTCTTCTCAGTCGATCCGTCCAAGAGCTCGACTGCTGGAATCCGATGACCCGCTCCACGACAAGGGCGAGCCTTGAGTCCCTGATCAAGGGGCAAGGGCAGGACGCCTAAAGCGAGCCATTTGAATCCAAACTTTTCCTACAGAACCCGCCGAGATCGCCGTCAAGGCGCGGGAATCAGTGCGTGACGCAACAGTCGGACACAATTGATTGAGGTTTATAAAGAATGCTCTTCGGGCGTGAGCTTCTGAAGGACTATTAGTCGAACCACTGCGTGTGAATTCATGCCTTTCGGTCCAGCCTCGCTTCTAGGGGTCGAACGCTTCTCTGAGGAGAGTGAAGCCCCTCTCGAGCTGATCCCAGGCGATGAGGACGCCAGGAAAGAACAGATCATCCGTGCTGTGTACAAGCAAGTGCTTGGCAACGCTTACGTGATGGACAGCGAGCGGCAGATCGTCGAAGAGTCGCAGTTCAAGCTCGGTGAAATCAGCGTCCGTGAGCTGGTGGGCCGCATTGCCAAAAGCGACCTGTACCGCAGCCGCTTCTTTGATAACTGCGCGCGATACCGCTACATCGAGCTGGCCTTCCGCCATCTTCTCGGTCGCGCACCTGCTGACTACGCGGAAATGCGTGAGCACGCCGATCGCCTGGACAGCCAAGGGTATGAGGCTGATATCGACAGCTTCCTGAACAGCGCGGAATACCAAAACACCTTCGGCGAATGGACGGTCCCCTATCAGCGGGGCTGGAAGACCGAAAGCTGTGCCACCTTGCAGGAATTCACCTGGAGCTTCCAGTTGCTGCGAGGCAACAGCAGCAGCAGCCTCAAGGGTGATCTTGCAGGCAACAGGAGCAAGCTGGGTGGTTCGGCTTATCTGAACCGAGCCATCGCAGTGGTTCCCCCATCCTCCAAAGAGACCGCTGGCTGGAGTTTCCGTCCCTCGACCAACCTTCAGGACGCACCCACACGTCTCGGGGTTGGCGCAGGCGATCAAGGCATCACGTATCGGGTCGAGGTCACGGCCTACAAAGCCAACAATGTCAGGCGGATTTCCCGCTACACCCGAAGCAACCGCATCTTCTACGTGCCGTTCGACAAGCTCTCAGAGCAGTTCAAACGCATTCATAACGAAGGCGGCAAAATCGCCAGCATTACGCCGGTGACTTAGGCCAAATCCGAATTCCTCTCGACGCTCACACCTCCCCTCTCCCCTCACCAAAACAATGGCCAGCACCCAATCCTCCCTTGGTTTCGGCGCAACCACCAAGTGGAATGATCCCGTTCGCTTCCAGCGCAAGGGAGGCGCAGAACAAAGCGCTGCCCTCACCATTGGTGAGTTTCTGAAGCAGTCGTGTGATCAGATGGCGATTGGGGTTGGTCCCCGGAGCCACGCTGACTGCCCCCATCGCGTCACAAGCGAGTGCTACTCGCCAGAGGATGACGCGTCTTTGGAGACCGTGATCAGTGCGTCATATCGACAGGTTTTTGGTAACGCCCACGTGATGGATTTCGAGCGGTGCTCGGAATTGGAAGCTCAGCTGCGGGACGGTCGATTGACCGTGCGTGACTTCGTTCGTGGCCTGGCCAAGTCCAGCTTCTACAAAGACCGTTTCTTCAGAAGCGTTGCGCCACAGCGGGGTGTCGAGCTGACGTTCAAGCACCTGTTGGGCCGAGCGCCTGAAACACAGGCCGAGATCTCAGCGAAAATCGCCCTGCAGGCAGAACACGGTCACGACGGCTTGGTCGACAGCATCGTTGACTCTGCGGAGTACCTCGAAGTCTTCGGTAGCGACGTGGTGCCCTATGCGCGTTCATGGAGTTCGCCCGCTGACCTGTCAACAGCAGCCTTCCCAATGCTGGCCGCTCTTCAAAGGAGTTTTGCCGGCAGTGATAGTGCCCGCGGCGCAGGTCCAGCGCTAACCCGCAGCCTCGCCAATGGCGTGGCACCTCGCATCAGCCTGCCAAGTCAGCCCATTGGTCTGCGTCCCTCCTCTGGAAGTTTCACGGCCACGCAGTTCAGCAGCAAAGCACCTGGAATCACCTCAGGCAAAGATTCCGGACCCATGCGCGGCGACGTTTATGTCACCTTCGGTCTTGGCCAGCGGGAGCAAGAGACTTACCAACGTTGCCCAGGTGACGGCCCCGATCAACTCGCTGCACTGATTCGTTCCACCTACAAACAGGTGATGGGCAATCCCCATCTGATGGAATTCGAACGGGTTATCTCTGCGGAAAGCAAATTCATCGATGGCTATCTGAGCACACGTGAATTCGTTCGTGCTGTTGGCCTTTCAGCCGAATACAAGCGTCGTTTCTTCGAAACCAGTGCCCCGTATCGCTTCATCGAGCTGAACTTCAAGCATTTCCTGGGAAGAGCTCCGCAGTCCCAGGCCGAAATCAGCGAGCACACCAAGATCCTCGCCGAAGGTGGCTATGAGGCTGAAATCTCCAGCTATGTCGATAGCGCTGAATACCAGAACACCTTTGGTGAAGACACAGTTCCGTTCGCTCGAATCCTCACCGAAAGCGGCCGCTCTCAAGTTGACTTCAACCGTCAACTGAGCCTGGCAGAAGGGTATGCAGCGAGCGATACAGTCCTCGGGAGCTCCGCTTTGGTGAGTTCGGTCGCAACAGGGCTGGCACCCAGTGGCTGGAGCAAAACCACCAGCCGGGCAAACCGCACTGGTACTCAATCTGGCGCACCTGATCCCACCAAGAAGCGTTTCCGCATTGTTGTTGCTTCTCAGGCTGCTCGTTCGCGTCAACGCACGGCTGGTAACAGCTACGTCGTGTCCGGAAAAGACATGAGCAGCCAAATGAAGTACATCCATGCACGCGGGGGCAAGATCGTTTCCATCACTGAGGTGATGTAAGAGCATTCGATTGCTGCACTAGGGAGCCACTTCATGAAGAGGTGGCTCACTCACATCACCTTCCAATCAGAACAAAATGACTGAGCCAACAACCCTTTCCTCAGCCGCCAACGTTGACACGTCACATGCTGCAGATGTGATTCGCCAAACGTACCGCCAGGTGTTTGGTAATCGACACCTGATGGAACTCGATGTGAACCCCTCCATTGAGGCATTGTTCATCAATGGGGATCTGACAGTTCAAGGATTGGTAACGGCTCTCGCACAGTCTGAAACCTATAAAAAGCTTTTTCTGGAAAAAAACAGCCCCTACCGCTTTGTTGAACTGAATTTCAAACATCTTCTGGGCCGCCCACCCCGTGACCAAGCCGAGTTGATGGGCCATGTTCGGCTGCTGCAGGAAGAGGGATACGAAGCAGAAATCGCCAGTTACACCTACAGCGATGAATACCTTTCTGCCTTCGGCATCGACCAAGTTCCATACAATCGTGCCACCCAGACCGTGGTGGGCGGGAGCACTCTG
>ENA-OSEY01000494-OSEY01000494.1-marine-metagenome-genome-assembly--contig:-NODE-494-length-28903-cov-3.366613_pt1 | contig 28903 bp, 33 predicted proteins | sample MGYA00248465_ERZ534230 | MGnify/ENA primary metagenome ERZ534230 (study PRJEB26409, sample SAMN06344110) | marine metagenome | isolation source: Sea water from surface | place: Atlantic Ocean:Southern...
TCCTTCCGACTGATCTGGAAAAGCCCCTTCCAACTCAGGAAACTTCAGTCAGCACACCTTTGTTTAATTAATATTTTAATACCCTATGAAACTTAATTGACAGAACTGGATTTTATAGAAACTTCAGTAATGTTTTCAATACACTTCGTTTTGATTCTGATGCATGGGATTGACTTGTTTTCAAAAAACAGTTTGTACTAGATCACTCCATGAATAACCTATTGATTTGATATTATTATTTATTCAGCAGGTCCCATTTAAAGATATCTCAATTTATGCGATCGAAATATTAAGAAGATGATCAGCGAGAAATCCTTAAGCTTTGAAAATTCGGGGGTCTTAAAGGGTTTGTTCTGTGTTGTCGCAGCACAGTTTTTTTTCACCACCCAGGACATGATGATCAAGTGGCTCAGCAGTGACTATGCACTGCACCAGATCATCCTCAGTCGCGCGGTGGTTGGCACACTATTTATCCTGCTTGTCTTTGTCCCGATGGAAGGAGGGATTTCCGTCCTCCGAACGCGTCGATTGGGGATGCATCTGATGCGAGGTTTTGGGATTGTGATCGCGAATCTTGCTTTCTTCAGCAGCCTGATCAGCATCAAGCTGGGTGAAGCCACAGCGATTTTTTTCATCGCCCCGGTCCTGATCACCGCCCTTTCGGTGGTCCTTTTGGGCGAAAAAGTCGGGCATTTCCGTTGGATTGCAGTTTCTGTCGGACTGATCGGGGTGATGATCATGATCCGACCCAGGGGTGAAATTTTCAATGCAGCCTCATTGTTACCCCTGATTGCAGCACTGGCCTATGCGTTGGTTCACATCATGACCCGCAAGATGAGTCAAACCGAACAGGCATCAGCCATGGCATTCTACATCCAGATGAATTTTGTAGTGGTCAGTTTTTTGATCGGACTCTTTTTTGGTGACGGCAAATTTGCGGACCCTGCTTCTCCAACACTGGACTTTCTCTTCCGAGCCTGGGTGTTTCCATCCTTGCAGGACATGCTGATGATGTTCGCCATCGGCTTATTCAGTGGACTGGGTGCCTATTTTATCAGTCAAGCTTACCGTATCTGTGAAGCAGGAGCCGTGGCCCCCTTTGAATATTCCGCGATGCCTTTGGCCATTTTTTGGGGTATCATCATTTTTGGTGAATGGCCCGATCTGGTTTCATGGTTTGGAATCCTTTTCATTGCGGGTGCCGGATTACTGATCCTTTTCCAGGAATCCCGTCGAGGCAGGGAAATCGCCAGCGACCGGCCGATGCCACGAAACCGTTGATTCTGAAGTTTCCATTTGAAGTAATGAAAAAGAGATGAATCAGATCAGCCGTTGTTCCTGGCCCGGGGAAGACCCTCTTTACCAGGCATATCACGACGAGGAATGGGGAGTTCCGGTTTATGATGATCGTGCACTTTTTGAAAAACTGATCCTGGACGGATTTCAGGCAGGATTATCCTGGATCACGATCCTCCGTAAACGGGATCATTTCTTCAAAGCTTTTGATGGATTCGACCCATTCAAGATGATTGCCTATGGTCCTGAAAAAATTGAAAGCCTCATGCAGGATTCAGGTATCATCCGTAACCGACTGAAAATTGAAAGCAGCGTCACCAACGCCCAAACCTGGCTAAAAATTCAGGAAACCGAAGGCTCTTTTTCGGAATTCCTCTGGAAATTTGTCGGAGGGTCACCGATTCAAAATTCCTGGAATTCAGATAACGAAGTTCCTGCTGAAACAGAGGAATCCAGAATGATGAGCAAAGCACTCAAACAGAGAGGTTTCCGTTTCTGCGGCCCCACCATCACTTATGCTTTCATGCAGGCAGTCGGTATGGTCAATGACCATACAACAATCTGTTTTCGTCATTCGGAGTTGAAAAATTGATCCATAGGATTGAGTTTTTTTAGTAGATGAGTCTGGTTTACATTCAGAAACGAATAACTTGGTAACGATTTCCAATTTATCCAATGATGCCTGAACCTTATCTATATGAAGACTTCGCCTTACGCAGGGCGATGAGTTCCAATCTTGTAGGATTCTGCAGACATTTACGGAATCAGGGTTTACTTTCCGGACTCGGGGAACAAATGGATGCCCTCCGTGCACTAGACCATATCCCACTCAAGGAAGAGGAACCTTTCCGAATGGCCCTGCGAACCAGTCTCGCAAAAAGTTCCCGGGAACAGGAAATCTTTGACGAACATTTCCGCAAATTCTGGTATGTCTGGGAAAGTTCCGAAGAATTTTACCGCAAACCTCCCGGAGAGGAAGAGGAGGAACGCGCCAAAATTCGGGTCATCGATGAACGCCAGCAAAAACCCACCTATCTCTCCATCAATGATTGGATGAATCAGGAATCGGAATCCGAGGAAGTGAAAGAAGCAGCGGGGTACAGCCCTTTTGAAGTGGACACCGAACGGGATTTTAGTCAATTCGGAAGCGAGGAATTGCAGGATGTGATCACTTTGATCAACGAGATCGGTAAACGACTGGCAACCCGTTTCAGTCGCAGGATGAGACATTCAAAAAGACATGGTCCCATGGACCTCAGACGAACGATGCGCCAAAGTTTAAGACGCGGAGGAGACCTGCTGGACCTGATGCACCGAAGGCGGAGGCGGCAACGTCTGAAACTTGTTTTGATCTGTGACGTAAGTAAATCGATGGATCTCTACAGTCGTTTTCTGATTCAGTTCATCTATGCCTTCCAAACCGTTTATCGACGCATTGAAACCTTCGTTTTCAGCACCTCCTTGCACCGGATCACCGATCAACTCAAAGAGCAAACCATGGACGAAGCGGTTGCAAGGCTTTCTGAAAATGTCCCTGACTGGTCGGGAGGCACTAAAATTGGCGCCTCATTGAAACAATTTGTAGATGATTTTTCTTTGAAAGTCGTTGATCCGGCAACCGTCGTACTGGTCATCAGCGATGGGTGGGATACAGGAGAAGTGGAACTGCTTTCTGAAAGTATGGCGCATTTGAAAAGATCATCACGGTCATTGATCTGGTTAAATCCACTCAAAGGAAGTCCGGATTATGAACCCACAACCCGGGGAATGCAGGCAGCACTGCCTCACCTCGACCTGTTCGCTTCAGCACATAATCTGAACAGTCTCAGAAATTTGATTCGGGAACTGATGCAGTTTCAGAGAAGTTGACCTGCAAGGAGGAAAGATGAAATTCCAGACCAGCATTGAAACCTGGGCCATTCAACCCCATAGATTTTTACAGGCATTCAGCCAACCGGGGAATCAGGAACATCAACTGTGGTCTGAACTGTGCCGGATTTCACTGGAAAGAAAACAGGACCCCCTTAAAATTTCAATGGAAGAACTGGTTTCTTTATCTCAACTCGATGAAGGGCAGATCCGTGAATTGTTTTCCATGGCCGTTCGAAACGGCAGTGTGGAAAAACACTCTTCAGATAATGGTTGATCTGATTAATTTGATGAGACCCGACTGAAGTATCTTTGTTTGGAGGAATTCATGCACTGCGAGAAATGACTTCCTTTGATGGCTCTCCCCGAAGCTCAAGAATCTTATTTAGAACAGATTTCAACTCCGGTGCAGTGAGGGATGAGATTGACTCCCTTGGTTCTTCCAACACCTCTTCAACAAAAATCAATTGTTGTTCATCGCTGAGAAAACCCAATTGTTTGAGCTGCTGCTGAAGCGCTAGTTCAATCCGTTGGCGCAGAAAATCCGGTTTTGGAGTTTCGGGATTGATCTCTTCATGAACAGGTTTTTCTTCCTCATTATTTTCTGAGAAATCGACTTCCGGCACTGGCTTTTCCGAATCCTCGTTCTGAATCTCTACTGGTTCATCCCGGCTGCTGATACTTTCGACTTTCCAATCTTCTTCTGCATCAGAAAGTTCGGGAGTTTTCCCAACTTCCATGCCCTTTAACGGCAAGGATTCATCAAATTCTGGAAGGTTCTCCTGGGGGACATCCAGTTTCCTGGTCCCTCTGCGACTGATGTCAAGAAAGACAATGAAACCGGTGATCAAAAGACTAATCAGGCAAAATCCTAAAAGTACTAAATCCATTTTTTGAAATCATTAAAAATGTGTTTTTTAAAAGTTCTGCATGAAGCAGACCAAAAGTGATGCATTTTGCCCTAAATCCTTCTCCTGCTGGCGTTTGGAAAAACAAAAAAGCCATTGTTATTAAACTATTTTGGGTTATAAAAAACTCTCATTTTAAACCGGAAAGTTAAACCTATTTTCTGGCATTGAAATTGTATTAACTTTTGGGCGTTCGTGTATGAACCAAGATTCATTTAAAAAACATGTTCATTAGATTACGACAACCAAGCTATTCAAAGAAGATGATTTTCAGGTTTCTGATTCTAATACTTTTATTTCTGCTCCCCATGGATTTATGGGCGGTCAGGGTGAAAGACATCGCATCGCTCCGGGGTGCCCGTGACAACCAATTGATCGGCTTCGGCATCGTCGTCGGTTTGGACGGAACTGGAGATTCGGCCGAGAGCCTGCTTTCAAGAAAACCGATCATCAATGCCCTCGAACGGATCGGAATCAGCCTTGACAGTGCAGACATTGCCGGGCGAAGTCTTGCAGCGGTCTGGCTGACTGCGACCCTTCCTCCCTTTGCAAAATCCGGACAGCGTTTGGATGTGACTGCGGCCACCATCGGTGATTCCATTTCACTCAGGGGCGGAGTTTTGATCATGACGCCCTTGCGGGGCCCGAACAGGTTGGTCTACGCAGTCGCTCAAGGACCGATAGCCGGCATCCCCAGAGGAGTCAGTCGGGCTGATGCATTGCCTGCAGAAGAGTTAGCCAATCTGCCGATTGGCCAGAGAATGGTTGCATCCGTCGGTACGATTCCCGGAGGCGCCATTGTTGAACGTGAAATCAATCTTAACTTGAATAGTCGTGCCAGGCTATACATGAACCTGCGTTCACCGGACTTCACCACCGCCTTCCGGTTGGCGAAACTGATCAACCAGACCCTGGGAATCCGTAGTGCTCGGGCCAAGGATGCAGGAACCGTCGAAATATCAGTACCCGACAGTTACCTTGGAAATACGGTTGAATTGGTATCCTACATTGAAAATCTTGAGATCTCTCCTGACAACACAGCCCAGGTGGTGCTCGATGAACGTTCAGGAACCGTGGTCATGGGCGGAAGCGTTCGTATTTCTCCAATTGCGATCTCCCAGAACGGGCTGAGCATGCAGGTAAAACTACCGACGCCTGAACAGCAGGAAGGTGCAGAAAACCAGGCTGCAGCCGATGCAAACACCCTTCGTTCGGATGTATTCATGCTCAAAGGCGGTGCTGACTTAAAAGAAATCGTAGACGGTTTCAACAAAATCGGTGCTTCAAGCCGAGATCTCATCGAAGTGCTCAAATCGGTTAAGGCCGCAGGTGCACTGCATGCTGACCTTGTCATCCGATAAAACACATGAATCCCATCAGCGCAAACACCCCAAAACTAGGGGACTTGCTTTCCAGACAACGATTGGAACGGATTGAACAGCGGCTTCCTGGCAATGGCTCGGAAGGAGCGAAGTTGCGTGAAGCCGCGAATGAGTTCGAAGTCCTCCTGCTTCAACAAATGATGAAGTCTATGCGATCTGCAGGATTTGAATCAGGGCTGGTAAAAAAGTCCGAAGGCGAGAAAGTCTTTCAGGGCATGCTCGATGAGCAGTATGCACGACTCAGCACGCATTCTAAGGGAATGGGACTGGCTGATATGATCTATAAGGAATACCGTTCCCATCTGAAAAAATGATCGATAAATTCCTTCAAGTTTTTCCCTCTAATGCCGATGTATATGACAGGAACGTTAAATCTTCTGGTTTTCCAGGGCCATTCATTCCTGGAAAACGGAGATCGACGGACCTCGGATGGACATGGAAGATCCATCCGTCGAAAGCAGTTATCGCCGCACCTCGCTCCGGCGGGTGGCCAACCGATAAACTGGTTTCGAAGTCCTATAAACCAGGCTTCCCTGAAGAAGGGTGCTTGCTTCCGGCATGGGTCAGGAGTATGCTGAACCGTAAGCCGGGATGCGGTATTCGCTTCCGGAAACGAAGCCATACAGCCTAAAGAGGTGGTTATGAAGGTCACAGGCCAACAACCCGCAGTTCTCCAGGATATTAAAGGAGGGCAGCGGAAAGAAGCCGATCAGGCCCATCTCAAAGATGGTCCTCCATCGGCCGATGATTCGGTGAAGACTTCGTCTTTCGCCATGGATAAGTTGAAACTCCGCATTTCTGCGGAACCTGAAGTACGCTCTGAGAAGGTGGCCGAACTCAAGGCCAAGATCAAGAGCGGTGAATACCAGGTGGATCCCCAGAAGCTGGCAGGCAGCATGCTGCTTGACTCACTTCGGGAGGATACCGTTTGAAGACGGTCCTTCCCCGGAATCATCTTCGGTTCGTCCTTTTTGAGGAGGACTGGAGATTTTCCGGGGGATCTTCCCTCATCAAGAAAGGCCATGAACGCCCAGCTTGAAGAACTGCTTTCCATCCTGCAGCAGGAAACGGAGCTCCATGAAAAGCTTCTGCAACTGCTTCAGGAGGAAGCAGAGGGTTTTGGAAACCTGAGTGCGTCCAAGATGTTGAAGCTGCAAAGTCTCAAACTGCAGCAGACACGTCTGATCGCAAAGCTGGAAACTCGGCGGATTGCCGTGGTGGATGGAATGTCCGGAGATTTTGAAGAAACCTCCGATTCACTCACCTTGAGCAGTATCATCCGTCAGGTATCGCAGGAATGGGCCACCCCCCTCCAAGCGTGCTTCGACCGTTTAAAAGAATTGATTGCTGAAATCCGGAATTCTGCCCAAAACAACGGGGAAGAATCTGCTTCCCGTTTGAAATCGGTGGAAACCTCTCTGCATTTTATTTCTAAATTGCAGGGAAACCAGCAGCTTTATTCCGGAACCGGCCAGCTTCATCCGGCTGGGAGCAAAATATCCCGGGCCTCGGTTTAGGTTCGGAAATACGGTTGTAGAAATTAAAAACACGCTGTTGACATGCCGTCACTGAACAGCTCCCTCAACATGGGTCAGCGCGCCCTTTCAATGAATCAGCGCGCGATGCATACGTCGGGGCACAACATTGCCAATCAGCAGACCGAAGGTTTTTCACGCCAACAGGTCACCACCCAGTCCGCTCCTGCAGATCCCCTGGGGTTGGGACGCGGTGCGGAAGCCCAACCGACAACCAGGGTTTTTGACCATTTCATCCAGAAAAAAATCCTCCAGGAAAATCCACGAACCGGTGTTTTTCATACCCGTGAGGATTATCTGAACAAGATCGAAATGCTGCTCAACGAACTGGAAGGGAATGGACTGAATCAGGCGATGAATGACTATTGGAATGCCTGGAGTCAGTTGTCGAGCCAACCTGAATCCGATGCAGCCAGATCCCAACTGCGTGAAGTCGGAGATGTCCTCGCACGCCGTTTCCGGGAACTCCATGGACGTTTTACCGAGCTGAGACAAGAAATCAATGGACGCCTCCAGCAAACCATCAACCAGATCAATGAACTGGGACTCAAGATTACCGAATTCAATCGTCAGATCCTGACCTACGAATCCGGTCAACGAAATGCCAACGACCTCAGGGATGCTCGGGACCATGCCATCGAGGAACTGTCAAAACTGGTCGATGTCAATTCCTATGAAGACCGCAACGGGAATGTCACCGTGATCATCGGCAGGGACTGGACGTTGGTACAGAGTCGGAATTTTTTCCCCCTCGAGGCGAGCATGAAGGGTGGAGAAACCGGAATGATGAGCATCGATGGAGTCGCTTCCCATGACAGTCGCAGGGATCTGACCCAGATTTTCCGTGAAGGAGAGATGACGGAACTGCTCCGTATGCGCGATGAAACGATTGTCGATTATATGCATCAGATCGACGAACTCGCTTTTTCCATTGCCGGTGAAGTCAATCGCCTGCATGCCACCGGGACCGGACTGAATTCTGCGGTAGACATGATGAAAAGCACATTTGGCCTAAGACACCAGGCCATGAACGAACCTCTGCCTTTCATCCGAGACGGGATTTTCCAACTGCATCTCGTCGATCGTGATAACGAAATCCTGGAAACCTATGAGGTGGAAATCCAGGCTGGCGCTGATACCCTTCCGGACATCGTCAGTAGGATCAATCTCACCGTCAATGACCCCCAACTGCTGAATGCCTCCCTTGAGGAAGACGGATCGATGATCCTGCAGTCCGGAGATAACCGGCGATTTATTTTCGGGGAAGACCAAACGGGGGTAACCCAGGTGTTGGGACTCAATGGATTTTTTGAAACCCTCAAGGGTGCAGAAGACATTCGTCTCAGTGACACGATTCAAAAACATCCCAATCATATTTCCAGTGGACGTGACCTGATTCCGGGAGACAACCGGACCGCCCTGGAAATCGCAAAACTTCCGACCAAGCCGATCATGCGTGACGGGACGATGACTTTCGGCGAATTCTTCAGTTCGATCATCACCGACCTCGGTCTCAAGGTTCGTCGTAATCAGTCTGAGATGAAACAGCAGGACAACATGATCCAGCAGTTCAAGGAAATCCGCAGTTCCATCAGTTCGGTCAATATGGATGAAGAACTGACAAACATGGTCCAGTACCAGAAAGCCTATGAGGCTTCCGCGCGCTTTCTTGGAACCGTCGATGAGATGATGGAAACCGTGATCAACATGAAGTAATCGATGCGAGTCACCGAAGTCAGTAAACGTGAACAGGTGCTGGAGAACATCCAGAAAACCTCGGCTCGCCTTCAGGATGCACAGATCCAAATGGCCACCGGACAGAGGATCAACAAGCCCTCTGACGACCCGATCGGCACGGCCAAAATGCAGGATATCGTTTCCACCATGTCCGCACAGGAACAGCACCTTCGCAACATTACCGACAATATCGCCAGTCTCCAGCATGCCGAAAAGGAAATCACTCATATGACGGAACTGCTGGGACGCGCCAAAACCCTGGCAATTTCCCAGTCCGGTTCCGATGCCAACGAAGAATCCCGCATGATGGTGGCACGTGAGTTTGCGGCTCTGAGAGAATCTCTCTTCGATGCTGGAAACTCCAGAAACGGGAAACTCTATCTTTTTTCCGGTCTGAAATCCCTTTCCCCGGCGTTAAAGAAAAATTCGATGATTCAGCCTGCCAAAGTCGAAACCCGTGGGATCATCCAGAAAGACATCCGGGACCTGATCGACATCGATCAATACCGTGCCGTTTTTGAAGGACATTCCAACAATGAGTATCGGCTCAGAATCACCAAGGGAGGCCCATGGGGGCAGGCACGATGCCAGATTTCAGATGATGGAGGAAGAACCTGGGCCAAGGAACAGGTTCTGCGTCCGGTAACTGCGATGTTCAATCCCGATGGCAAGCAGGATGATCTGGTGAAATTGAAATTTTCTGATGAACAGGGATTACTTGGCAATACCATTCCGGGATACTTCGATTTCACCAAGGAAGTCTCCGAAGATGTTGAAGCAGAATCACTGGGATTGGTTTTTCCAGATGGAATGGAGTTCATCGGCAGACCGAATCCTGAGATTTCTTACATCGGCGCAGAAGATAAAAAAGAAGTTTTGATTTCCGACGGCTTAGCCAGTCCTGTCCAGGTTACGGCAAGGGAATTACTGCTTTCTGAGGAAGCGGGGGGAGTGGATGTCTTCTCCATGCTCAGTTCCCTGGAGCGCGCCATGCTGGAAAATGATGGCACCGCCCTTGCACTACGTTTAAAAGAACTGGATCAAGCGCTGGAACAGATCCTCAAACGGCAGGCTGACATTGGCAATACCGTTCGAGAATTTGAAACCGCCATGCAAAAGATCGAGTCACAGAAATTTGAGCAAGAACGGAGATTGTCCGAAATCCGCGATAGTGACTTGGCAGAAACAGTCATTGAAGTCAAAACCGCGGAAGCGAATAATCGGCTCGCCCTCGATACCGGGAGCAAGTTGATTCAGCCGACTTTATCGGATTTCCTCCGCTAATGCTGCCGGAGTTCAGCTAAAGTCAGCGGGCCCGGTTCAACGGAATCAGGTGCCCGTTTTAAAGTAGTAAAAAACGGCAGGCCTGATAAATACGCATCAGGCAAAAGAATGCTGATACTGACAAGGAAGTCGGGTGAGAGCATCACGATTGGTGATGATGTCAAAATTACGGTCATCGAAGTCAAGGGCAAGCAGGTCCGGATTGGAATCGATGCTCCCAGGAATTACATCATCCATCGTGAAGAAGTGTACATCCGTATTCAGGAAGAAAACAAACGTGCAGCAGAAAAAACCCCGGTTTCTTTAAAAGGTTTTAAGGGGCTATTCGGCTGAAACTTAAGGAATTGAAACCATTAAGCAAGAAGCTTAACAACACTAAACCTTGTCGAGTCAAACCATGCTGATTCAAACCACACGATTCGGTGAAGTAGAAATCCAGGATCAGGATATCCTCACCTTCCCCTCAGGAATGCTTGGATTTTCCGCAGAAAGACATTTTGTCATGATTGAGGATGAAATGGGCTCTCCCTTCCATTGGCTTCAGGCAGTGGAAAAACAGGATCTGGCCTTCATCACACTCAATCCTGAAACCGCCGTTTCAGACTTCAGTCTCGACATCACTGTTGACCACATGAAAAAACTGGACACGGATAAAGTGGAAGACTTGAGTGTTCGAGTGATTGTCACCATGGCGAAAAAACTGCAGGATGTAACCATCAATCTGCAAGGACCATTGCTGATCAATTTTGACAAAAAACTCGGTCTGCAGTTTGTTGTTGCTGATGGACGATACAACACCCGTCATCCACTTTTTGGAGACCGGTTGAAACTGGACCAGAAACAGCAGCCAGAAGAAGAGCAACAGCAGGTCATCGCACAAGCTGGTTAAATTCCACACAAAGCCGTGTTGGCTTTTCTGATTTTCTTTTAGCATCAAGTTCTTTCCATTGAAAAAGGTTGGTTTGTCGCCAACCTTCCAACATCCCATCGATTGACACTGTTTTAAAATCTCTTTTGAGATGATCTTTTATCTGGAATTCTTCCTGGGATTCAGGAAATTTCAATGTTCAGGAATTTAACTTCCTGAAACGAATACTTCATCCAGGCATTATATTTTTATTGGAAACAGAAGAAGCTATCCTCAAAGCCTCGGATGTTCGGGTTATCCTCGAAACCCAGGGGTGCTCCTTTGCCTCAGAAGTATGGGAAAAACTCGAGAATTGGATAGAAATCCTGGAAGGACTGAATCGTCGTGTCAATCTTGTATCCCGCAAGGAAATCCAAAGAATCTGGGGCAGACACGTGTTGCCCTGTGTTTCTCTCCTACATTTCCGTAATCTTCCCATCGGTGTAGAATGCTGTGATTTTGGAAGCGGCGGAGGCTTCCCTGGAATCCCACTGGCGATCTGCCGGCCCGACCTGAAAATGTTCCTTCTCGATTCGAGACGAAGGAAATGTGATGCTTTGGAAGAAATGGTGAAAAGCCTGGAACTGAAAAATGTCGAAGTGTTATGCGGACGCGGAGAAGAACTGGGAAAGACCAGGAAATGGAACAAGCGATTCCCGGTTATTTTCGCCCGTGCGGTTGCATCCCTGGAACAACTTGAAACCTGGACTCGGGAAATGCGGAAGTCCGATGCAGAAATCCATGTTTTTAAAGGAGGGGACCTGAAGCAGGAATTTCAAGCACTTCATCAGAACCAACCTCGGGTCAGATGGAACCAAACCCTGCTGGACTTTGAAGAATTCCCTTTTTTAAGTGATAACCAAAAATACATTATCACGTTGAATTTCACATCCAACTAAGGCATTGATGAAAGTCATATCTGTCAATCTTAACGGCATCCGTTCTGCCTGGAAAAAAGGGTTCCAGGAGTGGCTGAAAAAACAGGATGCCGACGTTACTTGCCTTCAGGAAATCAGGATTCAGGAGGATCAGTTGACTGAAGAAATGAGAAATCCTGATGGAATGACAAGCCATTACCGTTATGCCTTGAAGAAAGGATACGCGGGGGTCGGCATTTTCTCAAAGAATCATCCGGACCGTGTGATCCGGGAATTCGGGTGTCCTGAAATTGATGACGAAGGGAGATTCCTTCAAGCGGATTTCGGCCATCTTAGTATTGTCTCACTTTACCTTCCTTCCGGGAGCAGTGGTGACGAACGCCAGCAGTTCAAGTATACCGTGATGGATCTCTTCGAAAATTGGCTTAAAGAACGGCGGCAGGACGGACGTGACTACATCATCTGTGGAGACTGGAACATCGCCCACAAACAAATCGACCTGAAAAACTGGAAAAGCAACCAGAAAAATTCAGGATTTCTTCCTGAAGAACGTGAGTGGATGACAAAGGTTTTTGATGAATTGGGATATGTCGACGTCTTCCGGCAACTTAATCAGGAAGCGGAGCAGTATACCTGGTGGTCAAACCGTGGGCAGGCCTGGGCGAAGAACGTAGGGTGGCGACTGGATTACCAAGTCGCATCTCCTGGAATTGCTGAAAAAGCAATAGCGACTTCAATCTTTAAGGACCAGCGATTCTCCGATCATGCTCCCCTGATCGTTAAATATGACAACAATCTTTGAAGGATTACCCCCCCCCCTATCCTTCCAGTTTGAAGACCCGGGTAAATACCTTCCTCAGAAATTCTGCATCCTGGACTCCCGTCAGTTTATGGATCCGGGATCCGTCGGGATTGAAAAAAAGCAGGGTGACCCTTCCACTGTCATTCATTTCCGCAAAAATTCGCCCCTCCTGGGTTGTAAGATTGGCGACCAGAAAAGTGACCCTGTCATTGAATTCAGGTTCGAGCGAGTTGACCACTCGCTTAAGCTCACGGCAGGATCCTCAACCAGGGTCATGAACCTGAACCACTACATTCGTTCCCTGTCCAATCAGAGTAAGGTCGTGATTTTCACTCGAACTTTCCCAGAAGAGCCAAACCGCGATGATGATCACGAGAACGCTGGTGATGGAACTGAGCCAGCGGACCTGATCTCTTCTCCGGGTTTTTAAACTTTTTTTTCTTTGATCTTTTTTGCTCATTCGATCCCTCTTTTTTAAGCATTTATTAAAGCATGAAGCTTTTGATGATTCAAATCCTCCAATATCAGCATTCCTTTTGTAATCATTTCTGGGGTTGAATTAAAACGGGGTTGGATGAAGAGAAACTTCCTGTTAAATTGATTTTATGGAAGAAAAAAACAAATCAACTGATTTAAGAGATCCTGAATCCAGAGTCATTGACGGTTGGCCTACCTGGTTGGAAATCCGCAGGGGGATACTGGTCCTTATTTTCATCCTTGCACCAGCAGTCATCCTGAGCAGTTACCTGCCGGCCTGGATTCAGAGTTATCATATTACTGGAGAAGCCCTCTGGGGATTGAAACGAAAAGGGGTCCCTGATGAAGTGATACAACCGATGCTGAAGATGCGTGGGCCGACTTACTTCTTCAAAAGCAGCCTGCTGGCTGAAGTAGAGAAAAAGATCCCGGCAGATCAATTTAAAAAACACCGCATTCGCATCGAAAGATCTCTTACCGCCATTTCGGTCGAAAACTCACGTTATTTCTTCCTCCCCATCCTGGTCATCTTTTATGGGATCGTCTGGTGGTTCATCCGCCCCTATGAGGCCCGAGGCTGGTTCTAACGCCGAATCTGAAAAGCTTTCTTCATCTTCCTCGAGGGGGATTTCCAACTGTTCCGACGCGGATTCCTCTTTTTCCAGTTCAGCCAGTGCCGGCAGATGTTTAAGGTGTGTTAACCCAAAAATTTCCAGAAAATATTTGGTCGTTCCATAAAGACTTGGGCGCCCGGGAATCATTTCACGGCCTACGATGCGAATCAGTTTTTGCTGCATCAGACGTCGGACCGTATGGGATGAATCGACTCCGCGGATAAACTCGATTCCCGCTCGGGTAACCGGTTGTTTGTAGGCTATGATGGAAAGGGTCTCCATCGTCGCCATCGAGAGTTTGATGGTCTTGACCGTTTCAAGCTTTTGAACCCAACATCCAAATTCTGTCAGTGTCCTCATCTGAAAGCCGTCGCCAACAGCTTCAATCCGGAAAACCCTCCCCGTTTTTTCAAACTGCCGGTTCAGATTTTTTATTGCATCACGGATTTCTTTGCTGGAAAAACGATCTCCGCTTAACTCAACAATCTTTCTTGGAGGAAGGGGTTTGGGGGTGGTGAAGAGAATCGTCTCAACCGCCTGTAAAAGTTCTTTATCGCTCATGGAAATGAATGATTCCTAAAAACAACTCAAGAACTGACGAAGCACAATTCGATCTGTCGGAGATAAAAGACTTTTTTTATAAATCATGCTCATCCGCTGACTATTGCAAAATATGTAAAGCAACCAATTCCTTAAAAATCTGGTGTAATGTATCTTGGCAACTTAAAATATTGGGTTTTTTAGGACAAATGCTGAAGGATTATAAGGCTTATCCAGCTTTAAGCCTTTGATTGAAAATGATTTTGTAATTTTCTTTTTTCATCAGGAAAACCCCTATCACTTCAGTATGCAAAGATCATTCATGATGGACCGGACTGAAAAAATAGAGACAAAAATCATTCATACCGGCAGAGACCCTGAGTCTTTCGGAGGAAGCGTCAATCCACCTGTTTATCATTTCTCAACGGTCCTCTATAAAAGTGTTGATGAACTCGTATCACGCTATGACAACATCACCCCTGATTCTCGGGTGATGACCTATGGGACGAAAGGCTCCCCAACCAGCTTTTCGCTTGAGGATGCGGTCGCTGAACTTGAAGGAGGGTTCCGCAGCATCTCTTTTCCTTCCGGATTGGCAGCCGTTGCAGGAGCTTTGTTCGCATTTCTTAAATCCGGGGACCACCTGCTGATGACAGACAGTGTCTACTATCCCACAAGAGAATTCTGCGCATCAGTCTTGAAAAGATTTGGAGTTGAAACCACCTATTATCCCCCATGCATCGGTTCGGAGATTGAAGAGCTGATCCAAGAAAACACCACGGTCATTTACACAGAATCTCCCGGTTCCCATACTTTTGAGGTGCAGGATATTCCTGCCTTGTCTGCGGTTGCACATCGGCATCAGGCCAAATTAATCATGGACAACACCTGGGCTTCCCCGATTTTTTTCAATCCATTTGTCCATGGTGCGGATGTGTCGATTCAAGCCGCCACCAAATACATCAATGGTCATTCCGACATCATGCTGGGAATGGTCACCACTACCCGGGAAGACTGGGAGCAACTCCGCAATTGCACCTGGCATTTGGGACAATGTTGTGGTCCTGATGATCTTTACATGGCACAACGGGGGTTGCGTACTTTGAGCGTTCGCATGAAGCAGCATCAAAGTAACGGGATTCAGGTGGCGGAATGGCTCAAGAAACGCCCTGAAGTGAGGAGGGTGCTTCACCCAGCACTACCCGATGATCCGGGTCATGAACTCTGGAAAAGGGATTTTAAGGGAGCCAGCGGATTGTTCGGCATCGAACTTGAGCCCACAAACCCCTCCAACGTAGAAGCCATGCTCAATCGACTGGAACTCTTCGGCATGGGATTCTCCTGGGGAGGTTACGAAAGTCTGATTGTTCCTTCTGATGTGGAAAAAGACCGTTTGCCAGAAAGTTGGACCTTTAAAGGCCCCTTGTTGCGTTTGCATATCGGGCTTGAAGATCCCGAAGACTTGATCCTGGACCTTGAACAGGGATTTCAAGAATTGAGAACGGACGCACCGAAAAGTTCAAAATCATAAACGCTTGAACCATTTCCGTACGATGGGAAATGGACGGAGGAATATTTGAAAAATAGTGCTAATGAATCTTCTGAAAAGCTGAAAATCCTGGTCGCTGAGGAAAACCAGGAAGCCTGTTCTGCCCTTGAAGAACTCCTCAAGGTTTTGGGGCATTCCGTGATGGTCACCCAGGACGGAGAGGATGCACTGAACATGTTCCACGAGACCACTCCTGATCTTGTTTTCAGTGGATTGACTCTGCCCAAACTTGGAGGAATGGAACTCTTGAGGGAAGTGAAATCCGGTTCCGGCAAAACGCTTTTCGTGATGATTTGTCCGATGAGCGATCCGGAAAAAATCCAACAGTCCCTGAAAAAAGGGGCTGCAGATTTCTTAACCAGGCCGATTCAATCGCGTGAGCTAATCCGTTCCCTTGACCGGTTGGTCAATTTAAAAAGGGGATTTATCACCAGTCCCAGGGTTAATGAAACAACGCCCAACCCGGAAAGCGATGAATTAAGGATTTCTCAGGGAGGGTGGAGGAAGGAATTGATCGAAGAATCCAAAACTCTGGAAATCGACAACAATTTTGAAAACCTCTATCCCCTGGTAAACTTTCTCACCGAGGATCTGAGTGGATATCAAATCTTGGAAGATGAGGAACTCATCCCCCTGAAAACCTTACTTACAGAAGCTCTGGAAAATGCGATCTTTCACGGGAATCTTGAACTTCCAAGTGAATTACGTCTCGAGAACTCAGAATTGTTTTTTGAAACCGCTAAACAGAAATCCTGCCTGGAGCCTTATCAAAACCGACGTGTTGTGATTCAGTACGATATCAGCAGAAATTCGGTAAAATACATCATCCGCGACGAAGGCAAGGGTTTTGAACATTCTGAAATCCCAGATCCCATCGATCCTCAGAATCTTTTCCAGCTTCAAGGTAGAGGTATTTTGAGAATTGCTCTTTTCATGGATGAAATGTTCTGGAATGAGAAAGGAAATGAAATCACCATGATCCGTTACAAAAAACGCAAAAGCAGCTCATGAGATTGCCTTTATCCGGAAATACTATTTATTCCACTTTCTTCAAGTCCAGGAGTCTCAGCTTCATTCCCTGGATCCTGCTGCTGTTAGTTCTTCAAGGCTGCGGAGAGGAAGTCAAGAAAATGAGGGTTCCCGCAGTGGAATTATACCAGGAGGCTTTTGTTGCCTTTGAAGATGAGTACTATCAGGAAGCGGAAAAGAAGTTCCAGGATCTTGTGGATGAGCATCCGAACACCCAGCTAGCAACCCTGGCATATCTCAAGATGGGTGATCTCAACTTCAAGCGCAGCAAATGGGAAGACGCGGAAGTCAACTACCGCATGTTTCTCACACTGAATCCGCAAAGCCATCTGACTCCCTATGTGCTGAACCGCATCATCGCCCTGAATTTTGAAAAGAATTATTATGGCATTTTTTTCCCTTCGCGGAATTTCGATCGTAACATGGAACCCAACCGCACGATTCTAAAAGAATTCAGGCGTTTTTTCCTTCTCTATCCACAAAGTCCTTATCTTGATGAGATTCGCGAATACCAACTCAAAGCCAGGGCCGAGCTTGCAGAGCATGAGTTTCTCGTTGGAGATTTTTATTTCCGCGGAAAACTCTATACTTCTGCTGCAGAACGTTATCTTTATCTTCTCCAGAATTACCCTGAATTTCCAAGAACCGAGGAGGTCGCCAGGAAATTAATTCAGGCATACCGGCTCAACGGAGAGCCTCTCCTGGCAAATGAAATGGAAGAAGTGTTGTCCTCCTTTCTGCGGAGACAGGTATCCTCTTCAGGAAATTCATGAATCTACCCAGCTTCTGAAGTTTAATGGAGACTTTTTCCTGTAAAAATATGATTTTTTTCTCCTTGCTGAATCGTAAAAATCTGCAGACTACGATTTTGCTCATCATCCTCTTACTGATGAATGGATGTGCCGCCCTCCAACTCTCAAGGGAATCCCCTGAAAAAGAGTCTTCTCCCCAGACACAGCAGATCCTCGTTGAAGAAAATCAACAGGAACTGGAACAACTGATCCAGGAAAACGCAAACCTCCGGGAAAACCTGACCAGACTCGAACAGGACCTGAAGAAACTGAACAAAAGGATCGAACGTCAAAAACAGGATTTCGCAATGGTTCAGGAGCAATGGGAAACGAATTTTGCCCTGTTGGAACGTTCGGTTGGAGCCACCCTGGAAGACCTTGAACAAAAGACCCTCGACCCTGGAGTTTTAGCACCGGTCGAGATCGATCAGGAACTGCAGGGTGAAGAAGAACTTGCTATGGATGGATCTGAATCCGTGAGGGAAATCCCCCTTCCAGTGATCGAGACCTATTCCCTCAAACCGGATGATTCAACGGTTGAAATGCAGACCCTCGATGATGAACAAAACCTGAACAACCTGGAATCGGTACGTGATGTTCCTGAAGATGAAGAACCGGGATTTGTCGAATCCGTGGAGTTGAGACCCGAGGACCTCGAAGATCCGATTCCATTGGAAGAAGTTGCAGACACGGCGATCCAGGTGGCAGCCAATCTGAGTTCTTCTGAAACCCGTCTGAAGCAGCCAGTTGTTGTATCAAAGGAGTCCAAGGAACCTGAATTTGAAGATCCGGATCTTTCCGAACCGGAAAATCCTGTCATCCTTATCCGGCACCCGGGAGTTAAAAAAATCTACAACCAGGGCATGAACGAAGTCATCCAGCGTCAACATGAATCTGCCATCCGTATCTTCGAAAACTACGTGAAACGTTTCCCGGAAGATATGGACAGTGATAACGCACTCTACTGGATCGGGCATTCGTATTTTCAATTAAAACAGAACCAGAAAGCGGAACGGGCTTTCCGTAAGATCCTTACCGGTTACGAACATAGACCCACCAGTCAGGGCTACAAAACTCCGGATGCGATTTACATGCTGGGGAAGATCTCGGAAAGACGCAGAGACCCGGTTGCATCGAAATACTATTACCGAACCGTGATTGCCCGTTACCCCGGTTCGGTGGCAGCAAGAAATGCAACGCGCGATCTTAACCGATTGTCTCAGTAAAGCAGAAAAGACCTCAGGATCTCGATTCCCATCAATGCGGCGACGATGGAAATATCAAAACCTCCCATGGGAGGAAGGACTTTGCGAATGGGATTCAGAACCGGTTCAACCATACTCTGTAAAAAACGGAACACCGGATGCCTTGGGTCCGTAATGACCCAACTGAGTAATGCATAGATGACGAGCATTAGACTGAAAAGTCTAAGCATGGAAGCAAGTACCTGAACCAGTGAGTAACCGAACGATTCCATTAGTTTCTATAAAAAATGAAAACTGAGATTCAATTGAGTAAGTCTGATGTTCGTTATGGAATGAGTTGAAAGCGTGATTTTATTTTGACATCATCCCGATAAAAATCAAATGCCTGAAATAGAAGGAAACCAATGATACAAGAAGGAAATCCGGCACCGGATTTTAGCCTCCCTGACCAGGATGGTATACAAAGAAACCTGAAAGATTTTTCAGGAAAATGGCTGCTGCTTTTCTTTTATCCCAAAGACGACACCCCCGGCTGAACCATTGAAGCCAGGGCTTTCGGCGAAAGCCTGAACCAATTTGAACAAGCTGGGGTGGTTGTTCTGGGAGTCAGTCAGGACACTGTGGCAAGTCACAAAAAATACAGAGACAAGTATGGGTTCGGAGTAGGTTTATTGGCAGATCCTGGAAGGGAGATGTCTGAAGAATATGAAAGCGTCAAAAAACGAAAAAGCTTCCTGATTGACCCTAATGGGACTCTGGTGAAAATCTATCATAAAGTTAAACCTGCGGATCATGCACAGGAGGTGCTTGATGACCTCCTCAAAATCCAGACAGGAAACTAGCAGGGGTCTAAACCCTGAAAATCCATCGATTTTCTAAACCTCGCCTTTTATTGAAACCAATCATGAGAAGCTATAGGCAAGCATGAAAGGCCGACTCCTTCTCCTGGTTTTTTTCCCGTCATTGTTACTTTTTTCCACCATCGGGATTCATTTGATCGAATACCGGGTGATGGAGAACGAAGATTACCGTTCCATCTTGGATTGTCTTTACTGGACGGTGGTCACGATTTCAACGGTGGGATTCGGCGATATGAGTCCCGTTCATACTCCAGGCAGGGTTTTCACCCTTTTTGTAATTATAGGAGGAGTGGTGAATTATTCTCTCATCATTTCTCTCATCACCTCCCGTTTTGCCCAGTATCATTCCCGCCGTGAACGCGGACTGGATACTGCAGAGATCAATGGACATATTCTCATCTGTTCGGATGATCCGAACTGGATGACCGAGATCCTGATCCAGATTCGTGATTTTGAGGATACCGAAAAAATTGTCCTGATTGCGCCATTCGAGGAACACCCTCTGCTCACGACTCCTTTTAAAAACCTGATCTGGATTTCCGGGGATGCCTACAAAATGGAAATGCTCCAGAAAGCGTCCGCGATCAATGCCCGAATCGCCTATGTCTATTATCGGGAAAACAGCAATACCCTGATGACGGTGATGCAGTTGGAAACCATGAGCGGTGGAAGAATCATTACCCTTTCACAATACATTGGCGAGGAATACCGCAAATACTTCGAAGATGTAGGTTGTGACCATGCCGTCGATCCCTATGAGCTCTATGTGCCTTTGATGATGCAGGCCTTTCGTTCCCAGGGAGGACCTTCCTGGATCAAACGGATCGTCTACCGGCGTCTCGGCAATACCCTCCATACCCGGAAGGTGGAACCGACCCTGGTGGGATTGGGTTGGATGGATTATGTCATCAAGCTAAAGGCAAGTCGCGGAATCATGCCGCTGGCAGTGGTGATTGATGAAGTGGTGATGATCAACCCGGATTCTGATTTTGAATTAACTTCAGACGTTTCCGTACTTAGGCTTGAACCGCCGCCTGGAAGGCCCAAGGGAGACCATGATGAGGATGCAATCCAACTGATCGGCATGGCTGATATCCCGATCGACGGTCACCTGATCATAAGCTCAGACAATCCGATCTTCATCAAGAGACTGCTTTCGGAAATGTCCAGGACTGAAACCGATGAGCCCATCAAGATTCTCTCTGAAATCACTCCCTTCGAGGACCTGCCAGAAAATCTCAACATCGAATGGATTCATGGACCTTCCAATGCCGAGGAATCGTTCCGTAAAGCCAATGCTTCCGAAGCCAAAGTCGCTTTCATCGACCATCTCCATGATGGACAGAATTTGATGGCGGTCTTAAGACTGGAACAGGAATCCGATGGAGAGGTTTTCAGCATCTCCACTTACCATGAAAAAGATTTCGATCAGCAATTGAGACGTGTGGGCTGTGATTTCTGTCTTCAGGTGGATGATCTGGTTGCCCCTCTGCTTTCACAGTCTGCAGAAAATTCCGGACTGGGAACGATGATCGAACAGATTCTCTCAGAAGAGTCGAGTACCCAGAGCCTTTTTGTCAGAAAACTGAAAATCGACTGGGTGCCGAAAAACTGGCTCGAGACCATCAGTGAAGTCAAAAGGCAGTGTAACCATTTGGCAGTAGGGCTGATAAGGCACCGGGAAAGCCGTCTTTTGGTCAATCCCCATCCGGAAACGATGGTGTATTCTGGAGACAAGCTGATTTTCATTGCCCTTGAATCTGAAGAAAACCGTCAGATCCTATTTGAACCAAATCACATTCTCAGCATTGCTGATGAACCATTTCTAAAAGGAAAAGAAAAAATCTCCGAACCGGTCACCTCTGATGAATCGGCAGACAAACTGTTCCAGGAGGCAATGCATCTCTCCAGAGAACCAGAGAAAGCGATGCCCATTTACCGGTTATTCCACCAGGCGGCCATCAAGGGCCATGCACAGGCCCAATACAACCTGGGAATCATGATTTTCAATGGCCAGGGTATTCCGAAAAACCGTGAAGAAGCCTATCACTGGTTTCGGGAATCGGTCCGATCCGGGAATTCAAAGGCGAAACGCGTCCTGCGCTCCATCCGTGTTTTAAGAGAAATTGAAGTCACCCGGGAAAACACCGACAATGATGAGTTTCCCGAATTCAATCCTCAACTATTGGAAAACCTGGATGAGGATCAACGCTATTGGTTTGCAAAAACGGTGGTGGCAATGGTGATGGTCGATGAGCACATAGAAATACATGAGCGCGCTTTCCTCCATTCCGCACTGCGCCTGCTCACCAGCCAGGAAAGGGTTCAGGAACTTGAAGAAGCGATCCTTCTTGGAAAAATCCCTCCAATCACTCCAATCAGGCTTTCCGAGGAGGACTCCAAAAACATATTGGAAAGTCTGATCAATGTCGCCACCATCGACCGTGATTTCGACAAACGTGAAGAAAAACTGTTTCAGCAGATTGGAAATGCCCTGGACGTCGATGATAAATTCATCCAGAGCACCATCAAGCTCGGGCACACCCGGATTCAGCAGTTCCGTGCCAACCAACTCAGGGCTCCGAACGTCCGAGCAAGAGTCTGAAAAGTTTATGAATTCAAAAACACTTTAAATCTGTGAATTCAAAATCCTTTTTGACATCCAATCTTGTTTCGTTTAATTTAGCCTTTTATTCAAATTTATTTTTAGTACACCCTTTAAGAGGAGTTCATTTATGAAAAAAATTATAGCCCCAATTCTAGCTTTGTCGATGCTGGCCTCACCGTTATACGCGGAGAAGGTAAAAGTCGGGTTTATGACCACCCTTTCCGGGCCTGCCGGAATCATCGGCAAGCAAATGAAGGATGCATTCCAACTGGGTTTGGATCACATCGGTAACGCCTTCGGCGGGATGGAAAGTTCGGTGATCTACGGCGATGACCAGCGTAAACCCGATGTTGCCAAACAACTGGCCGACAAGATGGTCAAAAAGCACCAGGTGCATTTCGTCACCGGCATCATCTGGTCCAATCTGCTGGTCGCGGTCCATGGACCGGTCACCAGATCCAACACCTTCCTGATCAGTTCCAACGCCGGTCCTTCGACGGTTGCAGGCAGAAGATGCTCGAATAATTTCTTTTCTGTTTCCTGGCAGAACGACCAGACCCCTGAAGCGATGGGCAAATATCTTCAGGACAATGGCATCAAGAATGTCTACCTGATGGCACCCAACTACCAGGCAGGCAAGGACATGCTGGCCGGAGTGGAGCGTTATTATCAGGGCAGCGTTTCCGGAAAGGTTTTCACCAAACTCGGACAGAAGGATTTCCAGGCTGAAATCTCAACCCTGAGAGCCTCCAATCCCGGAGCGGTGTTTGTCTTCCAGCCAGGCGGTATGGGGATCAACTTTGTCAAGCAGTACAAGCAGGCTGGCTTGATGGGATCTGTGCCACTTTATACCGCATTCACAGTGGACGCGGTTTCCCTACCGGCTCTTAAAGATTCAGCGGTGGGAGTGCTTGGAACCCAAACCTGGAGTCCTGACCTGGATAATCCCGTCAACAAGAGATTTGTCCGTGATTTCCGCAAGAAATACGGCTACATCCCATCCTTCTATGCGGCGCAGTCCTATGACCTCGTGCGTTTCATCGATCACTCGATCCGTGTCGCAGGAGGGATTTCTGATCGTGATGCCCTCAGGGATGCGATGCGTCTGGGCGGATATCCAAGCACCCGGGGCAACTTGAAGTTCAACAACAATCACTTTCCGATCCAGAATTTCTACCTTCGAGAAGCGGTCAAGGATTCGGACGGAAGTTATACCACCAAGATCATCGATACCGTCTTCACCGATTACGGAGACAACTACGCCAAAGATTGTGGCATGAAATGGTAACCCCGGTTCCTCAGCCTGCGGATTTGATCTGCAGGCTGCCGGAAAAGGGACTGCTCTCCACCCCTAAAGGACTCCGAACTGAAAAGACATGGGACTGCTGCTGATTGAGCAAGCATTCAACGGTCTGCAGTTCGGGGTGATGCTTTTCCTGATTGCCGCAGGACTGACCCTGGTCTTCGGCATCATGGACCTGGTCAACCTCTCCCACGGTTCACTGGTGATGGTCGGGGCCTATCTGGCAACGACCCTGATCGAGTGGACCGGCTCATTCATTCTCGGAATCCTGCTTGCACTGCCTTCCACATTTCTAGTCGGAGTGGCTGTTGAAATTGTGGTCCTCAGGACCCTTTATGAACGGGATCACCTGGACCAGGTACTGGCAACCTTTGGCCTGATCCTTTTTTTCAATGAACTGATCCGTATCGTCTGGGGACCTGCCTCGCTTTATTCCGGATTGCCCGAAAGCATATCGGGCCATGTGGAAATCCTTCCCGGGGTACCTTATCCCGCTTTCCGATTGCTGATCATCCTGGTCGGGCTGCTGGTCGCATTATTGATTTACTTCATCGTTGCCCGGACCAAGCTCGGCATGCTGATCCGTGCCGGGGCCAGCAACCGTGAGATGGCCGGTGCACTGGGAGTCAACATCCGCATGCTTTTCACCCTCGTCTTCGGTCTGGGTGCAAGCTTCGCAGGTCTTGCCGGAATGATGCTCGGGCCGTTGACCAGTGTCGAGCCCGGCATGGGAGAGCCCCTGCTGATCCTGGCCTTCGTGGTGATCATCATCGGCGGAATCGGTTCCATCCGCGGGGCCTTCATTGCTGCAGTGATTGTCGGGCTGGTGGATACCCTCGGAAGGGTTTTTTTGCCGATGCTGCTGCGCAGCCTGGTTGCCGAATCCACAGCAGACACCGTCGGCCCGGCTTTGGCTTCGATGCTGATCTACATCCTGATGGCGGGAATCCTGGTGTTTCGCCCGAGAGGTCTGTTCCCTGCTCGGACTGGTTAATAAAAAGTCTTATGAACGCTGACAAACTCTGGATTTCCTGGGCAGGCATGATCCTGCTGGCCCTGATTCCGATCCTGATCCAGTTTTTAGAAATGCCGGTTTTTTATACCGAGATGTTCTGCAGGATCATGATCCTTGCCCTGGCCGCCATGAGTCTTGACCTGATCCTCGGTTTCGGGGGAATGGTCAGTTTCGGTCATGCGGTTTATCTGGGAATCGGCGCTTATACCGTCGGGATCTTCAGTTATTACGGAATCGACAACGGATTCATCCAATTTCCCGTGACCCTCCTGGTCTGTGCTGCTTTTGCCCTGGTGATCGGGATGATGAGTCTGAGGACAAGCGGAGTCTATTTCATCATGATCACCTTGGCATTTGCTCAGATGGTTTATTTTCTCGGCATCAGCCTCGAGGAATTCGGCGGGGATGACGGGATGCCCGCCTACCGCAGCACCTTCGGCGGTCTGATCGATCTTTATGATCCGCTCAGTTTCTACTATTTCGTTTTTGCCATGCTGCTGGCGGTGCTCTATCTCTGCCACCGAATCATCCATTCCCGATTCGGCATGGTCCTTCAGGGATGCAAATCGAATGAGGCACGGATGCAGGCCCTGGGATTCCCAACCTACCGTTACAAACTTGCCGCTTTCATCATCTCAGGAATGATCTGCGGTATCGCCGGAGCACTGTTTGCCAACTGGAATGAGTTCGTCTCACCTGCCGCCATGCACTGGACGCGTTCAGGGGATTTACTGATCATGGTTATTCTGGGCGGAATGGGGACTCTTTTCGGCCCTGTACTCGGAACGGTGCTGTTTCTTCTGCTCGAAGAATATCTCCCGGAATGGATGGATGCCCTGTTGTTTCCCGGAGCCGGGGAACATTGGATGGGGGTTTTGGGCCCCCTGCTGATCCTTTTGGTGCTCTTTGCCCGTGGTGGTGTTCATTCGCTACTCGGCCGTTTAAGCCTACGCCATGGCTGAAGTATTGCTGAAAATCGAAGAACTCACCAAATCCTTCGGAGGACTGGTTGCGATCCAGGAACTTTCCATGGAAGTTGAGGCAGGAGAAATCCATGCCGTCATCGGTCCGAATGGAGCAGGGAAAACCACCCTGATTGCCCAGCTTTCCGGATCCCTCAAACCGGATTCCGGAAGAATACTCTTCGAAAATCGCGACATTACTCACGTCCCTGAATACCGTCGCAGCGCCTTGGGATTGGCTCGATCCTTCCAGATCACAAGCGTCCTCAAAAATTTTTCCGCCTTGGACAACGTGGCCCTTGCGGTTCAGGCCCACGCAGGACACTCGTTCCGTTTCTGGAGTAAAGCCAGGAAGGCTCAGGAATTGAGGGAACCGGCCCTCGAAATCCTTGAAAAAATCGGCCTTACGGACCGGATGGACATGCCTGCCTCTAGCCTCAGTCATGGCGAGCAGAGGCAGTTGGAACTCGCCATGGCGTTGGCAACACGTCCCAAACTGCTCCTGCTGGATGAACCGATGGCCGGGATGGGCGTTGAGGAAAGCCAAAAAATGGTGGAGTTGCTCCAGGACCTCAAAGGGACCCACACCCTGGTTCTGATCGAACATGACATGGACGCCGTTTTTGCCCTGGCAGACCGTATCACCGTTTTGGTTTATGGAGAGTCCATCGCCTGCGATACACCTGAAAACATCCGTTCCAACCCGGAAGTCCGAAAAGCCTACCTCGGTGATGGCGAAGTCCTCACTGAAATCGAAGAAGTCTGAATCCGAAGCCAACCATGGGAAGTCTGGACTTCGAACCGCTGCACCCGGATTTTGGAGCAAGGGTCAGGGGTGTTTCGTTGGTAGGGGAAATAGCCGATGAAACCGTAGAGGAAATCAAGAAGGCCATCGATACCTACTCTCTCCTTTGTTTTCCCGATCAACCGATGAATGATGAGGCCCAAATCGCCTTCACCCGCAAACTGGGGGAACCCGAAGCGGAACACGTCACATTGGGGAAAACCGGGAAAATCGTCTACTTCGGCACGGTCGGCAACGTGCTTGAAGACGGAAGCAAACGCGAAGGGACTCACCCCAATACCCGTTATCAGCAGGGCAACGAGCTTTGGCATTCCGATTCCTCGTTCAGGGACATCCCTTCCTATCTATCCATCAATCATGCGTATGAGGTCCCCAAGGAAGGAGGAGAAACCGAGTTTTCCAGCATGCGCATCGCGTATCAGCGACTGCCGGAAGAAATGAAGATAAGGATCGAAGGGCTGAGGTGCATCCATGACTATGTTTTTTCCAGGAGCCAGGTTGCCCCGGTGGATGCCAATCATGCCGCTTCTCTTCCTCCTGTAGAACAGAAGCTGGTCCGCACCAATCCGGCCAACAAACTGAAGAACTATTATGTGGGATCCCATGCACGTTCCATTGTTGGCTGGGGAGGGATCGAAAGCCGGAAACTGCTGGATGAGCTTTTGGAAAGGGCCACTCAACCCGAACTGATTTACAGGCATCCATGGCAGGTCGGCGACACGGTGGTCTGGGACAACCGCTGCCTGCTTCACCGCGGGGCAGGTTATGACGCAAACCGCTGGCGCCGGTTGATGCGCCAAACCCGGGTTGCGGGAAAAGGGAACACCCTCCAAGAGGCATGATCCTCCCCAATCATGCTTTTACCGTCAGATCCGGTTGTCAGGAAAGATGAAAATTTTACTGATTCTTTCTGTATTGCTGGCAGGAACGGGGACCCTTTTTCTGTATTGGTATGATCAGGCCCAGCAAGCCTGCGATCAAATCAGTGATCAATGCGCGGATGCGGGGTTTGCCTGGGAAGCCAGCGGAAAACTGCTCCTGATTGCAGCCTCTCTGATACTGCTGACCTTACTCATCCTCTATTTCTTCCGAGGCTGGAAGAAAAGAATCAACCAGGCGAAATCCTCGGAAAACTGAAACTTTTCCTAAGACTAGAGTTTGGCGGTGTTTCTCTCCGCACCGGCGTAGAGGACTTCACTCATTGCTCTGGCGGCCTTCTGCTGGAATTCGACCGCTAACGGATCAAAATCCTTTTCCGGGATCGGAGTGGGTTCGAAGTTCCCCTGTCGGTCCTCTCCCCGAACCAACGCGGCACTGTCCCAGTTACCGACAATCTGTTCGGTATCCGGCGGCATGAAATGCATCGAAACGCCGATACGCCGGTCCCCCGAGTTATTCGGTCCTGAAGCATGGGCGATGCGGTAGTTGTGGATGGAAATCTGTCCCGGTTCCAGGGGTATCAATACGGCTTCTGCTTCTTCGACCCCCTGGGTGATTTCCTGCCCCCGGGTCAGCATGTTGTCTTCATGGTATCGATCATCATGGGGCAGGACCTCTCCGCGGTGGGTTCCCGGCATCACCCGCATGCAACCGCTTTCCTCTGAGGCAGGAGATAATGCCAGCCACACCGAGAGCACCTTGTCACTGGAAAGCCCCCAATAACGGGTGTCCTGATGCCAGGATACAAAGCTTTTGGAATGTGATTCCTTGATCCAGAAAAGTGTGTTCCAGCAAAGAATATTGGGCCCAATCAATTGCTCGATCGGATCGAGAACACGCGGGTCACGGATCAAATCATCAAGCCACTTAAAGAGCATATGCGCCTTGCTACGCTCTGTCGGCGCAAGTTTGCCGCCACGCGCAGCTTCCGTTGCCTCAAGCTTGGATCGCAAGGTTCCGGCCTCCGCCGCATCCATGATCCGAACCGGCGTGACATAGCCTTCCGTGTTGAATTGTTCGATCTGTTCCGGTGTTAAAACGGCCGTCATCGCGCTTTCCTCTTCGACGAACTTCGATCCGCACTTAGATTACCCAAAAGGCAATGCGCCGCAACGGCAAATTAAGCGATAGGAGTGCCTCGGCAAATGATATCACTCGCGGACTTCGGGAGCTTCCACGTGGGTGGGAGACGCGTTTTGATCAGCGGCAAGCCGACGGAACCCCTTCATTTCACGGGCGCGACAAGTTTCGAGAACGATCCGAACGGCGCATATCATATCGAACAGGCCTACGTTCAGTACTTTATTCCGGCTGAGCGAAAACACGACTTGCCGGTACTTTTGGTGCATGGCGGCGGGATGACCGGTGCGAATTGGGAAACGACACCGGATGGACGTACCGGCTGGTTGCACCGCTTCCTAGAAGCAGGCTTTGCGACCTACGTCATCGACAATGTCGAGCGCGGGCGCGCCGGCTGGTGTGCCTTACCCGATCAATGGGAGGGCGCACCGGTCATGCGCTCGGAAGAACAAGCATGGGTCCTCTTTCGCTTTGGAACACTTGAAGGCTTTTCATCCGGCAAGACATTTGAAGGTTCCCAATTTCCCG
>ENA-OSEY01000495-OSEY01000495.1-marine-metagenome-genome-assembly--contig:-NODE-495-length-28807-cov-3.170623_pt1 | contig 28807 bp, 18 predicted proteins | sample MGYA00248465_ERZ534230 | MGnify/ENA primary metagenome ERZ534230 (study PRJEB26409, sample SAMN06344110) | marine metagenome | isolation source: Sea water from surface | place: Atlantic Ocean:Southern...
ATTTTTTTGGTAATATATTTATTGTTTTCATCATACAAATCAATACTGTTATATTTGGTTCCAAAAACAACGTAATATATATCTTTAATATTATTTGTACCGTATGTTGAAAAAATAACCGATAATTTGTCAAATATAGTTTGTATTATAGTAAGTGTATTGTTCATTTCTTTTTCATGAATTGGTATACTTTCTTTTAATTTATGAGATGATTCAAATATTGTATGTAAATGATCTGTACATTGTCCAATACTACTCTTACTGAATATATCATATTGCTTACAATATTCAAGCGAAATATAAGTTCTTTGAATTATGTCAATCACTTGATCTATCTTTTTTTTTATAAACATGATATGGGCTACAACACTTTTTATTTGTAATATAATCTATTGAAGTTTTACAGCTATAATTTTCTATCTTCTTCCCAGTTAAATTATCTGTAGCTTCGTATGATGTTTGTTTGTATACATCAGCGCTGTGCTTGGAAATGGTTATAATCTTTTTCATTTTTGTAAAAAAATTGTATCTCAAAAGTTTGAGGAACGTTATCATTCAGTTTTAAATCAAGGAACAAATAGTTTGGGCTATCAACCTTGTGAACTTTTTCAATGATAATTCCGCTTCCATCAATCTTAGGCTTCAACTTTGAAATATCTTCTCCATATACCATCAACTGAAGTTCATCACTTTTGAATCCTGCCCACCAGAATGGGGGTTCAATTCTTTCCAAGTTTTGTGGTAGCGCTTGTGAAAGTATAATGACAAAAAAGGAGAAGAAGATTTTTAACTTCATAAAAGATCTAATAACTTAGATTTTTATCATTCAATCTTTCTATTGAATGTGTTTGTTAATGAGCATTTCATACAACTCCTGCTTGCCACTTATTTGTTCTGGCTCCATATTTTTCTGAGCGAGTTCATTAAGTTGTTCGAGGTTTACTCCACCTTGTTCAAACGATTGTCCATCTCCGCTATCAAAGCTTGCATATCTATTAGACTTAAGCTTTTTGTAATTGGGATCTTCGAGAATTTCTGAAGCAATCATTAAACCCCTTGCAAGTGTATCCATCGAATTAATATGCCCTATAAAAATGTCCTCTAGATCTGTAGAATTGCGCCTGGTTTTTGCATCAAAATTCATACCGCCACTTTTGAGACCTCCCTCCTCCAACAAAACCAGCATGATATGTACTGCATCATAGATATTGTGAAGAAATTCGTCCGTATCCCAGCCATTATGAGGGTCACCTTGGTTTATATCAAGGCTGCCAAAGAGACCATAATTGTAGGCTGCCTGTATTTCATGGTCAAAAGTATGCCCAGCCAGAGTAGCATGATTGTTTTCAATGTTGATCTTGAAATCACTATCTAGATCATAATGTTTTAGAAATGCTGCTACTGCAGCAACATCAAAATCATATTGATGCTTTGAAGGCTCCATAGGCTTTGGCTCAATAAGAAAAGTCCCGCTAAAACCATTGTTCCTTCCATAATCTCTTGCTTGAGACAAAAACATTGCCAAATGATCAAGTTCTCTCTTCATGTTGGTATTTAACAGCGAACTGTAGCCCTCTCTCCCACCCCAAAATACATAATTCTCCCCTCCTAATTTTATGGTGGCATCTAGTGCAGCTTTCACCTGAGATCCTGCATAAGCAACCACATTAAAATCTGGATTGGTAGCGGCGCCATTCATATATCTAGGATGAGAAAATAGGTTTGCTGTACCCCATAGCAGTTTAACGCCTGACTCCTCTTGCTTATGTTTTGCTAATTCAGAGAAATCTTGAAGAAGTTTGTTTGTTTCTTTAACATTTTCTCTCTCTGGTGACATATCTCTATCATGAAAACAGAAAAATTCGGTTCCTAACTTTGTAAAAAATTCAAAGGCCGCGTCCAATCGTTGATGAGCTGATTGAATGGGGTCATTTGTTACGTCCCACGGGTAGATCTTTGTTCCAGGCCCAAATGGGTCACCTCCTGTTCCGCAGAATGTATGCCAATAAGCAGTAGCAAACCTGAGGTGTTCTTTCATCGGTTTGCCATTGACTAGTTTTTCTGAGTCATAATATTTAAATGAAAGTGGATTGTCCGAGTCTTTACCTTCAAACTTTATTTTCTGTATACCAGGGAAATACTCCTTGTCTCCAACTACAACATTTAATGACATGTTACTAGTATTAGCCTCCTATGCCAAGTGGTGAAAAGTAAATTAAGATAAGTGCAAGAATGATCAGGATGACATATGAGTGTATTTTATCACGTGAATGATCACCTGATTCCTCACCTTTATCAACTGTATCATAGGTAAGGCCCTTAATTTTTTCATAGTCTGGCTCATTAGTTGCCATACTTACAGCTATCAAAATAAAGATGCACGTTACGAATGATACAATAGCGAAGTAAAGAAAGTTCAAATCAGCTATGGCATGTAATACACCATTAGTATCCAGACTATTTTTGTTAATCTCTAAGCCTAATCGAATCATTCCAGCGCTAAATCCACCTACTAAAGCGGTAAACGCTCCTGTAGCATTAATTCTGCTCCAAAAGAGTCCTAAAAGGAAAACAGAGGCAATAGGCGGAGCGATGTATGCTTGCACACTTTGCAAATAAGTGTATAGTCCACCACCTGAGACTGCTTTCATAAATGGTATCCACAATATTCCTGAAAGGACAACCACTCCAGTAGCTATTCTCCCAACGAGTACCAATTTTTTCTCACTGGCGTTGGGATTCAGTTTTTTATAAATATCCATTGTAAAAAGGGTTGAACAAGAGTTGAAAACAGATGAGAGCGAGCTCATCAAAGCAGCAAGAAGTCCACCAGCTACAAGACCTCTCATTCCAGTGGGCAGTAGTTCTCTGACCAATGTTGGAAATACCTGGTCTGAAGAACCGTAATCCATCTGCCCAGACTTGCTCATTGCATAGGCAATAAGTCCGGGTATAAAGAACATAAATATAGGGAGTAATTTTAGATACCCTGCAAATATGGTCCCTTTTCTTGCTTGGTGAATGTCACTAGCTGATAGCACTCGCTGAACGATATACTGGTCCGTGCACCAATACCATATTCCAATAATTGGAGGTGCAAAGACCATACCAATCCAAGGAAAATCTGGGTGATCTGCTGGAAGAAACATGTTAAACCTAGATGGCTCAATGCTTGAAACAAGATTTCCCCAGCCTCCAATTTTTGTCAACCCAATAATTGATATAGTTATCGAACCTATAATGAGGACAAAGGCCTGCAGAGCATCAGTAAAAATAACCGCTCTTAAACCACCAAAGATCGTGTAACATCCAGTAATAAGCACAATCAATAAAGCACCAGACCAAAATTCAATTCCCATTAAAGTCTCAAAAACTACGGCACCAGCATAGACTGTTACAGAAACTTTTGTGAGCACATAGCTTACAAGAGTGATAATCGTTAACAACCACCTTGAATTTTCAGAGAATCGCTTTTCCAAAAATTCAGGCATGGTAAACACAGTACTATTAAGGTAGAATGGTACAAAAAACCAGCCAAGAAGCAATATAATCCAGGAGTGAAGCTCATAGTGCCCCATGACCATACCACTATTCGCAGCAGTTCCAGCAAGACCAACGATATGCTCTGAGCCTATGTTTGATGCGAAAATAGATGCGCCGATAACAAACCATCCAAGGTTTCTTCCAGCTAAGAAGTACTCCTCAGATGTGTCCTGTTTTTGATTGATTACCCAATAAATGATATACCCTAGAACACCAAAAAATATGAGCAATACGAACCAGTCTAATGCAGTAAAAATATTCATATGTAATTAAAAATTGAAATATTAGATGTAACAATGTATTATAATATTAAAATGCCATAGTAAAAAGTTAATTTGACAAACTAAAATATTTTTGCTTCAAACCATCAATACATGACAAATGAAAATTATATATCAATTGATCTAAATATAGTTAACTAGCTTTTTGCAAAAAGTTAAATATCAAAATTGTGAAATTTGATTTGACAGTGAAAATCAAGTATATGTATGTTATAATGCGTTAAGTGATGTGGTGTCTAGATCTTATTTGACACAAAATTCATACTTTTTAAAAAAATAATGGAGAAAAGTAAACATGAAGTTAAAAGATAAATTTATTCTAATAATAACTTTGGCTGGTTTAACCCTGACTGGCTGTTTGGAAATGGAGCTAAAAGTCCAACCAAATCACGCAGCTGTTGGAAGCTCTTTTTCAGCAACTACCGAGGTTGTTCAAACTGGAAACGATGGTGAACGCGCTATGCTTTTTGCTGTGAATAAGCCAATTGGCTGGACAATAAATAGTGTAACTTTTTCCTCTCCAGAGCAGGGCGAAGGGACTTTTTCCTATTTGGGTAACGAAACAGATGCTGATTTAGCTGGAGCTGGAGGTATAGATGTTGGTTGGGAAGATTCTGTTGAAGCAGCTCATCCTTCAGAAGAGATGATGCATTGGCAAATGTACTTGAGTGATGGAGTTGCCTCCTCAGCTGCCTCAGAGGAGAATCCAGACACGTTTCATGTTACTGTAAATTACACCGTTGATAATTCTGAAGGAACCTACGGCCTTAAATATTGGGTCTCATATGATAATAATGGAGAGCATGAAAGCGAATCTGGTACCGCCAATGATGGCAGATCAATTGTAGTCTATGATCCCGCTGTTTCATCATTAGTTACATTTACTGTGGATGACCAAAGCTGGTTAAACGAAGATATTAGAATCAAAGGTAGTATGTCTGGTTGGAGTACTTTTCAAGCATACGACGACGGTACTAATGGAGATGCTACCGCAGGTGATTACATTTGGACAGCACAGTATGCCGTCATTACAGATGGAGACTATGAGTGGGGTGCCATTGACACTGATAACGGTGATGGTACTAGTTGTGAAGCGTGTGATGGGACAGATGGCTGGGGAACCTGGCTAATTAGTGGACCTAATCAACAATTTTCAGTAAGTGGAGCAGATGTTAGCGGAACAGTTGACTATATGATTCCTCCTGACATGGCAGTTTCCGAAGGCGTTGTTATGTTTACCGTACATGATGAAACAGGAGAATGGACTGACCTAATGTGGAAAGGATCACCAACTGAATGGGCTGTACAACAAATGTATGACGACGGTACTAACGGAGATGAAGAGGCCGGTGATCACATTTGGACAGCACATATTGCTGGAGTAACTGCTGGCGATCATAACTGGGGTGCAATTGATACCGATAATGGAGATGGAACAAACTGTGAAGCATGCGATGGGACAGATGGCTGGGGGACATGGCTAATTGTTGGAGATAATCCTGCATTCAACCTGGAAGATGATTTATTAACCCTCCACGGTGTAACTGATTATGTCATCGAAGATGTTGCCGGAGAAGAAATTACTAAAACTGTTTTATTTAGCGTTGACATGACGGAGTGGCTTGATGAGGAAGGCAATGAAGGAATGAGAGCCTTTAGCATTGCAAATGGCGACGAGGTTCAGGTAAGAGGAAGTTTTAATGGTTGGGGTGACTGTCAGGAATGTACCATGACCAGAACTCCTGGCACAAATTTTTTCAGTCACGCTATTGAGGTTACCTCTCTACCGGATGTAGAACATGAGTTTGCATATTACATGCACCTTTCTGAGGCCTCTCTCTCTGCTCTCGCTGAGAGATTTAATGCCTATGACTCCGAGGGTAATCCAGCCATAGTTGACTGGATTGGTTGGGAAACATCACCACAGTACGAAGGTAACCGTAATTTTGTTCTTGGAGAAGAGGATGAAACAAATCTGGTTGAACTACCAAGCGAATCCTATTACGATGCTTTCCCAGGGTCAGTTGTTCCAGAAGGAACTTCCATTGATGTGATATTTTCAATAGATATGTATGGAGTTGAAGGCTTTAATGCATCTGAAGATTCCGTTTATCTTAGAACACATGATAAGTGGCTTAATTTTTCACAAGGTTTTTCTGATGGTCAAGATTTGAACCACTATGCTGCTGAAGCTGTTGGAAATGGTGTTTATGAATTCCCTGTTACATTGAATGGTCCTGTTCCATGGTGTATTTACTATAAATGGGGCTGGTATGACACATCTGAGAGCACAGAGAATGATGAAGCTGGTGGTGGATTAGGTGGTGTGCCAAGAATTAGATACCTTCATCAAAGCTTAAATGATAATTGTGAATGGCCAAGCAGTTACAGGTTCCCATTAGATACTGAGTTTTATCTTGATGAGAATGATGGTCAAGAAGCTTGGGATCCAGAAGGCATTTGTATGGTTCTTATGGCAAATGATGAAAGTGAAAATACAGCCTTGCCATCAGAATATCGCATAAGCAATAACTATCCTAACCCATTTAACCCAACAACTGAAATGGAATTTTCCTTGCCAATTGAATCTGATATTAGTTTCTCAGTTTATTCATTAACTGGCGAAGAGATTTATTCATTTGACAGAAGCTCCGTCCCTGGAGGTAATTACAAGATTACCTGGAATGGTAAAAATCGCTCAGGGATTGCAGTCCCAAGTGGTGTCTATCTATATGAATTCAGGGCAGGAAATGAGTTTAGGCAAGTAAAGAAAATGACTTTGTTAAAATAACACTGATCTAAAAAAGGGCCCATGATCATGGGCCCTTTTTTTATTAGTTCAGCTCCTTTTCAACATGAATCAATTTTTTGCAGGGATTGATGTCTCAACTCAGAGTCAAAAGTTAGTTGTCATTGACCTCAATATTGATTCAATTATTTATTCTGATTCCATTAACTACGATAATGACTTACCTGATTACAAAACATTTAATGGAGTAATTAGAAATAATCCACCTGGTGTATCTGAATCAGATCCAAATATGTGGATTGACGGCTTACATATTTTATTCAAAAAGTTAAGCAAAAGAACAGATATCATCTCTTCAATCAAATGTTTATCTGTATCTGGACAGCAGCATGGTCTAGTTGCATTAGATAGAAAAGGTAATCTCGCAAAATCAACTTCCAAGTTGTGGAATGATTTTTCTACCCAAAAAGAGTGCGATATTTTAACAGAAAATATTGGTGGAAAAGATAGGATGATTGCAGAAATATCCAATAGTCAGAGAACGGGATATACTGCATCTAAAATTTTCCACATGCAAAGAAATGAAATAGAATTATTTAATAATACCCATCAGTTTATGCTTGTTCACAACTACGTAAATTATTTTTTGACTGGTGGTGTGTTCGCTATGGAAGAAGGTGATGCTTCAGGGACTGGACTCTGGGATCCAGTAAAAAAGAAATGGTCCGAAAGTTTAACGAGTATCATATCTAAAGATTTACTATCAAAACTCCCTCCTGTTTCAAGCTCGATAGAAAGTATAGGAAATATTTCAAAAGAACTTGTCAAAGAATATGGGTTTAACTCAGCATGTAGAATTGATGCTGGGTCAGGCGATAATATGTATGGAGCCATTGGCACAGGAAATATAGACCCAGGTATTCTTACTATTAGCTTAGGAACTAGCGGGACGGCTTATACTATTGTTGAGAGCCCATTTGTTGACCCAACAGGTGAGATTGCCTGTTTTTGTGATAGCACTGGAAGGTATTTACCTCTTCTATGCGTGTCAAACATGGCAGGAGGTTATAATTCTTTCTTAGAAAAAAATGGCTTGTCACACTCAGAATTTGAAGCATTAATGACTTATACTCATCCAGGTAATGATGGGAATGTTATCGTGCCTTGGTATGAAGGAGAAAGAACACCAGACCTGCCTAATGCGTCCCCAATTTATTTTGGATTTAGTTATGATGATCTCACTAAAGAAAAAGTTGCTCGAGGCTTAATTGAGGGCCATGTTTTAAACCTGTACGAAGGTTTTTCTAAAATGCCTATAGAACCTAAAGAGATATATCTTACAGGTGGTTTATCTCAATCAAAAGTATGGTGTCAAATGATAGCAGATATTTTTAATTGCAAAGCAACCCCGGTGCTTGGAGAGGGTGCAGCATTAGGAGCTGCTTTACATGCGGGGTGGATCTGGAATAATGAAAATGGCTCCAATGAAACATTATCTAAAATCGTTAAACCATTTATTACATTCAATGAGCAATTGCGATGTACGCCAAAGGATGAAAATATTAAAGTCTATGATAACCTTAAATCGCTTTATAGTTCAATAACCATGAGAATTAGAGGGCTTGATGGAAAAGATCCTTTTGAATTAAAACAAGGTTTAAAAGGTTAAAGAGTGAAAGGAAAAACTTCATTCAATCACTGCTTCATCATTCTACTTGTATTTGCTTTTAATGGTTGTGAAAAAGGAATAGACGCAACGGTGGTAGAGGTTGATGAAGAAGTAATTAGCTTATCCTCATTCAAGAAGCAGTATCAAAAATACATGGACAATAACTATCAATCAGATAACCTTCTTACTAGGTATTCATTTTTGAACAAGTTGGTCGAAGAAAAATTGATACTAAAATATGCTAGAGAAAATAATCTTGATAATGATCCATCCTATGCTGAAGATATTGGAGATATTTATGATCAAATGCTCCTGAACTATTATTTCGATAAAAAGGTTAATAAAGATTTTAGAACCACTGAAATAGAGACTAGAAAATTATTTATCTGGCAAAATCAAAAAGCTCACATTCGCCATTTATTTTCTCGGAGTGAAAAACAGATCTGGAGTATACATGAAGAGCTAAACAATGATAACAGTAGTTGGTCCAGCTTGGCGCAGGAATGTTTCAAAGATTCAATACTACAGTTAAATGGAGGAGATATAGGTTGGCAGGCGTATGATGATTTAGACCCTGTTTTTGCTTTTCATGCCTTTTCTCTCATCCCTGGCAAAATTTCTGATCCCGTTCGTACCTCAGATGGATACAGTATTATTGAATTGATAGATGTAAAAAACAATAACCTGTTAACAGAAAATGATTATCAGCAAAAAAGAGAAACCCTATCGAAAGCAATTAAAAGTTTTCAACAAAAGCAAAGACTTCTGGAATTCACTGATAGTACCTCAAAATCTCTAGATATAGTTTTCAATGAATCCATGGTGCTTAAATTACATCAATCCATAAAGTCGTTGCCTTATCATGAGATTGAAGATCTTCATCAGGAACCTTTAGTAAGCTTTATGGATCAAGAATGGGATGTTTCAAAATCGCTTCAAAAAATGTCCTCGCTCTCAAAAAGGCAGCTTTCAAAAATCATAACTCCAATTGACCTAAAGCAAAGTATTATTGGACTTATTACTAGGGAAAAACTCTTAGAAAGTGCAAGGAAGGAAAAGGTATTCCAGAATGAGCTGTTTGATGAGGCACTATCTTTAAAAAAGGATAAAGCCATGATTAAACATGTTTTAAATATTGAAAGAAATCAGGTAAATATTGGGATTGATAGCACTAAGAAAAATTATTCATATTTCAAAAAAGAATTACTATCTAATTCGAGTATTGTTATCGATAGTACAATCATCAAAACGTTCATTCTGTGAGTATAAAATGAAATTCATAATCAGAACATTGCTTATTACTTTTTCTTTATTTTCATTTATTTTAAGTGGAACTACAGGAAAGCTGACAGGAAAAATAATCGATGAAAACACTGGGGAACCATTAATCGGCTGTAACATAATATTGGATGGAACTTATTTGGGGGGATCATCTGACAACCAAGGAGAGTATACCATATTAAATATTTCCCCGGATACTTACATCATTCGTTTTGAGATGATTGGTTATAAAAAAGTTATTAATGAAGATGTTAAAATTTTTGCAGATAAAACCACAACGCTAAATGGTATGATGAATGAAAGTGTCATTGCAGGTGAAGAGGTGGTGGTAGTTGCACAAAAAAAATTAATTCAATTTGATGTTACCCAATCAGAGGCAATTATATCTTCTGAGGAGCTTGAAGGAATGCCAGTTACAGAAGTTTCAGAAGTTTTAAGGTTACAGGGTGGTGTCACGGTTGACTCTGATGGTGGAATTCATATGCGCGGAGGAAGAACAAGTGAGGTGTCCTACATGGTTGACGGAGTTCCTATGTCAGATTCCTATGATGGAGGGATTGGGATACAGATTGAGAATGATAATATTCAAGAGCTACAGGTGATCAGTGGTACCTTCAACGCCGAGTACGGTAAGGCACTCACAGGAGTGGTAAATATGATAACTAAGGACGGTGGTAATCAGTTTGAAGGGTCCCTCCACACTTACTCAGGCGATTACCTTAGCGATGACCCATTATATAATAATCTGGATAAATTTAATTTTGATGATGACCAAAGCATATCAGGAACCCTAAGCGGCCCCCTACTCAAAGATAAAGTAACATTCTATTCAAGTGGCAGAATTAATAATTCAAATGGTTGGCTCAATGGTTTGCAGACCTTTACGATATATGGTGATACTGTATTTAAAGATGATAATGAGAATTTATACTATGATGGTAGCGAAACAAGAAGGAGTCCGTATTATAAGGGTCTAAACTGGCATTCCTCATGGTCAACGCAAAATAAATTAACATTCAATATCATAAAGGGAACAACTATTAAATTGAATTCCATACTTAATTCAAGAGAGAGCCAGGACTATAACCATTTTTTACAACTTCTTGAAAACGCACAACGAACCAACTATGATAATGGACAATTCTTAAGCCTTAGTATCTCCCATTCCTTATCCCCTTCTAGCTTTTTTCAGTTAAATATATCTGAAAATAGGTACAAGCGCGAGGTGTATCTTTTTGAAGATCCATTAGACAAACGATATATAACTCCTGACAGCCTTTTTCTATCTCAGCTTGAAAATGAAATCCCTGAACATATTGTTGCTGAATATGGTGAAAATGTCCAATACTATCCTGCTTACTCTCTTTTCAGAGCAGGTGTTGACAACAGGCGGTTTAATAGGCAAACAAGAACAAGAAACTATAAGCTGGACTTTACTAGTCAAATTGATAAATACAATCAGATAAAGTTGGGCATTGACATCTCTGAGCATCTGCTTACACTAGACAGTTATTCTATTTTAGACTCGACACTTACAGACCAGGTATACACCCCGCTAATCCCAGATATTGGAAGTTTTACAAGGAACAATTATAGATATAAACCAATTGAGTTTGCATTATACGCACAGGATAAAATTGAATACGGAGACATGATTATAAACTTTGGGATCAGATATGAAAGTTTTAATCCAAAAGCTAAAGTTCCAAATAATATCCACGAACCATATATTAAGGATCCAAGGAACCCAGCTTTAGATAGCCTCTCAATAACAGATTTGGAAAATATAAACTGGGGAGATATTTCTTACACTGAGATTGACAGCAACGGTAATGAAATTAGCCATACATATGCAGAATATTATGATCGTTTTAATGACCAACCAGATCTAGGAACCAAACAGGGGTGGTGGAAAAGTACAACCACAAAGTCATTACTCAGTCCAAGGGCTGCAGTTGCCTATCCCATTTCTGATAAAGGCGTAATTCATTTCGCTTATGGGTATTTCTTTAAAATTCCTGACTTCTCCCTTTTATATGATGATACAGAGTATAAGTTGAGTGAAACCGGTTCTAATTTTGGAATATTTGGAAATCCAGATCTGAAACCTGAGACCACAGTAAGCTACGAGCTGGGTTTAAAACAAGAAGTAGCAACAAACACAAGACTTGAATTAAGAGCATTCTACCGAGATGCAAGAAACTACGTTTCAAGCGGAATCCCCATTGACCTTGGTGATGGGAAAGCATATTACACGTTTGTGAACAAGGATTATTCTAATTCAAGAGGGATTATTGCAACTCTCTATAGAAGATTTAGCACCTTGTTTGGAGGACAGTTGGATTATACCTACCAAATTGCTGAAGGGGCAAACTCAAATCCCGTAGAAGAGTTTGGTGCTGTTCTTGCTGGTAATGAGCCAACAAGATCCATTATTCCACTAGATTGGGATCAGACACATAGTCTAAATGGTTCAATATTTGGGAACTATAAAAAGTGGGGTGCAAATGCCGTCTTTCAATATGGAACAGGGTATCCATATACTCCAATGATTACGAACTATGAAAGTCAGGGCGAGGTACTGTCCAATGTGTTACTGAGAAACAGTAGAAGAAAACCTACCACCTTCAGAATTGATATTAGATTACAGAGGAAAATTAATTTAGGTAATATGGACGGTAAAGTTTACGTTCGAGTTCAAAACCTTACTGACAGAAGAAATCAGATTTCAGTATACGGTGACTCTGGAAAAGCAGATGAAACCATTGAGAGAGCCAGAGCAGAAAACATTAGCCCTTTTGAACCCATGAGACCGAATACATTGGATCAATTTTTTGATAGACCTGATTGGTATGATCCTCCAAGGCAGATCCAATTTGGACTTCAAGTTACGTGGTAAGAATCATTTACGTAATGTTCATCCTCGGAAACCTGTTTGCGCAATCCAAGGAAAGGGGCGACCCTAACTACAGGCGTGTTACTAATACAGATGTGAACAAAGTTAGAGTGTCCATACAAAACTATGGCTCAAGTGGAAACGACCTCTCTGGCCCAAGTGTGTTTTTTTACGAGTGGCCTACCAACAGCGGCCGTGGATATATTGCCTACCAGGCTCTGTACGTTGGAGCAATGGTCACTACGGATGAAGGAGAACAAAGACCACTTGTAACCGTTACCCACCGCAGCGATCAGGAAGGCAACTCCATGATGTGGGAGCCGGTTCCAGGATATTTGAACCCTAACTCCACCAAGATAGCTATCAGTGATGACGAAAGCACCTGGCCTCCATACTGGCCAGACAAGGACGGAGATGAGAATGATCCTGGCTGGTCTGGATCCTGGAATGGATACTTTGGAAAAAACCAGTTTAATGCAGGCCAAGAGGTCTACTACAAAATCTCTGATGACAGAAACTATATTGTAGGACACCCCTATACACCGGACACTACCGATGTAAGCAGAAAAGGCGCTGGCATCCTGGTAGGAGTTCGCGCTATGGAATGGAAACAGATATTGATTGAGGATGTTGTCTTCCTCCTACACGAAGTCCAAAACGATGGATCCTACGACTATGATCAGGTGGCCTTTGGCCAATGGCTGGCTGATTGCGTAGGTGGAAACGGAGACTGTGATGATGATTTAAGAGATTTTGATCTTATTAATGATATAGCATGGTCTTTAGATAGTGATAATATTGGTGGTCCTGCTTTTGGTACGGATCCTGTGGGGGTTGTTGCCACTTCTTTTATTGAGACTCCAGGAAACGATAAGGACCGCATTGATAATGACAGCGATGGGGAGACCGGTGGTCCCGTTATTCAGGAGTCCATGATCGTTGGAGAGATTTTAGGAAACGGCATCGATGATAATGGGAACGCTCTAGTAGACGAGAACCTGAGTCACGTACCCGTTGGCGATCAGCTAGGAGTGGGTTACGCAGATCGTATTGATAACAATGGCAACGGTGAGGCCGGAAGTCCTCTGGTATCCCAGGATATGATTGACGATGCTCTTTCTCAGCAGTGGAACATTTGGCCTAACCCTAATGATGAACTGCAAAATGGAATCATGCACATCCTCAGTCTGGATAATAGTGATCTAGAAGCTGGCTATGCCGATGGGATTGATAACAATGCCGATCCAGAAGATCCATATGCATTGGAGTATCCAATTGGTTTAGGGTGCGATGTTAACTCTCCACTTATTACTGAAGAAATGATTACTACCGCATCTACCGACCTATGGAAGCGTTATCGTGTTCCTAATACGGACATAGTCTTATATGACGTTGGTACAGAAGATTTGGGTAAACCGTATAAAGATGGGATTGATAACGATGGAGATGGAGCTGTAGACGAAGGTATCGATGAAGGGATTGATGAGATGATTGATGAGTCCCGTGATGATTTTATAGACAATGATGGTGACTGGACTTTGGCAGATGATGTTGGTCTGAATGGCGATGAGTCAGGAGGTCTTAGTGCTGGAGTATTAGACAATATGCCAACCTCTGGATCTGGTACTGGCTTTCCTGGAGAACCTAATATTGATAAAACGGACGTGTCTGAGTCTGACCAAATGGGGCTTACATCGGTGCAGGTTCCAGTTGGAGGATGGAACGTAGCCAGTGACGGATCGCTTTGGGGAAACTACCTTACGCCTGGTAATTTATGGCAACCTCCTCCGGGCGGAGAACTTGGTGGAACCCTACAAATTTCTTCAGGCTATTTCCCACTAGAGGCAGGGCAGACAGAGCGTATTGCCATGGCCATTATGATGGGTAATGATCAACAAGATGCGATCCGCAATAAAAATGTCGCACAACTTACCTACGAAAGTGACTATCAGTTTGCCAAAGCACCTAACCCGCCTAAGGTAACGGCTGTAGCTGGAGATGGAAAAGTAACTCTCTACTGGGACCGATCTGCAGAAAACTCAAAAGATAAGTACATGGGCAATATTACTAATAACGTGGATCTATACGACTTTGAAGGATATAAAGTTTATCGAGCTACTGATTTTGAGTTTAACGATGCCTATAATATTACAGATGGCGATGGTAATCCAACTTTCTTAGAGCCTTATGTACAAGATGGTGTACGAGCTCAATGGGATCTGGTTAATGGAAAAAGTGGTTGGCACCCTGTAGATCTAAATGGAATTAAGTATTACCTGGGTAATGAAACAGGATTGGTCCATTCATACGTTGATAATGACGTTGTCAATGGTCAACGATATTATTACGCGGTTGTATCCTATGACTACGGAGGAGATTTAACGAACAATATTATTCCAAGTGACTCACCAATGAAGCTACGCGTTAATCCTTTAACAGGGGCTGTTAGCCTTGGACCAAACGTTGTAGAAGTAGTCCCCTCCCCCCCTTCAGCAGGCTTCGTAGATGCCTCTTTTGCTGGAGACCAGGTAGATCATGTGGCTGGATCTTCAAGCGCTGAAGTATTTTTAGAGATTGTGGATCCGCAGAATATTAAAGATGCTCACACGTATCAAATCACTTTTGATGATACTCTATTTTTAAACCAGCAGGGTCTAGCGGGGTACGATACGGCTACTACAAAGTCTTATTACCTTGTTGACGTTACTAATCCAAATAATCCAGATACTCTGATTAATAACTCTGAACATTTACCTGAAACGGACGCAGATGTAATCGACGGTTTTCGATTAACCTTCAAAAATGTTGAGTCCTTAGGTTTTAATCGCGACCTGTCCTCATGGAATAGCGATAGCGTATGGACCTTTGACGTAGCACGATATTATACATTCAATGTGGTTGGGTCCATGTTACCGTTTGATTATCGAGTTATTTTTACTGAAGGGGTAGCTGATACCAGTCTTGACCTTTGTATGCGCACTCTTTCAAATGGAAACTGCTTCCCTGGCTTTTTACAGGAAGGAAAACCCGTTAACTTTAAAGTGCAGCGTCAGGTAAGTCTAACAGGCGATGACGCAATAGACTGGCAACAGATACCCATCGGATTTATTGATGTCATACCCTACGGATCTCCAGATAGTGTCTTTAATGCAGATGGTAGCAGAGAAAGCGACTGGATTGTTTTTATGGACCACGAAGATGACCTTGATAATCCTCTACCTTCCTGGAGATTTTTACTAAATCTGATGCCTGATGATGAAACTCGTATCTATGATCAACCTCGATCAGGCGATACAGCATACGTTGTAATTGATAAACCATTTTTAGAGGAAGACGTGTATGAGTTTACCACTCATGCTCCTGCTATAGATGTAGCTAAAGCATCAAGTGATATGGACAGGATTAAAGTTGTACCTAATCCTTATTTTGCTGCGAGTGCCTTTGAAGGACAAAACACATTTAACTCAGGACGCGGTCCCAGAGAAATACAGTTCAGATACCTACCAAGCGAGTGCACCATCCGTATCTATAGTATCTCTGGTGAACTGGTAAAGACCATACACCACTCTTCCCCACTGGAATCTGGTACAGGAAGATGGGATCTACTTACAGAAGATAATTTATCGGCAGCATTTGGCATGTATGTATATCATGTTGATGCTCCGAATATTGGAGAAAAAATAGGAAAACTAGCTATAGTGAAATGATATGAGAGAAAACTATAAAATTATTTTTACATTAGTCTTAATTGCTTCGGCTTACGGTGTAAACAAAACTGGCACAACATCAGCTAAATTTTTATCGATTGGCGTAGGATCCAATGCAGTTGGGATGGGTGGTGCCTACACCGCAGTTGCTGATGATGCTACTGCTATGTATTGGAACCCCGCAGGATTAAGTTTTCATGATACAAAGGAGATATACTTCAATCACGCAAACTGGATTGCGGACATCTCTTTTGACTATTTTGGACTTACTCTGCCACTAAATCCAAGGTCTACCTTGGGATTTAATATTACATCGGTTACTATGGATGAAATGGAAGTAACCAGGTATGGTAATGAGAATACAGGAGAAACATTCAAAGCTGCAGACTATGCTATAGCCTCAACCTACGCTATGGACTTGACTGATCGTTTTTCCATTGGGATCAATGGTAAATTTATTCAGCAGAGCATTGCTAATAGCCATGCTAGGGGGTTTGCGATTGATTTTGGTACCTTATTCACAACTCCATTTGGTTTCAACCTAGGGACCAGCATTAGCAATTTTGGTTCAAAGCTAAAGATGACAGGAGACGATTTGCTGGTTGGAGTAGATGTTGATGAAAATATTGATGGCAATAACGAGAGTGTCACGGGAATACTTTCAACAGATTATTTTGATTTACCATTGGTCTTGAGAATTGGAATCTCTGATGAAGTTAAGCTGGGTCTAAGAAATACACTGGTTTTATCATTGGATGCCGTCAGTCCAAATGATAATGCAAATTATATCAATTTTGGTGGGAAAATTAATGCACTTGATGGTCTGGTTTCTATCTACGGTGGAGTAAACTCCCTTTTTCTAGATAATGCTGAAAGTGAATTCTGTTTTGGTATCGGTTTGAGATTACCCAGTTTCCTGAGAAATACATTATCAATCAATTATACTTATGAAGAAATGAAATTCTTAGGCAGTTCACAGCAGATGAGTATTTCAATTAATTATTGAAAAATAAAAACCGTTGATAAAACAACTTTATAAAGCTTTATTGATCTCAGGCATTGTTTTTCTTTCATGCAGCAAGCCCTCCTTACAGCTAGATACCTATGCGCTAGATAATATTATAAATAAATATGTTTCTGAAGATTATTACCCATTTTTGCATGTTCTCATTGATGATAAAGACGGACACACTATTTATGAACATTCTTCTGTAAATAGGACCGCTCATCCTGAGCTTGAAGTTGATGAAAATACTCTTATAAGAATTTGGTCCATGAGCAAGATTGTTACCATATCCATTGTCATGGACCTTGTGGAAGAAAATCTATTAAGTCTTGATGATGCAGTGACCGATTACATTCCAGAATTTAAAAGTTTGGATGTGGCACAATCACCAGATGGTAGATCTCTCTCGACATTTACTTCAGGTAGCATATTTGAAAGCCCAATAGAAGATAACGTCGATTTAGCATGCCCTATGGAAATAACTAAAAGTGATTCTATTATGTTAGTGCGTCATCTGGTTGATCACACAGCAGGGTTTTATTATGCTAACACAGGTATAGAATGCTTGGATAATCTTATCATTGGTGAAGACCCGGTAATGGCAGATAATAGTGATTCTCTTATTAATATCCTCTCTCGACTTCCTCTTATCCATCAACCTGGAGAGAGATATCACTATGGATTAAATACTACGGTTTTAGGTTTGGTTGCAGAAAGAGCAACAAATATGTCTCTTGAAGAACTTGTTGAAAGTAGAATTACAAAGCCCTCAGGCTTTGATGGTCTAAAATTCAAATTGAATGATAATGAAAAACTCATACCAGCTATGACCTATAAAGATGGATACTTTAGAAAACCAAATAAAGGTGAAATGGATATTTCTGGAAATAATGTACCGAGGTATGACAAAGATCAACAACTATATATAGGCGGTGGTGGCTTAGTTTCAACTAGTAAGGCATATGCCAATTACCTTAAGATCTGGTTGAATAACGGAAGGTTTGATAATTATCAATTTTTAAATCCTTCAACTATTACAGACATGATGACAAGTATACGCAAGAAAAGTGGCCATGGAACGGATACCCAATTTTTCTTTTTTATAACTGGAGATTCTGTACTTGCTCAAGGTAAAGGCGATGTGGGTCTGTGGGAAGGTGGAGGCTATGAGGGTACCACATTTTGGGTAGATCAAAAGAGGGGATTTTCCGTTGTCATAATGACTCAAGTCTGGTGGCCTAAAGACGGCGCATATGATTTTAGGGATGAATTTCGAGGCGAATTATATCGTCAGATTTTTGAATATGAAAATGCCAATTAAGTTCTATACATTTATTCTAATTACGCTAATATTTTTTAATTGTGGTAGCTTTAAACAGAACACTATCGAGCTTCAAGAAGAAAAGTTGAATTATATCTTAGATTCATATGTTGAGAGCGGAGTCTATCCATTTTTATACGCAAGGGTCGAGGGGGAATCTGGAACAGTGTACGAACATGCTGTAACCGATAAAGATCTCCTTGGAAACCTAAAAGTAGATGGTGATACATGGATCAGAATCTGGTCAATGAGTAAACTAGTGACTATCTCTGTTGCAATGGACCTCATTGAGGAAAATAAACTATCTTTATCAGATCCAGTAATAAAGTATATACCTGAATTCAAAGATCTCAAAGTAGCTGTTGATAAATCAGGAAAAAGCATAAGTCAATTAACAGAAGTTGATAATGATTGCCCGCATACATTGGTCGACATGGATTCAATCATGCTTGTAAAACATTTATTCAATCACACGGCAGGGTTTTATTACACCTACACTCTATCTAATTGTTTAAATAATCGTCTATCATCTTTGGATATTCCAACACTATATGATGGGGACGAACTCATTGAAAAACTCGCAACCATTCCACTGGTTCAGCAACCAGGAGAATCTTATCATTATGGGTTAAACATAGCGGTACTTGGTTTGGTGATTGAGAGAATAACAGGTAAAAACTTAGCTGAGGTATTTGAAAAACGGGTCATTAAAAAGTTAGGTTTAACTGGTCTTCAATACGCTACTCCAGATGGTGTGACTCTGATTCCAGCTTTTACAGGAAAAAATGGGTACCTTGAAAGTGTGAAAAAGGGAGACCTTCCAATATTAGGTCAGTATGTTCCAAATTATGATAGCAACCAAGAGCTTTTTCTTGGCGGAGTCGGTATGCTTGGAACAGCGAAAGGTTACATTGATTATTGGAGAAAGTTGTTAGATCCTGACAAAAGTTTTTTGAGTAAGAAATCTATTAGCAAGATGACATCGAGGCCATTAGATTTTCCTAAAGACCGAGGGTACCAAACTGGTTTTGGGTCTTACATAACTGGAAAAGGTGATCATCAAAAGGATTTGTTAACTGTTGGTGGTTATGAATTCACCAAGGCGTGGGTTGACAGGGAAAATAAATTATTTGGCGTGCTTTTTTCTCAGGTACATTCAACAACAGACGGGGATGGTCTTGGAAGTAAAATGGAAAAAGAGTTTTATAAAGAGTTATACAGTCAATTAAATAATAGTAAACATTAAAGGAGAGGCTTACAAATGATAAAGTATTCGGTGATTTTAATTTTAGTACTTACTAATATTTTTGGAAAAGAGGGTTATTTTATTAATCCTATCATCAGTGGAGCCCATCCAGACCCATCGATTTGTCGAGTGGGAGATGATTTTTACATTGTCAATTCCTCATTTGAATATTTTCCAGGTTTACCAATACACCACAGCAAAGACTTGGTAAATTGGGAACTCATCGGCTATGGACTACATAGGGAGGATCAATGTAATGGAAAAATGAACCTTGTTGATGTTCAATCGGATGGTGGTATTCATGCTCCAACAATAAGATATCATAAAGGCACATTTTATATCATTACCACCAACGTATACAATTCTGGTGATGGAAGTCCTGGTCTTATGAGAAATTTTATCATTACAGCAAAGAATCCCTCTGGTCCTTGGTCCAAGCCATACATCATTGAGGGTGCACCGGGAATAGACCCTGACATATTTTTTGATGATAATGGAAAGGTCTATTTTACCGGTACCCACTCTCCTGGTGACATGAATGCTAATGGGATTGGTGAAATATGGATACAAGAACTTGATATAAAAAAGTGGAAACTAATTGGCAATAGACATACCGTATGGGATGGAATATTTGGGTGCTGTACAGAGGGTCCTCATATTTATAAGGAACATGGACTTTATTATCTATTGGTAGCTGAAGGCGGAACTGGGAAAAATCATGCTGTTATGATTGCAGCCAGTGAGGATATTTTAGGACCTTATGAAGAAAATCAACGTAACCCAATCCTGACCACACGGCATTTATCAAATGAATATTTTGTCAATAGTACCGGCCATGCAGATATGATAGAATTAGAGGACGGAAGATGGTATATGGTCTCGCTTGGAAAACGGAATGATCTTGATGGCGATGCAAATATGGGAAGAGAAACCTATCTAATGCCAATGCAATGGGAACCAACTATAGTGAAATGGGAGCAAGTATCAGAGGATAGGTGGGAACCGCTACGATATTTGTTTCCTGTTGTTGCACCACTCACTGGCAAAGTGGAACGATTTACGCCCTTACCGTACGCTGATAAGCCTCAGTACATAAACAATACTGTTGTTGATGATTTTTTGGACGAGAATCTTGATTTAAGATGGACATTTGTCAGAGTACCTGAAGATAAAACTTATTCACTTTCGGAAAATCCCGGTTTTTTAAGATTGTATTCAAAACCTGGTATCATACAAGATAGAAAGAGGTTCAGCTTGGTCGGATTTCGTCAAAAAGAAAGTGATTTTGAGTTTGAGGTGAAGATGAATTTTTCGCCCGAGAAAGATAAAGTTGAATCAGGAATAATACATTATCAGAAAGAGTGGAACTACCTGACAAATACTGTAACCAAAGTGAAGAAAAAGTATTATCTTGAACAGAAGTTGAAAGAAAAGAGTAAGGAAATTGTTACCCTGAAAAAAACAATTTTAAAGGGTTATGATGGAAATATCATTCTAAAAGTAAAATCAAAAAAAGATAAATATGACTTCTACTACTCTCTCAATAACGGATCAAGCTTTATTTATTTCACTTCAATGGACGCAATAAAAATACTGGATAGAAATTATACTGGTGCTTTATTAGGCCTTTACACAACTAGTAATGGAAAAGTAACTCAGGATTATGCGGATTATGATTGGATACGTTATAGAGACTACTTAAGATAAAAGTGAGTACGAAGATTGCTATCTAAAACTTTTGTTTTAAGCTTTTTTTTTACTTTTAGTGTCGCCATTTGTCAAAAGTTACACGATTTAAACTCTAACTCTTTTTTAAGAGAATTATTCATTAGCGGTCCTTTTCATTCAGATGAAATAGTGGATCCTATTGATATGATAGATTTTAGCTATATTGAAAAAGAGGCATCTTTCACAAATGATTCAACACTACACCCAGGTGTAGTTATTAAATCTTCAGATAATGTTTTTGACATCAATTCATCTTTAGATGACTCTGCCTATGCAGTTGCCTATTGTTACTTTGAATTGTACTCAGAAAAAAGGGAGCTTGCCCATTTCCTACTTTTTACAACTGATGGTGCTAAATTATATATTAATGGTTCTCAGGAACATGCTTTCGCAGCAAATACATTTCATTCCATTGAGGAGCACATACCCGTATATTTGGAAAAAGGCATCAATCGTTGTGTGTTAAAAATTCACAACAAGGATTGGGATTGGAAGTTAAAATTAAAAATCTTAAATAATAAAAAAGGCAAGGACTATCTAAAGAAAAAATACAGCGCAATAGAGTATTACCAGTTTTTAAATATCGATGTCGTGCCTCTATTAAATCTAAAATCTGACTGGACGCATAATATGATGTTATATCTAAGGGTGGGTGATTTTCCTGAATTCACGTTGAATCGACCAGAGTTAGCTAAAAAGCATCTTGGCGGTTCATATGAGATAAAAGTAAGATGGTTTGACACGGATCTAAATGAGATACATTATCCAAAAAAAACGGGCCGATATGGTTACTATGCTGAGATCATTGGAGCTAATGGGGACAAGATAAAAAGGTCGGGAACTTTACTATGCACTACAGATAATTGGACTGCCTGGGCTAGTTTTTTAAACGCTGACCTTGATTATATTCCTGTGAATGATATATCAAGAGAAACATGGAAGGAGCACAAAGACGCAACTGGAGGCTTTTTAGGATTAAATATCTTTGAATCATTCCTTACGCAAAAAAAAGAGATCCTATTTTTAGTATTTCTTGACGATATGAATAGAAAAAAGTTTAAAAGTGACAAGAAACGAACACCTCTTATTCATGATGGGGATTATCATGCCAAGATGAAGCAGATAATACTTGGAAAGAGAGATCACTATCAAGATCTTAAGTTACCCTCCAAAATAAGTAGCCAAGATGATAAACTGTATTATGACAAGGAATATACTATATCAAAGCATCCAAACTTTATACGAGAAATGGATAGCATTTGTCAAAATTGGGTCAATGATGGTGGCTCTCCTTTTGATATGCTAATCGCAAAAAATGGTAAAATAGTATACCATGATGCATTTGGTGTCGATGCCTTTGGTTCATTTACCATTTCGACACCTACAGAAATTGCATCTATAACAAAACTATTTACGGGCGTCCTTTTTGCACAGTTTGTGGATCAAGGTATAATTGGTATTGATGACCCAGTTGGTATTTTTCTTCCTGAATTTCCCACTAATGGGCCGCAAGCTATTACAATGCGGAACCTTTTTACTCACACAGCAGGTACTTACGGACACGGCATCTTTGAAGGGGTACACAATCATTGGCTTGAGAATACATTATACCATGCTATAAAGAATGATACTTCTGGTATGAAATATAGATACAATGGATCGAGTTATGAACTTGCCGGAAAAGTGATGGAGCTTGTGACTGGTAAAAGTGTGTTTCGGTTATTTCATGAATATTTATATGAACCTCTTGGTATGAAGAATACCTATCATGAGTGGTCGCTTGGCTATAGTGTTCATACCACAGCATATGATTTGGCGATTATGGGCCAAATGCTTCTTCAGCGTGGTATCTATGATGGTAGAAGGTATTTCTCTGAACAGACCTTTGATAAGTTGTTACCAGTTGATCTCAAGCAGATATATGCAGACATTAGTTTTACTAACTCATGGGATGAGAATCAACCTAGAGGCATTGGAATTGTAATGCAAAACTGGCAGCTGAATGATGAGAATGGAAAATCAAGATACCTCCTAAGTGACAACGTTATTGGCCATGGATCTGCAACGTCATCGGTTTTTCGTATAGATCTTGAAAATAATATTATTCTAACGCAGTCGAGAAGAAAGGGTAAGAGTAAATTTGGTGAACATTTTCAAAAGGTTTATGAATTAATAGACAATACATGGGCAGGTTATAAATAATGAGATATCTCTTAGCAATATTCGTACCACTTTTTATACTCAAGATTGGATGCGCACCACCAAATATTTATACACCTCCAAATTTCATCATTATTTTTGCAGATGACCTTGGTTATGGAGATCTTGGATCATATGGCCACCCTACCATAAAAACCCCTAATCTTGATAAAATGGCTAGTGAAGGTGTACGTTTTACTCAATTTTACGTTGGATCTTCAATATGCACGCCAAGCAGAGCTGCTCTATTAACTGGTAAGCTACCAATAAGAACTGGAATGTATGGAAATAGAAGTGTACTGTTTCCTGATAATGCTGGTGGTTTAGATCCAAAGGAGATCACAATTGCATCAGCCTTAAAAGAATACGACTATAAAACAGCCTGCATTGGAAAGTGGCATCTTGGTCACCTGCAAGAGTACATGCCAACCAATCATGGGTTTGATGAATTTTATGGGATCCCCTACTCAAATGATATGCGACCTGAGGGCAAGTGGGATTATGCGAGGGAAAATTTTCCACCCCTCCCCTTTTTAGATGGATTAGATACCATTGGATTAGGCATCGATCAAAGTCAATTCATTGATATGTTTACAAAGAGATCGGTTGATTTCATTAAAAAAAATAAAGATAAATCATTTTTTCTATATCTTGCTCACACAGCACCCCATACACCACTTGTTTCTAGTAAAACCCAAAAAGGTAGAAGTATGAGAGGCGCCTATGGTGATGTGGTTGAAGAACTTGACCAAAGTGTAGGAACTATTTTACAAGTATTAAAAGATCTTAAGATTGCTGACAATACTTTTGTTATTTTTACCAGCGATAATGGCCCCTGGGGATGGGCCAATGTTGACGGCGGTTCCTCCGGATTATTAAAAGGTAATAAGGGTAGTGTGTATGAGGGAGGTTATAGGGTTCCTGCAATTGCTTGGATGCCTGGAACGATAAAAAAAGGGACTGTTTCTACAGCACTAGCATCTACTCTAGATCTTTATCCAACCTTAATTGCTATGACAGGTAATGAAATTTCTAATCAAGAAGAATTAGATGGCCTCAACATCAAAAATACATTCGTTAACAATGAGCCAGTTCGCCATGACATACACTATTACAGGCAGGATACCCTTATTGGAATCCGACACAAAGAATGGAAAATGTACATAAAAGATCCAAACCCATGGAATGATGATCTAACAGAAAAAGACATGCCTGTTCTCTTTAACATAGAACATGATCCATCTGAAAAGTATAACGTAACAAACCAACATTCTGATATTGTGGATAGAATTGTTACATTATCAGAGGAACATATTCAAAAGGTTACCAAAATTCCTTCAAAATATGATGCTATCCTCCCTGATTATCAGAGCGCTTATGATGCGTATAATAAAAAATAGTATTCCATTATTTTTTATACTATTTCTATCTTGCTCAAATAAGATTAAAGTTGACCTCAAACCAAATATCATATGGCTAGTTGCTGAAGATCTCAGCCCATATTTACCATCATTTGGTGATTCAACAATTGTCACTCCTAATCTTGATCGGCTTGCAAAAGAAGGAGTTCGTTATAGTAATGTTTTTTCGGTATCTGGAGTTTGCGCGCCTAGTCGGTCTGCTATCGTAACAGGAATGTATCCAACCAGCATAGGTGCTCATCATATGAGAACCTTATCTCAGCAGCCAGCCGCAAAGGAAAAAGGTCTTATAAATTATGAGGTGGTTCCACCACCAAACGTAAAAATGGTAAGCCAAATTCTTAGAGAAAATGGATACTATTGTACCAATAATAAAAAGGAAGATTATCAGTTTTACAAGTCAGTATTGGCCTGGGACGAATCAAGTATATTTGCACATTGGAGAAATAGGCCCAAAGACTCCAAATTCTTTTCCGTTTTCAATTTTGGTGTCACGCATGAATCAAATCTTTGGAACCCATGGTATCGTCAATTTGATCTTGATCCATTTCCGCCTGACAGAGACGTTGGTAAATGGTGGGAGCAGTTTTCTGGAATTGAAAAATCACTATACGTATCAAAGGATATTCATATAGATATTCCACCCTATCTTCCTGATAATATCACAGTTAGGAATGACATGATGCGAATGTACTCAAATATCGTAGAGATGGATGAAAAAGTTGGTCTTATCATAGATCAATTGGAAGAGGATGGTTTGTTGGAAGAAACAATTATTGTTTTTTACACAGATCATGGAGGACCATTGCCAAGACAAAAGAGATTGCTTTATGACTCAGGAATAAAAGTACCGATGATTATAAGGTACCCAAATAAAGTCAGAGCTGGTCAAATTGATGAGAGAATGATCAGCTTTGTAGATTTTGCTCCTACACTTCTTTCCATGGTAGAAATAGAACCTCCAGATTATTACCATGGTTTGCCTTTTGAGGGACTATTCAAATCTAAAAACGACAGAAAGTTCATTCACGCAGCTGCAGATAGATTTGACGAATATTACGATCAGATACGTGCAGTTAGAGACAAACAGTATAAATATTTAAGAAACTATAACACTGATAAACCATACTACCTGCCTCTTGAGTACCGAGAAAGAATGAACTCTATGCAGGAGCTTTTATTATTAGAAAAAGAAGGAAAATTGAATGAAAACCAGATGCAGTGGTTTAGGAAATCAAAACCGGAAGAGGAATTATTTGATACTTTTAGCGATCCGCACGAACTACGCAATCTTGCCAAGGAACCAAATTTTGAAAAAAAGCTTATTGAACTAAGAAAGGAGTGTGACAGATGGATTCAAAATACTAATGATAAAGGATTTATGCAGGAAACAGATTTAATTGAAACATTCTGGCCTGATAAAAAGCAACCAAAAACAGCTGAACCCATAATAACAATAATTGATGGAATGCTCCATATTACCTGTGAAACGGATGGCGCAGTTATAGGATACAAATATAGGCCTTCAGACATACAACCCCATCTAGGATGGAGACCTTATACAAAACCATTTAAGGTGGATGAAAAGCAAGAGCTAGAATTGATCTCGCACAGAATAGGGTTTTTACCAAGCCAGATAAAAAAGTATAAAAATGAAATATAAAAAGGTCAAGCTACTATTTTTATTCATTCTCCTTTTTTTATCATGCACTAAAAATAAGAGTATGGATGTCAGACCAAATGTAATTCTGTTACTTGCTGATGACCTGGGATACAATGAACTTGGATCATATGGTCAAGAAATTATTGCAACTCCTAACCTAGACCAGTTAGCTAAAGATGGACTTCGCTTTACAAACTTTTATGCTGGTAATGCTGCCTGCGCACCATCTAGAGCAGTATTACTTACTGGAAAAAGTCCTGCAAAGGTTTCGATCAGAGGAAATGCAGGTTTTTATGGTAATGATAAATGGGAAGGACCTGCTCTTGACCGAAGGGAATTTACCCTTGGAAAGATGTTTAAAAATCAAGGGTATCAGACTGCATTCATAGGAAAATGGCACCTTGATAACCCGAGCGATGTAAACACGTGGGCAGTGGGATATGGCTTTGATCTTGCCGTCCAAGAGCAGTGGTCTTCACGTTTTGAAGGAAAAAAGTTTTTGCCAAACAGATTATATGTAAATGGTGATAAAGAATTTATTCCATATGATTACAAGCTTTATGATTGTAAGGATCATCTAAGAACAGATATTGCCATTGACTTTCTAGATAAAAAAGAAGATAAAAGTCCCTTTTTTTTATTCATGTCCTATAGAGCACCACATAGTTTTGAAGGTCCCATTAGAGATACGCTTTTATATGCAGATAAAGGGTGGCCAGAAATAGAGAGAGTTCATGCTGCAAAAATTACTCTTCTTGATAAGCAAGTCGGACGATTATTGGAAAAGTTAAAAGAGATCAATCAATTAGATAATACATTAATTCTATTCACTAGTGATAATGGACCTCATTATGCTAAGGATGGGCATGAACTTGAGTTTTTTGATAGTAATGGCCAGTTTAAAGGTGGAAAAAGAGATTTATATGAAGGTGGAATCAGAGTACCTCTGATAGCATACTGGGATCAAAATATTTTGCCAGGGAGTGTCTCTAATCATGTATCTAGTTTTCAAGATATTATGCCTACATTTTCAGAAAACTAGATACATGATTAGAGACACTCCCTGGCAAAATATTAGTTTTCAAGATATTATGCCTACATTTTCAGAAATTATTGGATTTGAAAGTGTTCATGATACTGATGGAGTCTCATTCCTACCAACCTTACTTTCAAAAAAACAAGAATTTCATGATTTTCTCAATTGGGAGTTCCAATTAAGTGGATGGTTTCAGGAAATACCAAATGGTGGTTTTAGGCAATCTGCAAGAATGGGGAAATGGAAAGCCGTAAGATACAACTTAGATTCAGATATTGAGGTTTACAATATAGAAAATGATAAAGAGGAAACTGAAGATTTGGCAAAAATGTATCCAGATGTTGTTAAAACATATCCAATGACGGAGGATCACATTCATTTGGGTGCTCCATCATTTGCAAATTTTAGTTATGGTTTTACAAAGAGATCTTTATCAGTAGGAATCGAAGCGTATAACAGACAATATAATCTACAGTATAACTATATGATACCGTGTAATCTATATGGTGAATACGATCATTTTGAAGATCCTGAAAAATGTCATTTTATCACTGCTTTGATAAGAAAAATTATTGATGCTGAAAAATCTGATATCTTTGATGTTTTAGAGTTTGTAGCTTTTGCTAAAAAACCATTAACTAGAGTAAAAAGAATTGAAGAATCTGAAGAAACAATGCAAAATGAATTTAATCAAGATCAAATGGAGTTTATAAATTTTGTATTAGATCAATATGAAAATGAAGGTGTTTTAGTTCTTGACGACGAAAAGCTACCAATTCTTCTTGAGCTTAAATACAAATCTTTAGAAAATGCTAAGCATATTTTAGGTGATTTGAATGTCGCAAGGAATATCTTCCTAGATTTTCAGAAAGTACTTTATAAGGTGTAATTTAACCGCACAAAAACCGCACAAATTTTCAAAAACTGTAGACACTATCTGATACCTTCTGATATCTTTTTAAAAGAGCTTGAGTTAATTGACTTTATAATTTGATATTCTCTGGTACTACCTAGTATTAATTGGTTCTTTCCTTACAAGGAAGAAGTCACAGGTTCAAATC
>ENA-OSEY01000496-OSEY01000496.1-marine-metagenome-genome-assembly--contig:-NODE-496-length-28783-cov-4.609942_pt1 | contig 28783 bp, 29 predicted proteins | sample MGYA00248465_ERZ534230 | MGnify/ENA primary metagenome ERZ534230 (study PRJEB26409, sample SAMN06344110) | marine metagenome | isolation source: Sea water from surface | place: Atlantic Ocean:Southern...
GAAGTTGGACAAACTAGAAAGCTAATTAATGAAATTGCAGATAATCCACATTCTTCAATTCCCCAGCTTTTTAATGCTCGGGGTAAAAGCTTTGAATATATTACAAAAGCTGCAGATGAAATACGTTCTCAACTAAATGGAAATAACATTACTTATGTTGTTAATAGAAATATTAACTATACAAATATTTGTGTTTACAGTTGCTCGTTCTGTGCCTTTTCTAAGAGCACTGGTGCAAAAAAGTTACGAGGAGCCTCATACTTGCTTGAGCTTGAGGAAATTCAAAACAGGGTTAGGGAGGCAATCAGAAGGGGTGCAACAGAGGTATGCCTTCAGGGTGGTATTCACCCAAAGTTTGATGGCAACTATTATCTAGATGTTATTAAGGCTATTCGTAAAGTATCTCCAGATATTCACATACATGCATTCAGTCCCTTGGAAATATTCCAAGGCGCTCAAACTCTTGGCTTAACTCTTGAAGAATATCTGCCCATTCTTAAAGAGGCTGGTCTAAACTCTCTTCCCGGAACCGCAGCTGAGATTTTGCATGATGATGTAAGAGATATTATTTGTCCAGACAAGTTAAATACAGCGGAGTGGCTTTCTGTTATGGATGCAGCACACTCATGTGGACTCAATTCTACAGCTACAATTATGTTCGGTCATGTTGAAACTTATGATCATATTGCTGAACATTTAATAAATATCAAAAATCAGCAAATTAAATCTGGAGGGTTTACAGAATTCGTTCCTTTACCATTTGTTGCGCATGAAGCCCCAATGAGTTTGAGGGGGCAATCAAGATCAGGACCAACTTTCAGAGAAGCAATTCTCATGCACTCCATTTCAAGAATATTTTTTCAAGACCATATACCTAACATTCAGGGGTCATGGGTTAAGATGGGATATGAGGGTTTAAGAAAACTTCTCTCTTCGGGAATTAATGATGTTGGCGGGATATTAATGGATGAGACAATCACGAGATCTGCAGGGGCAAATCATGGACAGGAACTCGATTTAGGAAAAATCCAATTATTAACAGAGGAACTTAATTTAAAGCTTGTGAGGAGAAATACAAATTATGAAACAATTTCATCTTCCACGAGATCGAACTTAATTAATCAAAATGAAATACCCGTAAAATCAATTAATGATTTTCATAATGAGGCAAGAATTTAATGATCAAGTTTAGAGATTTAATGGTCGTATTGGTTGGCTACATCATCTGCTTTTATTTGATGGATTTGTCGTGGTCTCTTTTCCAGGAAACAAATATTTGGCTTAGACTATTGATTGTTGATTTTGTGGGAACAATTTTTATTTACATATGCAGCAATATTTTTAGAAACTCCAGTTGGTATGATGCATATTGGTCTGTAATTCCCCCATTCTTAATACTTTTAGTTTGGATGGATGTGGATGCTGATCCAAGCTTATCAAGAGCATTTTTAATGTTTGCTTGCGTTCTGTTCTGGGCAATTCGTTTAACTTACAACTGGGTAAGATCATGGGATGGGTTTTCTCATGAAGACTGGCGATATATCATGATGAAGGGCAGGACAAATTCCTCTGTTCAGTACGCTCTGGTAGATTTCCTTTTTATACATTTAGTCCCAACTTTATGCGTATTCGTTGCCACATTACCATTTTGCTTTGTTGTCTATTACAGCTCAGGAGAAATTAATAATTTCGATATTGCTGCCGCAATCATAATCTTTGGTGCTGTTTTATTGCAGATTATCTCTGATCAGCAGATGTATAACTTTAGACAAGATCCATCCAATCAGGGTAAAACAATGACTAAAGGATTATGGAGATATTCCCGACATCCAAATTATTTGGGTGAAATACTATTTTGGTTTGGTGGTTTTATTTTTGCCCTTGGGAACTCATTTGATTTTTTATGGTCAATAATAGGTACCCTTGTTATGTATGTGCTTATAGGAATTACCTCAATAGATATGATGGATAAGAGGTCTCGTGAAAGAAGAAGTGACTTTTCTGATTACGAATCTTCTACCCCAAGGCTCTTTCCAAGATTTGTTAGTAGGAGTTAATAATGAAAAATGTCTTCCTTTTTATATTTTGTTTACTTTCCTTTAATCTGGTAGCCAACGATCTTAAATCTCAAATCGATGAAGATATTCAAGGCGTTATGACAAAAGTTGTTGAATGGAGACATCATCTTCATGAATATCCTGAACTATCAAATAGGGAATACCAGACAGCTGAGTATATTAAAGAGAAGTTAGAAGGATTGGGCTTGGAAGTTAATTCTGGAATTGCCTATACCGGGCTTACAGCATTTATAAGAGGAGATAATCCAGGGCCATTAATTGCTTTAAGAGCTGACATGGATGCATTGCCAGTTACGGAAAAACTTAATTTACCTTTTTCATCAAAACAAGTTACAACCTATCAAGGAAGAGAAGTTGGAGTGATGCATGCATGCGGTCATGATGCTCACATGGCTGTCTTACTGGGTGTTGCTGAATTTCTATCGAAAAACACTGACAAACTTAACGGCGACATAATGCTAATATTTCAGCCTGCTGAAGAAGGATCACCTGAGGGTGAAGAGGGTGGCGCTGAATTAATGCTCAAAGAGGGTATTTTTGATGAAGAAAAACCAGATGTAATATTTGGCATGCATGTCACGAATGCTCCACATGGAATAGTTGTTACAAAACCAGGCCCAATGATGGCCTCATCCGAAGCATTTAGAATCAAAGTCCTTGGCAAACAAACACATGGATCGCGACCATGGGGAGGCATTGATCCGGTGGTTGCTGCCGCAGACATAGTAACCACATTGCAAACAATTGTTAGTAGAAGATTAAATATTTTAGACAGTCAGGCTGTCATCACTGTTGGTATTATTCAAGGAGGTACAAGGAATAATATTATTCCTGATGAAGTTTTTATGGAGGGGACTATAAGAACATTTGATGAATCTTATAGAGATAAAATTCATGAGGAGATAACAACCGTAGCCACCAATGTAGCATCATCCCATAATGCAGAAGTTGAGATACAGTTTGCCCCTTATGGAAGCTATCCTGTGACAATTAATGATCCTGAATTAACTAAGCAGTTAATGCCTTCACTGGCTAACGCATCAAATGGAAAATTTTTTGAAATGCCTGTTCCAAGAACTGGAGCTGAGGACTTCTCATTTTTTGCTCAACAAGTGCCCGGTTTATATTTCTTTATTGGTGTCAATCCAGAAAATCAAGATAGCCCATTCACAAATCACTCACCATATTTTTATGTCGATGATGATGCTTTAGATGCAGGAGTAAAATCTTTTGTTCATTTAGTCCAAGACTATTCCGAAATTTACAATAATTAGTCTATTTTTGGCATTGTGCTGTTAAGGTTGTCGAGGGTATCGACGTACTCATTAACTAATCTAAATATAACGTTTTTTACAGATTCAACCTCATTTATTTGACCTATTACTTGACCAGCTGCATTAAATGATACATCTTGAGCACTTCCTTTATCTGCATACATGGCGGTCCTTCTAATGGCATCAAAAGTTACCATTCCTTGCAATGGCATGGGTAGCGGATCAGGAGTTTCATCACTTTCCCAAGCCTCAGTCCATTTATTTTTGAGCATTCTTGCTGGTTTTCCAGTCCATGCTCTGCTTCGAATAGTATCTTCACTACTAGCATTCAGATACGAATCTTTTTGCGCCGGTTGAGTCATCGCTTCCTCAACAGTCAACCATAGCGATCCTGCCCAAACTCCCTGTGCCCCCATTGCTAAAGCAGCCGCCATTTGTCTACCATTACCAATGCCTCCAGCTGCAAGAACAGGTAAATCACCCACGGCATCTATTATTTGAGGCCACAAAACAATACTTCCTATCTCTCCGGTGTGTCCGCCACCTTCACCACCTTGAGCGATAATAAAATCTAATCCAGCTTCTTTATGAGCTTTAGCCTGTTTTATTTTTCCACACAAAGCTCCAATAAGAATTCCTTTATCTTGAATTTTTTTAATAATGTCTGCAGGGGGTGTCCCCAATGCATTGGCGATAAGCTTTACATTTTTTCTTTTCAATGCTTCTTCTATTTGTGGTCCAGCTGTAGCTTCTGTCCATCCAAGCAATCCACCATCAGGACCATTTGATACATCTGCTTCAGGAACACCTGCTTCTTGTAATAGGTTTTCAGCAAATTGCTTATGTTCATCAGGAACTAAGGCTTTAAGTTGCTCAAGAAGTTCCTCAGGGTCTTTATTATCCATACCCTCATACTTTTGTGGAATCACAGTATCAACACCATAAGGATAGTCACCAATATGTGCATCAATCCAGTCAAGCTCCTCCTTTAGTTGTTCTGGAGAAAAACCAACGGCTCCAAGGACGCCTATTCCTCCTGCTTTACTGACGGCAACTACAACATCTCTACAATGCGTAAAAGCAAAAATTGGATATTCAATACCTAATTTCTCGGCTAATTTAGTTTTCATGAGCTAAAATAATAATTGTTATTACTATAGGCTAAAAGGATTTAAAAATATGTCAATGAACATTGATCACGAGTATGACGTTATTGTTGTAGGTTCTGGCAATGGCGCGCTAACTTCTGCAATTTGCTCACATGATGGAGGAGCAAAAGTTTTAGTTATTGAGAAATCAAATCAATTTGGTGGCACAAGTGCTACTTCTGGTGGGGGAGTATGGATTCCTAATAATAGGTATGCCAAAGCAGAAAATGTGGATGATTCTGTTGAAGATGCCAGAAATTACATTCAAAGCGTTTCACCTGAGGGGAAAATCAACAATGACCTAATTGAGACATACATTGAACAAGGCCCAAGAATGGTTGACTACCTTCATGAGAATTCAAGAGTTAAATACAGAAACCTTCCTCATTATCCAGACTACTTTCCAGATAATCCCGGTGGCAAGGAGGGTAATAGATCCATGGAGCCAGAACCTATTAAAGGAACCGAATTAGGAGATGACTTTAAATATTTAAGAGGGCAACACCCACAAACAGCATTCACCATGGGCCCAATAAATATGAACTTTACCCAAGTAGAAGGTCAATTATTGCTCGGGGCATTACCCGGATGGAAAACACTTTTTGCAAAACTTTTCACCAAATATATTTTAGATATTCCAATGCGCTTTATTCATGGTTGGAGGGATAGACGATTAACTATGGGGAATGCAGGCATAGCTAGACTACTCCTCTCGTGTAAAGATCGTAATATTCCAATTTGGCGAAATACCTCCATGACTGATTTGATCCATGAAAATGGTGAAGTGAAAGGAGTTATTGCTTCTCAAAATAATGAAACAATTAAAATTAGAGCCAATAGAGGAGTGATTCTTGCATCAGGCGGTTTTGAAAAAAACCAAACATTAAGAGAAAAATATCTACCTAAACCAACAGATAAAGCTTGGAGTGCAGCAAATATTCATAACACTGGTGATGCTATTTCAGCAACCGAAGATTTGAATGTAGCTCTTCATCAGATGGATGCGGGGTGGTGGACTACAACCATGAATATACCTGGCCATGAGAAAGGATGGCTATCAATAGTAGATAAATCCGTTCCTGGAAACTATACAGTAAATAAAAACGGACATCGATTTTCAAATGAATCCCAAAACTATGTAAGTTTTGTAACAGATATGTTTGATGAGTATGAAAAAGGTAATCCTTGTGCTCCTTGCTATATGATTTTTGATAGTAATTTCAGAAAAAATAGACCATGTGGCCCTTTGCTTCAAGCTTCAATGCAACCTGATTCAAGAGTACCTAAGGAGTGGTGGGATCCATCTTTTTTATCTAAAGCTGACACACTTGAGGAATTAGCTGAAATTGTTGGTATTGATGCAAAGGGACTTATTGAAACTCAAGTCAAAGTAAATGAGTACAGTAAAACCGGCAAAGATTTAGATTTCCGAAGAGGTGATGATGCCTACGATAGATATTATGGCGATCCATCAGTTAAGCCTAATCCATGTTTGGCTCCCTTAAATGAAGGTCCATACTATTGTATGGTCTTGTATCCTGGAGAGATGGGTACTGCAGGCGGCCTAGTAATAGATACTCATGCAAGAGTTTTGGATATCTATAATCAACCCATAAAAGGTCTATACGCATGTGGTAACTGTACTACAGCATTGCTGCCAAAATATCCTGGTCCTGGTTCAACACTTGGGCCTGCGATGACATTTGGATATTTAGCTGCAAAAGACATTACGGGTGCAAACTTTTGATGGATTTATCTTCAAAGACTGCGGTTGTCACTGGTGCAGGACAAGGTGTTGGTTTGGGAATAGCATCAGCAATGTCCAAAAAAGGTGCAAAGGTTGCCATGCTTGGAAGAACATTTTCAAAAGTTAAGAATGAATCTTCAAAGCTAAATGAAGCTGGTTTTGAAACTCTTGCATTAGAATGCGACGTAAAAGACCCTGATTCAATGAGTAACGCACAAGGAGAGATAAAAAAAATCTTTGGCCCAGTCAATGTTTTGATCAATAACGCGCAAGAGGTACCTTTGGGTAGTATTTTAGATGTAACTGATGAAGCAATTAATGCGGGATGGGAATCAGGTCCTCTTGCAACTTTTAGATTAATGAAACTATTTTATGAAGATTTAAAGGGTGATGGAGTTATCATTAATCTTGCGAGTTCATCAGCTCTTAGACCAGACTCATCAGGATATGGTGCTTATGCAGCAGTTAAAGAAGCAATTCGATCTCTTACTAGGGCTGCAGCTGTAGAATGGGGCAAAGATAATATTAGAGTGAATACTATTATGCCTTTAGCAAATTCTGTTGGTATGCAGTGGTGGGTTGATGAGAGGCCTGAAGAAGCCAATGAATTTATTGATACCATTCCTCTTAAAAGAATTGGTGATTGTGAAAATGATATTGGGGAGTCAGTTTGTCAGCTCGTCTCAGATGGAATGAATTACATCACTGGATCAACTATTATGCTAGACGGTGGTCAGGCTTATTTGAGGTAAATAATAAATGAATGAACTAATTCGAGAGCTTCATGATATCGAGATGATAAAGCAGCTAAAACATAGATATTTTAGAGCCATTGATATGGCTGACCATGGATTACTAGATAGTGTATTTACTGATGATATTAAGGTCGATTATCGCGGAGGAACATATGTATGGGAGGCCAGTGGTAAAAAAGAGATTATTGAATCTTTAAAATACTCATTTCATAGTGAAACTGCAGCCATGCATACTGGTCACCATCCTGAAATTTCAATTCATGATGAAGTTAATGCAAGTGGAATTTGGTATCTCCAAGATATTTTTTATAACTTTAATGAAAATGCTTTAACTCAGGGCACTGCATTGTACAAAGATAAATATTTCAAGACAGAAGAGGGATGGCGAATAAATTTTTCTGAATACGATAGAATTATTGAATCTGTGACCCCTATAGATAAGGATCAAAAATTTACTTTAAATCATTTAGCCAAACATGGCATGAAACTGGATAAATAATTATGGAAGATAAAACAAGAGCAGCAATGGAAGGTTATGTTGAAGCGTACACAAAAAATGAAAAAAATTTGTTCATAGAGCTATGGGATTCAAATGCCGTATTTGAAGATCCTGTTGGATCAGATCCTTGCAAGGGAATTGAGGCTATTGGTAATTTTTGGGATTTTGCTCATGCAGAGGGAATGACAATTACTCCTTCAGATGTTAGTTACGTTGTTTGTGGGAATGAGGGTATATTAAAAGCTGTTATGAAAGTAAGGAATGAATCGAACGAAACTTCAATGGATATTTCAATAGTAGATCATTTTGTTATTAATGACTCTGGAAAAATTATTTCTGGCAGAGCATTTTGGGATCAGAACTCTATTTCCTCAAATTAAATATTTTTTATGAATTTTAGTATCAATCTTAATAAGATTGCATTGTTACGCGATTCTAGAGGATCAGACAATCCAAGTATTAACGATTATGCTCAGCAATCCATTGATTTAGGAGTTGATGGCTTAACGCTTCATCCAAGACCTGATTTAAGACATGCCAAACCCAGTGATATTAGTATGTTTGACGAGATTTGCCTAAAAGCTAATAAGGAATTTAATATTGAAGGGAATCTTTTTTCACCTAGTTCGAAAGATTATCCTGGATTTATTTCCCTTGTGAATGCTCATAATCCTCACCAAGTTACATTAGTACCCGATGCAGATGGGCAAATTACGTCAGATCATGGATGGAAAATTGAACAACTTGATAGCATCTTCAAATCTGAGGTTTCTAAATTTAAAAAAAATATTAACTATGTAAGCATTTTTATAGATGATGATTTTAGTAATTTTGATAAATTAAATGAAATAGGAATCAATAGTATTGAAATTTATACAGGCCCCTTTGCAGATATCATTAAAAACGGTAAGAAACATGAAATTAATAACGCTCAGAATAAGATCAGCAAAATTGTTGAATCAGCTAAATTAAATAATTTAAAAGTTAACGCAGGTCACGATCTAAACTTAGATAATTTACCTTATCTAAAAGAATGCGGAAATATTGATGAGGTATCAATAGGGCACGCTATTATCGTTGATTCATTGAAATATGGCTTTAAAGACACTATAAATATGTATATAGAACAAATAAAAGAATAGTATGGATATCGAAAAGAAAATAAAAGAACAAATTGAAGAAAATGATATTTTGATCTACATGAAGGGTTCACCTTACGAACCTCAATGTGGCTTCTCAGCAAGAACTGTTCAAGCACTCATTGAATGTGGAGCAGAGTTCTCTTACGTTGATATCCTAGCTAATCCTGAAGTTAGACAGACATTACCCAACATAACAGATTGGCCAACTTTTCCTCAGGTATTTCTAAATGGCGAATTAATTGGAGGCTGTGACATAGTAACTGAAATGCATGCAGCGGGTGAGCTTCAATCAGCTATAGATGAATTAAAATAGATTAACCAAAATCTTTTAACATTGCTTTTAGCTCAAGCGAATGTTGTTCCTCTTCTCCTATCTTGCCTCTAGTGTATTCTTCAAGGTAAACAGATCTATTCTCAACTTTTTCAAGAAGTTTCTTGTATAGACTTAGCGCATGTAGCTCGTGTTCAAGTGATTCTTCTAATATGTCTTTTATAGAGTGACGGTGTGTTTCCTCAATCTTTGCTATCCTTTGACTCGGGTGACCATCCAAACCAACTAGTAACTCACCAGCTTGCTGAGCATGTAACAGAGATTCGGCTGCTTGTTCCTTTAAAAACGCAACAATTGGAATCCTGTAAGGCCCTGTTATCATCAAAGATGAGTGTGTATATCTAACTACTCCGCCTAATTCATACTCCATTATTTCATTTAAGATTTCGCAAACTTCTTTTGTATTAAGTTCTTTCATTTTTTACTCCATAAATGTGCGCATTAACATGATTATATAAGGTTAATAATATTTTGTAAAACACTGATATAAGGTATTTTTTTAATGATAATTATTATCATTTTGGTTTTTATTCTCACTTATGACATGATTAGAAAATGCAATTGATTAAATGCAATAATTATCAGTCTTGGGCTTATAAAAGCGATGAAGCATGCATATTAGTTGATCCATGGTTGTCAGAATTGCAAGAGATTCCGAGCGCTAGGTGGCTTCTTTATAGAGAAAAGACTTCTGATCATTATTTTTTACGTTATAACTTAATTGATAAAGTTACTCATCTTGTCATAACAGCGCATTTTTCAGATCATCTTGATCCAGAGTCGTTGAAATATTTTGATAAAGATATAACAATTTTTACAACTAAACATGCTTCACATGCTCTTTCAAAGTTAGGTTTCACAAATATTACTGTGGTTAAAACAGGAGATAAGTTTGATATCAACGAAATGACATTAGAGATTGAGGAGGCCGGAAAACCTTACAATACAACTAGCTTCGCATACTATCTTCATTCAAATGGTAAAACAGTTTTTCATGAACCACATACTATCAATAAAAATTTCGTATCAAAATATCCAATCGAAGTGCTAATTTCTACAACTGATCTGGTTAAAGTATTTGGTATGGTTATGGTTTCTATGAGCTACAATAGACTTAAGAAAATAATTGATAAGAACCATGTTGAGTATATGGCTTCAACAGGATCCAAGCCATCTGATTCAAAAGGTCTTCTTTCACGGGTTTTATATATAAAAGAAGAAAATCAAAACGATGTGTTTGATGATAATAGAGTTTGCTCTAATTCATACGACAGTTTTGTAATCTAAAAAATGCATACCAAACAATATAGAACGTTTGCTCTATTACTGCTCACTCTTGTCTATGGGTTCAATTTCATAGATCGACAGATCATGGGAATCCTTGCCCCGTTTATTCAGAAAGATTTAGGCTTAACAAATACTGAGCTTGGTTTGTTAATAGGCTTAGCTTTTGCAGTTTTTTATACCTTTGTGGCAATACCAATTGCATGGCTAGCAGATCGCTTTAATAGAGTTAATATCCTATCAATTGCTTTGGCTACCTGGAGTGCATTTACTGCTTTGACAGGATTAGCAAATAACTTTTTACAGGTTGCTCTTGCAAGAATGGGTGTTGGAATTGGAGAAGCAGGTGGCAGTCCTCCATCTCATTCAATAATATCTGATATGTATCCTAAAGAAGAAAGAGCAAGCGCTTTAGGTGTTTATTCAATGGGAATCCCTTTAGGTATTATGGCTGCCTATTTTGTAACAGCCTCTCTAATGGATGTTTCAGAAGATCAGGTAAACTGGAGGCAGATTTTTATTTTTTTAGGTTTAACCGGCATAGCTTTAGCTGTCGTTGTTAAATTAGTATTAAAAGAACCGGTTCGTGGTGCAATGGAATTAACCTCAAGTACCACAATTTCTAAACCACCATTTTTAGAGTCATTGAAGGTACTTATGCGTATACCGGCATGGTGGGCGATGTGTTTTGGAATAGCATTTGGATCATTTGTTTCATATGCAAAATCAGCATTTCAAACAAAGTATCTAGTAACACTTGATCCATCATTTGATTTTCAAACTCTTGTCATTATCCTCGGAATTATGAATGGAACAACTTATGCTGGGGGTGCTTTCTTTGGAGCAAGATTGGCAGATAGGTGGGGTAAAAAAGATATTAGAGCGTATGGCTGGTTACCAGCAATAGCAATGCTATTATGTCTGCCGGTTGGCATTATTGGTTGGTGGGTAGACTCTGTAGAAATGCACTTAGTTTTTGCTACCTTTGCACTATTGCTGCTTGGGATTTATTTAGGCCCAAGTTTTGCAATTGCGCAAACGTTAGCACCAATTCATATGCGTGCTATGTCAACCGCACTTTTTTTCTTTATCCTCAACATGATCGCATTGGGTGGCGGTCCAACTTTTGCTGGATGGTTAATGGATGTGTTCGGAAATAATTATAATGAAATTGAGTCAATACGATATTCATTGACCGTTACAACTTGTGTATTTATTCCCTCAGTAATTAGTTTTTTGCTAGTTTCAAAATTTCTTCCTAAAGATTGGAAAGCGGCCGAAGAAAGAAATTTAGCTCAAGCTAGTTAAAGTCATTGAATATTTTGCAAAAGACCTTAGCTGTAACCTCTGCATCATACGCTGCTGAGTGAGCTAATTCATTGACATAATCTATATTTAATTCTTTACAGATCCTTGCTAAAACAGTTTGTCCAGTAGCAAGCGCGCCTAAAGAAACAGTATCAAGGACTGAAAATGGGTGAAAAGGTAGATTTTTAATTTTATTTCTCTTAAAGGCTTCTACCAAGAAACCCAAATCAAAGTGCGCATTATGGGCAACCAATATAACTCTAGAACATTCGTATTTACTCCGTTGTTGATTTATAGCCTTCGAGATATTTTTTAGAGCAACATTTTCTTCAACTGCATTTCGTAAAGGATGTGATAAATCAATTTTTGTAAATTCCAATGACTCGGGATCAATTTCAAGATCTTTAAATGGCTCGATGTGATATCTAATCAATTCACCTAATTCAAAGTTATTATCCCTATACTCCAAAAGTTGAATAGCTATTTCTAAGATGGGATTTTTTTTATTATCTAATCCACCGGTTTCAAGGTCTAGAACAACGGGTAGGTATTTTCTTATTCTATCTTTAAGCATTTAGAGCTATATAATAACTCTTTCATTAATCTTATTCTTATTATGATTAAAGAAATATCAGCTGAAAATTATCTTGGAATTGAAATACAAGAACATGAGCTTTTTGATCATGAGCATTTATTTGTTTTTGAAGATGATGATAAGAATTTCAAGGCATTTATTGCTATCCATTCTACTAAAGAGGGTCCAGCAATCGGAGGTTGTAGATTTAAAGAATATGAATCCGAAATTCATGCTATTGAGGATGTATTAAAGCTCTCAAAAGCAATGACTTTAAAAAATAGAGTCGCTGGAGTTCCATTTGGTGGCGGCAAAGCAGTCATCATCAAGAATAAACAAAATAATAAAGAGCATTTGGAATTGTTTGCTACATTTATTAATCATTTGGATGGAGTATATTTAAGTGCACAAGATATAGGTATATCTCTGACCGACATAAGAATTGTTTCTCAATTATCTGAGCATGTTTTAGATAACGTTGATCCAGGTCCTTACACAGCAAAAGGAATCTACTATGCGCTTAGATCGGTTAAAGAATATTACTTTAATGGAAATAACGAAGATATTCTTATTCAGGGATTTGGCAGTGTTGGTTCAAATCTTGCATCTCATCTCCTCGATGAAGGTACAAAAATTTATGTTGATGAGGCTGATGAAATGAAGCTTAATACAGCTGTAAAGCTTGGCTGTTATCCTTGTAAATCAATTTTTAAAACAAGCGCATCAATTTTTTCTCCATGTGCGATCGGAGGAATTTTAAACAAAGAGTTTATTAAAAACTCAACATTTAAAGTAATATGCGGCGGTGCAAATAATCAATTGCTTAGTGATAACCTTTACAATGCAATTCATTCTCATGGAATGCTTTATATCCCTGATTTTCTTGTAAATGCAGGTGGCGTGATAGGCTTAACAAAGGATGTTTTAGAGCGCGATCATGAAATGACAGATCAGGCTCTTGCTAAGATTGGAGAAGTTGTAAAAAGCATTATTGATGAATTTCATATAAAAAATACAATTCCGTTAGAGTTTGTTAAAAATACATTCTTATAGCTTGTCGATTAAATTATTTATAAACTCAGCATCATCTTGGTCTTCATCAATTCTGTCCATTAAGATTTTTCTTTGAAGCTGCTTAATGTTTTTTTCTTTATCCACGGACCTGTTGTTAAGTTGTTCGTTTATTTCTTTACCTATTTTTAAATTATTGTCCTGATCAACAATAGATCTTTCTTTTATTCTTCTTTGTCTTAGCTTAATGGTATTTTGGAACCACTCTTCTGAATTATTTCTTGCAGCCAGTGATACATTCTCATTCACCTTGACTAATTCAATGCAATCAACCGGACAAGGAGGTACGCATAACTCACATCCTGTACATAAATCATCAATTACACTGTGCATTAAATTTGAAGCTCCATGGATTGCATCAACAGGGCATGCATCGATACACTTTTTACAACCAATACACTCATCCTCAATAATGAATGCTTTTTGGTTGGCAATGTCAGGCCCAAAATCCATATCCAGAGAGATATCATCTGGATGATTTGTAATTTCAATCAGCTTTTTTAGTGAGTCCTCTCCACCGGGTACACATCTATTGATCGGAATACCCTCATTAATAATTGCTTCGGCATAAGGGAGACATCCAGGCGTCCCGCATCTACCGCATTGGTAGTGGGGCAGAGAATCATGAATCTCTATAATTTTGATTTGGTTTTCTATTCGGCAACCCCAAGTTTTCTTTGTAATTTAGTATTTGAGGTTGTGTAACCAAAAGGAACTCTTTCTCCAGGATGAATTCTTCGATAAGCTTCTTGAACCGCAAGAGTGGTCTCATGAAATCCACATAAAATTAAATCTAATTTTCCTGGATAATCATTTATATCGCCTACAGCGAAAATTCCATCTTTATTGGTTTGAAAATTTTCTGTATTCACACTAATCTTTTTTTCGTTAAGTTCTAATTCCCAATCGAGTATTGGGCCAAGCTTTTTGTTTAATCCAAATAAAAATAACAGCTCATCTGCCGCAACTTCTTCTATTTCTTTGGTATCGAAGTTCTTTAATTCAGCACCGGTTACCTTATCTTCACCAATAATGGAGTGAATTTGATAGGGTGTTAACAAGTTCACTTTTCCTTGTTTAACAAGCTCTCTCATTTGAGCTTCAGTATGCTGGGCACCACGAAAGGCATCACGTCGGTGAACCAAAGAGATACTCTTTGCAATATCAGCAAGCTCAACTGTCCAATCTAGTGCCGAATCACCACCACCAAAAATAACTACATTTTTATTCTCGTACCTTTTTTTAGATTGCACTGCATAAGAAACTCCGTTTTCCATCAGAGCATCTGGGTTTTCAATATTGGGAGGCCTTCTTGGTTCAAACGAACCAGCACCTGCAGCAATAAAAATATTTTTAGTTATAAACTCTTGTCCATCTGAGGTAGCAACTTTCCACTGAGTAATATTGTTCTCATTTGAGTCTTCAGAGATTGAATCAACTCTTTCATTAAGACTTATTTCATATTCAAAAGGTTTAATTTGTTCAATAAGTGCATCAACATGTTGTTGAGCTGTTTGAAAGGGAACTCCTGGAATATCGTAAATTGGTTTCTCCGGATAAAGTTCTGCGCATTGGCCACCAATCTTATCTAAATTATCAATCAGATGACATTTGAGTCCAAGTAGTCCTGCTTCAAAGACAGTAAAAAGACCAACAGGCCCAGCTCCGACTATAAGGATATCTACATCTTTTTTTGTCATTTTATTTTATCTCCAGCTTTTGCACCTGAAGCAGGGCTCATAATAAAAATTCCACCTTCATCATTCGAGGCAGCAAGGACCATACCCTCAGATGTACCAAATTTCATTTTTCTTGGTTTTAGGTTTGCAACTAAAGCTACAAATTTTCCCTGAAGGTCTTCAGGAGAGTACTTTGATTTAATCCCTGCAAAAACATTTCTTTGTCCTAGCTCACCAACATCAAGTGTTAACTGGATTAGTTTGTCAGCACCATCAATATGATTTGCTTCAATAACTTCAGCTACCCTAAGATCAATCTTTGCAAAATCATCAATAGTTATTTCATTATTATCAATTTCAGTCATCTTCATTTCCTTTGAAGGTGTTAAGAGATCTTTATCTTCTAATCGATTTAGTAATGGATTATAAGCATTAATCTCTACGTTGGTTAATTCATTATTAAGATCGTCAAATAATGGATTTTCTATCTTCACTTGTGCAAGTGCCTTAGATGCAAGACTAGGCATGATTGGCATAATTAATATACATAAATCTTTGTATATAGATATGCCAGTAGTTGCAACTTCCAAAGCATCATCATCATTTAGCTTCCAAGGTGTTTTATTGTTAATGTAGCTATTTGTATCGTCGGCAACTTTTAAAATTCTGCTCACTGCTTTAGAAAAATCCTTATTGTTTAAATCTTTTCTTATTAATTCATATTCAGAAGAACACTCATCTAAAAAAGCATGATCTATATTTTTTGAAGTTTGATAGCTGTTTTTACTAAGAAAACCATCCAATCTACTTGCAATGTTAAATAATTTACCTACCAACGATGAATTAATTTTTTTTACAAAATCTTTTAGATCAAGATCTATATCATCAATCTTTGCATTTAACTTGCTGGCAAAGTAAAAACGCAAAAGATCTGGTTCATAAACTTCAGCAAATTTATCTGCAGAAATTAAAGTGCCTTTTGACTTAGACATTTTTTCGCCATTCAAAGATAAAAATCCATGAGCATGGATTGAACTAGGAAGCTTGTATTTTGATGCATTTAGCATTGCAGGCCAGAAAAGACCATGAAAATAGATAATATCTTTTCCAATGAAATGGTGAATCTCATAGTTTGAATCTTTTCCCCATAAATTTAAATAATCTATTTTGTTCTCATCACAATAATGTTTTGTTGCAGCTATGTATCCAATAGGCGCATCAACCCATACATAGAAATACTTATCATCATGTTGAGGAATTTTAAAACCAAAATAGGGCTTATCTCTAGAGATATTCCAATCTTGGAGATCACCACCAAGCCATTCCAATAATTTATTTTTTACTGATTCCTGAATACTCAATTCATCCAAGTAGCCACTCAGAAAGTCTTTACATTTATTTAAATTAAAAAAAATTTGATTAGTTTTTTTCTTGCTTGGCTCAGTTCCAGATAAAGCAGATATTGGGTTCTTAATATCAATTGCATCATAAGTGATACCGCATACCTCACAACCATCACCGTATTGATCTTCAGCTCCACATGATGGACACGTTCCTTTGATGTATCGATCAGCAAGAAACATTTTTTCTTGATCATCAAAGAGTTGTAAGATTTCTTTCTCATACACTAAATCGGCTCTTAGCAAATCATTATAAATTTCATTTACTAGTTGCTCGTTTTCTACAGAATGAGTTGAGTGATAATGATCATGCTCAATCCCAAATGATTTTAGGGTCTTAAGATGTTCAATTTGAATCCCTTTAGTAAATTCTTCAGGATCCTGACCTTCCTCTTTTGCCTTAATCATAATTGGAGCGCCATGTGCATCATCAGCACAAAAATTCAGAACATTATTACCTTCCATTTTGTTAGTTCTTACCCAAACATCAGTCTGAGTATGCTCAAGTAGATGACCTATGTGCAACGCGCCATTACCATAGGGTAGAGCAGTGGTAACTAATAAATTTTTTTGTTTTGAATTGGCCACAATATAAAGAAATATTAAGTTATTATATATTAGAAATTTTCCTTTATGAGCATCAAGAAAACTATTGCCATAGCCTCAGCTAAGGGCGGAGTAGGCAAGTCTTCAATTACTTCTCTGTTAGCAAAAAAACTTTCTAGAGATTTTTCAATTGGCATCCTTGACGCTGATATTTATGGACCCAATCAACATATTATATTTGATGTTGCTTCAGCTAAACCTGAAATAATTGAGGAGGATCACAAAAAAAGATTTATCCCATTTGATATAGAGGGCATTAGATTAAATTCAATGGGATTTATTTTGGATAACGAAAAGGCTGCAATTTGGAGGGGCCCCATGCTTAGCGGTGCAATAAAACAACTAAGTGAGTTAACTAAATGGGGAGACTTGGATTACCTGTTAATTGATATGCCACCAGGAACTGGCGATGCATATTTAACCGTTGCAAGTGAGATTAAGCCTGATGGAGTTATTCTTGTTACCAGTAACAGTAAACTAGCAGTAAGTGATACATTAAAGTCTGTTCAGGTCTTTAGAAAATTAAATTTACCTTGTATGGGATTTATTTTGAATATGGTTGATGACTCGCAAGGTAAATTTATTCTTTCTGCAGATGAAGTTGAAAATATGCTTGGCACTAAATTTCTTGGAAGCATTCCTTTAAACGATGAAATAAAAAACTTTAATTTTGATAGTATTGATGATTCTTTATTTGGGATTGTAGATAATGTTGCTAATGCATAAAGTTTTTCTAAAAATTCTTTTTCTCATTCCTGTTATTGGTTATGCAAATGATCCATTTGAAGAAATCAATAGAGAGGTCTGGACATTTAATGAGGGTGTTGATAACAGAATTGCTAGGCCAGTTGCTGAATTTTATGATGATGTGGTACCTAAATCGATTCAATCTTCAATAACGAATTTTTTTAGTAATTTAGATGAAATTGATAATTCAATTAATCAATTGCTTCAAGGTAAGCCTGTTGCAGCTGGCAATGATTTTGCCAGATTTCTGGTAAACACTACATTTGGATTTTTAGGCTTTTTTGATGTTGCCTCAATTATGGGTCTTGAGGAACATGATGAAGATTTTGGTCAAACATTAGGTGTTTGGGGTGTTCCCACTGGCCCTTATTTAATGCTCCCGTTTTATGGACCAAGTAGTCCTCGAGATTTGGTCGGTAGACCCATTTCAGGAGTTTTATCAGGCACTTTTTCGATAGAAGAGAGCGATGTTAGATTGTCAATTACCGCACTAGATGCTCTTGAAACACGAGCTAGATTGCTGGATGTGGAAAGCTTGATCGTAGGGGATAAATATACCTTTATTAAGAATTCCTATCTTCAGTATTCAGAATTTGAAGTTCAAGATGGGGAAGAAATTGAGGACGACTTTACTGATGATATGGATGATTTCCTGCTTGATGATTAAATCAGGCTAAGTAGGAGGATAATCGCTCAAAAGATCCTGATAAATTTCCCTCTTTCATGATCTGGTTTATTTCATACCTATATTTTCTTGCATTTTTTAGGCCCTTATTTAAACCGTAAATATGCTTTAAAACTTGATTTAATCGTATCTTAGGATCATCGAGCTCCTCGAGATAGGTAAGATACTCTTTTAAAATATCAAGTCTTTATATCTGTTTTTTAGGCTCTCCAAAAATTTCACTATCCACATCGTCAAGCATCATGGGATTATCATAAGGAGCTCTACCAAGCATAACGCCATCAACATTTTGAAGATGATCTTTAGCCTCAACTAATGAGTCAATGCCGCCATTGATAATAATTTTTAGCTCTGGGAAATCCTCTTTTATTCGATATACATAATCATATTTAAGTGGGGGTATAGTTCTGTTTTGTCTAGGAGATAAGCCTTTAAGAATTGCATTTCTGGCATGAATAATGATGGTTGCTATGTTTTGATTAGCTATTCCCTCAACAAAAGATCGCAAAAAATCATAATCTTCAATTTTATCAATGCCGGTCCTGCATTTTGCAGTCACTGGAATTGATACTGACTGCTTCATCGCATTTAAACATCTCTGCACAAGCTTTGGTTCAATCATAAGGCATGCACCAAAGGAACCTTTTTGAACTCTCTCAGAAGGGCATCCAAGATTAAGATTAATTTCATCATAGCCCATGCTCTCTGCTATCTCAGAACATTTTGCTAATTCATCTGGATTTGAGCCTCCCAACTGCAAGGCAACAGGGGATTCGATGGATTTATTAAAGTCTAATTGATGTGTTGCATTCCCATGGATAATTGCACCGGTTGTAACCATTTCTGTATATAGAAATGATTTTTTAGTGATCAAACGCATTAAGTAACGATCATGAATATCGGTGCACTGCATCATAGGAGCAATGCAGAATTTATGATTCAGCTCTTGCAATTTTTATAGAAAATAAATTACTGAAAAAAGCCCTACAGCACTCAATACAAGCGTGTATGGCAAAGCCATAATCACCATTCGCATATAAGAAAGATTAATCAATGGTGCTAATGACGAGGTCAATAAAAATAAAAAGGCTGCTTGTCCATTCGGTGTAGCAATTGAAGGAATATTGGTGCCCGTATTTACTGCTACTGCCAATTTATCAAATTGATCACGAGTGATCATGCCTGAATCAAGAGCCGCTTTAATTTCGTTAATATAAACTGTTGCCACAAAAACGTTGTCACTGATCATTGAAAGGACACCGTTTGCAACAAAAAATAATGGTGCCTGAATATCAGTACTTTGGGCCAAAACGTAAACAATAATTGGATCAAATAAGTTTTGATCATGTATAACACCAACGATGCAAAAGAAAACAACCAGTAATGCAGTAAATGGTAGCGCCTCATTAAAGGCAGGCCCAAGATCATGCTCTTCAGTAACACCTTTAAAAGCAGTCAGCAAAACTATAACGCCCAGACCAATAATACCTACTTCAGCAACATGAAGAGCTAGAGCAATTATCAATAGAATCCCAACAAAAGATTCAATTAAAAGATTTGTTTTATCTTGTTCAGTTAGATTGCTCTTTTGATAGTCACTGTAATTTTCAAATATGTCTTTGATTTCATTGGGTAGTTGAGTTCCAAAGCCTGCAATTTTAAATTTTTCAACTGCAAAGCAAGTAATCATGCCAGCTGCAAATACAGGCATGGTAATAGGGGCCATTATTATAATGAACTCAATAAACTCCCAATCGGCAACATTTGCAATTAATAAGTTTTGAGGCTCACCCACAATAGTGCAAACTCCACCAAGCGCAGTACCTACCACACCATGCATTAAAAGATTTCGCAGAAAAGCTTTAAAATTTTCTTGTTCTTCTTGGCCTAATGAATTTAAGGATGAGTCATCAAGATAATTGTGGTCCTCTCCAAAACTTTTACCTGATGTGGCTAAGTGAAAGATTCGATAGAAACCAATACCAACACCTATCAGAACTGCTGTAACAGTTAATGCATCAAGAAAAGCAGATAAGAATGCAGCTACAAAACAAAATAACAATGAGAGCAACGTTTTTGATTTAACTTGTAAGAACAATCTTGTAAAGATTGTTAGCATTAAGTTTTTCATGAAATAGATACCTGCAACCATAAATACAAGCAACAGAATTACTTCTAGGTTATTTTCAACCTCATGCATTAAGGTGTATGGAGTAGTCAAACCCATGAATAGTGATTGAATTGCAATTAATCCACCTGGTTGAAGGGGATAGCACTTTAAAGCTAGAGCAAGGGTAAATATAAACTGAATTAACAACACCCAGCCCATGATGAATCCGCCATCAAAATTTAATTGATTAAGAAGCCACAGCAGGAATGGATTTACTATTAAAAAGCCAATAATTGTTTTTTTATACCACTCTGGAGAATGACCTAAAAATGAACTATATAAATTATTAATCAATGCCATAATTACACCTATGAAATTTGTTAGGCAACTTAAACCTAAACTCAGTGATGATGCTGAGGTAATGATATTTTATCAGGATAAATTATTAATCAATAATAAAAACCAGAGATTTATACATCCCTGCAAAGAATTTAACTTATTTTTTGATATAAATGATCTAATTGCTATTGCTTTAAAAGATAACAAAACACTATGCACTGTAGACATAGCTGAAAACTTATTTTTAGATTTAGACGACTATGATTTTGTTGATTTAAGAATGATATTGGGCTCACTTGATCAAGAGAGCTTTTCGTTAATTGGACGATCTAAAATGATAAATTACTGGCGACGTAATAGTAAGTACTGTGGTGCATGTGGAAAGAAAACAGATTTCATTTCATCAGAAGAGGCTTTCCAGTGCTCATGTAATAACGAATTTATTTATCCAAAAATATCTCCTTGTATCATTACTTTGATCCATAGAGGCGATGAGATTTTGCTTGGAAGAAGTAAACATTTTCCAAAAGGTATGTTTAGCACATTAGCAGGGTTCATAGAGCCTGGTGAGAGTTGTGAAGAGGCTCTGGTTCGTGAAGTTAAGGAAGAAGTTGGCATCAATGTAAAAAATATTAAATATTTTTCAAGCCAAAATTGGCCATTTCCCAGTCAACTCATGATAGGTTATTTTGCAGAATACGATTCAGGAGAAATAATTCTTGAAGATGAAGAAATTGAAGAAGCTTATTGGTTTAATTTAAATAAACTCCCTTCAATTCCGCCTGAAGGCTCAATTTCAGGTCTACTTATTCGCTCTTATATCGAGGATCATTCTTAGCTCTTTTTGGAGCATCTTTAACCTCCTGAGATACAGGTTGGGCAACTTCAGTAATCTTACTTTTTACCTTAGAAGATTCAGTTTGAACTGTTTCCTTTTTTACTGGCGCTGGTTTCTTAGCAGTATCTTTCTGCTGATTCTCTAGCCGGTTATTGGAATTAGTTTTGTTTTCATTTGGTGATTTTCTATCATTTGAAGTTTTATTATTTCTATTTTGAGGTCTTCTATTGCGATTATTTTTTTGCGGAGTTCGCCTGTTATCTCTTCTAGAATTTTTATTACCATGTTGTTTATTTTTTCTAGTATGTTGTGTTTTTGCACGAGGCTTTCTTTTGTTATTAGATTTTTTCTTTTTCTTATTCTTGCTGTCGTTATTAAATAAAAATGAAAAAATACCTTTTAAAGCTGATTTCTTTCTTTTTGGCATTTTTGGAGGTGCTGTTACTTCAACTAAGGGCTTGTTATTAGTTAAGGTTTGATCAGCATCTCGCCATGACATGTCTGGCTCAGGACTCTGAGGTGTCATTTGATAAGAAGTTTTTCCTTTAACGTCACTTGATTTAACTCTAGCAACTTTATAGTAAGGACGTGACTTGTATGGATCAGCTACAACAATTACTGCAACCTTATTCATATTTTCTATGGTGATAATTTCTCTTCTTTTTTCATTAAGTAGATAACTGGCTACATCTGCGGGCACAAAAACATGAATTTCAGCAGTATTTTCCTTGGCTGCATCTTCACCAACAATTCTAAGAATAGATTGGCCCAATGATTTTGGTCCTCTCACGAGAACATGCTCAATGTCATATGTTTCATTTAACGATGGTCTTAATCTTTGTCTTGAAAGTTCAAGCAAGCCAAACCTAGATATCTCACTAATTTGGATTCTTGCTCTATCACCATGAACAGCTCTTCTTACTGCATTAAGAACTTTTGACTGATTTGTTTCATCTTGCATGTCTATGAAGTCGATGACCACTAGGCCACCAAGATCTCTTAGTCTTAGTTGACGAGCAACCTCAACTGCAGCTTCCATGTTTGTTGCTAAGGCTGTTTCTTCAATATCCTTACCTTTTGTGGCTCTAGATGAATTTACATCAATTGTTACCATAGCTTCGGTTGGATCTATAACTATAGATCCACCAGATGGGAGGCTTATCTCTCTTTGAAAAGCAGACTCAATCTGAGATTCGACTTGATAGCGATTAAATAGAGGTATTTCTTCATTATAGAACTGCACCTTGGTGGCATGATCAGGTATTACTGATTGAGCGAACATTGATGCTTCTTGGAATACATCTTTATCGTCTATAAGTATTTCTTCTATATCTTCTTTAAAATAATCTCTAAAGACTCTAAGTATTAACTTGTCATCTTTGTAGATAAGAGAAGGGCACTCTGATTCATCTAAATTACCACTTATTTGCTTCCATAGAGATAAAAGATAATCAAGATCCCATTGAAGCTCCTCTTGATTGCGTCCGAGACCAGCTGTTCTAACAATAACGCTCATACCTTCAGGAATTGGAAGATTTTTAATTATGTCCTTAACTTGGTCCCTTTCTTCGCCTGATATTCTCCTTGATACACCTCCACCTTTTGTAGAATTTGGTATTAAAACTAAGAATCTTCCTGCTAAAGATAGTTGAGTAGATAATGCAGCTCCCTTGGTACCTCGTTCTTCCTTAAGAACCTGAACAATAATTTCATCGTTTTCTTTAAGAGTGCATTTTCTTTTGCCTTCATTGTCTTTTTCAAAATATTCTGAGGTTAGTTCTTTAAGTGGAAGGAATCCATGTCTCTCTGATCCAAAATATACAAATGCTGCGTCTAAGCTAGTTTCAACCCTAGAAACCCTAGCCTTAAAAATACTTCCTTTGAGTAGGTTTTTATCACTCGTTTCGTTATCCAAGTCATACAACTTGGCCCCTTCAACTAATGCCACACGAATTTCATCAGTCAATGACTTATTAATTAATATTCTTTTCATTTTTTCTCCAGTAACAGAGAAGAACAAGCATTCCATGCTGTTGAATTAGAGAGTCTTATCGGGATGGTTGCTCTCTAATTGGGCTACCTTAGTAGCTTGAATTAAAACTGTTCTTTCTTCTCTTAATTTATCTCGGTTAACTCTATAATTAACCCTAATTTTAATGCCTTTTAAAGAAGGCTTTTGCTAAGTTAATTAAGCCTTAGCTTTATCTAATGTGGTAGATAATACACCAATGAGCAAAAAAAACCTAAAAGTAGACGCAAACAATGATCAGAGAAGGCTAGATAATTTTTTGATATACAAATTTCCAAATTTACCTAAATCTAAGATTTATAGCATGATTAGGAAGGGTGAGATTAGGATTAACTCAAAGAGGTGCAAAGCCCAAACAAAAATAAGTTTAGGAGATGAGATTAGATTACCTCCATATCTTGAATCAGAAAAAAGAGATAATAATTTCAAGAACTTACCAGCAAAAATTGAAAAACTTATAAAAAGTTCAATTATTTTTGATGACGATGATTTTATAGTTATTAATAAACCCGAAGGTATTAGTGTTCATGGAGGATCTGGACAAAAATTTAGTTTAATTGATGGGGTCAGGAGTATATATTCTTCTAATGACATAGATTTATGTCATAGGCTTGATAAGGAAACATCCGGATGTATCGTCTTATCGAAAAATAAGTTATTTTTAAAACACTTTAATGGTTTATTAAGAACCAAGAAAATTACAAAGACATACCTTGCAATTATTTGTGGGAAGCTTAAAAAATCAATGACCGTAACAGATAAATTAATAGCAAGAAGAAGAAATAATATCAAAACATCACTGGTTGACGATTCAGGAAAAGAAGCACTTTCCATCTTTAACCCTATAAAGATTTATAAAAACTATACTTTGGTTGAAATTGAGATACTTACTGGTAAATTGCATCAAATCAGAGCCCATGCAGAATCAATTAAACATCCTGTATTGGGAGATTTTAAATACGGCAACATTAACCTTTTTAAAGAGTTTTATAGATTGCATCCAACATTTAAAAGATTGGCGTTACATTCCCAATCCATTGCTTTTTTGAACATTGATGATCAACAGCATTTATTTGTAGCTGATCTTAGTGATGATTTCCAAAGAGTTACAAAGATATTTAGTTAATTTTTTATACTCAATACCAATATTTTCTGTTAGGATACGTTTTTTTTAGATTATGGCTGTACAGAAAAGTAAAAAAACTAGATCTCGAATTGGAATGCGTCGCTCTCACGATGCACTTTCATCTCTAACACTTTCTACTGATCCGGTATCTGGTGAACGTCATTTACGTCACCAAATGACAGCTGATGGCTTTTATAAAGGTAGATTAATTAAAGACCTAAGAAAGCCTGAAAAAGAAGAATCAGAAGAAATCGAAGCATAATCATGCACAAAAAACTCTTCCTTGTGTTCCCTGGACAGGGTTCTCAGCATTCCTTTATGTTGAGTAAGAATGACCTTCTATCGTATGCTGAGAGTTCAACAAATAAGATAGCATTAGACTGCTTATCAGACTTGATTTCCGAGGATGCATTAAGCCTTATCGAATCAGATGATGATCGTATAAATCAAACCTCGATCACTCAACCTATATTATTATTTGTTTCTTATCTTCATTATCAAAAATTATTGGAAGTGCACCCAAATATTGAAATAGATAGCATGTCTGGACATTCCCTCGGCGAATATACTGCTTTAGTCTGCGCCTCTGCCATAGATATATGCGATGCTCTAAAGCTTGTTCGAAGCCGAGGAGAGCTAATGGAAAAGGCTGAAAATGGCTCAATGTCTGCAATATTGGGAATGGATACCCAAGATGTAATTAATATTTGTAAGAATATTACCAGTGAGAGTGCTGGGGTGGTGAATGCAGCAAATCTTAATTCGCCACTACAGACTGTTATATCTGGCAATACCGCTGAAATTGAATTAGCAGAAGAGACTTGCAAAGATCATGGAGCAAAAAGAGCTATAAGGCTTAACGTCAGTGTTGCATCGCACTCTGAATTGATGCGAGAACCAGCAAATTTATTTTGTTCAATCCTTGAAGAGGTTGATATATGCAGCCCACAGTTCAAAATCTATCAAAATGCTGATGCTATCGCCAATACAGATCATAATTTAATTAAGGATAACCTAGTTAAGCAGCTTTACATGCCTGTAAAGTGGTTATCAATTATGCAGCATGTCACAAATGACCATTATTTAATTGAGGTTGGGCCCTCAAAAGTACTAGCAGGTCTATGCAAAGCTAATGGAGTAAAAGAATTTAGTTATACTAGTATCAGTAATTATTCAGAGTTATTTTTAGAATCATGAAATCAGTCTTAATCACAGGTGTTTCAAGGGGTATTGGACTAAGTATCGCAAAAGAATTTATTCAAAATGATTATTTTGTATTTGGTACCTCGAGATCAAAATTTAACCTATCTAAAGCCTTAGAATCAAATAATTGTAAGCATCTTATCGTTGACGTGAATGACAGAGATTCCATAACGTCTATCATGAAGGATATTCCGGGTGAAAATAATACATTGGATTGTTTAGTAAATAATGCAGGAATAACGGCAGATCAGCTATTTATACGCATGAAAGACTCTGAATGGGACGATGTTATTAATACAAATTTAACAGGTATCTTTAATATAACTAAACCTGTTAGTAAGATGATGTTGAAGCAAAAAAGCGGTTCAATAATTAATATTTCAAGCGTTTCTGGGTTGATGGGAAATGCTGGCCAAGTTAATTATTCATCATCAAAGTCTGCGCTGTTAGGATTCACAAAATCCTTAGCCAAAGAGCTTGCTCCAAGAGGGATTAACGTCAATTGCATATGTCCAGGTTTTATTGAGAGTGATATGACTAATGAGCTTACTAGTGATCAGCGAGATCAAGCATTAAGCCAAATTCCCTTAGGTAACTTTGGTTCTGATACTGATATTGCAAAGTTAACCCTATTTTTATCATCTGACAATGCTAAGTACATTACAGGACAAAGTATTAGCGTTGATGGTGGAATGTATATGTAAACATATTTACTAATTTTGAGATTATTGGGGTAGAATACACATCTCATTTATCTGGAGGTTTTTCAGTGAGCGTAGAAGAAAGAGTAAAAAAGATAGTTTGTGAACAACTTGGTGTTGGAGAGGACGAAGTAAATACTGATTCATCTTTTGTTGATGATCTAGGTGCTGATTCTCTTGACACTGTCGAGTTGGTTATGGCACTTGAGGAAGAGTTTGATCTCGAAATTGCTGATGAAGAAGCAGAAAAGATTTCAACTGTCCAAGAAGCAGTTAATTATATAAATTCTAATAGTTAATTTACCTCCATGCATTTGGGGCGACGTGTTGTTATAACGGGTCTTGGAGCACTTTCACCATTAGGTAATTCTGCCAAGACTTCATGGGGTTCTTGTTTAGAAGGAGTTAGCGGCATTCAAACTGTTGACTTTGGTATACCTGATTGTCCTGTTTCTATTGCAGGTAAACTCAAGAATTTTGATGTAAATAAATATTTATCCGCTAAAGAATCAAGGCGCATTGATCCATTTGTTCAATATGGATTAATAGCTGCTAACCAAGCAATAGAGGACTCTGGTTTAGGTAATGATGACTATACTCCGGAGAGAGCAGGTGTTTCGCTTGGATCAGGAATAGGTGGTTTGCATTCAATAGAAAAAAATCACCATACTTTAAATGATTCTGGCATTCGAAAGGTATCGCCTTTCTTTGTTCCAGGCTCAATTGTAAATATGATATCCGGTCTAGTTTCGATAGAGCACCAATTTAAGGGGCCAAATCACTCAGTTGTTACAGCTTGCTCAAGCGGCAGTCATTGCATTGGAATTGCTGCAAGATCTGTAGCTTACGGTGAGGCAGATATTATGATTGCTGGAGGTGCAGAAATGGCATCAACCCCATTAGGAATTGCGGGTTTTGTTTCATCAAGAGCTCTTTCAACTAATGATAACCCTGAAGAGGCTTCAAGACCTTGGGACCAGGACCGAGATGGCTTTGTATTGTCGGATGGTGCTGGTGCACTAGTCCTTGAGGAATTGGAGCATGCAAAGTCAAGAAATGCCAATATATATGCAGAGCTAGTAGGTTTTGGAATGAGCTCAGATGCTTATCATATGACCGCGCCACCAGAATCCGGTGATGGAGCAGCTTTGGCCATGTCCAATGCATTGAGTGATTCAAAACTAAATCCAGATGAGGTTGATTATATAAATGCACATGGAACTTCAACACCGCTTGGTGATATTGCAGAAACCAAAGCAATTAAAAAAGTTTTTTCAAACCCGCCAGTTATTTCTTCAACCAAATCAATGACTGGGCATACCCTTGGAGCTGCAGGTGCATTAGAGTCTATTTTTTCAATACTAGCGCTTCAAGATCAAATCATTCCTCCAACAATTAATCTCCACAATCAAGATCCTGAATGTGATCTAGATTACAATGCTAATCAAGCCAGAGATAAAGAAGTTAATGTGGTGATGAATAATTCCTTTGGCTTTGGAGGAACTAATTCAACTCTTGTATTTAAAAAGATCTAACATAATTCTTGCACTAGCTGTCTTTGTATTTTTAGCGTTCTCACTTATTGGGGTAACGCATGCTATATCAGATAAAAAGATCTCCTCATCTTTTACAACTTATTCAGTTCCAAAAGGACAAAATTTAAATCTTGTCATTGAAGATCTAGCAGATTCTGAATTTCAGAAATTTTTTTTAAAAATTTATGCTTACCTGTATAACTTTGAAGAAATAAAGTTTGGTAATTACGACTTACAAAATAAAGCTTTCTCCGAGTTAATCCAAGACATGAATTCTGGGAATGTGATCGTAAAGTCATTTACTTTGATTGAAGGGATGACAGTTTTTGATATTAAAAACTTATTTAATTCATTAGATTTAGCTAATAATTGCATTAATCTAGAGTGCCTAAAAAAAGATTTAGGATTCAGCGAAGGAATCTTATATCCCGATACGTATTTTTATAGTAGTGAAGACTCATTAGCCGAAATTTTAATCAATGCGGAGCTTAGAATGGCTCAGGCTATTGATGAAGTTTGGATTAACAAGAATGAGGATAATTTAAATTCTAAATCAGAACTCTTAATCCTTGCT
>ENA-OSEY01000497-OSEY01000497.1-marine-metagenome-genome-assembly--contig:-NODE-497-length-28779-cov-3.365584_pt1 | contig 28779 bp, 30 predicted proteins | sample MGYA00248465_ERZ534230 | MGnify/ENA primary metagenome ERZ534230 (study PRJEB26409, sample SAMN06344110) | marine metagenome | isolation source: Sea water from surface | place: Atlantic Ocean:Southern...
AAAATCATTGTAATTGTCTATGTTGTTAAAATCGTGTTCAAAACCAAAGACTGTTTTTCTGCCATTTTTAATTAAATAGTTTAAAACTTTAGTTTGGCTTTTGACTGGGTTTTTTGAAATCGCTTTGTAAGATATCACGTCTCTTAATGCCCAAATTTTAGCTAATTTTCCTTTGATACTCATTAGTCGAAATCTATGAATTCTTCTGGATTTAATGAAAAACCGTTGCTCCAAATTTCAAAGTGAAGGTGTGGTCCAGTGGTATTCATCCCCGAATTACCTGAAAAAGCTATCACCTGGCCTTGTTCTACAACTTCTCCTTGAGATACACTTATTGAGGAATTGTGTTTATAAACAGATAACAAGTCGTATGGGTGGTCGATTATAACAACATAACCTGCGTCGTCACTCCAGCCGGAAAAAACAACCACTCCTTCAGTTGTTGCTCTAACTGGTGTGTTTAATTTTGTTGCAATGTCAACAGCATAGTGGCTTGTCATTGGGTCATGATTTTGGGTTACTTTTCCAGAAATTGGTTTAAACAACGTTAGTAGAGACTTGTCTTCACCTGTCTGGGTTATGTTGTATTTTTCAACGTTCTCTACTTCAATTCTAAGAAGGGAGTCAGCTTCTGAGGTTTTAAACTCTAATAAGCTTTTATTAGAATAAATTGTATCCGAATTAACTCGTTCTTCTAGCTCATATATATCAAGGTCACCCTTGAGTACTTCGCTGACTGCGATAATATATCTCTGGTTTCTCATAAGCTTTTCTTGTATGGAATCTAGCTTGTAATTATTCATAATTGCTTTTCTTCTGAGCTCTGATGAATCATACCCTGGAATATACTCCTTTAAAGGAGTATATGAAATAACCAAGAATGTAGAAATAATTAATAATAATATGGATACGCTAAAAAACAGAAAAACATTTAGTCTGTTTAATTTATACGAAAATGTTTCCTCATAGCTTTGTTCATTAAGAATTACAAACCTATATGTCGCTAACCAACGATTTAGCCTGGAGTTTTTGTCTTTTTTTGTTTTTTCCATTATGGCAAATATAATTAGTTGATTTTTAGGTTTTATTGATTGGTTTTAATTTGATAATGTTTTTTAACTTTACAATAAATTTTTAACTATGTTTCTTGCAATTGGTGTTTGGCAAGTTGTTATAATTGCGTTTGTAATACTGCTTCTTTTCGGAGGTTCTAGACTTCCTAAGCTTATGAAAGGGCTTGGTACTGGTCTTAAAGAATTTAAAGACGCCACTAAGGAAGATGACAAAGACGATAAGCCTAAGGATTAGGCATAATTCTTGTTGATCTAATTATTGATTCTAGCTCAAAAATGTAATCTCTTTTTAGGGTTGAGGGAGCAAAAACGAACCCTTCTATCATTAAGTTTTTTTTACTTTTTTTATCTTCTATTAAAAAATTTATAAAAGGTCCCGCCATAAAATCTCCTTTTACTTCCCATGTTCCTCTGGTTTCGGTTGCTTCATTGTTATCGATTGTAGTTGAAAAAACATATGGTGTGTATGCCTCTTCTGTCTTCATGTGTGTGCCCGGAAGTCTTCCTGGGATAAATTTTCTCCCTATCGAATCTCTGATTCTAATGACTTTCTGAAGGGTTTTCTTTTCGTCTTCACTTTTCAAAAACTCCAGCTCTGTAATAATTATATTTAAGTGCCCTTTTTGTATTTCTCTTTGAAACCAGACTGTTTTTTTTTCCTTCTTGAATAAGGAATACGCAGATGGTATCTCCATTTCTATTCCAAAAATATTTCTTGTTTCTTCCTGCTTTAAAATCGATTTTTTGGTTCTTCTTTGTCTTTCTAATATTTCTTGGTTTTTGATTTTTTTTATAATTTGTGTTGATTGAGATATTATAATTTCTATTAAGGTTTCTTTTTCCGGAGCTGACAACACGGCCATTATTTGCGGTGCGGCATACCTGTTTGTGTCTGTTCTTATTATTACTTTTTCACTTAAGCCGACCCACAAAATTGTTCGGCTTGAGCGGGCAAAGCCACTAAAGACCGATGGGGGCATTTGTTTTAAATCAAACATTGGCTCTTGCTGAGGAAGTCCTTCTGCAGGATATGCAAATGCAGCTCTTATTGCGTCTCCAACGTCATTGTTCCAAAGATTATTTTCTATGACCACGGTAATTGAGTTTATGTTGCCGTTAGACTTTTTTATTAAGGGCTTGCTTTCCCTTTCACAGCTAAAAAAAAGAAATATTGAAAAAATTATTTTTAATATGTAGTGATTGTGCGTCATTCTATAATTGATTTGATGCCTGGTAATGTTTTTCCCTCTAGTGACTCTAGCATAGCTCCACCACCAGTTGACACGTAGCTTACATGTTTATCAAACCCAAACGCTTTAGCAGCGGCTACGGAGTCCCCTCCACCTACCAAAGAAAAAGCTCCCTTTTTGGTTGCTTCTATAATGCTTTTTCCGACAGCTTTTGTTCCTCTAGAGAATTTTTTAAATTCAAAGACTCCTACTGGGCCATTCCAAAGTATTGTTTTAGAGTTCATTATTACTTTATGAAAGATTTTTTCTGTTTCCGGTCCAGCGTCCATGCCTTCCCAGTTTTCCTCAATATTATATATATCAAACTTTTTAACCTTGGTGTTGTTTGTAAATTTCTGTCCTGCTCTAACATCAACGGGTAAATAAATTTGAACTCCTTTTTCTTGTGCTGTTTTCATTATTGCAATTGCGGTGCTTATTTTTTCTGTTTCACAAATTGATTTTCCAATATTACCTCCTTTTGCCTTTATAAACGTGAAAGACATTCCTCCACCAATGATAAGGTTGTTTATTTTGGGTAAAATATTATGAATTATGGAGATTTTACTTGATACTTTTGATCCACCTAAAATTGCTGTTACTGGCGGTTTTCCTTCTTTTATAATTCTATTTAAGGATTCTATTTCTTTTTCTAAAAGGAATCCAAAACACTTTTTGTTTCCAAAGAATTTTACCACTGTTGATGTAGATGCGTGTTTTCTGTGAGCTGTGCCAAAAGCATCGTTTACATATATTGTTCCTAGCTTAGAAAGCTCTTTTGCGAAGTCATTGTCACCGCTGGTTTCTCCTTTATGAAACCTTAAGTTTTCTAAAAGCAAAACTTGTCCTGGCATTAAGTTTAAGGCCATTCTCTGAGCTTTTTTGCCTATGGTTTCATCACAAAACATCACTTCTACGTGAAGTAGTTTAGATATCTCATTCACGATGTTTTTTAAAGAATGCTTTTTGTCTGCTCCACTTGGTCGTCCTAAGTGGGACATTAAAACACAGGATCCGCCCTCGTTTAAAATGTATTTTATTGTTTTTGATGCGCCAACTATTCTTGAATTGTCTGTGATTTCCCCGTTGTCAATTGGAACGTTGAAATCAACTCGAACCAATGCTGTCTCATTACTAAACGAAGTTTTTTTTAGTGTTCTCATTTTTTCCTACCCCCAAAAATACAACATGAATTGATTTTAGTGACTGTGTCTTTTTATTCAATCAAATTGTATATTTATGTGTGAGTTTTTGTAACGTATTAGGTCAAGAAGAAGAAGTCCGTTTATTAGAACACTCTTTAAAAAAAAGACAAATCCCTCATTCTCAGGTGTTTATAGGAAAAGATGGTTATGGTTTGCTTTTAATTGCGATTTCTTATGCAATAGGTTTTGTGTTGCAAGAAAACTCAGCAGGTGGAGCTCTTGTTGATTTTGAAAATACAAAAAGAAATCTTTTTACTTTTGATAATACACCCAGATCAAAATTTGTGTTAGCAGCAGCTTTTTTTAATTGTGCAAATCCATATATGATTTCCATTGGCATGGAACCTGAAGAACCTATTTTAAAGTTTTTTAGTGAGCGCTCTGTTTGTGGACCCCAATAAACGTCTTTTGCCACTTTAATTTCTCCAATTGTATCTTTTTCAATACGGTACTTCATATTTAATAATTTTATATAAAAATACTAGGTTTAACAATAAACCTTAATATAACGTAGAAAATTTTCTTTTAATAGATTTTAATTATTCAATTCTAGCAGTTAAATAAAAAAAATTACCTTTACATTATATTATATATTAATGTTTGAATTTGACCAATATTTAGGATTTCTCGCTTTTTTGAGTATACTTACCATAGGCTTCTGGTTGATGATTTTCCTTCTTACTTTTGCTATCCCTTATTGGCTATTTGGTGCTGCTAAGGAACGCTTTGACGAATGGCTAGCTAAAAAAAAACATACTAAATAAAAAACTTCTTTGTTTTTGATTTTTTTTAGTAACCATACCCGCTATCGTTATCACCATCATACCCACTTCGACGGCCTCTTTGGTTTTTCTTTTGATTCAATCGATATGTAAAAGTGGCAATGTAAGTAGGTTGCCGCCACTGGAATTCAGTATAACTATTAAAGGTATCGGTGAAGGTATCCGAGCGATACTTTTGAGAATTGAATACATCACTAATCCTAAAGGATAAAGTCCCTTTATCTTTTAATATGTCTTTGTTAAATGCAGTTGACAACCCACCCAGCGGTTTGCTTCTGGATTGTGCGGTTATCCGAGGTCCACGTAAAAAAAGTTGGTTCTGCCAACTAAGGCCTTTACCAAAATTAATACTCGAAATAAATCGTGAAGACCAGCTTATATTTTTGGCGTCAAAGACAAATCCATTGTAGGTTCCAATGACTTCATTGCTGTAAAGGTTAAAATTGGCATTTAAACGAATTTTTCGATTGGGAGTAAAAGTTAGACTAGCCTCTCCTCCATAGCGTTTATTTTTGGAAAGATTGATAGGGCCTCTTCTTAATACGGGTACAATTACAAGATCAGAGTTAGGATTGTTTGGGTCACCACTCAAGACAACTGTTTCTCCTGTATCTTCATTAACAAATTGGAAGTTATTAGTAGTGCGTTGATAATAAATGGATCCATTTAAAGTGAATTTTTTGAAGCGCTTAAGGTAACCAAAATCGAAACTACCGGTACTAGCAGGATCCAAATCAGGATTTCCCTGAAAGAAGTTGGTAATACTGTTTCGTGAAGGAAAAGGATTTAGGAAAAATCCTCGGGGACGTCTAATCCTTTTAGCATAGCCTAGTGTAATGCTTTCTCTTTCATCAATTTCAAAAGAGAGGTTGACTGTAGGAAACCAATTGGTATATCGTTTATTTGTGTAGTCATTGGTTGTTCTTTGGTCAATAACAATATTAGAATCCTCCATTCGCAACCCAAGTAAAAAGGAGAATTTATTAATTTTCTTACCGAACTGAGCATAGGCAGCATTTACATATTCTTTATACTCCAATACATTAGTTAGGTCGGTATCGATGGTACGAATATTGTTTTCTATAAAAGCGACTTCATAATCGGTTTCAATCGTATTAAAAGTTCCGCGATATCCCAGCTCTATTTGAGTATTTTTATCCAAGGGATAGATATAATCTACTTGAGCCAAGATCCTTTTTTGTGACTCTAGTGTGGTCACTTCTTCGTTATCGTTAATCCTTATGAAAGGAAAGCTTTGTAGGCTTGTGATTTGTGCTAGCTCATCTTCTGTACTTTCCTCATACTGGTAGGTTGCACTAATTTCATGCCCTTTGTCATTAAATTTCTTTTCATAGAGCCCTGAGACTTGAAAAGATTCATCAAGTTCAGGTTCATATTGCTCGCGCTCAACTGTAGAGATGGGGCTTCCACCAATCGAATTTAGTTCATCAATGGTAACAACACCATTGTTAATCCCTTCATTGTCTCGGTAAAATCCATTTAAGGTAAAGCTACTGGACTCGTTAATAAAGTATTCTGCTCCCAGAGAAATAAATTTCTGATCACGTTCTCGATTGATTTTTCCTGTTTCAAACAGATAGGAATTGGCTTCTTCTCCATTGAAATACTCATTTTCAGACAATCCATTGCTAATACTAGTCCTTCGGCCAATAGTATTGGTTGAAAACAGATTTAGTTTCTTCGTTTTCCAATTGACGGTAGCTGTTCCACGAAAGGTTTCAGGAACACCAGCATTTAAATTAAAATTTCCATTGAAGCCTGAGCGTTCTTGTTTTTTTAAAATTATATTGAGAATTCCACCTGTGCCCTCAGCATCGTAACGAGCAGAAGGTGAGGTGATAACTTCTACTTTTTCGATGGATTCTGAGGGCAGTTGGCGCAGCCCGTCAGGCCCAGAAATACCAACAAGTCCTGAGGGTTTCCCATTGATTAGAATTCTAACATTATTATTACCTCGAAGTGCAATATTTCCTTCAACATCAACAGTGATTGAAGGGATATTACCTAAAACGTCAGCAACACTGCCTCCACGGACTGTAATGTCTTTACCCACATTATAGATGCGCTTGTCTAAACGTATTTCAACCTGAGTTTGTTCACCTATCAGCTCAACTTCCTCAAGTTCGTTTGCATTAATTTCCATTGCAATAGTTCCCAAATGCAAATTCGACTTAATCGATACGCCTTTTTGGCTATACTTTGTAAAACTGATGAACTCAATATTGATATCGTATTGTCCTGGGAAAGATTCGATTCGAAAATTTCCTTCAGAATCTGTGATTCCACCCTGAATAAAATCAGGACGATTATTATTTTTTAAGGTAATTGTTGCGTATTCTAGAGGTTGATTGGTTTCTTTATCAATTACCTTACCTGTAATAATGAATTTTTTTGGACCCCCAGGCCTTTGCCCGTATGTGACGAGTATTCCAAGAAGGTATAGGATTCCAAAGTATTTCTTTTTCATTGAATAAAGATAGATTTTATTAGATTAGTTGACTTACCCAAATTACTTAATGGCATACCAATTCTACTTTAAAAGGTCAAACCTGTTTTTTGATATTTTATAACCGTATTAAAAACACAGTGATTGCAGTTTTTATGATATAAAACTAGTAATATAACCTTAATGTTAATTTTAAGATAAAAAAGCTTCCAAAACTTCTATAGGCTCCGCCAAAACTCCTTTTTGATCTTTTAATACAATTGGTCTTTTAATGAGTTTGGGATGTTTGGAAAAAATCTCAAACAATTTTACATCATCAATTGGTTTGTCTTTATAATCACTTTTCCATAAAGCTTCCTGAGTACGAATCATTTCCTGAGGTAGCTTGCCGATTTGTGAAAACAGATTTTTCCACTCTGCTGCAGTCAATGGATTCTTCAAGTATTCAATGATTTTTAAGTCTATACTATTGTTTTTTAAGTACTGCAAAGCTTCTCTAGATTTGCGACACCTTTTATTGTGGTAAATTTTTATCATGACATAAAAATAAAAAACCCATCTCAATCAGGCTTTTTCGATTAGTAGGGTTTGACTTATTTTAGTTTAACGACAATGGCTTTGAAAGCCTCGGGATGGTTCATGGCCAAATCAGCTAGTACTTTTCTGTTGAGCTCAATATTTTTAGCTTTTATTTTTCCCATAAATTGACTGTAGGACATTCCATTAGCTCTAGCACCTGCGTTAATACGTGCAATCCACAAGGATCTAAAATTTCGTTTTTTCACTCTCCTATCTCTATAAGAGTAAAGCATTGCTTTTTCAACCGCATTTTTAGCAATAGTCCAAACATTTTTTCTACGTCCGAAATAACCTTTGGCTTGTTTAATTATTTTTTTTCTGCGTGCTCTTGAGGCAACTGAATTTACTGATCTTGGCATTTTAATAGTTTTTTGAAGCAGGCGGTAAAAATACTCTTTGAAGGGCCTTACTTCAGGTTAATTTTATTGTTTTAATAACTTTTTAAATTATACAAGGCGTAATTGTTCTTTTATACTTTTTTTATCGCTATCGTCAACTAATCCAGAGTGAGTTAGTTTTAATTTACGTTTTTTTGATTTTTTAGTTAAAATATGGTTTTTAAAAGCATGTTTTCTTTTAATTTTTCCACTACCTGTCAACTTGAAACGCTTTTTTGCACTTGACTTTGTTTTCATTTTTGGCATAATTTGTTATTTTTTTTTAGGGGTAATAAACATAATCATCTTTTTTCCTTCTAACTCCGGCATTTGTTCAACTTTTCCGATTTCCTCGAGATCTTGTGCTAGACGCAAAAGTAGTATTTGGCCTTTTTCTTTAAAAATAATCGAACGGCCTTTAAAAAAAACAAAAGCCTTAAGCTTTGCTCCATCTTTAAGAAATTTTTCTGCGTGTTTCTTTTTAAACTCATAGTCGTGTTCGTCAGTATTTGGTCCGAAACGTATCTCTTTTACAATAATTTTAGTAGATTTCGCTTTAAGAGCCTTCTCTCTTTTTTTCTGTTCATACAAAAACTTTTTGTACTCCAATATTTTGCATACTGGCGGTGTAGCGTTTGGCGAAATCTCAACAAGATCTAATCCCAAGCCCTGTGCTATATTTAAAGCCTTGTTTAGAGCATAAACTCCAATCTCTACATTATCACCTACAAGACGTATTTCGTGTGCTGTAATCTTTTCATTTATCCTATGCGGATCCTCTTTAAACACTCTACCTGGTCGGCTTGATCTTCTTCTTCGTATTGCTATATCTTTATTTTTTTAGTTAAACTTTAAAGGCAGCTTTACTCTCCTTTATTTCACTATTAATCAGCTCAATAGCCGATTTTAAATCAAAGCTTCCAATATCTCCTTTTTGGTGTTTACGCAATGAGACGGTTTGGCTTTGGACCTCTTTTTCTCCTAGGATAATCATGAAAGGTGTTTTCGAAATCTCTGATTCTCTAATTTTTTTTCCTATTGTTTCATTTCGATCGTCCAAGAGGGCGCGAATTTCGTGATTTTCCAAGAATTTTGAAACTTTTTTCGCGTAATTTTTATGTTTTTCACTAACACAAAGTATGTTTACTTGGATTGGTGAAAGCCAAATGGGAAAATTTCCTGCTGTATGTTCTAAAAGAATTGCAACAAAACGTTCCATACTTCCAAAAGGAGCTCTATGTATCATGACTGGTCTGTGTAGATTATTATCACTACCCTTATAAGTTAAATCAAAGCGCTCCGGTAAATTATAGTCTACCTGAATGGTGCCGAGTTGCCATCTGCGTCCAAGTGCATCTTTCACCATAAAATCCAGTTTAGGCCCATAAAAAGCAGCTTCACCTTTTTCAATGTTATAATTTAATTTTTTTTCTACAGCAGCACTGATGATTGCATTTTCAGCCATTTCCCAATTTTTGACACTACCAATATATTTTTCAGGTTTTTCAGGATCACGTAAAGACACCTGACTGGTAAAATCTTTAAAACCGAGGGATTTAAAAACATATAAAACTAGATCAATAACTTTTTTAAACTCCTCATTAAGTTGTTCAGGGGTGCAAAAGATATGTGCATCGTCTTGGGTGAAGCCTCTAACTCTGGTTAATCCATGTAATTCTCCGCTTTGTTCATAACGATAAACAGTTCCAAACTCAGCATATCTTTTCGGTAAATCACGATAACTCCAAGGTTGTGTTTTATATATTTCGCAATGGTGTGGACAATTCATAGGTTTAAGAAGAAATTCTTCTCCATCAGCAGGTGTTTTTATTGGCTGGAAACTATCTGCTCCATATTTTTCATAATGTCCGGAGGTAACATATAATTCCTTATTTCCAATATGAGGAGAAATTACTTGTTCGTAACCTGCTAAAGTTTGAGCATTTTTAAGAAAATTTTCAAGTCGTTCACGAAGTTTTGTTCCTTTTGGAAGCCATAGAGGTAAGCCTTGGCCTACTTTTTTTGAGAATGCAAAAAGTTCAAGTTCTTTACCAAGTTTTCTATGATCACGTTTTTTAGCCTCTTCTAATAACATCAAATATTCACTAAGTTCTTTTTGTTTAGGAAATGAAATACCATAAATCCGTGTAAGTTGTTTCTTTGATTCGTCTCCTCTCCAATATGCACCTGCAACATTTAATAATTTTACCGCTTTGATGTGTCCTGAGTTTGGAATGTGCCCACCTTTGCATAAATCAGTAAAATCTGCATGATCACAAAAACTTATTTCACCGTCTTTTAAATTTTCAATTAATTCTAATTTAAAAGGATTGTTTTCTTTTTTATAATACTTAAGTGCATCTGATTTTGAGCACATCCGCATTTTGAATTCAAACTTTTCTCGTGCAAAGCTTAGAAATTGTTTTTCCAAAGGGATCAAATCTTTTTCTGTAAATGAATAATTACCAAAATCAACATCGTAATAAAAACCATTCTCAATTGAAGGACCTATAGTAAGTTTAGCCTTTGGATAAACTGATAATATGCTTTGAGCAAGAATGTGAGCAGATGAATGCCAAAATGCAGCTTTTCCCTCTGGATCTTTCCATGTAAACAGTTTGATATCTCCATTTTTTTCAAGCGGAGTTGAAACTTCAATAATATTTTTATTGAAAGAAGACGACAATATGTTTCTTGCAAGGCCCTCACTTATACTTTGAGCAATCTCAAATGGGGTAATGCCTTTTTTGAAAGAACGTTTTGACTTGTCTGGAAAAGAAATTTCTATCATTATATTTTTAAAACTTTACAAAGATAGTTCGTCTTTATGAGTGTTACAATCATGTATCAAATATTCCTCTTTTTTTTCTCACCCAAAAAAGATTTAACAATAGCCATGATTCCCTTAAATCCCAAATAAAGGGCAATAAATAAAAATAGTAATCCGATACTGAGAACAAAGTAATATAAGGGATGGTCCTTGTTTTTAAAAGACTGATAAACAATTGTCGGTCCAATAAAGCAACTAAAAATTGAAATTGATACTAACCTGAATCCTTTTTTTAATAAATATTTGTCCAATTAAAATTAAAATTTAACAACATTTCTTTATTTAATAAAAATTAATTTTTATTAATTGCATCTATTGCTTTTCTTACATTACCGTGAATTTTTAAGTACTTTTTTATTGAATTAATTTCTGCTCCTGTCGCATCGTAAACAATTTTTTCAGCTCGGTCTTGAAGCTTGTTATTTGTTAGTTGCATATCTACCATTTTATTTCCTCTGACATGACCCAATTGAATCATTGTTGCTGTTGTTATACTATTAAGGATAAGTTTTTGTGCTGTTCCTGCCTTCATTCTCGAACTACCTGTTAGATATTCAGGTCCTACAACAACTTCTATAGGAAAATCACTAAAATTAGCAAGTGGACTATTAATGTTACATACAATACAACCAGTTGTAATTCCGTTTTTTTGAGCATCTTTTAAACCACCAACAACATAGGGAGTTGTTCCTGATGCTGCAATGCCTATAACAATATCTTTATTATTAATTTGAAATTTTTTTAAATCTTTCCATGCTTGTTTAGAATCATCCTCAGCTTTTTCTATTGAGTTTCTCAAAGCATGATCTCCCCCAGCAATAAGTCCAATAACTTTATCTGAGGAGGTTCCAAAAGTAGGAGGGCACTCAGAAGCATCTAAAACACCTAGTCTGCCACTTGTGCCAGCACCAATATAGAAAAGCCGACCACCACTTTTTAGAATCTCCACAACTTTTGAAATTAGTTTAGCGGTTTTATCTTTTATCATACCGACGGCATTAACAGCATTCTTATCTTCTTGATGCATTCCGTCTAACAATTCAATGATAGTTTTTTTTTCTAAGTCACTGTGGTGTGATTCAGATTCTGTTATTTTTTCAAAAGCCATTTAGTGCAAATTTAATTAACTAAATATACGAGACCTTATCGAATTTTTGATTCAAGATTTTTTTTCAACTCAGAAAGAAACTGTTGTGTTGTAAGATAGTGAGAACTATCTGTCTTTTTACCATGAATTAAAACTGCTAAATCTTTAGTCATTTTCCCGCTTTCTACAGTTTCAATACATACATTTTCAAGCGTAAAACAAAAATTAATTAATTTTTTATTATCATCAAGTTTACCTCTATGAGCAAGTCCACGAGTCCATGCAAAAATTGATGCAATTGGATTTGTCGACGTTTCATTTCCTTGCTGATATTGTCTGTAGTGACGAGTCACAGTTCCATGAGCTGCTTCTGCTTCCATGGTTTTTCCGTCAGGTGTTACCAGTGTTGAAGTCATTAGCCCCAAAGAGCCAAAGCCTTGGGCTACAGTATCTGACTGAACATCACCGTCATAGTTTTTACACGCCCAAACAAAGCCACCACTCATCTTCATGGCCGCAGCTACCATATCATCTATTAAACGATGTTCGTATTTGATTCCAGAACTTTTAAAATCTTCCTTAAATTCATTATCATAAACTTCTTGAAAAATTTCTTTAAAGCGACCATCGTATGCTTTAAGTATTGTATTTTTTGTTGATAAATATAAAGGCCATTTTTTGTCTAGTGCCCTGTTCATACATGATCTTGCAAATCCGTATATAGAGGAATCTATATTATACATACTCATCGCAACACCATTTTCTTTAAAATGATACACTTCCCAAGTTTTAGGGGTTCCTCCGTCATCAGGTGTAAAAGTCATAGTAAGTTTACCCTTCCCATTGGTTACCGTATCTGCAGCTTTATATTGATCCCCAAAAGCATGTCGTCCAATGCAAATTGGCTTTGTCCATCCTTGAACATAACGAGGCACATTTTTCATTATAATTGGCTCACGGAATACTGTTCCACCTACGATATTCCTAATTGTTCCATTTGGTGATCTCCACATATTGGAAAGGTTAAATTCTTCAACTCGATCTTCGTCTGGTGTTATTGTGGCGCACTTTATTCCTACGTTATGTTTTTTTACTGCATGAGCGGCTTGAATGGTTATTTTATCTTCAGTGGCATCTCGAGAAGTTACTGAAAGATCATAATATTCAATTTTTATATCTAAATAGGGAAGTATAAGCTGTTCTTTGATGAATTTCCAGATTATTCGAGTCATCTCATCTCCATCCATCTCTACTATTGGGTTAACAACTTTAATTTTTGTCATTAGTTTAAATTTTTGGTCATGCAAAGAGTTATACTCTAAACCAGAAGGTTTAAATTAAACCTTCCTAAGAATAAAACGGTAATACCTTAATTTTATTATAATTCTTTGATTCTTGCTTTTTTACCCCTGAGATTTTTAAAGTAGTAAATTCTTGATTTACGTACTTTACCTTTTTTATTAACCTCAATCTTTTCTATTGTCGGTAAATTTATGGGAAATATGCGTTCTACTCCTATGGTCCCTGACATCTTTCTAATAGTAAAAGTTTTTGATAGACCCTGTCCTTTTATTTGAATAACAGTTCCTTTGAAAAATTGTGTACGAACTTTCTCTCCTTCCCTAATTTGGTAGTAGACGGTTATAGTGTCTCCTGTTTTAAATTCTGGAAGGTTTTTTTTTGTTATGAATTCGTTTTGAACAAAATCTAAGAGCGGTTCCATAGAAAAGTTAACTTAAAATCACGATTTAGTTACAATACAGTATTTAAAAATATCACTGTTAACAGGTTGCAAAATTAAACTTTATTTTGATGTAGACAATATGCTTAAGCATTATTTAACAATCATTAAGTTAATAACGGTTACTTTAAAAGATCAGGCCTACGTTTTTGAGTATTTTTTATAGATTTTTCCTCACGCCAATTATTTATCAATGATGCATTACCTGACAACAATACATCAGGCACCTCCCATCCATTATAATTAGCAGGGCGGGTATATATTGGTGGAGCTAAAAGATCATCTTGAAAACTGTCAGTAAGGGCAGATGATTCGTCACCAAGTACACCAGGAATTAATCGGACAATACAATCACACAAAATTGTTGCAGCTAATTCACCCCCAGAAAGAACAAAATCCCCTATTGATACTTCATCTGTAATTAGGTGATCGCGTACTCGTTGGTCTACACCTTTATAATGTCCACATAACATTATTATATTTTCTAATGTTGAGAAATGATTGATTTTTTTTTGGTTAAGTTTCTCCCCATCAGGAGTTAGATAGATTACTGAGTCATAACTTCTGCTTTTCTTCAACATCTTTATACAATTGTCTATTGGCTGAACCATCATAACCATCCCTGCTCCACCTCCAAAAGGGTAGTCGTCTACTTGTTTGTGTTTATTTGTTGCATAATTCCTTAAGTTATGTAAATGAATATTAGCTTTTCCAGAATTTATTGCTCTCTTAAGGATAGACGATTCAAAAGGGCTTTTAATAAGATCGGGAAATAATGTAATGATATCTATGCGCATTACTATTTATTTTATATTCAAAGATAAAAATGGATTCAAGAATTTTGAATAATCGTCTTTCAATTAAATTCCTAGAATTGTAATATTATTTTTTCTTTTTCACCGTTTGGATTCAAAAATAATATGCTTTCCAAATCACTTATTTTATAACCTTTAACATCTGACAAGACATTCACTTTTTCCCCATTAACTTCTAATATTACATATCCACTATCAATACCATTTTGGTAAAGCCTACGGTTGTTCATATTTGAAATGTAGAGACCATAATCAGTATTAAATTTTCGTCTCTGTTCTGAATTTAGTTCTCTCACCTCCATGTAAAAGAAAATTGCTCTATTAATTTTCTCTAATCGAACATTTACTTTTTTCTCTTTTCCGTCACGTTTATATAACACTATAACCTTTTCTCCAGGTCTTTTACTGGCAAGATAACCTGATAAATCTGCAAACTTATTTATAGTAATACCATCAACACTTTTAATTATATCTCCAGATTTTAGTCCAGCTAAATCTGCACCCAAGCCTTTTTCTAAATCTGTAATATAAAAACCTTCTGTTTCGTCAACTTTGAAACGTGCAGCTGATTGTGCGTCCAGCGCCTGACCCACGACTCCTAAGAGACCTTTTTGAACATCTCCATATTCAATTAGATCTTCAAAAACTTTTCTTGCTACATTACTTGGTACAGCAAAAGAATAACCAACAAATCCACCAGAAACAGAAGTAATAGCAGTATTAATGCCAATTAATTCACCCTGTGTATTTACTAATGCTCCCCCACTGTTTCCTCTATTTACTGCAGCATCTGTTTGGATGTATGATTCATTGACGCCGTCTCTTTTATTGAGATCTCTTGATTTAGCACTTATGATACCCGCAGTAACCGTAGAATTTAAATTAAAAGGATTACCAACAGCTAATACCCACTCTCCAATTCTAGTTGCATCAGAATTTCCAAAAAAAACATAAGGTAACTTTTTATCAGTGTCAATCTTGAGGACAGCTATATCTGTATCCGGATCAGTTCCGATTATGGATGCTTTAAAAGACTTATTATCGTTCGTAGTTATTTCAATTTCGTTGCTATTTTCTATAACATGGTTATTTGTAATTATATAACCATCAGGTGATACGACAACTCCCGAACCTGTACCAATTCTTTCAGGTAATTCCTCTTCATCGTAAAAATATTTATAAAATGATGGTAAGCTTGAACTAGAAGAGCTTGTGTTTTTAACATGTACTACAGCATTTATAGTTTTCGACGCAGCAACAGTAAAATCTGTGCTTTCAGCTGGTATAGTAGAGGTGTTTATTTTATAATTAGCTGGAATTAAACTATGATTCTTTTGGTTATTTAGCTCTATTTTCGACTTTACAAAATAATTATCATATATAAAAATTGAAGAAATAGCACTAAAAATTGCGATTGTGAATATTTTTAAGAATAATTTCATTTTTCAAATTTTTCAACAAATTTAATGAAATAAAGTATTAATGATTTTGCTTTAACTACTCTTTAACACCTTTTAAAATGACTACATTTGTTACTACATGACTTTAAAATTTGACAAATACCAAGGAGCTGGAAATGACTTCATTATTTTGAATAATTTCGATGGTTTATTTTCAAAATTAAGTGAACACCAATTTAGAGAGATGTGTGATCGTCATAATGGGATTGGTGCAGACGGTATTATCCTACTTGAACCAGCAAATAATGTTGACTTTGAAATGGAATATTACAATTCTGATGGTAAGCTCAGTTCTCTCTGTGGAAATGGGGCAAGGTGTGCCGTTTTGTATGCTTATAAGAATAATATAATTGGTGAAAAAACCAAATTTAAGGCAATCGACGGTATACATGAGGCTTGGCTAACAAGTTCTGAAAAAGTAAAAATTCAGATAAATGAGATAAAAAAAATTTTAAAGCATAAAGAATCATTTATAATTAATACAGGATCACCTCATTATGTTCAGATTATGGATAATATTTCAGATTTAAATGTAAAGAAAAAAGGTTCAGAGATTCGTTATTCTAAAGATTTTATTCCTGAAGGAATAAATGTAAATTTTCTACAGAAAAGAAATAATTCTAATTTTTTAATTAGAACTTATGAGCGAGGAGTTGAAGACGAGACTCTTGCATGTGGTACTGGAGCTGTAGCAGCAGCTATTGTTATGCACAATATTGGTGAGACATCAGGGAAAACAAATTTAGAAATAGAGACTCTTGGTGGAAGCTTAAATGTTAATTTTGATTATCAAAACTCTGTCTACAAAAATATTTTTCTAGAAGGCCCCGCTAATTACGTTTTTTCTGGCACATATAAATTATGAAAATTAAAGATCTTTTTTTGAGGGCATTAGAACCATCTGATATTAAGATTTTGATGAAATTAGAAAATGATGAGAGTTATTGGAAATATTCAAATACAACCGAACCATTTTCAGAAAAAATGCTTACAAGTTTTATAGCAGAACAAAAACGTGACATTTTTGAAGTAAAACAAAAAAGATATGTAATTTCCTGCCAAAAAATCCCGACTTTGGGTTTTATAGACCTATTTAATTTTGAGCCCTTACATAGAAGAGCAGGTGTTGGTATTCTAATTATTGAAAAATTTAGAGGTAAAGGGCTAGGGAAAAAAGCACTTGATTTGTTAATCAGCCACTCTAAGAAAAATTTAAATATAAATTGTCTTTTTGCAAATATTGCCTTTGAAAATAAAGCTAGTATTAGTTTATTTAAATCTTCTGGTTTTATAAAAGTTGGTTTGAAAAAATCATGGAACTTTTACAACAATAGTTTTCATGACGAATATCTTTATCAAAAATTGTTGTTTTAAATGTATAAACGGAGAGTTATAGTTCTATTAAGCCTAATACTTTCAATCATTGGGTTTTATTTTTTGATCCGTTTTTATCAAGTTTTTTTCTGGTCAAATACAAAATTCAATAATAAATATTCATTCGTTTTTATTGACAGAGATGATAATGTAGATTCACTTTTAACGCAACTAAAACCAATACTTAAATCTTTAAAAGATTTCAAAATAGCTGCTGAAAAAAAAGGATATTTTTTAAAAATCCGTCCTGGTAAATATAAAATTAAAAAGAGTATGGGCAATAATACCATTGTAAATATTCTTCGCTCAGAACGTCTCACAACCAAAGTTATATTTAACAATCAAGAACGTCTAGAAAATTTAGCAGGTCGAATATCTGAACAAATTGAGGCAGACAGTATTGAATTATTGAACGCATTTAAGGATGAGAAATTTTTAAAATTGAATGGATTTTCTTCTACTACCGCTCTTGCTATGTATCTTCCTAATACTTACAATTTATTTTGGGATGTAACCGTTGAGGATTTTAGAAAAAGAATGCTTGAATATTACAATTTATTTTGGAATGAGGAAAGAACTCAAAAAGCAAATGCTTTAAAATTGAATCCAATTCAAGTTTACATTTTAGCCTCAATAGTTCAAAAAGAATCTTTACGTCCTGAAGAACAAAATAAAATTGCAGGAGTTTATATTAATCGTTTAAATAAAAATATGAAACTTCAAGCTGATCCAACTGTGATATATGCTATTAAAAAGAAAGAAGATAATTTTAACAAAGTTATCAGAAGGGTTCTATATAAAGACCTTAAATTAAACTCACCGTACAATACTTATCGTTACAGTGGTTTAACCCCAGGACCTATATGCATGCCAAACCTTTCAACTATAGAAGCAGTACTAAATCCAGAAAGTCATGATTATCTTTATTTTGTAGCATCTCCAATTAACCCAGGTTTTCATCTTTTTTCAAAAAATCTTTCAGAACATAATAAAAATAAAAGGCTTTACACTAGATGGTTAAATAGTAAGAAATTATTTCGTTAACTCCCTCTTTCAATAATAAAAATACAAGGGCGTTTATTTAGATTAGGTTTATTTTTTTTCCATTCTAGAACTGTTTGTGTTTTTATATATTCCGAGTCAAGGCTGAGATCACACGCGACGCAAAATCTAGTATTATTATTTAGTGCTTTGAGTGCATCCAAAAAAAAAGTATCGCTCCTGTAAGGTGTTTCTATAAATATTTGAGTTTGATTTTTGCTAATTGCAATTTGTTCAAGTTTTTTTAAATCTTTTAATTTTCGTTTTTTTTCTATTGGAAGGTATCCATTAAAAGAAAAGTTTTGTCCATTCATTCCAGAGCTCATCAATGCTAAAATTATTGAGGAAGGACCTACGTGAGGTTTAACTATTATTCCAGATTCGTGAGCTTTTGATATAATTAAGGCCCCTGGATCAGCAATTCCAGGGCATCCAGCATCAGAAAGAAGACCCATTGAGATACCACTAAAACACGGATCTAAATAATTCTCAATTCCAGTTTTAGATGTAGATTTGTTTAATATTAAAATATTTAACTCATCTTGATTTTTCTCTGGAACAATTTTCTTAATAAATCGGCGAGCGTTACGTTCACTTTCAACGATAAAATTAGTTAAGCTTGAAATTTCTTTTTTTACTGAAATTGGAATGACTTGAAAAGGGGGATTTTTTCCAATCGGAGTTGGAAATAAATGCAAGATACCTTTTCTAATTTTTTTTCCTTCCATAATTAAAACTAGTTATTATTTACTTGAAAGGTTGCTTTGTTAAAAATTATTAATGGTTAGTTTTAAAATCTTGCATAAGAAAAAAAGCATCTCACGGTATGAGTATCTAAGGTGATAGTTTTTGGCTCAAATCCTCTACATATTTACGAAACTGTTTATCAGTAAATGTCAAATTATCTACAGTTTTACATGCATGAAGAACTGTAGCATGATCTCTTTTACCAATCTGACTTCCAATACTTGCCAAGGAGGCCTTTGTAAATTTTTTTGCAAAGTACATTGCAAGTTGTCGGGCCTGAACAATATGCCTCCTCCGAGTTTTTGATTGGAGAGTTTCTATATCCATTTGAAAGTAGTCTGAAACTACTTTTTGTATATAATCAATTGAAACCTCTCTCTTTGTGTTTTTCACAAATTTCATCACTATATCTTGAGCGAGTTCTTGAGTAATTTCTACTTTATTAAAAGAAGATTGGGCAATTAGAGAAATTACTGCACCCTCTAATTCACGAACATTAGTTTTTATATTTTTTGCGACATATTCAATTACGTCTTCGTTTATTGTTACACCATCTCTATAGAGCTTGTTTTTTAAAATTGATATACGAGTTTCGAAATTTGGTAATTGGAGTTCTGCAGATAGACCCCACTTAAACCTAGAAAGAAGACGTTGCTCAATATCTTGCATATCAACCGGTGCTTTATCTGATGTAAGAACTACTTGTTTTCCATTTTGGTGTAAGTGATTGAAAATGTGAAAGAATACATCTTGGGTTCCTGTTTTACCTGAGAGGAATTGAACATCATCTATAATAAGTACATCTAACAATTGGTAAAAATGGATAAAATCATTTCTCGTATTTTTTTTAACTGCTTCTATATATTGTTGGGTAAATTTTTCTGCTGCAATATAAAGAACTGTTCTGTCTTGATATTTTTCCTTTATCTCCACTCCGATAGCGTGTGCAAGATGAGTTTTTCCCAAACCTACGCCACCAAAAATTAGAAGAGGGTTAAAAGATGTTCCACCTGGTTTAGAGGCTACAGCTAAGGCTGCTGAGCGAGCTAGCCTGTTTGAATCACCTTCTAAAAAATTCTCAAAATTATAACTCGGATTTAGCTGAGACTCAATTTGAAGATTTTTTATACCAGGAATTACAAAGGGGTTTTTTAGTTCAGAGATTTGTGAATTAAGGGGTGCTTCAACGTTTTGAGGTGATAGTCCAGCTTTATTGTTACTAGGTATATTTTCTGTAAAAGCAACCTTACTGCCAAAAGTATTTTCCATCCTAATTGAGTAGATCAAACGAGCATCTTCTCCTAACTCTTTTTGTAAAGCAGTTTTTAACAACTTAATATAATGCTCCTCTAGCCATTCATAAAAAAATTTACTTGGAACTTCTATACTGAGAACATTATCGTTAAGCCTAACTGGTTTAATTGGTAAAAACCATGTTTTATATGCTTGGGGTTGTATGTTGTCTTTTATAAAAGCAAGGCATTTATCCCAAACAGAGGAGGCACTAATGTTCATTTAATTTTTATTCTTTTTTTATTATAGTTATGGTTAATTGGAACATGTAACGTTCAACACAAATATTCATTAAAAAAACAAAAAAAAAAAATGAAATAGCTATTGAATATTAAGTTTTTTTTTTAGATATTCTGACGAGCTAGTTTTCCAGTAAAAATTGCTTTAATCTTATAATATTCTAAAATTTTAAATTATATGAATTATACTACAAAAGATGTTCAAGTTCGTTATGTTGAGACTGATCAGATGAGCTTTGTCCATCATAGCAATTATTTAAAATATTTTGAATTAGCTAGGTTAGAATGGCTAAATGTTCTAGGTATATCATACTCATATCTTGAGGAAAGTGGAATTCTGATGCCTGTAGTTAGAGCCTCAGCTGAATACATTAGTCCACTTTTTTTTGATGAAAATTTTAAAATTACTATTTCTTTAACGGATCCCCCAAAATCAACTTTGAAATTCAAATATCTAGTTTTTAAAAATAAAAATGTAATTGTATGTAAAGGAGAAACTGTTCTCGCTTTTTTATCTAAAAAAACTAATCGTCCAACAAGATGTCCATTAATTTTGAGGGATAAGTTCAGTTAAAATAAAAATCTAACTGATCTCCTTTCACATTCTTTGAAAAGGATACTTTTTTATTGATATTTGGTGAGCTAATTCCATTTTCTATTTTTTTTGAACTTGTAAAAACTCTTGCCTCATCCCAATATCCCGAATCAATGAATTTTTCTAGTGTTGTTTTTCCTCCCTCAATAATAACTGACTGTATATCATTTGCACAACAAAACAAGAAAAAACTTCTAATGTTGTAAGGTTTTATAATAATATACTTTTTACCATTTATTAAGTCCATTTGTTTTTCCTTATTAAAAAAAATTGTTGGTTCTTTATCTTCAATAACAAATGATTTAGCGGGTGTTCTGTTATTTGGATCAAAAACTAATCTTAGGGGGTTATTTCCTTTATAGTGTCTGTTGGTTAACTTTGGATTGTCATTTATAACTGTTTGAACACCAACAAGAATTGCAGCCTCTTGACTGCGCCATTTGTGTACAATTTTTCGAGAGTAAGCATTAGATATCCAAAACACTTTTCTTGATTTTTTTTCTTTATCTATCGGAGCTATAAAATCATCAGCTGTCTTAGCCCATTTTAGAATAATATATGGACGTTTTTTTTGGTAAAATGTTAAAAAACGTCTGTTAGCAAAGTCAGTTTCCTTCTTCAACACACCATACTTTACAATGCAACCTGACTTCTGAAGAATTTTTACTCCATTACCGCTAACTTTCGGATTTGGATCAATTGAACCGATCACTACTTTTGGGATTGAGAACTTTTTGATAGTATCAACGCAAGGCGGAGTTTTACCATGATGGGCACAAGGTTCTAAATTAACATACATTGTACTTTTTGGAAGAAGAGATTTATCTTTTACATTAGAAATAGCTTTTATTTCAGCATGATGCTCACCTGCTTTTTCATGCCAACCTTTACCTATAATTTTATTTTTATAAACGATTATTGCCCCAACAATGGGGTTAGGATAAGTTTTTCCTAGACCATTTTCTGCTAAATCCAGGCATCGCTTCATGAAATATTCATCGGTAAAACTTTTTGAAGCCATAATCAAATTTGTTTTATTTCTAAAAAAATCATTTAATGTGTCAGTATGAATATAAATTTAACAGAAATAAAAATTCATAAATATTAGGGTGAAGTTATTATAATAGTATTTTAAAAGACTAATATTATGTGAACTAAAATATTTTTATTTAAATCTGTATAAATATCCTACTATAAATGAAAAATAACAACCTTTTTAAAAAAGAGATAAATAAGAATGACTATAACTGAAGGTAAAAATTTTTTTTTGAAGAGTTTGAAGAAAATATATAGTGTTGAAGAGGTTTCATATTATTATAAAATTATAGTAAGCGAAGTTTTTGAAAGAAATGTCTCGCAACTTGCCTTAAATCCAAATTCAATTTTAAAAAAATCAGAATGCATCTTTTTAAATAAAGCTGTCAAAGATCTTCTTGTTCAAAGACCAATTCAGTATATAATTAGAAAAGCTTTTTTTCGTTCGTTGACTTTAAATGTGAATGAAAATGTGTTAATTCCAAGACAAGAAACTGAGGAGTTAGTAAATTGGGTAATAGAAGATTTTCGTGGTAATTCAAATAAAAACAAAATGATAGATATAGGAACTGGTTCGGGCTGTATTGCAATTTCATTAGCAAAAGAATTAAAAAATAATATGATTTATGGGCTTGATAATGATGATTCAATTTTAGATCTGGCAAAACAAAATTCAAAGAATAATAATGTTTACGTAAATTTTTTTAGAAAGGATATTAATTTTTTGAATTCATTAAACCTGAAAATTGATGTTGTAGTTTCAAATCCACCATATGTTTTAAAGGAAGAAAAAAAAAATATGAGATTAAATGTACTTGATTATGAGCCTCACAAGGCAATATTTGTCGATGACGAAGATCCCTTAAAGTTTTACAGATTAATTTTAGATTATGCAAAGTTAAATCTTAAAAAATATGGACTTATATATTTTGAGATTAATCCTTTGTTATTTAATGAGCTAAAAAAATTGATCTATCAATATAATTTTAAAATAAAACAACGAATAGATATCTTTGGAAAAATTAGAATGCTTCGCCTCCAAAGATCATTGTGATGTACGACATACGAAAAAAAATAGATTTTCTTAGAAAAGAATTACATAATCATAATCATAGATACTATATTGAGGATAGTCCAGTTTTAACTGATCTAGAATTTGATAAAATGCTTAAGGAACTTGAAAAATTAGAAGCTGAAAATCCTCAATTTTTTGATCCTAACTCTCCAACTCAAAGAATAGGTGGTACCATAACAAAATCTTTTAAGTCTTCATCACATAGATATCCAATGTATTCTCTATCTAATACATACACTAAAGATGAGTTGATAAAATGGGAAGAAAGAATCATTAAGATTTTAGGTGAAGATACACCCTTATCTTATTCTTGTGAATTGAAATTTGATGGAGCCTCAATAAATCTTTTATACCAAGAAGGAGAATTAGTTAAAGCTTTAACAAGAGGAGATGGCTTACAAGGTGATGAAATAACTGATAATATAAAAACAATTAAGACTATACCTTTAAAATTAAAAGGAGAATATCCTAATTTTTTTGAAGTACGTGGTGAAATAATTTTGACAACTGAAGATTTCAATAAAATGAATTTGCGAAGAGTAGAACGTGGGGAACCAATATACAGTAATCCTAGAAATACAGCATCAGGAAGTTTAAAATTACAAGACAGTAGCCAAGTTGCTAAACGTCCATTAAAATGTTTTATATATGCTGTTGCAGGAGATGAACTGAATTTATATGATCAATTCGAAGTATTAAAAAAAGCTAGAGAATGGGGATTCAAGGTTCCTAATTCTGCAAGACTTGTTGATTCTATTGAGAAAGTTTTTGAATTTATAAAATATTGGGATTCTGAAAGAAACAAATTAGATTATGATATTGATGGTGTAGTCATAAAAGTTAATAGTTTATCTCAGCAAGAAAAATTAGGTTATACAGCAAAAGCTCCACGCTGGGCAATAGCTTATAAATATAAAGCAGAGCAAGCAACAACTAAATTAGAAGGTGTACATTATCAAGTAGGAAGAACAGGAGCCGTAACACCAGTTGCAAGGCTCAAACCAATTTTGATTTCGGGAACTTTGGTGAAACGAGCTTCTTTACACAATTCAGATCAAATAGAAAAATTAGACTTGAGACTTGGCGATAACGTATATGTAGAAAAAGGAGGAGAAATTATACCAAAAATTACAGGAGTTAAAGAAGTACAAAGAGGAGATTTATCAAATAAAATAATTTTTATAAATAGGTGTCCAGAATGTAATTTTCCTTTGAAACGTGAAAAAGGAGAAGCCCAACATTATTGTAAAAATGAAACTGCTTGCCCTCCTCAACAAATTGGAAAAATTCAACATTTTATTAGTAGAAAGGCATTAGATATTGATGGTTTAGGATCAGAAACAGTAAGCTTGTTTTATAATGCTGGGTTAATATCTAATATTGCAGACCTTTATAGACTAGATAAAGAAAAAATTATGCCGCTGGAAGGTATGGCAGAAAAATCAGCTAATAACATTATTAATGGTATAAAAAAATCTCTTGAAAAACCCTTTTCCAAGGTTCTTTTTGGCTTAGGTATAAGATTTGTTGGTGAAACTGTAGCAAAAAAACTAGCCCAAGCATATAAGTCAATCGATAAATTGGCACTGGCCACAAAAGAGGATTTAATGAATACTGAGGAGATTGGTGAAAAAATAGCTCAAAGTATTATAGATTACTTTTCTAATAAAGACAATTTAGACCTTATTATCTCTTTAAAATCATTTGGACATAAAATGGAATCTTCTACTTCTCAAAATACTACTCACCCAGCATTTTATAAAAAGAAATTTGTTGTATCGGGAGTTTTTGATGCTTTTAGTCGAGAAGAAATTATAATTGAAATTGAAAGGCTTGGTGGAATTTATGTTACATCTATATCAACAAAAACTGACTTTCTTCTTGCCGGAAGAGGAATTGGTCCAAAAAAAGAAATAAAAGCAAAAAGTTTAAAAATCCCAATTCTTTCTGAAAATGACTTCAATAAATTAAGGAAATCCTGAGCATTGAAAATTGTTATATTTATAACAAATAAAATTTTATTCTTAACTACAATCTAAATTTTTAAAAACCCAATTGGTTAAAATACATTTGTAAAATGATTAATTTTTTTAAAAATATATTTTTAAAATATAAATTGAAAAAAAGACTCAAAGTATTAAAATTTCAATCAAAAGGTGAGATTAAATCTTTAGATTCAATGCTAATTTTAACCTCAAATAATGAGTTTGATGAAAACATTTTTTTTTCTTTAGCGGAATCATTAAAAATTTCAACCAAAAAAATAACTCTTGTTGTGATTAGTGACAAAAAATTACCTAAAGCCATAACAAAATTTGGACAAATTATAAATCTCACTAAAGAAAGAGTTGGTTTGTTTGGAACATTAGATAAGGAAATGCTTAAATTTTTTGACCAAAAATTTGACCTACTAATAAACTATTTTTCTTTAAGTGATATATTTCCAGAATTTATTAGTGCTAGTTGTTCTTCTAAATTGCGTCTTGGTTTTTATGAAGTCAACCATGAAATTAGTGATATTGTATTTAATTTAAATTTAAAAGATAAACAAGCTTTTTTAAATGAATCTATAAATTATTTAAACTCTTTTTTAAAAAAATGAATTTTAAGGGGTTGGGTGTAGCAATGATTACACCATTTGATTATAAAGGTAAAGTCGATTATGATTCTATTCCTCAGATTGTTGAAAATATAATTTCTGGTGGTGCTGATTATTTAGTTTTAATGGGAACTACAGCCGAAGTTCCATGTCTTTCAAGTAAAGAAAAAAAGAATATTGTTAATGTCGTTTCTAGAGTTAACCAGAATAGGTTACCCATGATTATTGGGATTGGAGGAAATAATACATCTGGAGTTATATCTGAAATTAGTCAAACTGATTTGTCACCTTTTGGAGCAATATTATCAGTTTCACCATATTATAATAAACCATCGCAAGAAGGTATTTACTCCCATTTTTCAGAGATTGCAAATATTAGTCCACTTCCAATTATTATCTATAATGTTCCATCAAGAACTGGTAGTTCTGTAAACCCGTCAACTTTTATTCGTTTGTGTGAGGAAAATGAAAAAATTTATGCGATAAAAGAATCAAGCGGTGATTTATCGCTCGCAAAAGAAATAATAAAAAATTCATCTCCAGAAATTCAAGTTATATCGGGAGATGATGCTATGACTTTACCCATACTTTTAACTGGAGGAGTTGGGACTATATCTGTTTTGGCAAATGCTTTACCAAAACCAATTGTAAACTTGTTTCAACATGTTAAAAATGGAAATCTTAATGAAGCTTATGAATTAAATCACCATTTAATGGATATAATTAAATTATTATTCGAGGAGGGTAATCCTGTTGGAATAAAGTGCCTAATGGAACTCATGGGTACTTGCAAAAAAAATGTTCGCCTACCACTCGTAAGTGCTTCATCAGATTTGATTAATAAAATGGAAGAGATTTTGAACAATAGCATTTTCAATTTTTCTTGAGATCAATAATATATAATTTCGATTATTGTTGATAATTAGTAATTTTATAACATGAACAAAAGGTTAGTATTTTTTATCATCTCAGTTTGCTTTTCAACTATTTTTTTTTCTTGTAGTGATTATCAGAAACTATTAAATAGCGATGATGCATCAGAAAAATACAAACAAGCTGAAGTATATTATAACGCCGGGGAGTATCGAAAGGCTAATCGTCTTTTTGAACAAATTATCCCTAAATATCGCGGAAGACCACAATCACAAAGAATAATCTTTTTTTTTGCCGAAACCTATTTTCAAACAAAAAGTTATAGCCTTGCTGCATACCAATATGAGAATTTTGTTAAAAGTTATCCCAAGAGTGAGCGAGTACTTGAGGCAATATTTAAAGCAGCAAAATGCTATTATCTACAATCCCCGACTTATAGTCTTGACCAAGATGAAACTTACAATGCGATAGAAAAACTTCAAGTTTTCATAAATTTGTACCCGGATTCTGAATATACACCTGAAGCAAATCAGATGATATCAGAATTGCAAGAAAAGTTAGAAAAAAAAGATTTTGAAATAGCAAAACAATATTTTACTATACGCGATTACAGAGCAGCTGTAAAAGCAAATGATAATTTTATTGCAGGTTTTCCTGGGACAAAGTTTAGGGAAGAATCGATGTATATTAAATTTTTATCGTTATACGAAATAGCTGTTAATAGTATTTTATCCAAAAAGAAAAAGAGATTAAATGAATTAAAACAACAATACGACTTAATTTTACGTTATTACCCTGAAACACTTTTTTTGGAAGATTTAAATAAGAAAATGGAAAGGGTAAACATTGAATTATCAAACTTTAATTTAACAACAAAAATATCACTAAATAATTATGACAAAGTATAGAGAATCAAAAGCAGCACAAACAACCAAAACATACAATCGTAATGAATTGGAAATAAATACCAAGAATATTTATGAAGCCCTTTCTATTATAGCTAAAAGATCACAACAGATTAATTTAGAAATAAAAAAAGAATTACATGAAAAACTTGATGAATTTGCAACACACAATGACAGTTTAGAAGAGATTTTTGAGAATAAAGAACAAATAGAAGTTTCCAGATTTTATGAAAGATTGCCTAAACCACATGCAATGGCTATTGAGGAGTGGTTAAAAGATAAAATTTATTCTCGTCAGACTGATGATTCCAAATAATATCCCATGAGTCTTTTAGGAGGCAAAAAAATTATTTTGGGAATTTCTGGTGGAATAGCTGCATATAAGACTCCGATTCTTGTTCGCGAACTTATTAAACAGAAAACTAACGTGCGAGTTGTTATGACCCCAGCATCAAAAAATTTTGTAACTCCATTAACACTTTCTACAGTATCTAAAAACCCAGTACTTTCATCATTTGAATCTTATAGTCAAGATAATCCTACATGGAATGATCACGTTGAAATCGGGTCATGGGCTGATCTTTTACTCATAGCACCAGCAACATCAAATACTATTTCGTCAATGGTTAATGGACGTTGTAATAATTTATTGTTAGCTGTATATCTTTCTGCTAAATGTAAAACATTTATTGCTCCATCTATGGATCTAGATATGTATGACCACCCTTCAAATCAAAAAAATCTAAAAAAATTAAAAACTTACGGGAATATTATTATGCCAGTTGGAAAAGGTCAGCTAGCAAGTGGTCTCTATGGAAATGGGAGAATGCTTGAACCAAATCAAATTATATCTTTTTTGATTAACCATTATAAATCAAACCTACCCTTAACCGGTAAAAATGTTTTGATAACATCCGGTCCAACTTATGAGCAAATTGATCCTGTTCGCTTTATTGGTAATAACTCATCAGGAAAAATGGGCTTTGCACTTGCCGAAGTAGCTGCAAGCCAAGGAGCTAATGTTATTCTTATTACAGGACCTACGAATGAAAAAATTCATAACTCTTTGATCAAAGTTCATCCAGTGCTTAGTGCTGATAACATGTATGAAGCGGTTAAAAAACACTACGCTGATTGTGACATTGCCATTGCATCAGCGGCAGTCTCAGATTTTAGAGTTAAGTCTCCAGAAAAGAAAAAACTTAAAAAATCTCAAGGTAAAAGAAGTCTTGAACTAGTGCCTACGAAAGACATTTTGGCTTACATGGGGCGAAATAAAAAAAATCAGTTTCTAGTTGGTTTCGCATTAGAGACAGACAACGAACTCGAAAATGCAAAAATTAAGTTAAAGGAAAAAA
>ENA-OSEY01000498-OSEY01000498.1-marine-metagenome-genome-assembly--contig:-NODE-498-length-28770-cov-3.333147_pt1 | contig 28770 bp, 33 predicted proteins | sample MGYA00248465_ERZ534230 | MGnify/ENA primary metagenome ERZ534230 (study PRJEB26409, sample SAMN06344110) | marine metagenome | isolation source: Sea water from surface | place: Atlantic Ocean:Southern...
GTACCATCGCAAAAAAAATTGAAGATAAAATAACTATAAGAACACCAAAAAAATCATTTTTTTTATATTTTTCTAACAAAATGTCATTCCGAAAAATTTTAATAAATAATATTAAAATTTCATAACTTTATAAGAATTTGTCAATTTGACTAATTTAAATAAATGTCAATCATTCACTCTTTTTAAGTAATGTATTCAAAATTTATAGTTTCTTTATTTGAATTTAATTCTAGTGCACCATTTCTTAAATGAAATTTTCTAGCCATTTTAGTTTTTGGACTCATAGTTATATATCTTGTTATTTCAGGCTTCTTTTTCTTTAACCAGTCAACTGTTCTAAATAAAATATCTTTCCCAGATCCTTTAGAATAACTCCATATAGTATAGAAAATAGCTTTATCATAATTTACAGAAAGCTTATGCATTGAATAAATTTCTAACTGTTTTTCTGTTTTAGGTATCTCTTTAGTATAAGCTACACAAATAATTGCACATGGTTTACTAAAGTCTTGGGTCAGTAAGAAGTTTACTCTATTTTCAGTTAATCTAAACTTGGGAGTTAAATTTGGTCTTACTGGATCGTCTTTAAATAGTTTCACCCAGTAATCGCTACTTATTTTAACTAAAGACATTAATTAAAAATTCCTAATTAAAAAACCTAATTCACTAGTAAAGTCTATTTTGAATGCATTAGTCTTACAATATTTACCTAACGTTATTAAAAAATAAAATTAATAAAATAATATTTATAACTATATTTTGATCTTGAAAGAACTATATCTATCTAAAATCAAGAAGAGATTAGGTCACTCAACTTTGGATCAAACAATGTCTACATATCCTCATATCTTTAGAAAACGTAACAAGAATTTAGTAGACGTTTTAGTTCAGATAGAAAGTGTCAATAAAGTGGCACGAGGGTAACATACCACAGATGAACAATTTTACAATAAGTTTGTAACCAGTTTAAAAGGTGGCACACTACTTGTTTAAATCGTAGAATCATACCTTTATAATGATAATATATTTCAACCACAAAGACATGGACACACTCACACATAAAAGACAACTTGATGATTTCGTTGACTATGTGTGGTCATTCTATGGTAGTGATGATGACTCACTATATCCAATAGAAGGACTAACAAAGTTAGACATTTTCAAAGCAACTGCTATCTATTTCAAGAGCATGAATGACAATGTTACATGGGGAGACGGAGATAGTCTCGATAGAGAGCGTGTAAGAGACATCTTAGTTGATGTTATGGGCATGACAATCAATTACAACCCACAGAGGGGAATTACAGTTCAAGACTTAAAGGATTTAGCACTATGAGACATTTAGTTCCATTTACAAAAGACCAACTTTCAATAATTGAAACAAGTTTATGGGCAAGCACCAAATATAGTGATGCTGAACATATTGAAGAAGTGCAATCGATTATAAAAGTAATCGAAGACAACACTAGATTTTAAGATCATGATTAAAATTGAACTAACAAAAGGACAATTTCAAGAAATCTATGATGCAGTTAGGGATTTACCTGACGAGATCAGAGAAGACTTAAAAATTGATGGGGAAGAACCTGACACAGCACATTTAGATTTGTTTAGTGCAGTTGATGAACTTGCAAGAATTGATAAGAGACTCAACAAACAATTTAAGCAAGTAAAACTCAATTCGCCAGATTGGGAGTGACAGTTAATTATGTGTCACACACTACCACGCATAGGTTACAAAATACCCTATAATAAGAATAAGCAAACAAAGAACAAAATGATTCCAGAAACATTGCCAGTTCACATGAGTGGAGATCAACTCTACAATATGGTAAAACTCTATGATCTACTCAGAGACATGAGTTTTGAACTCACACCCGAACAGATCGAAGTGTTCGAGAATATTCAAGATGCAGAAGTCAACGGAGGATTTTTCTAATGAAATCATTTACATCAAAAGTTACAATCGTTTTTGATATTAACAATCATGAAGCGAACTCTAAAGAAGAGTATATCCAAAAGTTAAAAGACCAGTATGAAGAAACATACGGTATTTTTCTACATGATGATGAGATCACTATGATCGAAGAGGAAGAACCAATTAATGTTTATCAGGGAGCATAAAATGACACTTTCAATTAAAGAATACGACATAGTTGTAAGAAAATTTGTTGATGACTATGTAAACAATCTAACACCCGATCAGATGAGAGAATTGATCGCAGAGCAATCACACATAGATTTCGAGAACATAAGACAAGATACTGGACAGGAAGCAGTATTTGAAGAAATGGCATCATGGGATTCTGAACTATACACAGACATTGCAACAGAATTTAATTTAGAGGACGAGGACGATCTTTTTATTGATGTCAATAATACAGGGGGAAAGTATTAATGGAAAGTTACTTAAATCTATTTGAGCATATCCCAGAGGACGAGCATTCACATATTTCTAACAAGATATGGGAAGCACTTGATAGAGCAGGGATAGAATTAAGTCAAGATGCAGAGTTATCAATCCGCATTTATGATGATAACTATGAAGGAGAATATGATGGGGAAGAGTATGACAGTTAAACAAGTGTCACGTACGTTTACCATTCAACTATATTATCCTTTATAATAAGAGTAATTAAACAAACAACATGAAAAAAGGTCTAAACATTCAACTCACTAATTCTCAATACGATTATCTCTATGACTTAATCATGTCAGCATACGATTTAGATGTTCCCGATCAAAAGGGGTGGGATATACAAACATTCGATAATCTAGTTGATAATGTTTGTAATGCGAAGCAAACATATTTAACTAATGATGTAAGGGGGATATTATAAAATGGGTGCTAAGTGTGACGTATGTGCTAATTTTGACGAGAACTATAGGCAAGAAATGGAGTTCCCCAAAACTTCAGATCATTGCATTCAAGATTATCAACCCGATCTTTATTACTATTGGGATAGTCCGATCGAAGAGGATTATGATTGGAGAGATTCTTTTCCATATGCAGATTGTATGTGCGAGATATGTTTTGATATAGCAAATCGAGAAAATAAAATCAAGTGGAAGTGTGCCAGTACATCTAGTGGCACATAGTTCCCCTATTCCTATACATTCCCCATTATAATAAGAGTAATTAAACAAACATCATGACAGTTAAAGCACTTGATTTCACAACTAAAGAAAGATTAAAAGAGTTAGTTGAAGATTGGACAGCAGAGTTATGCTTATCTCTTGAGCAGAATTATCTTGACTACCATAAGAGAATGATAACATCTAACTACGAGAGATATAACGGAGTTAGACCAGATTTATCTGATTATGCTAAAGAGCAACTTGATGCTATCGAAAATGGAACTTTCAGAGGTAAGAAATTCACATTTTTTGAAGGTAAGAAGTATCTTAAAGTTATCATGAATGACTATAACGATATTACTAAAAAGTATGATGGTAGAGGAGTCCATTGCTTTATTGATAAGTTTACTGGACAAGTTTTTAAAGCATCATCATGGAAGGCACCAGCGAAGGGAGTCAGATTTGATATGCGAATCATGAGAGAAAGAGCATTAATGCACAATTCTAACTTCACAGATTGGGCAGGAGGTTATCTATATGCCAGATAAGAAACTGTCACACGAGAGGTTGCAATTCCTCTCGTTATTTCCTATTATAATAATAACGATACATACATCATTATCATGACAATTTCAAATCAGAAACTAGCAAAAGGTTGGAATATTGAAGTAAGTGCTTCACAATTTGAGTATCTTTGCGAAGTGCTAATGGAAGCGAATGCTATGGACGTAGCAGAGCAAAAAGAGTGGGATATTCAAACATTCGATAATCTAATTGATAACGTATGCAATGCTAAAGAGACATACTTATCAAGAGATTGTAAAGGAGTTTATCCAACTAAGAGGGGTTAAACTGATGTTTCTAGTTACTAATATCGAAGTTTACGAAAATCTTGACGAGGACATTCAGTTTAAAATTGATAATGGTCTCGGTCTATGGTCTTCTAAAGATCATCAAATTGGGGAAGATGTAAGAAAATATATGTTACCTTATACTCTCAGAAAAGTAGAGTATGAAAAAAATAAACCACACAAATTAACTTCTTTCAAGTAGTACTGTGACAGTTTAATTACTGTCACACTATTTCCCCATTCCTTTTTCTTTTCCTTTATAATAATAGTAATTAAACAAACAAAATGACTTCACTTCAAATCGTAAACACTCTAAGACAGATTAATGAATTTGTTGATTATGTTGATTCATTCTATGGAGTGAATGACCCATTATACCCATTATTTTTAAATGGTAAAGCATTAACAAAAGAGCATATACGTCACGCTACTATCGTATATTTGGATAGATGCAATAATGACGATTTTGAGTTATGCACATGGGGAGACGGAGATTCACTAGACAGAGAGAGAGTGAGAGACATTCTAACAGAGAAATTTGGATATGACTACGATAATGTGACAGTTTAATTACTGTCACACTACCAGTTGAAACTGGTATTCAATCCTTTATAATAAGAGTAACAACAAAAGAATTATGAATTCTACAGCAACTTACACAGAACCAGTAAACAGAATCAAACAGAGAATTCTATTTGATGATAACCTCGATAACCTTACTTGCTTATGTGCAAATTGGGAAGAATTTGTAATTGAGATTTCAGAGTGGGGAATCTACAAACTTGGCGGAGTGGATTTTGATACTCTCACTACTGAAGATATTGCTAAACTAGATCAGTTCATGGTCTCACAAAACGGATACGAAAAGGAGGACTTTTAAAATGAGAACTTACATATTCAAAGATTTCCTGGAAATGGAGCATGGTAAGTTTTTACCATTGCGAACTATTGAATCAGAAGAATTTGGTAGGCACTTCTTTATTGATATTGGATTTAATTTCATATCAGCACCTAGTCTAGTTGATGGTGGATATGATGAGAGTCAACTTGATTATGTCAGTAACTGGACAGATTTAGAGGGAGTTGACTTAAATCTATTATTTGACATATATCGAGATTTGACTTGGCAAGAAAATCAAGATAATAAAGATAAAGCACATTCTGATATGTGCGAATACATGGAAGCAGTTGAAAATGGAGAAATCGAATATCTATAATAACATCAAACAGACCACTTTTCAATAGTATATGTGACACTAATAAAACTGTCACATGTACTCCCCATTGTGGTTGCCGCCCGCCTATAATTAGAATAACAACAAACAAAAAACATGAATTTATTTGACGCAGTTCCATTTTTCGTAGATCAGGAGTTAGGTTACGAAGTTGATGAAGAGAACATCAGTTCATACGAAGTTAGAAGAGTTTTCAACGTGGTAGTTGATAATTGCGATAACTTCTCATTAAGCACATTAACACCTAAGAATCACATGATGATCTTACGAATGGTTCGCAATGCGATCGGCATGATGACTTCAGAAGATGCTGACGAGAGAGAAACATTCAGAGACATGGTAAGGGAGGTTAAGCAAGATTTGGCGAGGAAAGTGGCAGTTGCATAACTGTCACATATTTCTTGCAAATATCCCACTAATCCATTATAATAAAAGAAATCGGAGAGAAAAATGTCAACACTACATCACGAATCATTGCTCGAAACTTGCTATGATGAAGCATGGATCGACTACGCTATTTCAAACAACTTGACACAAGACGAGTTGACAGCGATAGATCAAAATTCTGAACTTGGTTATCTACCAGAGATCGCAGAGGAAGCAGAAAGGAGATTTGAAGCACTATGCAGATAAATGATAAGCATATCGTACAGAAGTATCGCAACTTCTCTTGCATCTCTATCGGAGATAAATGTCGTTTACATGGTAAAGAAGGAGACGTTATAAGGATTAATGGACTAGCAGAAAGTCCCGAATTAGTCCTAATCACAAAACGAGGTAAAAGGTTACCAGTATTTGACTATCATGAACTAGAGATTATTGAACCATTTGACCTATACATTTTTAACAATGGAACTTACTAAAAAACAACTTGAATACGTCCGCACTTGCTTAAACTTTCACTATTCAGAAAGCGATCATAAAGAGTTTTATCTTGAGATCAATTCTAGTATAGCGAGGTTAGTCAATCATGAATTAGAGCAAATCGAAGCATATAAAAGTAAGATAGATAGAAACAGAGCAAAGCAACCCAAACCAGAGTGGGAGTAAAAAATTGCATCATGTTTTATATGAGTGGTCGGAGTTAGTGGAAATTGACCAGAGATTAACCAAACTTGAAAAAGGTATTGAGTTAATAAAAGAAATTAACACTATTCTTTATAATAGCGATAATAAGGAACTATTGCAACATAGTCACGTTATTCAAAAGGAATTAGAGCAACAATTCCAGGAGATTCAATCTATTTTTGAAAATAGACTTAAAAAAACCAATCTAACATAAATGGAGCAAAAAGTCAAGTTATTTCATTTCTATCGGCATAAAAGTGATCTAGGTTATATCGCTTTTATATGTAAAGACTATTGCACAATGGTAGTAAGAGAAGAGGAGGATAAAGAGACTATAAACGGAGTAAGACAGACTAAAGTAATCATAAATCGAAGTGAGTGGAATTTTATGGAATCAGTTAAAAAAGAAGAAGTTGCGGACGTGTTTCCGCACTTAAAAATAAAAGAGTAATGAAAGATGATAAATTACTCAAACCTAAATCATATCAATATATTTGGACTATATTGAAAGAAATTACTGTAACCTTATGGGAGGAAGTTAGAAAGCGAGGATACTGGAAAAAAGAAGAAAAATAGAAAACCTTTTAAATGGTTAAATAAATCTAGTTTAGTGTTCTATTTGAATGAGTCTTAGCACGCATCTTATGAACTGTCAAGCATTGCGAGGATATCGAAATATTGTAAAGTCGCAGTTGACAAGAATAAATAAAAATGGTATCATAACACTGATAAGGGTTAAGAGAAAAAATGATTTACTCACTCTATGATGATAAGCATGAATTAGTAGAGACATTCAAAAGTATCTACGAATTAGAAACTTTTATGCATGATTTTAGAGTCAATCGAGACGAGTGGAGAATAAGAAAAAATAAAGACGTTAGTGTATTCGATTATATCAAATCTATTGGATATAGTTGGGACGTTGTGCCAGTACAACAAGTGTCACAAGAGAAGTTGTAATGGGTTGCCCTATTGCTATAATTAATATAACAACACAGAGGTAACACACATGAGAAAAATTGAAAGAGATATGAACAGAGCAATCAGAACAGGCAGAAACTTCAGCAGTTCTAACACTACAGTCAAGCATGGTTGGGATAATGAAGCAGATGTTTATTTACATGGTAATCACATTGCTACAGTTAAAAGCAATTCAATCATCATTAAAGATGGCGGTTGGCAGTCAAATACAACTAAGTCACGTTTAAATGCTCTATTGGACGAATTTTCTTATGGTATGCGAGTATTTCAGAAAAATTACGAATGGTTCGTAAGTTACAAGAATGTCAAGGAGGATTTTGTTAGTGGTATGGAGTTAGCGATCGACTAACTTGACAACTCACACGGATAACACTATAATGGGGTATAACAACCCCATTTTTTTATGTAAATACAATCTCGCTAATCTTATCGCAGTCTTATAACGGGAATGGCAGTATTTTAACCCCCCGTTAATTAAAAAGCAGCCACTACCCTAACCTACAAAGGTTCCCAAACGCAAGTTAAATATTACTTGTATTAAAAAAAATTTCCGAGAAAAAAAATGCCTCCAGAAGATTTCACTGACAAGCAAGAAAGAAGAGTATGGTGTATCGAACAGTTAATCCGTTATGAGGGTATGTTGGATAACAGAATGTACGAATGTGCCGACCATGCAGCGTCTATCTACAAAGTAAAGAATAAGGAAACGCTATATACGTTATGGACAGATTGGAAGAGGAATCACCCCACATCTTACCAGCAAACTAATCGTATGTAATACTTATGTCACACCGTTTCACAACTAAACTCGATGAAGATGATTATGGAGATCTTATATTAACTATCCCTTATGAAATCTGTGAAGAGTTAGGTTGGAACGTTCAAACAGAGTTACAATTTGAATTAGGTGATGATGGTAATAGTATCGTGTTGAAAAAAGCGATCGACTGAATATAAACTACAACCTTCGGAGAAACCATACAGTGTATGTATAAATCTTGAGATTTTCAAAATTATGGAAGAAAAACAACTAGCAGAAGCATTAAATACTATTAATGATTGTTTAGTCAAGGTAGGTGAAAGACTAAACGCTATAGAAAAGTATGTAAGTGAATTACCTACACCTGATAAAACATACTATAAACCAAAGGGAAAGGAAGAATATATGAATATTAAGGACAACTTCGATGAGATATACACTCGTTTAAACAAGATCGAACATGGGATGTAAAACAACACTATCAAATAATGGATGTGTAGGAGGGTTCTCTAGTGGTACTCTCAGTGATGAGTCATGCAATAAGTATGATCCTCAAGCAGGTGGTGTAACTGTATCATATGTTGAATACCCTCAATCTCCTATCAGACAAGGCAATTACAATGTGCCTACTAGAGAGGCAGATTTTGTCATGTATAATAGTTTCACTACACAAGGTTTTGTGACTTCATCAGGTAATTGTGGAAAGATACAGAGACCTGACCCTTGTAGTGATGAACCAAATGCTAAATTGATATTTGACTACACTCCTTCTGAATTATCATTTGATTTTGCCTATTCTGATCGATTCTTTGCATACTTATACGATACCTCAGATAAAGGTGGAACAGTAGGTATACCTTCTTATTATATTGAAGATCAAACTTCATCAACTTCGGGTGGAAGTAATGATGGTAACGTAGCAACTTCTTCTAATTGTTTCCCTTGTAGTAATTTTACTTGTACACCTGCAACCACAAGTCTTTCATATACATGTGATACTGATTATACGGGCGATCCAGACTGCCCTCATCCGTCGCTGTTTGGGTTTGGAACCACAAGTAATAAGATTGCGTTCAAGTATGACGCTTTATCTTCTCAAGCACCTAACGGAGTAATTGATTTTAGTCTCTCTTATGATGGGGTAACCTACGCTGACGCATGGGTACAAAGCACTAATGAAGGAATTGCGTATACTTCGACACAAAATCCGTGGCAAAGTGGGGACGAGTCGCTCGATGACTTTACTATCTACGAAATCAATGGGTCGGGAGCGACCACAGGACTCCGATTAAAGGTGAGAATACGTCCTATTGTAGACGAGTCGGGGTCGTCCGTCGCTTTTACGGGCACTGAATGGTTAGTTACAGAGATATTATCACCTGGTACTGGTTATAGTGTCAACGATGTGTTCAGTATTAGTTACACACATCAACATCCAGACTCTACAACTAGCACTTTAACAGTCAATTTGAAGATTACAGCAGTCGGTCCTGTTGAACAAACCTCTAGTGTATCGGGTTTTGACGTATTAAGAACAGGAGATGTTGTAAATGGACATACCCTTACCCGCGTTTTCCACATGGATGAGGGTAATTTCCCTTATCATGTAGCATATCTTGACGGAAATGGTAGTAATTTTGCAAAAGATACCCAATATACGTCTAATAGAGCACATCAAATCACTACAGTAGCAGGTAAAGGTATTCCAGATCGTGCTATTTTAGTTGGAAAGTATGAATTTTCCGATAAATCCATGCAATTTATCACTGCAAGTGTAGATTTATCCGCACCAGACATCTATAACACCATAAAACAACCTGATGTGACCCTTACAATTACAAATGGTCGCGTAACAAGTGCTACAATCGTCGATGGAGGTGCAGGTTGGAACAAATTACAAGAAGCACCAGACCTAATTGTGACTCCACCACTCATTGAATCAGGAACTCAAGCGGAAATTAAGGGAACTTTTAGTGCAGGTGTACTAACTGCGATAGAAATTACACGCGGAGGTAGCGGATATGACGAAAATAATCCTCCAAAGGTCTGGATTCGCAATAATTACAAGAAAAAAGTCGAAACTTTTACAAATGATGCGTTCGATCCTAATTTTGATCGCGATAATGAAGAATTAATGTCATCTTTTCCCTCTCCAGAGTTTGAAAAAGTCGATGTTGGGTTCATGTCAGCGTTTGATCCGACTACTTACAACAGATTACTCGAATTAGGGTTCACTCCAGAGCAAATTGAGAAGGTAATTAACGAAAATAACGAAAGAATAGCAAGTTTTGACAATTCTGACGCTCCTAGAATGACTCAAGACGCTATAAAAGCACTTTCTGACTCATATAATCAAATGTTGAAGACAACTAACAACGAAAGTCGTGAACCAACTGTTGAAATTAAGTTAGATAACGATAGAAGACGCACTACAGTACTCCCACAGAGGAAATATTCCAAAGGAGTAACCGATGAACTGCGTGATATTGTCTCTCCGAAGTATAATTTGAACTTTTTAGACGATGATACTAATATTAGTAACGAAATGAAGGAAGTTTTGAGAGAGGAACTTGAAAGAACTACTTTAGAACGTTCACAATCGATTGATGACATCACTCAAACAAGTGTTCCAGAGTTGTCAAACCATAAAGAGAGTCTTGTAGAGACTGTTCAAGGTTCTTTTACTGAATTACCCGCAGCTTCATCAGGCACTAAATACTTTATGACGCAATACCGTGCAGATCAAGCAAAAGAGACCTCTCTTTCTGTTACATTGTCTATGTCTCCCGTAAATGCGGGAAGTTCACACTTTACATGTAATCCTCCTACAGGATCAACTGGTGGATCATCTAGTGATGGTTCTGGTGGAACTGTAAATACATCATTCACAATGTCAGGTCTTTTAGGACCAGGATGTCAAGCATGGAGTGCAAGCGGAAGTATCAGGATGTTCCATGATTTATCTTCTGCAGCAACTCAAGCAGCAAACGCGGGAGCAGCGTACGGAAATCCATTCAACATAACTTAAAATGCCAGGTGCAGCACTATACATGGGGACAGATAGCGGACACGGAGTAGGAACTGGTTCATCACACCATCCTGGTCTAGGTGGAGGTGTATTACCTAACTGTCCACATCCATCTCTTAGTCCTACTATAGTTCCAAGACCCGTGCAAGCGATGAATGCAACTACAATTTGGCCACCGCATCCGCAACTACCTGCGGGACCGTATTTACGGACTGTTATTATCAATGGTCAGTTACCGATCATTGATCAAGACATTCTAATACCGCATCCTACACCCACCATGCACTCAACAACGTCTGTTGGGTTTAAATGTCTTACCACAAGGGCAACACCTGCCTGGTGGTGTACAATAGGAGTTGCAGGTGGTAGAGAACCTGCAGTTGGTCATTCGAGGAAACTTATGGCTACAAGTATGACTGTTTGGATTAATGGTCGTCGTGCTGGAAGGTTCGGAGACCCACTTGGAGATCAGACACCCGCATTTCCATGTACTTCCGTTGTAACAGGGTGTTCACCTAATGTTTTTATTGGAGTTTAATTATGGCAACTAAAAATAGAGCTTTTATGAGTGGAGGAGTTGATTCGACACCAAAAAAGACACGTCAAGGACGTGGACAGCACACAAAATACAGTGCAACATCTAAAAATAGAGCAAAAAAGAGATATCGGGGTCAAGGTCGATAAATAATACAGGACTTTCCCTGTACAGATGGCATTAAAAAAAATAAGAGGTAAAGATTTTGTCGAATCTAGGTCTTTTAAAGACTTAGGAATCGGTTTCGTGCGAAATGCGAATACAAAAGACGTTGCTATCGTGAAAAATGACAATGCCATCAAACAAGCAGTCAAAAATCTTATTTTGACCGTTCCTGGTGAAAAACCATTCCAACCAGATATCGGATCTCGAATATCCGAACTTCTATTTGAACCACTTGATCCATTTACTTCTATTTCTATCAAGGAAGAGGTAATAAATACAATTACTCAGTATGAACCTAGAGTTAGAATAATTGCTGTTAATGTAAAAGCAAATTTCGAGAAAAACTCTTTTGATGTTGAACTACGTTATCAAATTGTTGGATTGCCTCCAGTGGAAACCATTGAGTTCGTATTACAGAGACCCGAATAATGCAACCGAATAACCTAACAGCATTAGACTTTAATGATATTAAAGCATCTATAAAATCATACCTTAGAACGAGGGATGAATTCAGTGACTATGACTTTGAAGGTTCGTCACTGTCATATCTGATCGATACATTAGCATATAATAGTTACTATACAGCATTTAATGCTAACATGGCAATGAATGAAGCATTTTTGCCTTCTGCCACTGTTAGAGACAACGTAGTTAATATTGCAAAACTTTTAAATTATGTTCCGAGATCTATTACTGCATCTCAAGCATGTTTAAAATTTATGTTACAGACATCATTAACAAATGGTGCTTATCCTACTAGCGTAACTCTTGCAAAAGGGTCTGTTGCTAGTGGTGGTAATTATCTGTTTAATATTTTAGAACCAATAACAGCAACAGTCAATACAACAACAGGTATGGCTGAGTTTGACAGTGTTATTGTTAAAGAAGGTAGTATTGTAACCTTTTCATATATTGTAAACACATTTGCAGCACAAACATATAAGATTCCTACTGAAGCAGTTGATATTAATACATTATCTGTTCGTGTAAAACCGAATGAAACATCTACACAATCTGATTTGTACAGTTTAACTGATACGATCACTGACTTGACTGCAACTACTCGTGCATACTTCCTTTCTGAAGGTGAGGATCAACGTTATGAAATTAAATTTGGTGATGATACTGCAGGTAGAGCATTAAAAGATGGTGAGGTAGTTGTTTTAGAATATTTGGTTACTTCTGGTTCTGAAGCAAATGAGATTAATCAGTTTGCTTATGTTGGTAGAATGGTTGATACTAACGGAGTCAATTACTCGCCTGCAGATATAACTGTAGAGATGAAAGAACGTTCTCAGTTAGGTGCAGCTGCTGAAACTGTTGATTCAATCAAATATAACGCACCTAGATTTTACTCTTCTCAATATAGAGCAGTAACTGCTCAAGATTATGCAACAATCACTAAAAAGGTATACAGTAATGCTGATGCGGTAGTTGCTTATGGTGGAGATACACTTAATCCTCCAATTTACGGTAAAGTATACATTGCAATCAAAACAAAGACAGGTTCATTACTTAATGATGCTACTAAAAAGTCAATTTCAGCAGATTTAAGAAAATATGCTATGGCATCTATTGATCCTGTAATTATTGATCCAGAAGATATTTACTTATACCTTAAAGTTTTTGCATCTTACGATCCTGCAACATCAACCAACACATCTGAGATTAATACAAATGTTCTATCTGGTATTAATGATTGGGCATCTCAAACACAGATCAATAACTTTAACTCTACCTTTAGATTAGGTTCATTTGAAAAAGCAATCAGTCTTGCTGATAGTTCTATCACTGACGTTTCTACTCAGTTAACATTACTCAGATACATTAGACCAACTACTAATCAGACTAATACATATTGTATTGCTACTGGTGGTGCTCTCTATGATAGTAATCCAAGTAATAATGATGGAACTACTTGTAAGAAAGAACCAATCTTGCTATCAGGAACATTCAGAACTTCTGATAGACCTGGTGTAGATCAACAATTTGAAGATGATGGTTTTGGAAACCTTAGAACATTTTATAATACAGGTAATAGAAAGGTATATACTAATAATGCAGCAGGTACAGTAAATTATTCAACTGGTGAAGTTTGTTTCGGTCCTGTTGCTATTATCGGTGCTGGTGTCAATATTCCTGTAAATGGCATATCAATCACTGATACTACAACTGGTGCAGGTTCTGTAACAAATGCAGATCTATTACCTACAGGTCTTTCAATTCCTGTTCTATTCATTCCTGCTAACGTTTCAACAATTCCTGCTTCAACACCAGGCACAATTATTAACATTGTTAATCCTGAGGTCACAATAGTTCCAGTTGGAACCATTCCACCTCCTACAATCCCACTAAATAGTTTGACACCCGCAGTATTCAATAATACACCAACAACACTCACTGTTGCTGATATTGCAAACGCTGGTAATTTGACTAACACAACCTGCTTCTAACTTGTAGATGAACATCAATAAGGTCTCTCAATCGGTCGCACAACAGACCCCAGATTTTATTGCTAACGATTATCCTTTATTCAATAAATTTCTTGAATATTATTATCGTTCGCAAGAAAAGACTGGATTAGGGCAAAATATTCTCAACGATTTTCTTGGATATCTCGACATTGATAAACTCAATGTTGATATCCTTGATGGTGCTACAAAAATTGTAGAAGATATTACTGCGACTAATGACGAAATTGTTGTTGAAAGTGTTGATCAATTTTTAGAAAATGATGGAAGTATATTAATTGGTAATGAGGTTGTATATTATGAAGGTGTAACTCACGCACCAAATATCGCGTTGAGTCCTGGTATTTCTTATGATCAGGTAAAACTTAAGTGGACTACTCTTGCAAATCCTTTAAATGGATTTGATGGAACTACAACACAGTTTCCTCTTACATCACAAGATAATCCTATATCTCCTCCTTCTGCACAACACCTTATTGTTACTGCATATAGTAAAGTTTTAGTTCCAAATATTGATTATACAGTAAGTGGTAGTAATATTGTTTTTACAACTGCTCCTAGATTAAAACTTGCTTCTGATGATTCTTCACAAACATCTATCGTTTATCTTAGTGGTTTTGTAGAAAATACTGTTTTAGCGATTGATAATTTATCAAACGGATTTGGTGAAGGTAAGACACAATTTACAATGACTCGAAATGGAGTCAGATATGATGGTATTGTTGATGAATATTTTCTTGCAGTATATGATAATCGACTCTTAGTTCCTAAAGTAGATTTCTTCATTGATGGAGATCAATTTATTTTCTTAACTGCACCTTTAAATGGTCGTTTCTTATCTCTGTACTCTATTGAAGCACCAGTTCCCTCTTTTGGTGCAAACGCTGTAGGATATTCTCGTGTAGACAACAATGGTCAATTAAGTAGTGTTGAAATAAATCAAAACGGAAGTAATTATAGATTTGAGTATCCACCTCAAGTTTCTATTAACTCAGATACTGGATCTGGTGCATCTGTAAAGACCTTAATTAATGGTGTTAAGACAGTTTCTTTACTTGATGGTGGTAAAGGTTATAGTGATACAAACCCTCCTACTGTTCAGATACAAACTCCAACAAAAGCAGGTTCTTCAGCAGCAGTATTAAAAGCAACTGTTACGAATGGTGCAGTTTCTGCTGTAGAAATTACTACTTCTGGTAGTGGATATACTTTTACCCCTAGAATCACTTTCAAGCAGCCTGGAGGTGCTACACTAGGTGTCTGTCCTATTGTAAATGGACAAGTATCTGGAACTATTCCCATTACTGATGGTGGACAAGGATATACTACTGTTCCTACAGTTTATATCGATGAACCTACTGGTGTTAATGGTATTAAAGCAGCATTAACAGCAGTTTTGACTAATGGTGTTGTTACTGGAGTTACTATTGCTAATCCAGGTCAAGGATATGAAACTGTTCCTAGAATTGCAATTATTGATCCTGTCGGTGCTCAAGTTCTTAGTACAAGAGTTGACTCTGATGGTAGAGTTGTTGGAATCGATTTATTAAGTGGTGGTAGTGGATATGATGATGTTCCTTCTGTTTATATCGTAGATAATAGAACTAATGATCAAGGAGTTTATATTGGAGGAACTGGTGCAACTGCAACCGCTTCAATATTCAATGGTCAAATTACTGATATTAACGTATCATCTTTTGGAACTGGATATAGTGCTGCTACTCCACCAACAATCGTTATTCAATCTCCTCCAGAAGCAAAATGTTCTGCAGAAGTTGGTTTAAATGAAGTAACTGGATTCAAAGTAAATCAAACAGGTAAAGGATATCAAAAAGCAAAGTTTATCGGATGTGCTAGAGCAGCAAGTGCTATTACAGAATACACTGAAGATGGTAATGCTGTATTTTCTAATAATACTACTGCATCAGCAGCAACTTCAGATACTGATGTTAAATGTTTAGACTCTTTATTTGTCAAGAGACTTTTAGACAAGTATAAAGAACAATTTTTACCTGATGTTCCAGAATTAGATTATAATAAGATTGATGTAAGAACATCAATCAAAACTATTAAAGATTTTTATAGTGCAAAAGGAACTTCCTTTAGTATTAGTTACCTTTTCAAACTTCTTTATGGTGAGCAAGTAAGTATTTCATATCCTAAAGATCAGATTATCAAACCATCTGCTGCAACATGGTCTATTGATACAATTCTTCGTGCTACTTTAGTTAGTGGTAATCCTGATGATATTAGAGATGGTCTTTTAACACAAGAGGCTGATATTGCTGATACTAACGTTCAAGCAGCGAGTGCATTGGTTGAAAACTATATTTCAATTAAAACCTCTGATGTAGAAATTTTTGAATTAATTTTATCAGAAGAAACTATTAATGGATCATTTACAGTTCCATATAAAACAAAACTTGCAGAACCTCTTGGAACTGAAGATAGTATTATTACAGTTGACTCTACTATTGGTTGGCCAGAGAGAAACGGTGAATTTCTAATTGGAAGTAGTAGTGATACCACAGAACTTGTTCAATATAAAGAAAAATCTCTTAATCAGTTCATTGAATGTACTCGTTCCGTAAATGGCATTGTTGAAGATTGGGATTCTGCGACTATCGTATCTTCAAACTTTACAGTATTCATTAATAAAGGAACTCCTCAAGAAGTAGTGATGAATATTGTTGGTATTGTTGATGCTCAACAAACAACACTTACTGATACTGGTTCTTACTACTTACCTGGTGATAAATTAACAGTTTCTAAGTTAGGTGGTAGTAGTACTGGATCAGAATTAACAACTTGGTTGTATAATGTTAAAAAACTAATTTCTGTTGATTCAATTACATTTGGTGGTGTTAATAATAGATCTGCAACTGTAACTTGTGCTAATAATCATGGATTGTTAGTTGGAGATTCTGTTACCATTTACGGTGCAAACCCAATCATCTATAATGGATCTTTCTTAGTTACATCTAGAGATAGTGATACAGTATTTCAATATCAATTACCACAACCTGCAAGTGTAATTCCTCAAGGTAATATCCTTGTATCTGTTGACCTAAACAAAGGTAAATCTGATAATGCACAGATTTTAAATGCTATTGGTCCTTATACAACAAACGTTCAAAACTCATTCTTTAATGATAATTACGTTTACGTTGCATCTACAGGTATTCCTAACTATGAAATTGGTCCTTTTCCTGGTTCTGCATTATTACCAGGCAACCAACGTAAGTTAAATAGATTCCCTCTAGCACCCTCTACAATCTCCTCTAAGGACACCATTTCACCTGGTCCTATAGGAACATGGGTAAACGGTGTTTCTGTATGGTCTTATAAGTCTCCTATTACAAAGACTTTCGGTGCTATTACTGGAGTTACAATTAATAACTCAGGATTTGGATATGATGCTGCATTTCCTCCTGTTATTACAATATCAGGTGGTAACGGAAGTGGTGCTACTGCAGATGTTGTTGTTAATGGTTCTGTTAGTGAAATAACTGTAACTGCTGGTGGATCTGGATATACTTCTTCCCCTCTAGTGTCTATTGCTGGTGGTAATGGTTCTGGTGCTGCTGCAACTGCTATTATTACTAAAGGTGTTGTTTCTAGAGTTTTAATTAATGATGGTGGAACAGGATATACTTCTCAACCTACTATTACGATTGTTGGTGGTGGAGGAAGTGGAGCAACTGCTACAGCATCTGTTAGAGGTCCTATTCAATCTGTAGGAATTACATCTGGTGGAACTGGATATACTTCTACACCTACAGTAACATTAAGTTCTGGTTCTGGTGCTGTTGCTCAAGCAATTGTACAGAATGGTCGTATTATTTCGATTGCTATTATTTCTGCAGGTTCTGGTTATACAACTGCTCCTGAGGTTACAATTCAAGGTGTTGGTTTTGGTGCTGTTGCTAGAGCAACTATTGACGTTGATGGTGAAAATGCTGGTAGAGTTACTGGTATCACTATTGTAAACAGAGGTATTAACTACGTTCAAGGAACTACACTTATAAATCTAAATTCAGTTGGACAAGATGCTTCATTTAGTGCTAACGTATTCCAGTGGACATATAATTTACAAGAAACTGCAATTCAAGATTCTGCTAAAGGTGGAGTATTTGAAGGATTTAATCAACAGTATGGTGGAGAATATGCACATATTTCTAATCCACAAAGATTAAGATTTATTCTTGGTGATAATTTATTCCAAAATACTTCTGGTGCTATTAAGGAACTTGAAACTCAATTAGCACACTCACCTATTATTGGTTGGGCATTTGATGGTAATCCAATTTACGGTCCTTATGGATATACTGATCCTACCGATCAAGCATCTAGTATTAAAAAATTAGATTCTTCATATCGTTTGAAGGCAAATCTTGTATATGATGAAACAACTAATCCATATCCTGCAAGAACTGCTGGACCTTTACTTTCTGCAGAAACAGCTGGTAGATTTGTAGAAGATTACGAATATGTCTTTAGTTTAGGTGATTTAGATCAGTACAATGGTCGTTTTTGTAAAACACCTGAGTATCCTCAAGGTAGATATTGTTATTTCGTAACTATCGACACTACTGAAGATGGTAATCCTGTATTCCCATATGTTTTAGGTCCAAGTTTCAATTCTGTTGTTGATAAATGGAATCTTGCTGCAGAAGCAGTTCAACAGAACATTCCTTCTGGAGTTGTTCGTTATCGTGATCCATATGAAAATGTTGATATTGATGTAGAAAGAGCACCTAACGTATCTACTAATGCTTTAACAACTGAAGATGGAGAAATATTATTATTTGAAGTAGAAGATGAAGATAGAAGTGGTGTTATTGATCAAGCAGAGATTGATGATCCTGATCAGATCTTTGAAGAACCTCCACTTCAGTTATTTGATTACTTCCCTACAGTTAAATTAGATTCTAAGGTTGATATTGAAGTTGATACTATTACTAAATTTGAAGATGCTTCTGTAACTGGATTTACTATTGAAAACCCAGGTATTAACTATCAGGTCAATGACAGATTAGTCTTTGATAACACTGATACTGATGGTTCTGGTGTTTCTGCTCGTGTATCTAGAATTAAAGGAGAAACTCCAACTTCATATACTTTTGAAAATATTGGTGGAGATAATTATGGTGTTTTACAAACTACAACACCTCACAACTTAGTTGTAGGAGATCAAGTTTTTGTTGACTATACGCCAGTTATGGCAAATACCAACAAACAATTTGTTGTTAGACAATATAAAGGTATTGAAGAAATTGTAATTAATCAACAAGGTTCTGGATATAATAGTGATATTCCTCCAGAGATCACTATTGTTCCTAGAGATGGAAATGGAACTTCTGGTCAACTATCTGCTGTAGTAAGTTCAGTAGGATCTATTTCAGCTGTTAATATTATTAACTCTGGTGAAGGATATACACAAAATCCTCGTGTTATTCTTTCACATCCTCAAATTTTCAAAAAAGCGGATTATTATGTATCACTTATTGAAAATAATAATTACCTAAAAGTTAATGATGTAGTTGTCAATGATAATAAAGAAGCATATGTTTGTGGTGTAACCAAAAATGCTGCTGGAACAGCAAATATTGCATTTATCGCTAAATTATCTGCTACTGGTGTTAAAGAATGGCAAAAAACATTAGAGAGTACTGATGGAATTGATTATACAGAATTTCAAAAAATTTATGTTGATGGTGGCGATATTTGGGTTGTTGGTAATAATAGACCTAACAGTGCTCTTCTAGATTCATATAATCCTGATGTAATTCTTTGTAAGTATACTCAAACTGCTAATGGATTAGATGCTACACTAACTTTCCAAAAAGCATATGCAGGTATTTCTGGATCTACTCGTTCTGATCAAGTTACATCAATTACAAAATATTCAGATACTAGATTTGTTATTGGTGGATTTACAAATACTAACTCTATTAATCCTTACGACGCTTATATTGCATTAGTTGATACTACTGGTAACTTTGCTCTTAAGAGAAAGATTGCTTCAACCAGTAAGTCAGAAAAAATCACTGGTTTGATTGTAGATGGTTCAAATGTATATTTCTCATTAGAAATTGCTGATAATGCTAATGCAGCAGACATTAACGCAGGTTTTGGTAAATTAACTGTTGGAGTCAATGTTCTTACTGTTGATTGGATAAAAGAATATAATAATACTGCATATTCATTTATTGATACTGGATTAGCAGTTGATGAATTTAAAGAATTTTACATTACTGCTACTGCTAGATTAAAATCAGATGATACTACAAAAGATAGTTTTTGGGTTGGTAAAGTTGATGTTGATGGTGCTTTAATTTGGAATTATCGTTATGTTGTAAGTGGTGGATCTATTTCACTTGCTCCTAAGTGTAGTATTGATATATTTGGTGATCTTAATCTTACTTTCGGTAAAACTGCTACTGGAGATGGAAATAAAACAACAGAAATTGTAAAAATTGGATATAATGGTGTAATTAAGAATCATACATCAAATGATTTCAATTTAAACAATATTGAAGGTATTACACCATTTGCGATTGCTAGTGATAATTCTGGTGATATGCATGTCTATGGTCAAACATCTTGGAACAGAAATGAGTTTATATTCCCGTTCACTGGTGGTGAAACTACTGATACTACAGGACATTATACACCAACATTCATAGGAACTGGTGGTGCAATTCAGTATCTTGGAGATGCAGCGTATATGCCTGCATATCAAACAGCGTCTCCATCTAGTTGGGAAAACGCTGCTATTAAATTTACTGCAGCATCTTTAGGAACTAAACTTGCAGATGATTGGACTTTAGAGTTTATGCTCTATAAGAATGGTTCTGAGTATAATACACATAGTCAAACTCAAGCATCCTTAATCAGTATTGGTGATGCTACAGACGCTACTGGTGGTCTCTGGTTGTATTATGATCTAAACACTGGATATCTAGAATTAGTTGTTACTAATAGTACAACTCAACTTAATAATGCAAGTTCTGCTTTACAATCTACATTAACTAACATGTATGCTGATAATACATGGCAGTTTGTAGGATTGAAAAAAGAGGGTAATCAGTTTACAGGTTATATAAATGGAAATCAGGTATTTACTGGTTCTATTTCTAATACTTCCTTAGGAAATAAAGATTTACATATTGGTAATATTCCTGGTAGAAGTGGCACAACTGCACAGTTCCGTAAGAATGAACAATTACAAGGAACTATTGACAATTTAAGGTTAAGAAACCGTGCTGTAACTCCTACAGTTCCTAGTGATGTTACTGCATATCCTGCTGCAGGTGGATTTGGATTAAACTTCACTTGGGTTGATACTGGATGGTTTACAACTAATTTAAACAAATATGATTATATCGAGTATGTTGGTTGGGGACTTAAAGTTGATAAAAATGCCGATGCTGCTAGATTAGGAACAACAGCAGTACAAACAAATACACAAGTTGGATTCATTAGAGCTGCTGTAACTGCAGTAACTCCTGTTGCATTATCAACTAGCACAGCTGGTCTTGGATTGGCAGAAGCTGGTTTCCAATCTCTTGACTTTGATGATGCGACAACTACAATGTCTCAGGATACTCAGACTCCAACTTATAAACAAGATATTTGGAGTTCTAGAACTGCTACTGTTCCATCTGCAGGTTCACAAAAACTATCAGTTACAGCAGTTGTCAAAGATAGGTATTACTTTAAAGTTACAAATACAGTAAAAATTGATAATATTCAAGAGTTAACTCTTAATCAGTCATTCCAGTTTACAACTGGTGCAAAATTAAGACTTAATAATGACTCTGGATCATTTATTAACTCTGGTTATATCGTAAAACAAGATAATATTAATAGAAAAATATATCTTGCTGTAAACAATAACTCTTGGACTAATGATACAAATACAGGACAATTAGTTAGTGAACAATTTAATGAAGCATCTACTTACAATATTGTCGGTCCTATTCCAAATGATATTAATGAAATAAAATCATTTACTTTTGCACAAGTTAATAATACAACGCCTGGTACATTTAATATCAATCTAAACGATTATAATCATCCTGAGGGTGGATCTAATAACTTAGATGAACTTGCAATGTTCAAACCTCACAGTGATGAAGATTATTCAATTAGAATTGATGAGGTTTCTGGATCTTCTCCATTTATTGTAGGTTCTGTTGTCTTTATTACTTCATCGGATATTAGTTTTAACGCTGCTTATACAACAACTCAAATTACTAATCTAACTGGTGTATTAAAGATAACTCTTGTTGCTAATTTGAAGAAAAGACTTCAAGTTTCTGCTGTTGCTAATAGTGATGAAGTATATGTAATTACTGGAACAAGACATTATCTTTCTGCTGGTGAAATGCTACAGATTGATGGTAACCCAACACAAACTATTGGTGCTACTTCGTATGATGAATATGATGGTGCTTTTGCTGTAGATACTGTTATTAGTCCTCTTGAATTTACATATAAACTTCCATCTGCTGCTTTAACAGATCCTGCTACTACTGCAAGTAATGTTAGTATATTTGTTAAGTCTCCTGTTATCAAGATGTATAACGGACATCAATACTTGTTTGACTTGAGTCATTCTTCAATGGTTGGTGGTAACTTATCATTCTCTAAAGATAACCTATACAAACTTGAATATTCATTCAACTCTATTGAACGTGTTGGAACTCCTGGTATAAGTGGAGGAGGTGCTGCTACACCAACAGTTAAATTAAAAATTGATAAATCTATAATTACAAATATTTCTTATTACTTTGATCCATCTAGAACAGGTGATGATTCTCCTGTTATTTCTGGTAGTTATCTTGATGTAACTGATTCACCTTATGTTGGAACATTTGATGTTACCTCTATATCTGGTGCAACTATTACTCGTGGTGCTGATACATTTAAGTTCTTACTTCTTAATGAGCCTGAAGGAAATGCTGATATAAATCAAACATCTTATGCTACAAGTTCTGAAAAAGCAGTTGGTTCTATTGATTCTATTCGTATCATCAATCCAGGTGGATTCTATACTAGATTACCAGTTGTAACTAATATTGCCTCAACAAGACAAATTGAAAGAGTTCAAATTAACGCACCAGGTACTGAGTATGCAGTTGGTGTTTATAATGCTGTTCCTATCGGTGGTGACGGTGAAGGTGGATTAGTTCAAATTACTGTTGCTGATGGAACTGATGATGAGGGTGTAACAATTCCTGGTCAAATTCAAGAAGTATTAGTCACATCACCAGGTAAAAACTATACAACTGCAACTATTGATATTGAAGCAATTTCTGGTATCCTTGGATCTGGTTTAACTGGATCTGGTGCAGAATTAGTTGTTGTTATTCCTCCTTCTGGAACTGGTGCATCTGTATTCACTAAAGGTGATAAAGTTGGTAAGATTAAGAAACTTAAAAATAATAACTTTGGTTATGATTATCCTCATGATTATACTTTACGTCCTGAGATTACATTCCCAATTAATGCTCAGTTAACTGCTACTAGCATTCTGGATAGTATTACTGTAACTGATCCTGGTTCTGGATATTCTCAAGCACCTGCTGTTATTATCACTGGAGGTGGTGGATCTGGTGCTGTTGCAGAATCTACAATTAGAAATGGTAGATTAGAAAAAATTGAAGTAAAAGATCCAGGTGCTGGTTACTCTTCTACACCAACAGTTTCTCTTAAATCTTCATTTAACTATGTTGTTAACGTTGACTTAGGATTACTTCAGTTCTCATTCCCACATGGTATTACAAATGGATCACAAGTTACTTTAGATGTAACAGCTACTGATGATGGTCAAGACTTCCCACTTGCATCTGGTGCTATTGGTCGTTTGAATGGAACTACAACTTATTTTGCTATTGCTGGTACTGCAAACTCTCTTGAAGATGATCAGTTAAAATTAGCGATCACTGCTGCAAACGCAAACTTAGGTGATGCTATTACTTTCATAAACGCAGGTAATGGTCGTCAATCACTATTAACTGAATCATTTGGTGGTGCTGCTGAAGCAAACGTTATTACTTCTACATTCTTAGAAGGTGAACTTGTTTATCAAGGTGATTCTTTTGAAACTGCAACTGCACAAGGTTTTGTTTCTACAAACAATGGTTGGCAAGTTGGACCTAGAGTTATTAAGATTGTAGATTATACAGGTGACTTCTCTCAAGGTCAAAAAGTAACTGGTGTTATTTCTAAATCTTCAGGTACTATTAGTGATCTAAACATCGCTAAAGGTGTTCTTGAAATTGGATCTATCACTAAAACTACTGGTCAGTTTATTGATGACGTTGGTAAACCTTCAGAAATTATTCAGAAGATTCAAGACTCTTACTATTATCAGGACTTCTCTTATGCTGTTAAGTCTGCTGTTTCTATTGGTGAATGGAAAGATATTCTTATTAAAAACGTTCATCCTGCATCATTTAAAGTATTTGGTGAGTTAAATCTAAATGAATATGGTCAGATTCCTAATAAAGAAACTGATTTCCAATTAACTAAGTCTGTTGAACTTGCTAGAGAAGCGATTGTTCCTAATATTCAAAACTTTGCTTTAGTTGAACCAATCTACTCTACATTTAATAATACTGAAGTATTCTTCCGTCAGAAACGATTAACATCTTCTGAGAATATTCTAACTTCTGTTGTTCAAAGATTAGATGATATTTCCAATCTATTTGATGGTGTAAGAATTTCATTCCCTCTAACTGTTAACGGAGAAAACGTTGTTGCAAACGCTAATCAGTTAATGATTGTGTTAAATGGTGTTGTTCAAAATCCTGGTTCATCTTTTGAAATTCAAGGAGATTCTGTTGTATTTGCTGAACCACCTGCACCACCTGCTAGTGTTAAGTATGTAAGTGTTACTATTTCACAGATTGCAACTGTTGAAATGACATTTACTAATGTTAGTGGTATTTTCCCTTATGTTGGTAACACTATTGCTGGTGTCACTTCTGGTGCTAGATTGGTTGTTACTAAGGTTGTTGGTGACGTTGTTTCTGGTTACATTTCAGAAGGAACATTTATTACAGGTGAACTTATTACTGGAAGTGTTACTGGATTTGCTTCAAACCTTAGTACAGTAACTAACGTAACTAATCTTGGTTTATTCACGTTTGGTGAAACAGTTACTAACTTTGCAGGTGACACTGCTATTGTTGAACAAATTAACTTAGAGACAGGACAAGAAACACCTCTTGCTGATCTTCGTTTTGGAATTGGTGCTGCTACAACTACTATTGATTTAGTTAGTGCTACAGATGCTACTGCTGCTGTAACTGCTGGAACAATCGTTGCAACCGATAAGATTCAAATTGGATCTGAAATCATATTGGTTAATAGTGTAACTAATTTCTCAAATTACACACAGATTACAGTAACTAGAGCACAAGATGGAACTGCTGCTGTTGGACATTTAGAAAATCAACCAGTCTACGGAACTAATATTTCTGTTACCAATAGTCTGACTTTAAGTAAGACTGCAGGTACATATCAGTCTACACCAGGTCTCTTTAACATTCAAAATAATGATGTTATTATTGCTGCAAATTCTGGTGTAGTTGCTCGTGTTACTGCAACTGCTGTTTATCAAGATCCTGCAACTTTAGAATTTATTCCTCAAGTTAATATATCTGAAGGTTCTTCATTCTTTGGATTGCTCTTTAACAGAATTGCTTCTCAGACATATCCTAATATTGTTCTTGATAATATTTCTGAGTCTCAAGTTAATATTGTTGACTTTACAGATAATACAACTGCTATTGATTCTAATTTCCCTTCAAATGAGGAAATTAATAATGTAATTATTCCTTACGATAATGCTTCTGGTGCTTTAACACAAGATGAATTTATCCGTAACTACAAATTAGAATATGGTAATAATGTTGGTGACTTTATAGCAGGTGAACAAGCATATATCAGAAAACTAACATTTAAAAATAAGTCTGGAGATGGTTTCTTCTCTGCAGGTCAAATTATCAGAACTACTGATACTAAAGCAGAGGTTATTGGATTTAACCAAGCAAGAAGCACAATCTATCTTGGTAAAATTGGTAGAACTCAATCAACTGGTGAAGATTATCATTCAATCACATTTACTAATGGTGCACAGTTAGATACTTCAACTAAAAGGTTTGGTCAAGCTTCTTTACTATTAGGTGCAGCAAATCATACTCATACATTTGTAAGTGGTGTTGCAAATGCAATCACTGCTGGTGGTGGAGCATCTGGAACATTTACTGCTGCTGCAGGTACGACTTATGATCCTGAGACAGGTGTTTTAGTAATTAATATTGGGTCACATTCCTTAACAACCAGTAATACTATTACTATCGCTGATAGTGGAATCGTATTTACATGCACTGCTGATAATAATCAAACAACTCACCCATATCCTCGTGCTACAGATCCTGCATCTGGACAAGCACTTAACATCACTGCTGTGACTGGAACAACTGTCACAGTTAACGTTGGTGCTGCTAATGTTACTATTGATTATATTACTATTCCTTCATCTGCAGAATTTGCTTGGGGTGGTAATGCATTTACAATGGAATTATATGTTAATCCTGCTGCTGCATCATTATCAGGAACTCATACATTAGTTGATATGAGAGCATCTGCTGCTAATGAAGTAGCATCTCGTTTATATCTTGAAGCAGGTCAAATTAGATATAATGTTAATAATTCAGATTTAGTTACATCTGGTGCTACAACACTTAATAATAATCAGTGGTATCATATTGCAGTTCAAAGATCATCTACAACTACTAAAATATATCTCAACGGAACTGAAGTAGGAACTGGAACTGATAGTACAACATATGTTGCTAAACCAGTTAGAATTGGTGCAGATTATGCAGCTGCAAATGCATTCATTGGTCATATTGATGAATTCAGACTTTCTGATAATGTCAGATATTCTACAGCACCATTTACACCTCGTAATGGTATATTCCAAGGTGATACTAATGCAAAATTACTAATTCACTTTGAAGGTGATGATGCACAAACATTTACAGAAGATTGGTCTGGAACTGAAGGATTTACAAGAGGTGAGGACTTTAATAATGATGCAATTCTTGCAACATCTAGACAAACAGGAACTCCTGCAGGTTTTGTTGGGAAGTCACAAAGATATTATGACGCTGCTAATTTAATACTTGCAAATAGTGATTTCATTAAGAAAGAATCTGTATATCGAATGAGACAGAGATATCCAGAACTTGTTGTTCTAGGTACTCGTTTTACACCAACCAATGCAACATATGATGCTGCTACTGGTCTATTGTCTATGACAGTAACTGGTAACACATTTACTAATGGTGGTCAATTTAAACCTACAACTGCTTCTTACGTTCCTGGTACAGGTGTATTGACTATCACTAAGATTAATCATGGTGTTACAAATGGTCAAAGAATCAATATTAAAGTTGGTGGTATTACATTCCAGTGTAATGAAGATAGTTATGGATCTGATCATCCATATCCTCGTTCCACAGACCCTGTTGCTGGTAAGTGGTTGACAGTTTCTAATGCATCTGCAAATACATTTGATGTAAATGTTGGAACTTCATCTAATACTACAACTCATCAATTCTTAAGTGCTTTAGATGACGCAATTACTGTCGAGAAGGACAGACTTAAAATTGTAGATAATTCTCTCACATTTACATGTGCGATGGATGGAAATACTGCTAATAAAACTTATCCTCGTGTAACAGATCCAGCATCTAAAGATGTTGCTCTTCCAATCGTATCTTCTTCTGCCACTAATTTAACTGTTAATGTAGGACCTTCTCCTTTAGTTAATTTCCAACCATCTAACGCGACTTATGATCCTGCAACTGGTGTATTTGTAATGACGATTGCTAATCATACAATTAATGTTGGAACACAAATTAGATTGACTGCAGATTCATTCACATTTACTTGCACACAAGATGGTAACAGTGCACAGAAGACTTATCCTCGTGCAACTGCAGGCGATGGATCTCCTGATCCTGCATACAATACTGCTCTAGATGTGACTGCAGTAGGTACATCAACACAAGATATTAGTAGTGCAGCGTATGATCCTGTAACTGGTATTTTAACAGTCAATACTTCTGGTGCTCATTCATTATCAACTGGCAATAGAATTCAAATTGCAGATGAATCACTGAAGTTTACTTGTGCTTATGATAGTAATGCAACTCAGCATGATTATCCTAGACAGACTGATCCTATCAGAGGAGAATGGGTTGAGGTAACTGTAGTTGATAGTGATACATTTACAATCGATATTGGAACCTCTAGTGATACTTCTACTCACTCATTTGTATCTGCAACTGCTGGTGCTTTAATTAAGCAAACTGGAACTGTAACTATCAATGTTGGAGTTTCTGCACAAGCAGATCAATATGCTCATACATTTGTATCTGCTGCAGCAAATGCAGTTGTTACTGGTGGTAACTACTTACATACATTTGTCTCTGCAGCAGATAATGCAATAATTGTTGATCAAGGTATCAACTGTGAAGATGACGTTCGTGACACATTGAATGCAATCGTTCA
>ENA-OSEY01000499-OSEY01000499.1-marine-metagenome-genome-assembly--contig:-NODE-499-length-28745-cov-5.154877_pt1 | contig 28745 bp, 41 predicted proteins | sample MGYA00248465_ERZ534230 | MGnify/ENA primary metagenome ERZ534230 (study PRJEB26409, sample SAMN06344110) | marine metagenome | isolation source: Sea water from surface | place: Atlantic Ocean:Southern...
CCAGAAAACCTAAAGATGCAGCGGTTCTTGCAGAAGAATCAGGTCTTGTTTCTTTTGGTAAGGAGACCAAAGGCAAAGTAAGGCTCGTAATCACTCCAGATGGCGCAACTAAAAAAGCTCAGAATGTAGAAATGCTTATACCAAAACATAGGATTCTTACCGTGTTTGAGGGGGAGCAGGTTGAGAAGGGAGATATTATTTCTGACGGACCTTTAAGTCCACATGACATACTTAGATTGCGAGGAATTCCTGAGCTCACCAATTTCATAGTTAATGAGATTCAAGATGTTTATAGACTTCAAGGAGTTTCTATAAATGACAAACACATTGAGACTATTTTGAGGCAGATGCTCAGAAAGGCTTTAATACTTGATGGCGGAGAAACAAAATTCATCCAAGGTGATCAAGTTGAATACTCTGACTTAGTCGAAGAAAATGAAAAAGCTAAAGATGCTGGTAGACAAGAGGCTTCTTTTGAAAGGGTTCTACTAGGAATTACAAAAGCGTCTCTAACAACCAATTCATTCATCTCAGCTGCTTCTTTCCAAGAAACAACACGTGTTCTTACAGAAGCTTCGGTGACTGGTAAGAAAGATGTATTGAGAGGATTAAAAGAGAATGTTGTTGTTGGTAGGTTAATTCCTGCAGGTACTGGTATGGAGTACCACGACAAGATGCAAAACAAAAAAACCTCAACAGAAGAAGAGTCAATGCTTACTGCTGATGAAATCGAAGCAGCATTAAGACAAGAACTTCAAGAAACTGAGGAATAATATTGACCATGTACTCACTCATATATACAATCGCGCACAGTAAATAATTATGGCAACAGTTAATCAATTAATTAGAAAACCTAGAAAACCAAAAACTAGGAAAACAGACGTTCCTGCGCTTGAGAACTCCCCTCAAAGAAGAGGAGTGTGTACTCGGGTTTACACTACTACTCCAAAGAAACCTAATTCTGCTTTAAGAAAGGTTTGCAGAGTTAGATTAACTAGCGGCTATGAGGTGACCTCTTACATTGGTGGAGAAGGCCATAATCTTCAGGAGCACTCAGTTGTCCTTATAAGAGGTGGAAGAGTTAAAGATTTGCCTGGTGTTAGATATCACACTGTAAGGGGCTCATTGGATACATCAGGTGTCGCAAATAGAAAACAAAGACGCTCTAAATACGGGGCAAAGAAAGGTAAATAATAATGCCAAGAAGACGCAGTCCAGAAAAGAGAAAAGTTTTACCTGATCCAAAATATAAAGATTTAGTAGTAGCTAAATTCATGAATCACATCATGAAAGATGGAAAAAAATCAGTTGCTGAAAAAATTGTTTATGGTGCTTTTGATAGTATTGATCAAAAGACTAAGACAGATCCAATAGAGATTTTCAAAAAAGCCTTAGAGGAAGTTGGGCCCGTAGTAGAAGTCAAATCTAGAAGAGTAGGTGGTGCTACATATCAGGTTCCAATTGAGGTGAGACCTTCAAGAAGACAGGCCTTAGCAATGCGATGGCTTGTGGATGCTGCTAGAAAAAGATCAGAAAAATCAATGCCTCAACGTCTAGCCGGAGAACTTTCAGATGCATCTGAAGGAAAAGGTTCTGCTGTTAAGAAAAGAGAAGATGTTCACAAAATGGCTGAAGCTAATAAAGCTTTTTCACACTTTAGATTTTAAAACGAGACCAAGTTATGGCTAGAACCACTGAGTTAAATAAGTATAGAAATATTGGTATATGTGCCCACGTGGACGCAGGTAAAACAACAACTACTGAGAGGGTACTATTTTATACAGGTCTTTCTCATAAGATCGGTGAGGTTCATGACGGTGCGGCTACCATGGACTGGATGGAGCAAGAACAAGAAAGAGGTATCACAATTACCTCTGCCGCAACAACTTGCTTTTGGTCAGGGATGGAGCAGCAATATCCAGAACATAGGGTTAACATCATTGATACACCTGGACACGTTGACTTTACTATTGAAGTTGAGAGATCTTTAAGGGTTCTTGATGGAGCTGTCGTAGTATTTTGTGGAACATCAGGAGTCGAGCCTCAATCTGAAACAGTTTGGAGGCAAGCTAATCGATATAAAGTTCCAAGAATTGTATTTGTAAACAAAATGGATAGAGCTGGTGCAGACTTTGAAAGAGTTGTAGAACAAATTCGTGACAGGCTAAAAGCTACCGTAGTTCCACTTCAACTAAACATCGGTAGTGAAGAAGAATTTAAAGGTGTTGTTGATTTAATTAATATGAGAGCTATCTATTGGAATGAATCTGATCAGGGGCTTACATTTGACTCCAAGGAAATACCCGAAGAGTTAGCTGCTAGGTGCAATGAACTGCGTGAAGAAATGGTAGAAAATGCTGCAGAAGCAAATGAAGAGCTTATGGAAGCTTATTTAGAGTCTGGTGAATTGACAATTGAGCAGATTAAAGAAGGCCTTAGAATTAGAACAATAGGTAACGAGATTGTGCCTGCTCTTTGCGGAAGCGCTTTTAAGAATAAGGGTGTGCAAGCTGTATTAGATGCAGTAATTGACTTTTTACCTGCTCCAGATGAAGTTGAAGCAATTAAAGGTACTCTTCCTGGTGAGGAGGAGATTGAAGCATCTAGACAATCATCTGATGAAGAACCATTTTCTGCACTTGCATTTAAAATTGCAACTGATCCATTTGTCGGGACATTAACTTTTATTAGAGTTTATTCAGGTGTTGTATCCGTTGGAGATTCGGTAATTAACTCAACAAAAGGCAAAAAAGAACGTATTGGAAGAATGGTCCAGATGCATTCTAATAATAGAAATGAGTTAAAAGAGATCAGAGCCGGTGATATTGCAGCATGTATTGGTCTTAAAGATATTACAACAGGTGATACGCTGTGCGACGGGTCAAATGAGATTGTATTAGAGAGAATGGACTTCCCTGAACCAGTTATTTCCGTAGCTGTTGAACCAAAATCTAAAGCTGACCAAGAAAAAATGTCTATTGCACTTGGAAAGCTAGCCCAAGAGGATCCATCATTTAGAGTTAACACTGACGAGGAATCTGGGCAAACAATTATTTCCGGAATGGGTGAGCTTCATCTTGATGTATTGGTAGATAGAATGAAAAGGGAGTTTTCAGTTGAAGCAAACATTGGTAAGCCTCAGGTAGCATACAGAGAAACAATTAGAGAAGCCGTAGAGATTGAAGGTAAATTTGTTAGACAAAGTGGAGGTCGAGGACAGTACGGCCATGTTTGGTTGAAATTAGAGCCTCTCGGGCTCGATGATGAGTACGAATTTGTTGATGAGATTGTTGGTGGTGTTATACCTAAAGAATATATACCATCGGTTAACAAAGGCATTCAGGAGCAAATGCAGAATGGTGTTGTTGCTGGATATCCATTGCTTGCTTTAAAAGCAACCTTATATGATGGTTCTTTTCATGATGTAGATTCAAGTGAGATGGCTTTCAAGATTGCTGGATCAATGGCTTTAAAAGAAGGTGCTTTAAAGGCAAAGCCTGTTCTGTTAGAGCCTGTGATGAAGGTTGAGGTGGTTACCCCTGAAGAACATATGGGTGATGTGGTTGGTGACTTGAACAGAAGACGAGGAATTATTCAGGGTATGGACGAGATTCCTGCAGGAAAAGTTGTCAGGTCAGAAGTACCTCTTTCAGAGATGTTTGGTTATGCAACGGATGTTCGCTCACAAACTCAAGGAAGAGCTAGTTTTTCAATGGAATTTCTAAAGTATGCTGAGGTTCCAAACAACATTGCAGAACAACTAAAAACTGCATAAATAAACAACAATTTAAAGTTGACATATAGCCCTTAGGAGGCCTAGAATACGCAACCTTTGCGATATTAGAAAGAGATTGTATGGAAGATCAGAATATAAGAATACGCTTAAAAGCTTTTGATTATAGGCTGATTGATGCATCTGCAAAACTAATTTCAGATACTGCAAAGAAGACTGGAGCTGTAGTCAAAGGACCAATTCCTTTGCCAGTTAAAAAAGAGAGAACTACAGTACTGATTTCACCGCACAAAGATAAAGATGCAAGGGATCAGTATGAGATTAGAACATATAAAAGGTTGATGGATATTGTTCAACCTACTGATAAAACGGTTGATGCTTTAATGAAGCTTGACCTTTCATCAGGAGTAGACGTTCAAATTAGTTTAGGTTAATTTGAATTTTTTAACGCAATAGCGGCCATAGAGGGTAAAGCCCCGTAAAAAGGAGATTAAATTGAGCATAGGCTTAATTGGAAAAAAAGCTGGAATGTCGCGTCTTTTTCAAGAAGACGGTACATCAATTCCTGTAACGGTTGTTTCTGTTGCGGGCAATTTCGTTACTGATATTAAGACATCTGATAGAGATGGCTACAGTTCTGTAGTGATTTCTAAGCAATTTTTTAAGAAAAAGAAACTCAAAAAATCGCAAGCTGAATATTTCAAAAAACATAATGTTAACCCAGGAAAGCTACATGAGTTCCGTACATCTGATGTTGATGATCTTAAAGTAGGTTTACATGTTGATGCCTCTGTATTTGAAGCTGGCCAAAAAGTTGATGTTACTGGTACATCTAAGGGTAAAGGTTATGCAGGTGTTATAAAACGGCATAACTTTAGAATGCAAGATGCCACACATGGTAATTCATTATCACATAGAGCCCATGGATCCACTGGTCAATGTCAAACACCTGGGAGGGTTTGGAAGGGTAAGAAAATGTCAGGACAAATGGGTAACGTACAAAAAACTGTTCAGAACTTAGAAGTTGTTCAAACTGATATTGAAAATAACTTAATTTATATCAAGGGAGCTGTTCCTGGTCCAACTGGGTCGACATTAAAGCTTTCTCATTCGGTTAAAACATCATGAAGCTTAATTTAGTTAATAGTGAATCAAAAACTGATATTAGTCTTCCGGAGTCAGTTTTTGGAAAGGATTTTAATGAAGATTTGGTTCACCAGGCAGTAGTTACTTTCTTGGCAGGCGCAAGACAGGGATCTCACAAGCAAAAAACTAGATCTGAAGTTCGCGGTGGTGGTAAGAAACCTTATAGACAAAAAGGAACAGGAAGAGCAAGAGCAGGTACTATTAGAAGTCCAATATGGCGTGGAGGCGGTGTTCCTTTTGCTGCAGTACCTAGAGATTACTCTAAGAAGATTAATAAGAAAATGTATAGAGCTGCTATTCGCTCAATACTTTCTGAGCTTTATCGACAAGAAAGAATAATTGGTTTGGCTAAGCCTACATTAGAGGCTCCTAAAACCAAGGTGATGGCAAAAATTATAAAAGATGCCGGTCTTGATAGCGTACTGATCATCCTTGATGAAATGGATACAAATATATACCTATCAGCAAGGAATATACCTCATGTAGAGGTAGTAACTGTCAAAGAAATTAATCCCGTTGTGCTTCTAAGGTCTGACAAGGTTGCAATCACACCCGAAGCACTTTCATTAATAGAGGCTTGGGTAAAATGAATCAAGAAAAAATCCTTACATTAATTGATTCTCCTTACATTACTGAGAAGGCATCAAAGCTTGCATCTGAGAAAAATCAGGTTGTATTTAAAGTAAATATTAATGCAAATAAATTAGAAATTAAGAAAGCTGTTGAAAAACTATTTAATGTGGAAGTGAAATCAGTTACCACTTCAATAGTCAAAGGCAAAAATAAAAGGAATAGGTTTGGCACCTACAAAAAATCTAACTTTAAAAAAGCGTTTGTCTCATTAAAAGAAGGTTCAGAAATTCAGTTTGAGGGTGTTAACTAATGGCAATTATTAAAGCAAAACCAACAAGTGCTGGAAGAAGGTTTGTTGTTTCTGTTAAGTCAGATCTTTATAAAGGTAAGCCTCATAAGCCATTGCTTGATAAAAAATCAAAAAATGGTGGCCGAAATAATAATGGCAGGATTACCGTTCGTCATCAGGGCGGTGGACATAAACAACATTATAGAATTGTAGATTTTAAGAGAGTAAAGGTTGATGTTCCTGCAACAGTTCTAAGAATTGAATACGATCCCAATCGATCAGCACATATCGCATTAATACAATATATTGATGGTGAAAAATCTTACATTATTGCGCCATCTAAATTAAAGGTTGGGGCTTCAATTTCATCATCTGAAAAAACTGAAATCGCACCAGGTAATAGCATGCCTTTAAGCAACATACCTCTTGGTACAAATGTTCATTGTGTTGAGATGAAGCCAGGAAAAGGAGCTCAAATTGCAAGATCAGCTGGAACCTCTGCAAGAGTTGTAGCAAAAGAAGGTATCTATACAACCTTGAGGCTGCAGTCAGGTGAAATGAGAAAGATTCTTTCTGAGTGCCGTGCAACAATCGGGGTTGTCTCAAATCAAGAAAACAACTTAAGATCTTTGGGAAAAGCTGGTGCCAAGAGATGGAGAGGAGTTCGACCAACTGTTAGAGGTGTTGCTATGAACCCAATTGATCACCCTCATGGCGGTGGTGAAGGGAGAACATCTGGGGGTAGACATCCTTCAACTCCATGGGGTGTTCCTACTAAAGGTTATAAAACTAGAAAAAATACTAGGTCTGATAACTTAATTGTACGAAGAAGAGCTAAGAGGAAATAGTCATGCCACGATCGCTAAAAAAAGGACCCTTTATTGATATCTCGCTTCAAAAGAAAGTGGATCAAGCAATTGCTGAAAACAGCAAGAAACCAATTAAAACTTGGTCAAGACGGTCAATGATTTCTCCGTCAATGGTTGGGTTAACAATTTCTGTTCATAACGGAAGACAGCACGTGCCAGTCTTCATAAATGAAGATATGGTTGGCCATAAACTGGGAGAGTTTGCAATAACACGAACATTTAAACTTCATTCAGGTGATAGGAAAGCTCAATAATGGATACAAGAGCATATTTAAAAGGATCAAGACTTTCACCTCAGAAAGCAGGATTAGTCGCTAATGAGATTAGAGGTAAATCTGTCCAAGATGCAATGGACTTTTTAACATTCAGCAAACAAAAGGCTGCATCTGTTATTAAAAAGTTACTTGAGTCAGCAATTGCAAATGCCGAAAACAATAACAAGCTTGATATTGATACATTGGAAGTCAAATCCATTATGGTCAATCAAGGAATGAGGCTTAAAAGAATGAGGCCCAGAGCAAGAGGCAGGGCTGATAGGATCATAAAGCCAACCTGTCACATTGAAATTATCTTATCGGATCAGGAGAAATAATGGGTCAAAAAGTTCATCCAACAGGTTTTCGTCTTGGTGTTGTAAAAAAACATAATGCCAATTGGTACGCCAAAGGAAAGACCTTTAAAGAAAATCTAATTGAAGACTTGAAAGTAAGAGATTTTTTAAAGAATAAGCTAAGATTTTCGTCAGTAAGCAAAGTTGAGATTGACAGATCAGCTCAAAATTTTACTGTTTCAATTCATACATCTAGGCCCGGAATCATTATTGGGAAAAAGGGAGAAGAGATTGAAAACATCAAAAAATCTATAGAAAAAATTGTAAATCGCCCTGCGCAAGTTCAAATAAAAGAAGTAAGAAAACCTGATCTTGACGCAACCATTCTTGCTGAAGGTATCGCACAACAGCTCGAAAGAAGGGTGCAGTTCAGAAGAGCTATGAAGAGGGCAGTCCAGAGTGCGCTTAGACAAGGAGCTAAAGGGGTGAGAACTGAGGTCTCTGGTCGATTAGGTGGAGCTGAGATCGCAAGAACGGAATGGTATCGAGAAGGCAGGGTGCCTTTGCATACTCTCAGAGCGGATGTGGACTATGGAACTGCAGAAGCTGCAACTACATATGGAATTATTGGTGTCAAAGTTTGGGTTTATCGTGGGGAAATCATGGAAGACCCATTTAAAGCGGAATTATAGGTATTAGAAAATGTTACAACCAAAGCAAACAAAATTCAGAAAAATGCATAAAGGTCGTAATAGAGGCCTTGCTCAAAGTGGCAACACCGTTGCTTTCGGTAAATATGGCTTAAAGGCTTCTACTCGTGGCAGGATTACTGCCAGACAAATTGAAGCTGCAAGGCGAGCCATGACACGTTATATCAAACGTGGAGGAAATATTTGGATTAGGATTTTCCCTGACAAACCAATAACTAAAAAGCCTCTTGAAACTCGAATGGGTAAAGGTAAGGGTAACGTTGAGTACTGGGTCGCTCTAGTTCAGCCTGGAAAGATGTTATATGAAATGTCAGGGGTTGAAGAAGAAACAGCTAGAGAAGCATTTAGATTGGCTGCTGCAAAGCTCCCCGTAAAAACTACTTTTGTACAGAAATAAATTATGGCTAAAGCTAAAGAAAAATACATTGAAACCTTAAGATCACAAAAAGTTGATCAGCTTGAAAAAATGCTTCTTGATGAGAGAGAAGCTCAGTTTTCTAACAGGATTAAGCACAAGACAGGCCAGTTGAATGAGAGTCATTTATTGAGAGAGTCAAAGACAAAAATTGCTCAAATCAAAACTGTTATTAATGAAAAAAATAATGAGGAAACAAAATCATGAGCTCGAATGCAAGACTCTTATCTGGTGTTGTTGTTAGTGATAAAGCAGATAAAACAATTACAGTTAAGGTAGAGAGAAAGGTTAAACATCCTAAGTACGGAAAGATTATTAAACGATCTACTAAGATTCATGCTCATGATGAAAGCAATTCAGCAAAGATGGGCGATGTTGTCACCGTCCAAGAATGTAAGCCTTATTCAAAAAATAAAACTTGGTTACTAATTGATTCTGCGATTGCCGGTAATGATAAAGCTGTTGAAGTTGAAGAAACTCAATCAAATGAGGAGCCTTCATCATGATTCAGATGCAATCAATCCTTAACATTGCTGACAACAGCGGAGCCAGAAGCGTTATGTGCATCAAGGTACTTGGAGGCTCAAAGCGAAGATATGCAAGAATTGGGGATATAGTTAAAGTTGCTGTTAAGGAAGCAATTCCTCAAGGTAAAGTTAAAAAAGGCCAAGTCGTAAATGCCCTGATTGTTCGAACAAAAAAAGGCGTCAGACGAAGAGATGGTTCATTGATTAAATTTGATGAAAATGCTGCTGTTTTACTTAATCAGCAACAAGCACCTATAGGCACTAGGGTCTTTGGTCCTGTGACGAGAGAGCTCCGTTCAGGGAATTTTATGAAAATATTATCTTTAGCACCTGAGGTTTTATAGACATGTCTTCACTACATACAAAAACTAAGTTTATAAGCGGTGATGAGGTAGTAGTAATTGCTGGAAAAGATTTGGGTAAAAGAGGCACTTTGCAAAAAATCCTTAAAGGTAATAAAGCTATTGTAACCGGCTTAAACTTAGTAAAAAAACATACCAAACCTAACCCTCAAATGGGTATTACCGGAGGTATTGTCGAACAAGAAGCAGCCATTGCTATTTCAAATTTAGCTATTTGGAATCCAAAAAAGAAAAAAGCTGATCGTATTGGATATGAAATTAAAGACGATGTTAAAACAAGAATTTTTAAATCAGACAACTCGAAAATATAAACATGAACTTAAAAGAAACCTTTAACAAAGAGATAGTACCTCAACTTAAAGAAACTCTTGGCTTAGATAATGTTATGGCTGTTCCAAGGGTAACAAAAATTGTTGTAAATATGGGCGTTGGTGAGGCTGCAATTGATAAGAAGCATCTTGAGTCTGCCCAGAATGATTTGCAGGCAATAACTGGACAGAAGCCAGTTGTTACCAAGGCAAGAAAATCTGTTGCTAGCTTTAAAATTAGAGACGGCTGGCCTATAGGGTGCAAAGTAACCTTGCGCGGCAAACGTATGTATGATTTTTTAGAAAGACTTATACATATTGCTATTCCAAGAGAAAGGGATTTCAGAGGATTAAATCCAAAATCATTTGATGGGCAAGGGAACTACAGCATGGGAATCAAAGAGCAAATTATTTTTCCCGAAATTAATTATGATCACATTGACAAAATAAGGGGCATGGATATTTGCATTAACACTTCTGCAAAAAATAAAGATGAAGCAAAAGCTCTATTGGAGGCCCTTCAATTTCCATTTAAGAAATAGGAATTTTTATGACAAGAAAATCAATAATAGCAAGAGAAAATAAAAGGCTTAAGACAGTTAAGAAATATGCTGCAAAAAGAGCTGCGTTAAAGAAAGCTTTCTTAGACCAAAATAATTCTTACGAAGATAGAATGGCTGCTTTTGCAAAATTACAAAAATTACCTCGGGACGCAAGTCCATCAAGGGGAGTTAGAAGGTGCTCAATCACTGGTAGACCACATGCGGTCTACAGGAAGTTTGGGTTAAGCAGAATAAAACTTCGGGAAGCTGCTATGCGTGGTGATGTTCCGGGTTTAGTTAAGTCAAGTTGGTAATAATATGAGTTTTCAAGATCCGATATCCGATTGTTTAACAAGAATTAGAAACGGCTTAATGAGAGGCAAAAAATCTGTTGACGTACCTTTTTCAAAATTCAAATCTGAATTAGTCAATGTTTTAGTTAATGAAGGTTTTTTAGTTGGGAGTGAAAAAAAATCAGTGGACGGTAAAGATTTTATTGATGTAAAGCTCAAATATATTAATGAAGAGCCTGCCATCAAAGAGCTTAAGAGAATAAGCAAGCCAAGTCTTAGACGTTATTCTGGCCCCAATGATTTGGGTGCAGTAAAAAATGGTCTCGGGGTGTATATCCTAACTACTAATAAAGGATTGCTAACTGATAAACAAGCCAAAGCATCTAATGTGGGTGGCGAAATAATTTGTGAAGTATTTTAATTATGTCTAGAGTTGCAAAAAGTCCAATTTCAATCCTTCAAGGTGCAGAAGTATCTTTGCTGGATTCTAAAATTGAAGTCTCAGGTCCTAAAGGTAAAGATGAATTTTCTTTTCCAGAAACTGTATCTATTGAACAAAGTGATTCAGAGCTCTTAGTTAAATATGATGAAGCATCGACTAGCTCCACTGCGCTTGCGGGCACAACTCGCTCAATAGTAAACAACATGATTATTGGGGTTACTGAGGGTTTTCAAAAGAAGCTAGAGCTTGTTGGTGTTGGTTACAGGGCTAAGGTAAGTGGTAAATCCATTGATCTTACCTTAGGATTTTCACATCCAGTTAAATACGATCTTCCTGACGCAGTAAGTGCGGAGACACCATCTAACACAGAGATTGTCCTAAGCAGTCATAACAAGCAAATCTTAGGACAAGTTGCTGCAGAAATTAGAGCATTTAGACCACCTGAGCCTTACAAGGGTAAAGGAGTTAAATATGCAGATGAAAGAATAAAACGCAAAGAAGCTAAGAAGGCTGCAGGAGCAGGAGCATAAACATGTCAAAAGTAGTATCAAGACTTAGAAGAGCAGCTAAAACAAGGATTAAAGTAGCAGGTCAAGAAAAGCCCAGGCTATCTGTTTTCAAATCCAATAGTAATCTTTACGCACAAATTGTTGAGCCAAGAGGAAGTAAAGTTCTTGTAACGGCCTCAACTAATGAAAAAGATAATAAATTAGATAAATCAAATGTTGAAACAGCAAAAGTTGTAGGCAAATTAGTTGCCGAGCGTGCACTTGAAGCTGGCATCAAAAGTGTTGTTTTTGATAGGTCGGGATATTTGTATCACGGCAAAATCAAAGCAATTGCAGAATCAGCCAGAGAAGCTGGCTTGGAGTTTTAATATGGATCAAAACTTAGCTGTCCAACAACAAGACGTACTTGAAGAAAAGCTCGTACAAGTAAATAGAGTCGCAAAAGTTGTAAAAGGTGGAAGAATATTTGGTTTTACTGCATTAACGGTAGTTGGCGATGGAAAAGGAAAAGTTGGCTTTGGAAGAGGTAAAGCTAAAGAAGTGCCTATAGCAATTCAAAAAGCCATGGAGAACGCAAGAAGAAATATGGTGGATGTAAGCCTAAATGGAACTACTTTATGGTATCCGATTAAAGCCAAGCATGGTTCCGCAAAAGTTTATATGCAGCCTGCCTCAGAAGGTACAGGTATTATTGCGGGTGGCGCAATGAGGGCCGTTCTAGAATTAGTTGGAGTTCAAAATGTTCTTGCAAAATGTTATGGATCAACTAATCCGGTTAATGTGGTTAGGGCAACAGTCAATGCACTTAAGTCAATGGAATCCCCTGAATCAGTAGCCTCCAGGAGAGGCAAGACCGTGGAGGAAATCTAGTGGCTGACAAGAAGATAACTATCAAGCTCATTAAGAGTGGAATTGGGAGAATTAAATCTCACAAGCAATGCATCAAAGGTTTGGGATTTAGAAAACTCAATCAGGTAATTGAGGTAGAGGATACTCCAAGCGTAAGGGGCATGATAAATAAAATTAGAGATATGGTTGTGGAAATATCACCAGAGGCTAAAAATGGTTAAATTAAATACTTTAAGCTCAAAAGGGACTACGCAGAACAGAAAAAGAGTTGGCAGAGGTATTGGATCTGGCCAAGGGAAAACTGCTGGTAGAGGTCACAAGGGCCAAAAATCAAGATCTGGTGGTTCGATTGCTCGTGGCTTTGAGGGTGGTCAAATGCCACTACAACAAAGAGTACCTAAGTTTGGTTTCTCTTCACGGGTAAATAATAGTTTAAAACAATTGAATCTTAGAGATCTTAAGGATTTATCAGAAGTTTCTTTGGAGACATTAAAAGAAAATAAGCTTATTTCAAAGTCCGTGACGAAAGTAAAAGTATTTGGGAAGTATGACTTAGACAAAGCAATAAACTTTTCGGGCGTTTCATTGACTAAAGGAGCACTTGAATCTATTGAAAAAGCTGGAGGCAAGGTAAGTTAGACGTGGCTGATTCAAATAACATGAGCGATTTATGGAAAAGGCTTAGATTCGTCCTGATTGGTATCATCGTTTATCGCATTGGTACTCACATTCCTATACCAGGCATTGATCCTCAAAGGCTTTCATCTTTATTTGATCAAAATCAGGGAACCATCTTAGAGTTATTTAATTTATTTTCGGGGGGTGCTCTTGAAAGAATGAGCATCTTTGCCTTAAACGTTGTTCCGTACATTTCGGCTGCAATTATCATGCAGCTTTTTTCAAACTCTATTCCTTATTTAATCGAGCTCAAAAAAGACGGTCAAGCTGGTAGAAATGCAATCACTCAGTACACAAGATATGGAACAGTGCTATTAGCATTTATTCAAGCTTCAGCCTTAGCAGTCACACTTAGCTCTGGTGGCCTAGCTTACAATCCTGGTACAGCTTTTTTTGTATCAGCTGTCTTTAGTGTGGTTGCTGGAACAATTTTCTTGATGTGGTTAGGCGAGCAAATATCGGAAAGAGGCATTGGTAATGGAATCTCAATTATCATTGCTACAAGTATTCTCACAGGAATACCTAGCGCAATAGGTCAAGCTCTTGAGCAAGCCCGTCAAGGTGATTTGAATATACTCATGCTTTTAAGCATTGGTGTTTTAGCAATGGTTGTTATTGCTGTTGTCGTCTTTATTGAAAGAGGTCAAAGACGAATTACTGTAAATTATGCTCAAAGACAGCAGGGCAGAAAGCTGATGCAAGCTCAAGCCAGTCACCTTCCTTTCAAGGTAAACATGGCGGGGGTAATACCTGCAATTTTTGCTAGTACTTTTTTGCTATTCCCAGCCTCATTATCAACTTGGTTTGGTCAAGGTGAAAACTTTGGATTCTTACAATCAATTTCATTGGCTTTAAATCCTGGGCAGCCTCTATATGTTCTTACTTTCGCTGCATTGATAATTTCATTTTGTTTCATTTGGCTCGCATTAACTTTCAATACTAGAGAGGTATCTGACAATTTAAAAAGATCAGGTGCGTATATTCCAGGTATTAGGCCAGGCGAACAAACTGCTGGATATATAGACAATGTATTAGCAAGACTAACCGTATTTGGAAGCATTTATTTAACATTAATATGTTTATTGCCTTTAGCACTTATTAACTTTGCAGGAGTGTCTTTTTATCTTGGAGGAACATCGGTTCTAATTATTGTGGTTGTGCTAATGGATTTCATGTCACAAGTTCAATCTCATATGATGTCCTCTCAATATTCATCCTTACTTAAGAAGGCAAACCTTAAAAACTATAGAAGATAATTATGAAAGTAAGAGCATCAGTTAAAAAGATTTGCAGGGATTGCAAATTAGTTAGAAGAAAAGGAGTTTTGTATGTTATTTGCAAAACAGAACCTAAGCACAAACAAAAACAAGGATAATTTATGGCAAGGATAGCAGGTGTAAATGTTCCAGAAAATAAGCATTTAGAGATAGCTTTAACTCATATTTATGGTGTTGGAAGAAAAACAGCCCAAGATATTTGTGGTAAAGCTGGAATCGAGTATACGAAAAAAATATCAGACATTACCGAAGAGGATGTTGAAAAAATTCGAACAGAGGTCGCCAACTATACGGTTGAAGGCGATTTAAGAAGAGAAGTTAGTACCAACATTAAAAGGTTAATGGACCTTGGAACTTATCGAGGCATTCGCCATAGAAGAAAATTGCCAACAAGAGGTCAAAGAACCAAAACTAATGCAAGGACCCGAAAAGGGCCAAAAAAACCAATGAGGGCTTAATTAATGGCTGTAAAAGGGAAAAAAGCAAAGAAAGTTATATCTGAGGGGATAGCTCATATCCACTCTTCATTTAACAACACGATTATTACCATAACTGATAAGCAAGGTAACGCTGTTTGTTGGGCTACTTCTGGTGGATCAGGTTTTAGGGGTTCAAGAAAAAGTACTCCGTTCGCAGCTCAGATTGCTGCAGAGAAGGCTGGAAATGCTGCAAAAGAGTTTGGAATGATGAGTTTAGATGTTAAAGTGCGTGGTCCTGGGTCAGGTAGAGAGTCAGCAATTAGGTCTCTAAATGCATGTGGATTAAAAATAAGGAGTATTACTGATGTGACTCCACTGCCTCATAATGGATGCAGACCACCCAAGAAGAGAAGAGTTTAAGGAGTAATTATGGCTAGATATCGAGGTCCATCACTCAGACTTTCCAGGAGGGAAGGGACTGATCTAATGCTTAAAAGTGGCGTCAGAGCTATTGAATCTAAGTGCAACATGGAAACTGCACCTGGAGTTCATGGTCTCAGAAGAGGTAGGTTATCTGACTACGGGTTGCAGCTTAGAGAAAAACAGAAAGTTAGAAGAATGTACGGAGTTCTTGAAAAACAATTTAGGAATTATTATAAAAAGGCTGCTAAAGCCAAGGGTAACACTGGTGAGAACTTATTATCTTATTTAGAACAACGTCTTGATAATGTTGTTTATAGAATGGGCTTCGCGTCTACTCGTGCCGAAGCAAGACAATTGGTTAGCCATAAAGCTTTTCATGTAAATGGGAAGACAGTCAACATACCTTCATATCAAGTTCAGCCAGATGACATAATTGAGGTAAGGGAAAAATCAAGATCTCAAACTCGAATTAAGTCTGCATTAGAGTTGAGCGCCCAAAGAGAAGTGTGCGAATGGCTTGATGTAGATAACAATGCTTTTAAGGGGGTATTTAAATCTGTACCGGATAGAACAGATTTAAGTGCTGAAATTAACGAAAATCTCATCGTTGAGCTTTACTCCAAATAAGAGGAAAAAATTATGCAAACATCAGTTATTGATTTATTAGTACCAACCGAAATTCAGGTTGAGGACATCAATGAAACAACTTCAAAGATAACACTTGAGCCTCTAGAAAGAGGTTTTGGTCATACACTAGGCAATGCCTTAAGAAGAATATTGCTATCTTCTATGCCTGGCGCAGCCATCACAGATGTAAAGATTGAAGGTATCTCACATGAATACTCAACAATTGAAGGTATCAGAGAGGATGTTATTGATATTCTTTTAAATCTAAAAGATATGCCAGTTAATTTACTAGAAGGAACTTCTGCTGAAATAAAGCTTGATATGGCTGGTCCCTCTGAGGTAACAGCATCATCCTTTGAGGTGCCGGGTAATGTTGAACTGGTTAACCCAGATCATCATGTGGCATCTTTGGTGGATAAGGTTAACCTTACACTTACAGCGACAGTTAAAACTGGCAGAGGGTATGAGCCAGCTGATCTACGTGGAGAGGAAGAGACTCAGGTTGGAGCACTTAAAGTTGATGCCTCCTTTAGTCCTGTAAAAAGAGTTGCTTATTCAGTAGAAAATGCACGTTTTGAGAAGAGAACTGACTTAGATAAGTTAATTGTTGAACTTGAAACTGATGGCACTTTAAATCCTAAAGAAGCAATTGAACACTCAGCTACAATTATGCAGCAACAATTGGCTGCTTTTGTGAATCTTGATGCAATTGCAGAACAAGAAGCTAAAAAAGAGCAAAATGATTTTGATCCACTGCTTATGAGATCAATCGAAGAGCTTGAGTTAACCGTTAGATCAACAAACTGTTTAAAAGCTGAGAGTATTTTCTTGATTGGAGACTTAATACAAAGAAGTGAATTCGACTTACTTAAGACTCCTAACCTTGGAAAAAAATCTCTTAACGAAATTAAAGATGTTCTTGCATCAAAAGGGTTTGCACTTGGCACAACAATTGATAATTGGCCACCTATGGGGTAACTCAAATGAGACATAGAAAATCAGGTAGAAAGTTAAACAGAAACTCATCACATAGAAAGGCTCTCTTTAAGAACCTTTCTATAGCTTTTATAAAACAAGAGCTTATAAAAACCACGCTACCAAAAGCAAAAGAGCTTCGACGACATCTTGAGCCATTAATTACTATGGCTAAAGAAGATACTGTTGCCAACCGTAGACATGTTTTTTCAAAACTTCGTGATGATGAGGCTGTAGCAAAGCTTTTTACAGAAATATCTGTTAAATCAAAAGATAGGCCTGGTGGTTACTTGCGTATTATTAAGGCAGGCTTTAGACCGGGTGATAAGGCTGATATGGCCTATGTAGAATGGGTCGATAGAGCAGGAACTGAAGATCCAATAGATGATACTCCTGAGCTAAAAGAAGACTCTGCTGCTTAAATCATTTTCTTTAAGAAGCTTCCGGTATAGGATTTTTTTATACTGGATATCTTTTTAGGTGTACCTTGTGCAATAACTTCTCCACCCTCGCTTCCACCTTCAGGCCCCATATCAATAATCCAGTCACAGTTTTTAACAACATCAAGGTTATGTTCAATAACTAAAACTGTGTTCCCTTGATCAGATAATCTTTTAAGCACTTGAAGCAAAAGATCTATATCTTGGAAATGGAGCCCAGTAGTTGGTTCATCAAGTATGAAAAGAGTTTTTCCAGTACTTCTTTTTGATAATTCTTTTGCAAGTTTTATCCTTTGTGCCTCGCCTCCAGAAAGCGTGGTTGCTGATTGACCCAGTGTAATGTAAGTGAGTCCAACATCAGCGAGGGTCTGAAGTTTCTTCTTTATGGGTGGAATTGCATCAAAGAACTCTAGTGCTTCCTCAACGGTCATATTGAGTACTTCAGCTATATTTTTGCCTTTATATTTAACCTCAAGTGTCTGATCATTATATCTTTGGTTATTGCAGGTATCGCATGTAACGTATACATCAGCCAGGAAATGCATTTCAACTTTGATCATTCCATCTCCCTGACAAGTCTCGCACCTTCCACCTTTCACATTGAAGCTAAATCTACCTGGTTTATAGCCCCTTGATCGTGCTTCTTCAGATTGTGAGAACAAATCTCGTATGTAAGAAAATAAGCCCGTATAGGTTGCAGGGTTTGATCTAGGAGTTCTTCCAATTGGAGCCTGATCAATTGCTATTACTTTATCTAAATGTTCCAGTCCTTCTATCCCATCACATTTAATTTCTTTTCTTAGCTTTGATTTATTTAAAATGAAGCTCGACATTGGCATCAGAGTTTGATTTATCAAAGATGATTTACCTGATCCTGAAACCCCAGTAATACAAGTAAAAACACCTATTGGAATATCTACATCAATATTTTTCAAATTATTTTCATGAGCATTTTTTATAGTAATAAAGGAAGAGGGCTTTTTATTTGAAGCCGGAAAAGAAATCTTTCTTTTCCCACTGAGAAATTGACCAGTAAGAGACTTTTTATTCTTTTCAATCTCATCTACTGAGCCTTCAGCGCAAACTGTTCCACCATGAATGCCTGCACCAGGACCAATATCAATTACATGATCAGCAGCTCTGATAGCCTCTTCATCATGCTCAACAACAAGCACTGTATTACCAAGATACTTTAAGTTTTGTAGCGTTTTAATCAATCGAGCGTTATCTCTCTGATGAAGCCCAATTGAAGGCTCATCAAGCACATAGGTAACACCTACAAGACCCGAACCTATTTGGCTGGCAAGTCTTATTCTCTGTGATTCTCCTCCAGATAATGATTCGGCACTCCTATCAAGTGTTAAGTAATTCAAACCAACATCCAATAAAAAAGAAAGTCGATCATTAATTTCTTTTAGGATTTTTTCAGCAATTTTAAGTTGGGCACCAGAAAGTTTGGTCTTGCTAATAAAGTCTAAGGCATCTGAAATTTTATAAGTTGTAATTTCACTAATTGATTTTTTATTTACAAATACATTACGAGACTCTTTCTTTAGCCTTGATCCATTACAAGAATTGCAATGACTGTCACTAAGCAACTTTGCAAGCTCATTCTTTTGGTAGTCTGAGTCAGTTTCTCTAAATCTTCTTTCAGTGTTTGGAAGCACTCCTTCAAATCTATGCTTTCTAACTATTTTGCTACCGCTTCTAAAGCGCTTTGAGAAATCTATTTTATCCTTTGACCCATTAAGAATAATATCTTTGATTTCCTCGTTAAGCTCACACCAAGGATCATTCAAACTAAATCCATAAAACTGACTTAAACACTTAAGCTGATGATAGTAGAACCTATTCCTTTTATTCCATCCTTTTATGGCTCCACCATTAATTGATAGCTCCTCATCATTAATTATTTTCTTTTCATCAAAGTATTGGATAACTCCCAATCCATCACATTTTTCACAAGCCCCAAAAGGATTGTTAAATGAAAACATTCTAGGTTCTAATTCCGGAACCGAATACCCGCATTTTGAGCATGCAAAATTAGACGAGAATGAAACAATTTCATTCTCGTCAATAAATTCTATCTCAACAATTCCTTCTGAGAGATTTAATGCTGTCTCTAGAGATTCAGCTAGCCTCAATCTAAGATCGTCTTCATCTTTAAGTATCAATCTATCAACAACAGCACTTATGTTATGTTTTTGATTTTTATTGAGGCTCGGAAATTCTTCTAGTGGTAAAACCAAATCATTTATTTTTGCTCTTACAAATCCCTCTTTTTTAAGATCTTCATAAACGCCTAAATGCTCACCTTTTTTACCTCTGATTACCGGGGCAAGGACCATGACTTTTTTACCAATATTATTGGTCAATATTTCGTTACACATCTCAGTAATTGATTTAGATGCCAGTACTTCATTATGGTCTGGACAAATAGGAGTACCAATCCTTGCAAAAAGTAAACGAAGATAATCATAGATTTCAGTAACGGTGCCAACAGTTGACCTGGGGTTATGAGAGGTAGACTTTTGTTCTATTGATATAGCGGGCGATAAACCATCAATTTGATCAACATCAGGCTTTTCCATCATTGATAGAAACTGTCTTGCATAAGCAGACAGCGATTCTACATAACGTCTTTGACCTTCAGCATAGATTGTGTCGAATGCCAAAGAAGATTTACCTGAACCAGACAGGCCAGTGATGACCACCAACTTTTCTCTAGGAATATCAACCGAAATATTTTTTAGGTTATGTGTTCGTGCACCTTTTACAGAAATTTTCGTCATTTAATTAAAGATTCTTACTCAGAGAATTTTATTTCGAGTTAAACTATTAAATTATACGAGGTAATTATGAGTAGAGGAGTAAATAAAGTTATTTTAGTTGGAAATTTAGGTCAAAAACCTGAAATTAGATATACCAAAGATTCAAAACCAATTGCATCATTTTCAATTGCCACTTCTGAATCATGGAAAGATAAAACTACAGGAGATATGGTAGAAAAGACAGAATGGCATAACGTAACTTTTTTTGGACGCATTGCTGAGGTAGCAGAACAATATCTAGATAAAGGCTCCAAGGTATTTGTTGAAGGCAAGCTTCAGACTGATAAATGGGAAGATGAGAACGGAAATAAACGCTCAGCAACAAAAATAATTGGAAACAATATGCAAATGTTGGATTCTAGAGGGTCGAATAACTCGAGTTCATTCGATGAGAGTTCTTCAGCCCAAAATGAAGCCCCTGCTTCACAAGAAGGCTCTTTCTCAGAAGAAGATATACCATTCTAAATTTTGGACTTTAAACATATTTCATATGAGAGGGTAGAAAATATTGCCCTCATTACCCTTAACCGGCCAAAAAAGCTTAATGCATTTACTTTAAGAATGATGCATGAGCTTTGCAGTGCGTTCGATCAGGTTGATGCTGATGATCAAGTAAAGGCAGCATTAATAACAGGAGCAGGCAGAGCCTTTTGCGCGGGGGCAGACCTTTCAAGTGGCGAAAATACTTTTGTAGATAAATTTGATACTCAAGATTCTCATCCAGAAGACTACAACAAGGATGCTGGCGGCATACTTACCTTGCGAATGTTTAGATCTTTAAAACCAATAGTTACTGCATGCAATGGAGCATCAGTGGGTGTTGGAGCAACAATGCAGCTGGCCGCAGATATTCGACTTGCATCGACAAAGGCAAGGTTTGGATTTGTCTTTTTAAACAGAGGCATAGTGAACGACGCAAGCAGTTCATGGTTTCTTCCTAAAATTGTAGGAATTTCCAAGGCACTTGAGTTGTGCTACTCCGGCAGAATCATCGATGCTCAAGAAGCTAGTGACATTGGCCTTGTTAGTCATATTTTTGAGCATGAAGAAATGCTAGATCAATCAATAGAATTTTGTAAGAATCTCACACAGGGTTCTGCTCCTGTTTCTGTAGCTTTAGCGAGAAGGCTTTTCTGGAGTTCGTTGGGAGATGATGGGCCAGAAAGATCACATGAGCTTGAAAGTCAGTTCATAAGCTCAAGAGGGAAGTCCGGTGATGCCAAGGAAGGAGTGAAGTCATTCCTTGAAAAAAGAGATGCAGAGTTTCCAAATAAAGTCTCAAAAGACTTGCCAAATGATTTTGAAAAAAAGATAGAAAATTAGATTAATACTTACTGAACACCAAGCAAGCATTTGTTCCTCCAAAACCAAATGAGTTACTCATTACAGTATTCAGAGTTTGATTTATTGTTTCAGTTACAACATTTAATCCAGCTGCTTCATCTACCAATTCATTAATATTAATTGAAGGTGCAATAAAATTGTTATTCATCATAATTAGTGAGTAGATCGCCTCTTGTGCGCCAGTAGCACCTAATGAGTGACCGGTCATAGATTTGGTTGATGAAATCTTTATCTGCTCGCTTCCGAATACAGATTTAATGGCATTTAACTCAGCAATATCGCCAACAGGCGTACTGGTTCCATGAGCATTAATATAATCAGGAGCACTAGAAAGAGTTTTAATTGCATCTGACATACACCTTTCGGCACCTTCACCTGACGGAGCCACCATATCAAAACCATCAGAATTTGCAGAGTAGCCTGAAAGCTCTGCGATTATATTAGCTCCTCTTTGCTTAGCATGATCTTCGCTTTCAAGAATTAGCATGCCTGATCCTCCAGCGATTACAAATCCATCTCTATTTTTATCAAAGGGCCTAGATGCAATTTCAGGAGAATCATTATATTTTGACGAAAGCGCACCCATTGCATCAAATAATGAAGACGAGGTCCAATGATCATCTTCAGCTCCGCCAGCGATAATCACATCCTGTTTATCCATACTTATAAGCTCTGCAGCATGTCCAATACAATGCGCGCTTGTAGAGCATGCCGATGAAATTGAATAGTTAACTCCTTGAGTTTTTAATGCAGTTCCCATACATGCTGAGACAGTACTTCCCATGGTTTTCGTAACCGCATATGGACCTATCCTTTTTGGACTCTTCTCTCTTGCAACATCCGAAGCAATAATTTGAGCTTCTGGTGATGCACCCCCAGATCCAGCTACTATTCCAACCCTAGTAGGATTAAGCTCTTCCAGATTTATGCCAGAGTGAGTCAAGGCTTCTTTTGCAGAAAGATAACCAAAAGCTGCAGCTTTAGACATAAATCTCATCAGTTTTCTATCAATTAATTCGGCAAGATCAATATTTACTGACCCAGACACGTGACTTCTCATGCCTAAATCAGAATATTCCTGTTTGAACTTGATACCAGAAACTCCATTTAAGAGACTATCCTTTACCTTGTCTATGCCGTTACCAATAGCGGAAAGAATACCCATACCAGTAACGACAACTTTCTTCATTTTCTAGAATTCACTTGTATCTTTAAATAAACCAACTCTTAAACCTTTTGCGCTGTAAACATGTTTCCCATCGACAAACATATCACCATCACCAAAGCCAACAACCGCTCCTCGATTGACAACTCTTTTCATGTCAATCTTGTACTCAACTAACTTTGCCTTTGGAGTTACTTGACCAAAAAATTTAACTTTTTCGACACCTAAAGCCCTTCCATAGCCAGGTAACTTTAGCCAGCATAAATAAAAACCCACCAATTGCCACATAGCATCTAAGCCAAGACATCCGGGCATGACTGGATCTTCTTTAAAGTGGCAGTCAAAAAACCATAATTCAGGATTTATATTTAAGCTTGCTTTTATATGGCCATTATCATAAACACCGCCACTATCGAATATACTTTCAATTTCATCAAACATAAGCATTTGATCTGAGGGAAGTCGTCCGTTTCCAATTCCAAATAACTCACCATCACCACATGCGATGAGATCTTTTTTGGAATACTGATTTTGGGGAGTAAATGTCATTTTGAACGTCCGTTCGCAAATTCCAATAATAACATCAATTCATTTTTTGAAGAATGAGAACTTAAATCCTTTACTGCAGAGATGGCCTTTTTTGTTTCTATGTCAATTAGTCTCAATGTTCTTCTTAAAGGATTTTTTTGAATAATCTGATGTAGTTGACCAAAAGTTTTTTTCGATACCTTTTTTTTGCCAAAATACTTATTAAGTATTTTTTTATCTTCTTTGGACGCATCTTCCAAAATTTCTAAGTAGGGAAGAGTGAACTTTCCTTCAAGATAGTCTTTTAAATGTTCCTTTCCAATGTTTTTATCAAGTTGATAATCTAATAAATCATCCTTTAGTTGAAATACTATTCCCAAAATACGCCCATATTTTGCAAGCAAACTAATATTTTTTTTTGAATAACCACCAATAATACCTCCTGTAACTGATGCTGCTTCAAATAGCCTGCCGGTCTTTAGATAGGCAATTTTTAACAAAAACTTTTGACTGGGCATGATTTTTTTTGTGAATGAATCAAGCTGTAATATTTCACCCATTGAAATATCATTTGTCGCAGAAGACAATTCCTTTAAGACAAGATTATTATCGAGAGAGACCATCAACATAAAGGCTTTTGAATAGATGTAATCTCCTATAAGGACACTGTGCGAGTTTGACCATTTCTTATTAACAGTTCTAATTCCTCTTCTTAATTTAGCATCATCAACAACATCGTCATGAACCAGGGTTGCCGTATGAAGAAGTTCAATAATCGATGCAAGTTTGACTCTTTTATTGGTGGAAATTTTCTTGTTTTTATTGCTTGAGCTACTCAGTGCAATAAGAGCTCTAAGTTTTTTACCTTCTGAGCTAAAAATATAATCGTATAAGCTGTTAACGCTTTTCTCATCAGCAACAGATTTAACAAGTATCTGCTTAACTTTATCAAGCTCTTTTTCTCTAGTTTTAGATAGAAGAAGTTTCATAGAATGGTGGCATCAAATTATACATAACTATTGATAAATTCAGCATAAAAGCGTATATTTTGCGACCACCTCTTATAGGTATTTAAAAAATGTATGCAGTAGTAGAACTCAGTGGTAAACAGCATAAGGTTGAAGTTGATCAAACTCTAGATATTGACCTTCAAAAAGCAGAAAAAGGTTCAAAGATAACCTTTGACAATGTTTTGCTGCTTGCTGATGGTGATAATGTTCAGATTGGCCAACCTTATCTAGAAAATGCCTCAGTAACTGCTGAGGTCATGGATATCGTTAAGGGTGAAAAACTTTCTATACTAAGATTTAGAAGAAGAAAGCACAGCATGAGAAAGATTGGTCACAGACAAAAATTTACTAAGATCCAAATCAAAGAGATTAAGGCAGGTTAACTATGGCACATAAAAAAGCAGGTGGTTCCAGTAAAAACGGTCGCGATTCTCAATCCAAGCGCTTAGGAGTAAAGCGTTTTGGAGGACAGTTTGTAAAATCAGGTGAGATCCTGATTAGACAAAGAGGTACCAACACTCATCCTGGAGAAAATGTTGGTATTGGCAAGGATCATACTTTGTTTGCTACTTCTGAAGGCATAGTTTCTTTTACCTATAAAGGCCCAAAACAAAGAAAGACTGTTAACGTCACTCCTCAGTAGAAATGAACTTCATTGATGAGGCTCTGCTGGAAGTCAGGGCCGGCAATGGTGGTTCTGGGTGTCTTAGCTTTCGTCGTGAAAAATACATTCCCCGAGGTGGACCTGATGGTGGGGATGGCGGTAAAGGCGGCAGCGTAATAATAAAAGTAGATCAAGGTATGAATACCTTGATTGACTATCAAAACAAAAAAGTATTTGCAGCAAAAAATGGTACATCAGGTTCGGGTAGAAATAGGTCGGGCCAAGATGGCAAAAACCTTATTCTTTTGGTGCCTCTTGGTACAGTTATCATTGATGAATCCTCAAATACAATTATTTATGATTGCTCAGATCCAAGTAAAGATTATCTAATAGCAAAGGGTGGTGACGGCGGTCTTGGCAATGCTCGTTTTAAAAGCTCAACTAATCAAGCACCAAGAAAAATAACTCCTGGATATGAGGGAGACTCAATTACGATTAGATTGGAATTACGATCTTTTGCTGATGTAGGGTTGGTTGGGTTTCCAAATGCAGGAAAATCTACTTTCTTAAGTTCTGTTTCTGCAGCCAAACCTAAAATAGGGGATTATCCATTTACTACCCTTAAACCAAATCTTGGGACGATCAAGTATTTTGATAAATCATATGTTATCGCAGATATACCTGGTTTAATTGAAGGCGCCTCAACTGGCTTAGGTCTTGGTATTAAATTTTTAAAGCATATCTCAAGAACTAAAAGTCTGATTATTTTTTTAGATCCCGAAAATCCTGAAATCGAATTACTTGATCAATTTAAAATTCTTACCAAGGAGCTTTTAGAGTTTGATAAAGAACTCATAGAAAAGAAAATTTGGATTGTGGTCAATAAAAATGATCTATTGAAAAAGAACGGAAGTGATGAAATTAAATTATTAAAGGGTCAATTAAGTGATCTTGGTATTAAGTATCAGGATCTGCTATCCATTTCAGGATATACCAAAAATAATATTGAAAAGTTGTTCAACTCTTTATTTAATGAAAAAAATTAAATTATATCGATTGGACTGCTTTAACTAATCTACTCTTTGTTCTAGCAGCAGCATTTTTATGAATGACTTTCTTTGATGCAGTCGCATCTAACACTTTTTCAGCTTCTTTAAGTAGGCTGGATGCAAGTTCTTTGTCATTTTGAAGGACGGCATTTCTAACAGCTTTGACAGCAGTTCTAGCACGTGCTCTTTGCGCATGCTTAAGCTTATATCGAGCATCGTTTTGCCGCGCTCTTTTTAAAGATTGTTTTGTATTAGCCATAAAATGAATCGCTAGTTTAATGATGATGATTCATGATGTCTAGAAAAAAAAGCAGTTATTTTTTGTTCTTATCTTGTTTAAAACCATATGTAAAGTAAACTTTACATATGAAAAAGTTACTTATTTTATTATTAACCCTACAAACAATTGCAGTCTATGCAGATGAAATTGATACAGACTTTGTTAAAAGATTTAGTACTCTTCCTACATATAGCAATGCTCAGATATCTCCTGATGGAAAGATTATCAGTGTTGTATTTAAGAAAGATGAAAAAAATGCTTTAGCATTTTTTAAAGCAAGTGACTTTAGTTTAATAGATGTTCTGCAATTTAAAGAAGAGGATGAACAGGTTGGCTCATATGCTTGGGCAAGCAATAAGCGTGTTGTTATTAGTATTAATTATAAACTTGGTGCACTAGAGTCACCAATTTCTCGTGGAGAATTATTTTCCGTAAATTTCGATCTTTCAAAGCCCAGTTACATTTATGGAATAAGAAGGGAGACTAGCTCGAGTAAGAAAACTATTGTTGATAAGTTTTCCGCTGCTTATCTTATAGATCCTCTTATTGAAGACCCAAATCATGTGCTGGTTGCAGCTGCTCCTTTTGGTCAAAGAACCAAGATGACAATACTTAGATTAAATATATTCAATGGAGGTCAAAAATCATATGGAAAGGCACCTCCAGGTGCAATGGGCGTTCTAACAGATAGCGAACATGAGCCCAGATTTGCCGTTGGAACCACCAAAGATGAAATCATCACATATGTAAAAGATGTTAAAAAAAATAAATGGAATGAACTAACCAGGAGCAAGTATCTAGGAGGCGGTAAAATTTCTCCTGTTACATTCACAGAGGATGACTCTTCAGTAATTGTTTTAGATGATACAAATAGTTCTACCGCAAAAATTAAAGCTATTAACTTAGATGACTCAACTGAAGAGGTACTATTCCATCACCCAAAATATGATCCGTATCCACAACTTATTGATAGGAAACTTATTGCTGTAGGTGTAGGTCCTGACTATTCACATGCCTACTGGTTGGATGATGGTATTGAGGCACAAGTTGCTAATCAATTAGTGCGTGCATTCAATGATGGTAATGACAAAATATTTAATAAAGCTAATGTTCGTGTTACATCTATGTCAAAAGACAGAAATAAGGCCATTATTCGTGTTGAAGATGACAGATCTTCACCGAGGTATTGGTTATTTGATAGAGAAAATAATCGCTTGGTAGATTTTCTAGTGGTTTGGCCTGAAATCGAAGAAACTGACTTAAGTCAAACCAAACCATTCAAGTTTACGAATTCAGATGGAGTTACACTGCATGGCTATTTCACTGAAGCAAATAATTACACTGGAGAGAAGCCACCTTTAATAGTCTTACCGCATGGTGGACCTATTGGACCAAGGGACTTTTGGGGTTTTGATCCTGATGTTCAGATACTTTCAAACGCTGGATATTCAGTTATGAAAATAAATTATCGTGGGTCAGGAGGGTATGGTAGAGATTTCTTAAAAGCAGGAATGGGAGAGCCGGGCCGCTTAATTCAAAAGGATATAATCGAAGCTACGGAGTGGATTATTGAACAAGGTTGGGTTGATGAAAATAGAGTTGGTATTTATGGAGCTAGCTTTGGAGGATATTCTGCAGTTCAAGCACCCATCTTGAGACCAGATCTCTTCAAGGTTGGTGTCTCACTGGTAGGACTTTTTGACTTAAATATGGATTTCAGAGAGGGTGGTTGTCAAGCTGATTATGGTTGTAAAAATATCTTGAATGACCAGTGGGGTAGCAGTCCAGCAGAGAGAGCAAAAATGTCTCCTGTAAATTATATTGAAAAACTCAAAGCTCCAGTACTAATAGTTGGAGGCGAAGAAGATGATAGATGTCCCCCCGAGCAGCAATATGCTCTTGAGAATGCGCTAAAAAAATATAATAAAGAGTATAAATTAATAATGGTTCCCAAAGAGGGCCATGGTTTTATAAATCCTGAAAATAGATTTATGTTTTACAGGGAAATGTTAGAGCACTTCAATAAGTACCTATAAAATTGGTGGAGGCGGCGGGAATTGAACCCGCGTCCGTTAGTCCTTCAACCTAACTTCTACATGCTTAGCTTTTTCTTTTTGTTTCGTATTAATGATCCGAAAAGCAGGATACTTAATACTAGCCTAAATAAAATTTTAGATTTTAATCGTTAAGGCACCGAAAAAATCCTAGACTATGAAATTTCCCAGTACTTCAAACCATAGTCAATTTTTGTACTGGTTAGCCAATTAAGCGGCTAATGCGTAGTTGTCGTTTTCTGCAACTAAATTTTTTGTGATACGTTTTACAAGAGTTATCACGATCTTGGCATGCGCTTTGGAATCCAATAAAAACGTCGAACCCAATTCGCCCCCATGGGGTGCAAGATTATATATGAATTTTATGATTTGTTAGAATTTTTAAGAATTCTGCTTTTTTGCCTTTCCCAATCTCTTTTTTTAATGTCTTCTCTTTGATCAAACTTTTTCTTTCCCTTGCCAATAGCGATGTCGCACTTTACTTTATTATTTTTCCAATAAAGCTTAGTTAGCACGCATGTTTCCCCTTTTTTACTCACCGCATCACCAATTGAAAAGATTTCTTTTTTATGCAGTAGCAATTTTCTTGATCGAGTAATGTCAACTTGATCTTGAATGGATCCAGGCGCATCAATCTTTAGGCCAATTAACCATGCCTCATCATCTTTAAGCGTCACATAAGTATCTTTTGCATCAACCTTACCCATTCTCAGACTTTTAACTTCCCAACCCTCAAGCGCAATACCAGCTTGAAATGTCTCATTCAAGGAAAAGTTCCTTCGAGCATTTTTATTTAATACAATTGTATGATCAGGTTTAGCCATATCCGTTAATAATACTACCTATCTTCGTTAATTTATAAATGGAAAACATAAAGAAAAAAAACTTTTACATTTATTTAGGTTTGTCACTTTTTATTTTCTT
>ENA-OSEY01000500-OSEY01000500.1-marine-metagenome-genome-assembly--contig:-NODE-500-length-28736-cov-3.095712_pt1 | contig 28736 bp, 25 predicted proteins | sample MGYA00248465_ERZ534230 | MGnify/ENA primary metagenome ERZ534230 (study PRJEB26409, sample SAMN06344110) | marine metagenome | isolation source: Sea water from surface | place: Atlantic Ocean:Southern...
TCACCAAAAGCAGGCATCAATCCTCGTGGTTCCTGATAAAAACTTCCGTACTTGATTTTGTTGTAAAGATGTGAAGTAGCCGTAGGCATTTTAAAAAACGGGAGAATCGGCGGTGCAGGGACTCCTTTTTTGACCACAATGGTATTCGCCAAACCATCCTCTCCATGACATGCAGCACAATAAGTATTGTAGAGAATTTTTCCTCGATAAATCGATTCTGGAGTCGCTTGAGTTGGATTTTTTGGCCAGAATTCTCTCGGATGCCCTTCGGGTCCGGATCCATCTCCCGCAATTGCTGGAATGAATGGATCATAAATCCGCACCAGTTTGCCCAGTACCATCCTGACTGGGACGGAATCCTCTGGAAATTTTTGATAGGTCCCTTCCTCCTGAGGTTTTATGCTTTTACCATCAAACATATCTTGGAAGAAAGGGTACTTTTTCCCATCAAACCAGGGGCTTTCATCATCCTTAATATTGTAGCCGTCTTTCTTGGGATCAAAATAAGGGTAGTTGTCGACGGCATGCAAAGGGAGACTGGCAATTATTACAGACGAAACTACCAGCAGAGAGAAAATTAATTTATGCTTTTTCAACATGGACTTCCTCTGCTCCTCGGTTTTTCATGACCGTTTCGAATTCTGATAATTGTGATTCATTACAACGTACAACAACCCCAAATCTATCACGTTGGAATCGAGGATATTCCTTACAGGCTTTTGGGATTGGGAATCTATAAGAATCAATGATGCCTAATATTGCAAGACCCGCTAAAACGTGTATTGCGGTAAAAAGTATGGTTAATTCAAAACCAATAACGATGAATGGAGTAACAGCGACTACTGGTTTTCCTCCCACAGGAAGTACCCAATCAGAAGCCGTCCAAGCAGGAAATCCAAGACCAATCGTACAGCCAAGAATAGCGAATGCTAATCCTATCCATGGAACAAGGGTAAATTGTGGTCCTAGAGCATGATCAATTTCATGCCTTGGACATGGAGAAAGTGTGGTAGGACGTATTCCCTTGCTTCGAACTTCTTCAATTGTATCCGTCATCTCGTCCAGATTTTCAAAAACTCCCCAGACGCCGGTGAATTTTGCCATCAGTGACCTCCTCCAGGATTTTTCATTGGTGGAGTTGTTGCTTCTTTCAATTCCATGATAGCCATTGGAGGTAGAGTTTTTACAAAAATTGCAAAGAGGGTGAAGAAGAACCCAAAGCTTCCCACCGTTATTCCTGCTTCTACTATGGTAGGCCAATACTCACCCCATGAGTAAGGATTGTATTCTCTCTGAAGGGAACTACCAACGATGTTGAAACGTTCGAACCACATTCCAACATTGATAAGTGCGCATATAATCCAGACTGCAAGTGGATTGTTACGGACTTTCCAGCGCCACAGTGGGATGGGAGATATAACATTACAGAAAACCATGAGCCAGAAAGCAATCAGTGGAAAACTTATTCTTTGATCACCAATCAATGACCAGCTGGCCATCTCGCCAAAAGGCCTGAAGTAGAAGATAGCTCTTTCATAAGGACTACCACTGTACCAGGCAATGAAGAATTCGGTGGCGTATGCATACCCGACTATAACTGACGTGAAGATAATCACTCTACAAACGCTTTGTATTACATGTTTAGTTATATAATCTTCCAGACCGAAAACGGTTCTTATCGGAATTAAAACCGTCATGACCATTGAAAGACCTGAAAAAATAGCACCTGCCACAAAATATGGGGCAAAGATGGTGGTGTGCCAGCCAGGTACCGAGGACATAGCGAAGTCCCAGGAAACGATGGAGTGAACCGAAAAAACAAGCGGAGTGGCGATGGCAGCAAAAATCAGATATCCACGCATATAGTGGAGCCATTGATGATTGGTTCCTCTCCAGGCAAGAGCCATGGGGGCATAAATTAAAGCTTTTAATTTTTGTCCTTTACGAATGGCTTCATCACGAAGAATAGCCATATCTGGGATCAAACCGAGCATGAAAAACATTATAGAAACCGACATGTAGGTAGTAACGGCGAAAACGTCCCATAGTAATGGAGATTTGAAATTGACCCAAAGCAGTCTTTCGTTGGGATAGGGGATCAACCAATAGGCTAGCCAGGGTCTGCCTGTGTGGAGCAGGGGAAACAGACCTGCAGTCATCACGGCAAAAACTGTCATTGCTTCTGCACTTCTATAAATCGCCGTTCTCCATGGTGCACGGGTAAGATAAAATACTGCTGAAATCAGAGTGCCTGCGTGACCAATACCGATCCAGAAAACAAAGTTGGTGATGTAAAAACCCCATGCAATTGGGTGGCTGATTCCACTAAAACCAATTCCGACATCAACCTGAATCGAAAGACTGACAGCACCCAATAGCAGGGCAAGAAGAAAACCGAGAAGAAGAAGAAAATATGAAGGATGAGGTTTTTCCAACATCCCCAGCATATCATCATTAATCTGACCGTAGCTTAGAGTGGTGGCTTTGATCCCTGGATGCCCCTTATGGTCATCAATCAATACCTTTCCGGCTTCAGGTACGTAATCTAGTGTTGTAACTGCCATGAATTGTTACTCCGTCTAACTCCTCATCCGTGTGATGTGTTATGTCCGTGCTTTCCGCCCCCTGCGACACGGGTATTTACTTTTTTCATGTAGGTAACAGCTGGTTGAAAGTTCAGCTCGGGTAGGACCTCATATTGCCTATCCCTGTGTTCCTTATCATTAATTTTAGCATTTTTTGAAACCTGACTGTTTTCATCCATCAGATTGCCAAAAGTTATAGCTTTCGTTGCACAGGTTTGCTGACAGGCAGTCAACACTTCACCATCTTGAACATCTCTACCCAAGTTACTTGCTTCATGTTTTGCTGCAACAAGTCTGTGCTGGCAGAAGTTGCATTTTTCCATCACCCCAACTGAACGGGTGGTGATAGTCGAATTCAACTGCTGGTCAAGTGGTGCAGGAAATTCATAATTGAACCAATTGAAGCGTCTAACTTTATAGGAGCAGTTGTTTGAACAGTAGCGCGTTCCGACACATCGGTTGTAGATCATCGCGTTAAGCCCCTCAGGATTATGATAGGTTGCATAAACGGGGCATACAGGCTCACAGCCTGCATTTGAACACTGCTGGCACATCATCGGGACGAATCGGACTTCAAAGTCATCGCCGTATCCTTCGATATAGCGTTCCATCCGGATCCAGGACATTTCTCGTCCAATAGCTGATCTAATTTTTCCAACAACTGGAATATTATTTTCTGCATAGCATGCAACTATACAAGCAGAGCAGCCATTGCAACGGTCCAAGTCAATGGTCATTCCCCAGCGGTAAGGTTTGTAATAACCTGCGGTCTCCGATCTTGGGGGATAAAATTCTAATTCATGAGGTTGAAAATGAGGCTTACTTTTATGGTGATCACCACTGTTAAGTTCATCTACAGTAGTTGCTGCCGCAATATTACGTCCAAGCTGTCGAGCATTTCCATCAAGATTGACGGTATAGGAGAGGTCTTCAACAGGATTCAATTCTGCTCGGGTAGTAACCAGTGCCAAACTCCCTGACTCATCCATATGAGTGGGCAGCAGGTTCATCACGTTGACACCAAATCCATCTGCAACATCTCCTGAGTTTTCGTGACCTTGTCCGATCGGAATGGCGACCGCATCCCGGTGAATTCCAAAATGATAATATGCGGTAGCTTTAACTGATCCCTGGGATGTCTGGAGTTGAACCACACTGCGGTCTTTTATTCCCATTTTTTTAGCGGTATCCGGATTAATTTCCATCCAGGAATCCCAAACAATCTGGCTCATCGGATCAGGGACTTCCTGGAGCCATGGGTTTCTGGCTCCCCTTCCGTCTCCGTGAAATAGTGATGTTGTTGGTATTAATGTAAGTCCAGTCCCTGATATTTTAGTTTCTACTATTTTCAGTTGACCGACCTCATCTTTTAAACTCACTGATTTCAGATTCGGTTTGCTGAATAAACCTCCTTCTTCCAATACCTTTACCCAAAATTGATCAAAGTGACTTCGGTTTCCGGACTCCTGCTGAATGTTCTGCCATTCTTTGCGGATAAAATCCCGATAATCTGAAATCCCTTCAAAAGATTCAGGATTTAAAGCTTTTGCTGCGGCAAGCATCACATCTTCCCTGGCTTTTGCCTCAAACAATGATACCGGAGCCATAACCGGTTGTCGGATACTACGAACTCCCGATCTAGGAAATGCATCTCCCCAGCTTTCATAATCGGTTAATGCTGGAAGTTGAAGGTCCGCTTCCGAAGAAGTGTCATTTTTTTGAGAGGCAAGGCTAACCGTGAAAGTGTTTTTGAGAGCTTCTTTGATACCTGTCGAAGTTGGAAGAGCATGAAGAGGATCCGAATCGTCAACAATCAGAAGGTCAACTTTTCCTGCCTTAAGATCTTCGATAAGTTGAACAAGATTATGATGACTTGTATTTTCAGGAGCGGGTTGATCGTGAAAAAAAACAGTTTTTCCTAGGTTGCCTGACACAGCATTCAGAATATTGATGGCCACATGCAGAGAAGTCAGGTTTGAGTTCCTGGAAGATGGCCCGCCTCCCAAAGCAAGCCCTGGAGAATTTTCTATAAAATTCTGAGCCAGTTCTTTCATCTTTTCCGCAGGAACACCCGTTGCTTCAGCTACTTTTTCTGGAGCAAAGGCTGCCAACATTCCTGAAAGAAAATCATATCCACCTTTTTGGTCACGGATGACGGATGCGATACTCAATGCGACCATTGCCTCGCTTCCTGGATTAATTACCACCCAACGGTCCGCTTTTGCTCCAGTAAGTGAAACATGAGGGCTAAGATGTACAAGTTCGGTTTTTGTTTTACCATCAAAGGCATTTGATTCTGAAAGTCTCCTAGCATTTTCAACAGGCCTCCCCCATGTTTCTAAAAAGTCTGCACCGAAGTTGTAAATGATTCTTGCTTTCTCAAACGCCAGGTCAGGTACATCTTCCTGTCCAAAACACATCGAATTAGCATTGCGTTGACCTTGCTGGTCGAGAAGTTGGAACGCAACCCGCTTACCACCACCTATTGCTTTAAACCACTCCTCAAAAAATATTTTGTCAGAGCCGCTTAAGGGCCTGCCGAGGTAAACCACCTTCCCAGATGCATCCTGCAGTTTTTCATTAAAAAGTTTCTGGCCTTCATCCCATGTTATATTTTTCCCATGAAGAAACGGTTTTGAAATCCTATTTGGATTGTATAGAGTCTGAAGAGAAGCCTGCCCTCGAGAGCAAAGAGCGCCTTTATTAATTGGGTGTAATGGATTTCCTTCTGCTTTTTGAGCTCTATTCTCACGAACAGTCATCATCATTCCACACCCTGAATCACACTCTCCACAGGTTGTCATGTATTGATAAGCAGTTTGCGGGGTGTACTCAAAATTGGTGGGCGGCACAAGCATGGGGATCAGTTTTTCAGGTTTCTGATCACAAGCTGCTGCGACTGTGGCAGCTCCACCTGCACCCATATACTTGAACAGGTTTCTTCGGCTTAGCCCTTTTTTCATCGAAGACTCCTAATAGTGACAGGTGTAGCAATCGTTCATGTTTGGATTATGAAATCCTTTGTCATTAACCATATGCATCTTTTTTTCGCGTATTTGATCAAGTTGCTTAGCGTTGAACCATCCTGATAGTGTACTTCCTGTCCTTTTCCGCTCCACCGCACCTTTGACCTGAAGATGACACTGCATGCACCAGCCCATCCCGCCAAAGCTTTTGTCCACCACCTTAACGACTTCCATCTGACTCACATTCCCGTGGCATGACTCACAACGTGCATCGCCACCCATTTTGAACTGCATCAATCGGCATTCAAGACTACGTGGATTTTTTTCCATGTCACAACCACTTCCAGCACTTTCAATGAATCGTGAGCTTTTGGCATTGATGTGTCGTTTGTGAGGGAATCTCACATAATCCGGGATGTCATGTACCTTTGCCCAGGGTATCGGCTCACCCTTTTCCCAGTAGTCCCGCATTTTATTGACTTCCGGGCTATTTGGCTGGACAAGTTTCATCTGGTTTGAGCCATGACACCCAACGCAAGTACTGACCGGTGGAACTCCTGAAGAGTAGGATCTTCTAGCGTAAAGATGGCAATATTGACACGCTACACCATTTTGTGAAACATGAAGCTTGTGACTGAAAGCGATTGGTTGGTCCCTCTCAGGTGCTTTAGAATTCAAAACGAAAAATCCAACGTCAGTAGCTGATAGATAACTGGGCAAAAAAAGAATAATGCTTATAAAAGTGGTGGTTATAAACTTTAGAACAAAACTCATCTTTAAATGCATTCTTTTAAGGGGATTTTGCATTGGGACTAGAAATATATTCAGCAGCCAATTTTTACTAGATTCTTATTTCAATGGCAATTTTTTTCCTCATATTTGAATTCTTCATGCAGCATGATCTCTGAAAAGTTGATCATATTCCAAATTCATGATTTTTCAATATGCCAGAATCGGGAAAGTCTCGCAGATCATACTCAACTATCAAGAAAGAATTCTTCATTTAAGTAACTTTTTTTCCAAACCTGATATCTTCCCCCGAAAAATTGAAGTGACTGGAGAGATTTTCTTGTTCATCCTCCATGAGGAAGAAATGCAGGAAAACTTTGTATTCCGGCATTTCAAGGAGGACTCAGAAATATTCAGACCACTGATTTTCAGTTTGTTTCCCGAAAATGATGGAAGCCGCTTCTTTGAGATTTTTTGAGTTTTTGAGGAAGTCGTGATGAAAAAGCAGGGCCAGTCTTGTTCGTCTTCGAAGAAGGTCTGCAAGGGAGACGATCATCTCCTTTTTGGCGATCAAATGAATTTCACAAAGAAGATTTTCTGCTTCAGGGAAAAGAGGCTTAGAGAGTGAAGAATCCTGACGTATCATTTCCAGCAATTCGAAGGCTTCTTCTCCATATCGGCGCCAAAGGCATTCGGCTTTCGTTTCATTGGGTGATTGGTGAAAAGGACTATCCAGTTCAAACTCGCTCGCCTGATTGAGGAATTCCTGACGTCTTTTAGCCTCTGGTTCCCCGAACCATGTTCCCTCAGGATAAGGTAGGGTGATTCCCATTTTCGAGACTTCATGGCATAACTCTTCCCCGATATTTAAACAATCAGTGAGTTTGCCACCGTAAATGCTGATATGCCGGGATTCAGGGTCGGTATCAATCGCGTGTTTACGGGAAAGTTTGGTCCAGTCACTGTTCAGATCGACTTGATCGGTTTCCAACACCAACGGACGAACCCCCCAGCGTTCGGATAAAATGTCTTTTTCTTCAAGAGGTTGTTTTAGGTTCACACGTTTATTGATGTTTTCCAGAACAAACCTGCGGTCTTCATCTGTAACTTCTGTTTCGGGTTCAGTAACCCTATTGTCTGTTGTCCCGATCACCGTCCGATTCCCCATCGGAATAGCGAAAAAAAGGCGCCCATCGTCGGCAAAAAAAGTCAGTACCCTCTCGACCTCCGTCAGTCTTGGAACCACCAAGTGGATACCCTTGGAAAAAACATGTCGATGTTTCCCCTTTTGCTGGCTCAATGAGTTTTGAAAATCAACGAATGGCCCGCATGCATTGATCACGATTTTAGAGCGGACCTTCCATCCTTTGCCCGTTTGAGTATCGCGGACTTTTGTCAGCCAGGTTTTATCTTCCTGCTGCTCTGATCCTAGAGATTCAATGTAATTGGCAGCAGCACAACCTGCTTGCAGGGACCGTCGAATGAATTGGAAGACAAAACGGGTATCGTGTTCCACCAGATAGGCATCGGAGTATTCAATTCCGCCTATACTTTTTTCTGTATTGACCACAGGTTCCAAGTGGTTGATGGATTTTTTTGAAAGCAACTTTGGTGGCCGGGTAAAGCAGTTTCCAATGAACCAATAAATGAGGGATCCGAGATAGATAAAAAGAGCTGGAAATCGGAACCCTTTGTCGAGGTTGGTGAAAAAGCGGATTTCTCGAATAGAAGAAGGGTAGGCTCGAATCAGTTGGTTTCGCGAACGGCAAAGCTCACGGACCAACTTGAATTCAAGTCCCTCAAGATACTTGATGCCTCCCCAAATCAGGTTCGAAGAACTTTGGCTGGTTTCGCTTCCAAAATCTTTGCGGTCGATGAGGGCGGTTTTGACTCCTCTTGATGACAACGCGGCAGCTGCCACAGAACCATTGATTCCGCCACCAATGATAAGCACCTCGAATGCTTCGGATTCCAATTTTTGGATTTGTTCGTTTCGGAGAGACATTCCCAAAGTTCTTAAAATGATCCTTTAAATAAGTTTCTGTGCACTGGTTTCATCTGTGATCAGAGAGTGGATGATTCCTCCGCTGATAGCCCCACGAATGGCATCTAATTTTTCTGAACCTCCCGCAATCCCAATGACATGTTTCATTTTTTTCAGTTGCCCCAACTTTACCGTGACGAGTCGATCATGATGCTCGAGATTGAGAACTTCTCCACTTTTGTCAAAATACTCTCCATGCATCTCACCGACAGCTCCCTCTTTTTTCAAAGTTTTTAATTCCTCCGTGGAGCGGTATCCAAATCTAACAAATTCCGAATTAGGCATCAGCGCTCCAATTCCGACCAAGGCAATTTCGGAATGCAGTGCTTTCTCCATCACGGTTTGCACTTCAGTTTCGCTCAAAAGATTCTCACAAAGACTTTTGGTGCTCAGAAGAAGCGGAGTGGGAAGAGCATGAAAGGGATAATAGAAACCAGATAAAGGCGCACCGACATTTCCAGTTCTGCTTTCAGCAAGATATTGGGTGACGCCTCCGCAAAGGGTAACGAATTCAGTCTTTCCAGGAAGTATGCGGCTCAAGTACATCGTGATTCCGGAAACGGTATGCCCCCATCCGAGTCCGACTAGCCCACCTCTTTGATCGAAACAGGTTTCAAGAAAATGAGCCCCCGCGATACTGAGGTTTTCTTTGAGTTGCTTGTCTGCAACCTTTGGAATGACCATCACTTCCCGGAGATTCCAGACCTTCTTAAGGGCTTCTTCCAGTTTGGCCAGCTTGGCGTCTTTACCCTGGACATGAATTGAAACTGTTCCGTCACGGCGAGCCTCGTTGAGGATGTTGATCACCCTGGAGCGGTTAAGCCCAAGTTTCTCTGCAATCTCTGCCTGGGTCATTCCTGCTTTGAAGTAATACCAGGCAACTCTTGAGGAATAGAGCTGATAATCCTTTTCAGAAACTTTCATCTTTAAGTTCTTTCAATAAACCCATTCTGCTCTCGATCGATGGTTTTGATGGAGTTCAAAAATTCTATTCAAGGAGTGGCGATAAGAACTCTACGGGGTATTGAAATGAAGTTAATTGGTGTATTTCGAAATTCTTAATTTTTAGAAAAAGATGCTATAAATCATTTAGCTTACATATGTAAATAAATTTTTCAAAAATCGAAAATCAATTTTTTCTTTTCTGCCAAGGAACTCGTCCAGCCTGGAGCAAATTGTATTGAAATTGCTTTTCGTTCACTTCGGACATCGGTGAAATCGAGTCTAGCGAATCATGAAATAAAATGATTGGGAGATAAAGAACTGAGATAGAAATGGCCAAAATTGAAAATTCAACAACTCCCAAAGTGGGAGTCATTATGGGGAGCGTATCCGATTGGGAGACGATGAAAGAAGCCTGTGACGTACTTGAACAACTGCAGGTGGCATTCGAAAAAAAAGTCGTTTCTGCCCATCGTACTCCGCAGTGGCTGACAAAATATGCTGGGGATGCGGAGGGCAGAGGCTTACAGGTGATCATCGCCGGTGCTGGGGGCGCAGCGCATCTTCCTGGTATGGTTGCCTCTCAGACACTCCTTCCCGTGATTGGTGTTCCCGTTCGTACTTCAAGCCTTAACGGGATGGATTCCCTTTATTCGATTGTCCAAATGCCACGCGGAGTTCCGGTGGCAACGGTTGCTATTGGAGGAGCAGGAGCACACAATGCCGGGCTGCTGGCGGCTCAGATATTATCCATCCACGATCTTGGGCTGCGAGGCTCTCTTCAACAGAGGCGTGACAGGATTCGGGATGAAGTTCTGGAAAGTCAACTCCCGTGATTGAACATCCAGGTATTCTTCTACCGGGTTCTGTCATCGGGTTGCTTGGAGGAGGCCAGTTGGCAAGGATGCTGGTACTTGCAGGACATCCCCTAGGATTTAAGTTTATGGTTTTGGATCCTGATCCAGAAGCACCTGCAGCGCAGGTCGGCGCAGAGCATTTGCCTTGTTCCTTTACCGACAAAAATGCACTCGGGGAACTGACAAAACAATGCGACCTTGTTAGCTATGAATTCGAAAACGTTGATGCAGATTCGGTCGAATGGATGGAACAAAGAGTTGATCTTCCTCAGGGAAGTCAAATGCTCAGAACCGCACAGCATCGATTACGTGAGAAAAGAGCGATCCGGGATCTGGGCATAGAAGTGACCGGTTTTCATGAGGTCCGGAACCTTAAGCAACTGGAACAGGCATTTGAAGCATTTGGATCGGTTTTACTGAAGACTGTTACCGGCGGCTATGATGGCAAAGGGCAGCAACGAATCCTGAAAAAATCAGAATGTAAATCTGCATTCGAATCTCTTCATCAGGAAGGAACGTCATTGATTGCAGAGCAGTTTCAGCCTTTTGAACGGGAGCTGTCCGTTGTGGTGGCACGAAGCCGTTCAGGAGAGATCCGATGCTTTCCTGTCTCTGAGAATCTGCATCGCCAAAATATACTGACAATCTGCCGTATTCCTGCGAGGATTTCTGGTCTGGTTGAAAAAGAAGCAAATCGGATTTCTGCTTGTCTTGCGGAGGGACTCGGTTTGGTCGGAGTGATGGGAGTGGAAATGTTTCTGCTTCCGGATGGGAGTCTGTTGGTCAATGAAATTGCCCCAAGACCTCACAACTCCGGGCACTTCACCATGGATTCATGTGAAACCTCTCAATTCCAGCAACATCTTCTGGCCGTTTCTGGATGGCCTCTGGGCCCGACCCATATTATGAAACCTGCGTTGATGCTGAACCTGATCGGGGATCAGCAAGATAAACTTCTTCAGAACCTGAAACTTCTTCCGGAAGGAGCAAAATTGCATCTTTATGGAAAGAAAGAGGTTCGTCCGGGAAGAAAAATGGGACACCTCAATCTGAGTATGGAGAATCCAAGTGAGCTTCTGGAAACCCTGAAAAAACTCCAGATCTGGGATCAAGATTCTCTGGAAAGGATGCTGAATTGATTTATATTTTGCAGGGCATGCTGAAAACTAATCATCCTTCTCATGGAAAGAGACATGCCTGAGGAACTACTTTACGAGGGAAAAGCCAAAAAGCTTTTTATCACAGAGGATCCGCAAATTTTGCGGGTTGAGTACAAAGACGATGCGACCGCCTTCAACGGGAAAAAATTTGACCGTTTGAAAGATAAAGGACGTCTGAACAACGCGATCACGGTTTTTTTCTTCGAACACCTCGAAACAAAAGACATTCCGAGTCATTTTGTTCGCAAGATTTCAGAAACCGAGCAGTTGGTCCGAAGGGTGAAAATCATCCCCCTGGAAGTGGTGGTCCGCAATGTGGCGGCAGGATCTCTTAGTAAACGCATCGGTTGGGAGGAAGGAAAGGAACTTCCTCATCCGATTGTGGAGTTTTACTACAAGGACGATGACCTGGGTGACCCGCTCCTTGCAGAAGAACACATCCGATTACTTGAATTGGCTTCTGAAGCGCAAATCGAAGAGCTTAAGAAAAGAGGGTTAGCGGTCAATGAAGCTTTAAAGTCCCTGATGCTTTCCAAGGGAATACGGCTCATCGATTTCAAACTGGAATTCGGGTTAGATCAAAAAGGAGAGATTCTGCTGGCAGATGAAATTTCTCCGGATACCTGCCGTTTTTGGGATATAGAGTCAGGGAAAATTTTGGACAAGGATCGTTTCCGCAGGGATCTGGGCGGAGTCACTGAAGCCTATCTGGAAATCCACCAACGCCTCACGGAAGAGATTACATGAAAGGCATCATCACCGTGGTCCTCAAACAGGACATTCTGGATCCACAAGGACGAGCCGTGATGAACTCGCTTCAGGGTCTCGGATATGACGAGGTCCAAGGGGTTCGAATCGGGAAATCAATCGAAATCGAACTCAATGGAATTTCACCTGATGAAGCAGATGCTAGACTGCGGAAAATGTGTGAATCAATCCTTGTCAATCCGGTCATCGAGGATTACCACCTCGAGATAATTGAGGATTGATGCGCTGCGCGGTTATTGTTTTTCCCGGCTCCAATTGTGATTCCGACCTCTATAAGGCCGTCAATGCATTCGAAGGAGTGGATGCAGAATATGTTTGGTACACCACTGAAAACCTGGATGCCTTCGACTTGATTCTGCTTCCGGGTGGTTTCGCCTACGGGGATTATCTCCGTGCCGGGGCTTTGGCGGCGAGGACTCCTGTTCTTAAGGCTTTGATCCGGGCTGCGGAGAGGGGTGTCCGGGTGATTGGAATTTGCAATGGTTTTCAGGTTCTTACCGAGTGCGGGCTTCTGCCCGGAGCGCTTCAGCGTAATTCCGGACTCCATTTCATCTGTGATACTCCTCTCATCGAGGTGGTTCAGGACCAATCTTCTTTTACTTCGCGTTACCAACAGGGGGAATTGATTCGTCTCCCGATAGCCCATGGCGAGGGTAATTACATTTGTGATGAACTCACCTTAAGACATCTCCAGGCGGAAAACCGGATCGTTTTCCGTTATGCATCAGGCAGCAATCCCAACGGTTCTGTTGATAACATCGCAGGCATCCTCAACTCCAAAGGCAATGTGCTGGGGATGATGCCTCATCCTGAGCGGGCCATGGCGGACTGGATGGGCAGCAGTGACGGCCGTCGTCTTTTTGAGTCAGCCCTTAACCTGTTTCCGGAAACAGCCGATGCCGCCTGAACCGACTCCGGAAGAAATTTCAACACAGCAAAGTTACCTAAGTCTGGGTCTGAGCGATTCGGAATACCAACTTGTTTGTGAATTGCTGGGCCGGAAACCGAATCTTACCGAAACCGGGATCTACGGGGTAATGTGGTCGGAACACTGCAGTTACAAAACCTCCAAGATGCAACTCTCCCGTTTCCCCACCGAGGGACCGAATGTACTTCAAGGTCCTGGTGAAGGTGCCGGAGTCGTGGATTTGGGAGATGGCTGGGCCGTGGTTTTCAAAGTCGAAAGTCATAATCATCCCTCGGCAATCGAACCCTATCAGGGTGCGGCTACGGGAGTTGGTGGAATCCTGAGGGACATTTATTCCATGGGAGCAAGGCCGGTTGCTTTTCTCAATTCATTGCGTTTCGGACCCTTGTCCGACAAAAAGGATTCAGGCTCTCCGAACAGCAAACGCAACCAATACCTTTTTGGTGGAGTGGTGGCAGGAATCGCTGGATACGGCAACTGTATCGGAGTACCAACTGTTGCGGGAGAAGTCGGCTTCGATGCATGTTACTCCGGGAATCCCCTGGTGAACGCAATGTGTGTGGGAGTGATCCGGCATGAGGACTTGCAACATGGCCGAGCCGAGGGCATCGGCAATCCTGTGATTTATGTGGGTGCTGCTACTGGAAGAGATGGAATCCATGGCGCTACGTTCGCGTCCGAAGAATTGAATGAAGAATCCGAAGCAAAACGTCCTTCAGTTCAGGTTGGGGATCCGTTTATGGGGAAATTGGTGCTCGAAGCCTGCCTCGAACTTTTCCGGTCTGGAGCAGTGATCAGCGTCCAGGATATGGGAGCAGCAGGACTCACCTGTTCAAGTACGGAGATGGCGGAAAAGGGTGGGAACGGAATGGAACTCGATCTGGACCTTGTGCCTCAAAGAGCCCTGGAAATGTCTCCTTACGAAATCATGCTTTCCGAATCTCAGGAGAGGATGCTGTTGGTTGCCAAAGCAGGAAGAGAAGAGGAGGTTTTTGAAATTTGCAGAAAATGGGAAGTCCCAGCATGCACCATTGGGAGGGTGATCCCGGAAACGGTCTTGCGTCTCAAACACAGGGGGGCACTGGCGGCCGAATTGCCTTTGGATCGACTGCTGGGATCCTGCCCGCTTTATCAGCGCGATGCGGTTCCTTCTGAAAAGCAGCTTTCGAGGCAGAAGAAAAATGCAGTGACCTGGGATGTCTCAGATGATATTGGGGCACTCTTCAAAGAGATGATCGTTCAGCCTGAGTTGGCCTCGAAACGCTGGGTTTACCGACAATATGACTCGATGGTAAGGACCTGCACTTCCGTAGGACCCGGATCGGATGCAGCCGTGATCCGAATCGAAGGAACGAACAAAGCACTGGCAATGAGCATTGACGGTAATTCACGGTATGTTGAACTCGATCCGCAGACCGGAGGGCGTATCGCGGTTGCCGAATCTGCAAGGAATGTGACCTGTTCCGGAGGACGGCCCCTGGCTCTGACGAATGGTTTGAATTTTGGAAATCCAGAAAAACCTGAAATCTTCTGGCAACTTCGGGAAGCGGTGACAGGAATTTGTGAAGCATGCCAAAGCTTCGAATTACCGGTAACTGGAGGGAATGTCAGCCTCTACAACGAAACCGAAGGTGAAGCAGTCTACCCGACTCCTCTGATTGGGGTCGTCGGGCTGGTGGAACACCCGGAGCATGAAACAACCCAACACTGGAAACAGGCTGGAGATGTGATATTGCTTTTGGGTGAAACCGAAGAAGAACTTGGAGCTTCCGCCTTGCAGCAATTCATGACAGGAAGCATCTTCGGGATGCCTCCAGCCCTCGATCTGGAAAAGGAAAAAAATCTCCAGGAAGCAGTTCTTGAAGCAATCCGGCAAAACTTGATTGCCTCGGCTCATGACCTTTCCCAGGGTGGGCTTGTCATGGCCCTGTTGACAAGTTGCAAAGGAGAGCTGGGGGTTCATGTCGACTGGGAGTCAGGAATCCGGGACGATCTTGCCCTTTTCAGCGAAAGCCAGTCCCGGATATTACTTTCAACAGTTCCTCAAAATCTTTTGATGCTGGAAAAACTGATGCAAAGCAGGAAGATCCCGTGTGAGCGTGTTGGAGTGGTCATGCCTGGGCGTTTTGACATCGCCCTTAACGGAAAATTCCTGATACAGGAAGAACTTCCTGAGTTGCAGCAACTTTGGGAAAACGCACTGGAAAACATCATGAACTCTGAACATCAAGGGTTTTCCGGAGAGAAACAGGCAGCCTGATTCATGTGCGGCATCTTCGGAATTTTTGGTCATCCCAAAGCCTCAGAACTGACCTTTCTTGGGCTCCACGCTTTACAGCATCGTGGCCAGGAAAGCGCCGGCATCAGTGTTTCCGACGGAGAGACCATCCATACCCGACGCGGACAGGGGTTGGTCAGTGAAGTCTTTTCCCGTGATGAATACCTGGAATTCGAAGGGAATCAGGCCATCGGACATGTCCGTTACACAACAGCCGGAGACAGTGGACTTCTGAACGCCCAGCCTTTGGTGTTCCGCTATACCGGCGGTCAGGTTGCGGTCGCGCACAATGGGAACCTGGTTAACGCCAAACGGCTCCGTGATCAGTTGGAACGCCAGGGTTCGATTTTTCAGACCAACAGCGATACCGAAGTGGTTTCCCACCTGATCGCACGAGCCGGGCCTCCAATCGATCATGCTTTTCAGGATGCCCTGAGAGTAATCGATGGAGCTTATGCACTTTTATTGATGACGGAAAAGCAGATGATTGCCGCCCAGGATCCAAGAGGTTTCCGGCCGCTTTCCCTGGGACAGTTCGAAAATGCATGGGTCGTCAGTTCTGAAACATGCGCGCTCAACACCATAGGGGCGGATTTTGTCCGTGAGATCAAGCCCGGGGAACTGCTCGTTTTTGATGAAAAGGGTTTGCAGATGCGTTCCTTTACGGGGGTGCAAACCAGGAAAATCTGCTCCTTTGAGTACATCTATTTTGCCCGCCCTGACAGTGAAGTCGACGGAATCAGCGTTCATTCGGTTCGAAAAGAACTCGGACGGGAGTTATGCCGGGAGGCCCCTGCTGAAGCGGATCTGGTCATTGGTGTTCCGGATTCAGGTTTGGCCGCGGCGGTTGGCTATGCTGAGCAATGCGGACTTCCCTATGAATTGGGGATGATGAAAAACAGATACGTCGGCAGAACCTTCATCCAGCCCAACCAGGAACTTCGCCGCCGTGGGGTGAAAATGAAGCTAAGTGTGGTACGTAAAGCCGTGGAAGGCAAACGTGTGGTGTTGGTGGATGATTCCATCGTTCGCGGTATCACCAGCGGACGAATCGTTTCGATGCTTAAGGACAATGGCGCGACTGAGGTGCATATGCGCGTCACTTCGCCTCCGATCACACATCCCTGCCTCTATGGAATCGACACGGCCAGGCGCATGGAATTGATCGCGGCAGAAATGTCTGTTGATGAAATCCGTGATGAAATCGGTGCGGATTCCCTCCATTTTCTCTCTGAAAAAGGGATGATTCAGGCGACCGGCAGAGAAGATCTTTCAGAAGATCAGGGACATTGTCTGTCCTGTTTCAACGGGAAATATCCAACACCCACAACTTGAGTAACACCTCATCCTTGAGCAAAGGAAGCCTCATGAAAAGCACTGCCTACGAGCAGGCAGGTGTCAGCCTGGATGCTGCTGATGAGGTGGTGGACAAGGTGAAACCCTTGGCTCAAAGGACTTTCAGACCCGGGGTGATTGGAGGACTCGGGGGCTTTGGAGGGTTGTTTCACCTCGATCCAAACAAATGGAAAAACCCGGTTCTCGTTTCAGGAACCGATGGGGTCGGAACCAAACTCAAACTGGCTTTTGAACTGGAAAAGCACGATACCATCGGAATCGATCTGGTGGCAATGTGTGTTAATGACATTCTGGTTCAGGGTGCGGAACCGCTTTATTTTCTGGATTATCTAGCATGCGGAAAGCTTCATCCGGATAAAGTAGCTACCATCGTTAGCGGAATCAGTGAAGGCTGCAGGCAGTCCAATTGTGCTTTGATCGGGGGCGAGACGGCAGAAATGCCTGGAATGTATTCAGGCGAGGACTACGATCTTGCGGGATTTGCAGTGGGAGTGGTGGAAAAGGAAAAGCTCATCAACGGAGAAAAAATCCTGCCGGGCGACCAACTGATCGGACTTCCTTCCAGTGGTATCCACAGCAATGGGTTCTCCCTGGTTCGAAAAATTCTGGAAGATAACTCCCTGCATCTGAATCAGAGCATGGACGCTCATGTTTCTTCTGGTCAAAAAACCCTTGGAGAGGTTTTGCTGGAACCCACCAGGATCTACGTCAGACCATTATTAAAACTGATGCAAACCATTCCGATAAAGGGGATGGTTCATGTAACCGGAGGGGGACTGCCAGGAAACCTTCCTCGGATGTTGCCTAAGGGTGCCGCGGTTGAGTTGGACTCCGGAAGTTGGGAAAACCTTCCTGTTTTTGATTGGCTTCAAGAAAAAGGGAATCTCAGTCAAGAGGAGATGCTTCCGGTTTTCAACATGGGCATCGGTTTTGTGATTTGCCTTTCCCCGGAACACCTTGATCAAGTTTTTTCAATTTTACATCAAGAAGGAGAACAACCGGTGACCATCGGAAGAGTGGTTTCCGGAAACCGTAATGTGATCATCCATTAAAATGCGCCTGGCTGTTTTTGCATCCGGACGGGGTTCCAATATGCTTGCCATCGCAAATGCAATCGAAGAAGGCAGGCTTCCGGGGGTCAGTATTGATTTAGTTGTTTGCGACAAACCTTCAGCACCGGTTCTCAAAAAAGCTCAAGAGCTGAAATTGAACACCTTTGTTTTTGAGGCGAAGAAGTTTCGCAAAAAATCGGACTATGAATCTGAAATCCTGAAACAGCTTGAACAATCCCGAATCCAAATGGTGGTCCTGGCAGGATTCATGCGCATTATAGGACCGACCCTGTTAAAGGTTTGGGAAGGCCGGATGATCAACCTTCATCCTTCACTGCTTCCTGAATTTCCAGGAAAGGATGGAATCGGTGACGCCTTTCGCGCGGGAGTCCGGGAAACCGGGGTGACGGTGCATTTTGTCGATGCAGGGGTAGATACGGGTCCCATCATCGCCCAGGAAAGTCTCATGATTGATCCTGCAGAAACCCTGGACTCCCTGGAAGAGAAAATTCATTTGCTGGAACATCAAATCCTGCCCCAAACGATTTTAAGAATCTGTCAAGAAGGACTCCCTGCGGCCTGGGAAAATGCCCGAACACTGAATAGATGAATTGAAGATGAAGATCCTGGTTATCGGAGGTGGAGGAAGAGAACACGCGCTGGTCTGGAAACTGAACCAGAGTGCACATGTAGAGAAAATATTTTGTGCACCGGGGAATCCCGGGATTTCCGAAATGGCCGAATGTGTTCCCATTGCCGTCAATCAGGTTGATCAACTGGCTGAATATGCTGAATCCCGAAAAATTGATCTGACCGTGGTCGGACCGGAGGAACCTCTGGTATTGGGTGTGGTCGATGAATTCAAAAAACGCGGATTGAAAATTTATGGCCCTGATCGTCAGTCTGCAAAACTCGAAGGAAGTAAAGCCTATGCCAAATCAGTGATGAAGCGTTTCGGCATTCCTACCGCCCGTTACGAGGAGTTCACGGATTTTGAGGATGCCCTTGGTTATCTCCGGGTCCAAGGTGCCCCGATTGTGATCAAGGCCGATGGATTGGCTGCCGGTAAGGGAGTCACGGTGGCAGAAACCCAGCAAGAGGCCGAAGCCGCTTTGGATGATGCCCTAAGGCAGGGAATTTTTGGAGAAGCTGGACAAAAGGTGGTGATCGAAGAATTTCTTGAAGGTGAAGAAATGACCGTACTTGCCTTTGTCGATGGGGAAACAGTCCTTCCTCTTGTTCCCTCCCAGGATCACAAACCGATCTTCGATGGAGACCGTGGACCGAATACCGGAGGGATGGGAGCCTATTCCCCCGTACCCCACCTTGAACAATGGCTTACGGAGATTCAACGTCTCATCCTGAAACCCCTGGCAAAGGGTCTGGCTGAGTCTGGACAGCCGTATCGTGGTTTGCTTTACACAGGTCTGATGCTGAATGAATCAGGTCCTAAGGTGGTGGAATTCAATGTCCGTTTCGGAGATCCTGAGGCGCAGGTCGTACTTCCCTTGCTAGAAAATGACCTTGTTGAAATCCTGTCGGCATCCTGTGAGGGAAGATTGAATGAGGTCGAACTTGAATGGAAGAAGGAAGCCTCAGTCTGTGTGATTGCAGCAGCACCGGGCTACCCCGGCCCTCCCACGAAAGGAATAGCCATTGAACTGCCGGAATTTTTGGAAGATGGAACACAGATCTTTCATGCGGGAACGCGCATCCAGGAAAGCACCTTGGTGACTTCGGGGGGAAGGGTTTTTGGCGTCACGGCCCAGGCGACTGATATTGAACAGGCCCGGAATCGTGTTTACCAACTGATGGAAAACATCAAGTTCAGGGGAATGCAGTTTCGTTCCGATATTGGGGCCAAAGCGCTTTGAAATTCAATCAAATCCTTGCTGACCCTTTTCACCGTGTAATTCGTTAAACACATTTGTTCAGGAATTGATCCCGATTCCCTGCTCAACTGCTCTTTCCAGAAGATATTCCCGACCTTCAAGCATGTCATCCAGGCTCCCGAATCCGTTCATGTAATGCCCCTTGAATCCACTGGATTCAATGAGCCGGAACATTTCTCCAAAATCGACATTGCCCGTACCGGGTTTCATATGGATTTCGTATTCACCGTTATTGTCGGCGACCCTCACTTCTTCGCAGAGACTCATGTCCATTCCCTCGACAAACCCTTTGATTCCGATCGGATCAAAATGGGCATGGTTGATGGTGAAAGACCACCTTAGATTTGGTGACTGGATCTGCTCAAAATACTCTTGGGTATCTTCCAGATTGTCGGGCATGTAATGAACCTCGGCCAGTTCTGGTTCGCCATTCAGGTTTTCAAGCAGAAGCAGGGCATTTTGTTTTTCCGCGTACTCGACAGCTCTTTTTATGCGGTCGATACTGGCCTGTTTGCGGATTTTCTGACAACCGGTGAAATGATAACCCCCATGAACCACGATCCATTCCGCACCGAGTTTCACCGAAAGGTCGATGTAATTTCGCAGGTACGCATCGGCAGCTTCCCGGAGATGTGGAGAAATTTCCGCAATGTTCACTCCGGATAGGGTGTGTAACCCAAGATGCAGACCGTGTTGTTCACAACCTTCCCGGATTTTGCTGCAACGTGAATCATCAAAACTTTCCAGGGCGTTCGGTGCAATATCGGTTTGGATGTCAAAATAGTAAACTTCATTTTGAGCTGCCCATTCAACCGCTTCTTCCGCAGAAATCCTTCTTCCGACATCGACCCCGATTCGTTGACGCAAAGTCTCTTTCATGTATATATCTCTTGAAAATAAATTGGTTAAATTAAAACCTTAAAGAAGGTATTCCAATACCTTAAAAAAGTAGCAAATCGAGGCAGCCGGAGTCTAGTTGCCAACCAAAGTCTCGGAGTCCGCGATCATCGAAACTCAGGCATTTATAAGCCAGAAAGGTCGGCTTTGGTCTGGTTTTCACAATCTTGATTGATCATTGATGCCATATGGCGTTCTGCTGGCGGCGCAATTGATAAAGCCTCGAAGCCTCATCCGTATCTATCATACTCCATGTCAACACCGTCCCGCGCTTCACATCAGCAAGCAATTTTCGGTCTGTTGCCATATAGTAGGGCACCGGAGAGTTTGCCTGATCAGGGTTAGCTCTTATCAGCTCTGGCTCTAGTCCGGCAACCGCATGATGATGGGGGTCGGTTATTTGAAGAGTTTCACCTTGTTTAAAATCGCGTGCAGTCCGTGCAACCAAATCTACCATTGGTTCTGGAGCCAAGGCTCCGGTAGGCAGATTCAGCAACGCGGCACTTAAAATTGACATAGGCGCCTCGACACCGAGGGTGTGCTGACCGATGAAAAGCATGGCCGCTTTTGTGTTACGCGCAACGACATGCCCTTTTCCACGAAGCAGTTCCCACGTCTTGGAATTTTCACAGCGCACGATCACGAAAACACCACCGGCGAAACTCATTTCGTCAGACCGTCTAAGGCAGTTAAACACATCAATGACCTTCGTGTTGGCTAACAACCCACCTTCACTCTGAGCCTGAAAAGCATCTGCCAATTCAACCGGCCTTAGCAACGGCGCATGAAGAGCGGCTCTGTCAGGGAAAAGGCCGGTACCGTTGGCCACCACGCCAAGCTCACAAAAATCAGGAACGGTGCGTGTTGGGAATTTTGCATTGGCAACAACGGAATTTCTATTTTCAATAAGACTTTGCCAATCGCCGTCATCACACTGCCAAAGGTCGAGCATTCCTGAATGCTGGTGGCTGTGTTCCCGCCAACAGAGCGTGTCGTTTTCTTCGAGGACAAAGTCATATTCACTGGATTTTCCAGCTGCCAGTACCTCCAGACCGAGAGTTTCCGCCCAACTGTTCAAACCAATCAGCAGGCTCGGCTGGTCCCCTTCGACCTCCGTGTAGACAACACCTTTTTGGTTTGCCAAATGGTTCAGAATGGGGCCCACAACGATCCCTGCCTCCTTCGACGCCATGATCACATGACAGCCATTGTCGATTGCCCATTCGGCAACGGCGGCAGCAGCCCCCGGCTGACCTGTAGCTTCGACCACCACATCGAAAGCAGGCAGCCCATCAGCTGTGATATCTGTCACCATCATCGGCGGCGGCTTGATGCCGCTGTTCCTGATGGCATCTTGCATTCGCATTTCGTCTTTATCGCAGATGACGCTGATCTCGATCTTATCGATATTCCGTGATTGGTCCAGAAGCGTGGCGCCAAAATCACCCACACCAACCAACGCCACACGGATCTGTGGCGCACCATCATTCTTGAAAAGACCGTGATAATTCATCGAGACCGATTCTGTTTCTGCATTCCCATGAGTCTGACAATCGACTCATAGAAGTATGGTCGAGTATTCATTGGGTTAAACCAGGGCGTTCGGTACGATATCGGTTTGAATATCAAAAAAGTAAACTTCATTCTGAGCTGCCCATTCAACCGCTTCTTCCGCAGAAACCCTTCTTCCGACATCGACTCCGATTCGTTGACGCAAAGTCTCTTTCATGTTTATATCTCTAGGAAATAAATTGGTTTAAATTGAATCTTATAGTTTGAGGTGAACTTCCAACAAAACAGAACACATTTGTTGAAAATCAACCATTGAAGGAAAACGAGTTTTTAAAACCCGGCCAGGACGAACTCAAGTAAAAAAATTGCAGCATTATAAATTCAAACAATTCTGGAGAAAAAATGGATAAGGATTTCATGGCTTCCACGGTGCTTTCAGGAATAAGGGTTCTTGACTTGACGCGGGTTCGTTCAGGCCCGACGGCTGTCAGGCAGTTGGCCGATTGGGGAGCGGATGTCATCAAAATCGAGATCCCAGTTAGCCTCGAGGCCGATGGCGCACTTGGAGCCTCAAGGGATAGTCCGGATTTCCAGAATCTGCATCGGAACAAACGAAGCTTAACCTTGAATCTCAAGGATGAAGAGGGGATTTCAGTTTTCAAGAAGCTGGTTCAAAATTCGGATGTGGTTGTGGAAAACTACCGACCCGATGTTAAAGAGAGGCTTGGAATCGATTATGAAAGTCTGAAAGCCTGCAACCCCCGGATCATTCTTGCCAGTATCTCGGGTTTCGGACAGGACGGTCCCTATTCCAAAAGACCGGGATTCGATCAGATTGCCCAGGGAATGGGCGGATTGATGTCCATCACCGGAGAACCGGGACGAGGACCGATGCGGGTCGGGATCCCTATCGCCGATCTGACGGCAGGACTTTTCTGTGCCCAGGGGATCCTGCTGGCTCTGATCGAACGCCAGCAATCCGGAGAGGGGCAATGGCTCCATACGTCTCTGCTTCAGGCACAGGTGTTCATGCTTGATTTTCAGGCGGCTCGCTGGCTATGTGCTGGGGAAATACCGGGACAGGCAGGGAACAATCATCCCACCAGCATCCCCACGGGTGTCTTTAAAACTGCTGACGGGTCAATCAACCTGGCAGTGGCAGGAGAAACGATCTGGGGTCGTTTTGTTGAAACCCTCGGTAAGGAAGAATGGTTGAAGGATCCCAATTTCAGGGACAGTGCTTCACGGTCCGAAAACAGGGAACTACTGAATCAGGAAATTGAAAAAGTGACCCTCAAGAAATCCACCCGGGAATGGGTCGATCTTTTCGAAAAAAGGGAGGTACCCTGTGGACCCATTTACCAAATCAATGAAGTGTTCGATGATCCTCAGGTCCAGCACTTAGAAATTGCCCAAGATGCAGAATCGTTGAATTTCGGCAAAACCCAGTTGGTGGGTCAACCGATGAATCTCACACGGACTCCCAGCAGCATCAAAAGGCATCCCCCCGCAAGGGGAGAGCACACCGATGAAATCCTTGCCGAACTGGGGTTGGGGGTTTCAGAGATAGATCGGTTGCGTTCAAAAAACGTGGTCTGAAGGAAATACCCGTTTTTTATTTCCCCCACCTGAGAACAACCGGTTCCTGAACTTTGGCGAGTTCCAGCAACCCCTTCCGGCTTTCCGGAGGAAGAGCAGGCATGGGATGTCTGACCCGATCCGAGTTGATCACTCCTCCTTCCAACATCAGTGCTTTGGTTGCGCGGAGACCGCATTGACGGTTTTCGTAATTGATTAAAGGCAGAATCTTTCCATATTGTTCTGCGGCCTGTTCCCGCCGGCCTGCAAGGTGATGCTCGACCACCGGTTTGATCAGATCCGGGATCATCGCGCTGGGCATGGTTCCTGTTGCTCCTGCGTCCAGGTCTGCCATCAGTGTGATCGATTCTTCACCGTCAAAGGGGCCTTCGATCGCGCTGCCACCGGATTCGATCAATTTTCTCAGTTTGTCTGCAGTTCCAGGCATCTCGATCTTAAAACAGCTGACCCCATCCAGTTCACGGGCCATTCTCACCAGCAAATCCACAGAAAGTGAGACTCCGCTTAAAGGTGCATCCTGGATCATGATCGGAATGGAAACCGCTTCTGAGATCTGCTGGAAATGTTCATAGATCCCCTTCTCGTCTGCCTTCAAAGCAGCACCATGATAAGGAGGCATCAGCATCAACATCTTTGCTCCTGCAGTTTCGGATTTCTTTGCCCTTTCACACGCAATTCTTGAACTGAAATGACTACAGGTCACAATCACAGGCACCCTTCCGGCCACATGGTTCAGGCAGAGCTCAAGCAGGATGTCCCGTTCTTCATCTGAAAGCAGAAACTGTTCGGAATAATTTGCGAGGATGCAGATGCCGTCCACACCCTGATCGATCATGCAGTCCAGCACCCGTTTCTGGGAATCAAGGTCGAGACTTCCGTCTTCTTGAAAAGGGGTTGGAGCGATGGGGAATACTCCTTGGTAACTGATTTTGTTTGAATTTTTGCTCATGATAAGAACTTCTGAATGGTTGGTGTTTCTTTTTTTCAGGAATCGTAAAGATCCTTCACTTTGGTCCAGGTATGGCCCAGGTGTTCCCGTAACAATTTATTAAGTTTTAATCCTTCGCGCTGCTCGAGGTTTCGAAGAATCGCATCATGCTCTTCAATCGCCGTGTGCCATCGGTCGGTCCTTCGGTTCGAAAGAAAACGGATGCGATAAAGCCTGGAATTTAGCCTTTCATGAGACCTGATCAACTCCCCGTTTTTGGAAAATTCAACGATTGAACGGTGGATGGATTGATTGATCTTGTAATAGGAAAGGCGCTCATCTTTTTCATAAGTTTCATGCATTTGCTGCGTCAAAACACGGATTGCATCGATCTCTTCCGGAGTTGCCCGCAAGCAAGCCATTTCCCCGGCAAACCCTTCGAGTGCCCCTAAAAGTTCCAGCATCTGTTCAATCGAAGCCTGGTCGGGATTGCAAACCACGACGCCCCGATAAGGGATCTGTTCCACCAGGCCTTCGGCAATCAATTGTTTTAAAGCTTCCCTAAGCGGTGTCCGGGAAACCGAAAGCTGTTTGCAGAGATTCACCTCCTTCAAAGGGGTGCCTGGGGGAAATTGATCTGTCGCAATCAGATCCCTGATTCGGGATGCTACTTGGAGCGCTAAAGGCTGACGGTGAATGGGTTCCATGAAAAATAAGAAAAAAAGTTTGACTCAAATTTTTGTATATTGTATTCAATGTTGCGTCAAGTCAAACAGCACCTTGTCAGGTGTTCTTTTTTAACCTTTCCAAGTAGGAGAAGGAGAAATGTTGAATGCAAAAAAATGCTTAAAAGCAGGGTCGATATTGCTTGCCGGAACAATGTTGCTTTCGGTGTTTCCGATGATGACATTGGCGAAGCCAGCGATTGAAGTGATTACCCATGCTGGTGCAGGAGGTGGAACCGACGTCAATTCACGGATGATGATGATCCGTGCACGAAGGACGCTGAAGCAGGACATGGTTGTGGTCAACAAGCGTGGCGGCGGCGGAGCAGCAGCAATGAATTATTTTAAGACGCGTCCGGCCGACGGAAACTCGATCATGACTTTTACCGTGGGACACGCGATCACCATGGCGAAAGGAAAGACGAGTCTGACCGTTGATGAAATGGCACCGATTGCCCGTGGGACGAATGACCCCCAAATCCTGATGGTCAACTGTAAGACCAGTCCCTACAAGACTCCGGAGCAGTTTGTTGCCGGAATGCGAAATGGCGACAAAATAAAATTTGGCGGAACCCAGACAGGAACCATCGATCACCTGACCGTGTTTCTCTGGGCGAAGCGTCTTGGCCAGCCCATGCCGACTTACATTCCTTTCAAGGGGGGTGGTGAATTGGCGACCCAACTGGTTGCAGGAGCCGTGGATGTAGGCACATTGAATCTCTCTGAAGCTGCTGCACCCGTCGAGGCAGGAGATATTTGTCCGCTCGTGATCCTCGCCCATCAGGGGATGGCTCCGATTCCTAAAGCGAAAACTGCCAAACAGCTCGGCATCGACCTTGTTCTTTCCACGACAAGAGGTTTTGTGACCCATGCCGGAGTTTCCGAGGCACGTCGTGCCGAGATGGAAGCCGGTATGATGAAAGCGATGAAGCACTCCCTTTATCAGGCTTACCTGATGAATTCCGGACTGGATGAGACTTCTCCCCAGCCTTCCGGACCTTGGGGTGAGCAGATCCGCTCCATGGTCGGAGAGTTCGGTCCTGCACTCAAGGAAATGGGATTGATGAATTAGAAGTTACTTTCAACTCCTAAATGGTGCTTCTGCAAGGAAGCACCAAGTTCCATGAAAACCAGCGACTGGATCGTTCCCGGAGTAATCACGGTGTTTTCCTGCGTCGTGATCTATCTTTCCCTTCAGTTGGATTTATCCCCCCCGATGATTGTCGGGCACAGCATGCAGCCGCGTGCTTTTCCCATCTTTCTGATGGTGATCAATCTGATCCTGATCGGGTTGCTGACTTACCAGTTTTATAAAAATCCTCCCGCATCCATCCCCCTTGAGCCGTTCCATACCTGGGGGACTATCATTTTGTTGATCGTGTTTTATGGACTCACCGTTGCTGCGGATTTTTTCCTGGCAATTGCGGTGGTGATGTTTCTGATGTGCATCCTCTGGGGAGAAAAAAGGATTCCCGTTGCACTTTCCACCGCGTTGGTGACTCCGTTTCTGATTTTTGTATTATTTGATCAGGTGCTGATGATCCGTTTTCCCCGCGGGATCATTCTCGACTGGTATTACGGATAAAGAAAGAAAGTCATGCTGGAAGCGCTTCAGGCAATGAGTTCAGTGATTCTGGACCCTTTTCTTCTTTTGCTGATTTTTGCCACGACAATCATCGGGGTGATCATCGGGGTACTTCCCGGAATCGGTGCAACCACAGGCGCTGCATTGCTGCTCCCGTTTACGCTGACCATGACTCCTGTGCATGCGATCACCGTGCTTGCCACCATTTATGTTTCGGCAACCTTTGCCGGATCGATCACCGCCATCCTGATCAACACACCGGGAACCTCTGCAGCAGCCGCGACGACTTTCGATAATTTCCCTCTGGCTCAGCGAGGAGAAGCCGGAAGAGCGTTGGGAGTGGCTGTCGTTTCCAGCACCGTCGGGGGCATCTTCTCCGTGATTGTGCTTTGCATTGCCGCACCGATGCTGGCGAGGGTTGCCTATCATTTCAGACCGCCGGAATATTTTGCTCTGACCCTTTTTGGACTCTCGATGCTGGCCAGCATCAGTTACGGGGGAGCGATCAAAAACCTTATTGGTGGAGTGTTTGGAGTTTGGGTGGCCACCATCGGCGCTGAGCCGACTACCGGTATCGAGCGCTTCATGTTCGGCAATTACGATCTCTATGAAGGCTTGTCCTTCGTTCCAGTTTTCATTGGGCTATTTGCAATGTCGGAATTGCTGGTTCAATCCAAAAAAGCGAACCAGATTGCCAGTGCGATAACCATGAAAGCGGTGAAACTGCCGACCATCGAGGATTATAAGAAAATCTGGAAAACCATAGTGCGCTCCTGCGGGATAGGAACCTTCATCGGTATCCTGCCTGCCGAAGGAGCAACCGTGGCTTCGATGATCGGGTATGCTGAAGCCCGAAGATGGTCCAAAAACAAGGAGGAATTCGGCAAAGGCTCGATTGAGGGCATCGCAGGTGCCGAATCAGCAAACAATGCAGCCACAGGCGGAGCAATGGTTCCGACAATGGTTCTTGGCATTCCTGGAAGTGGAACCACGGCCATCATCCTTGTCGGTCTGATGGTTCATGGCTTGCGTCCCGGACCTTATCTTTTTACCGAGCAGGTGGACAAGGTCTACCAGATTTTTGGAGCCATGATTTTGGCAAACGTGATGTTTCTGGTGATGGGGCTTTACGCGGCAAAACTCTTTGCAAGGATTTCCCTGGTTCCGATCTCCATCCTCTGGCCCATCGTATTTGCCTTTGCGGTGGTGGGTTCGTATTCCCTCAGTTCGGCCTTAATGGATGTCTGGATCGTTCTGATTTTCGGGACCATCGGGTTTTTTGCCAGACGCCATGGATTTGCCGTCGCGCCGATTGCGGTGGGTTTTATCCTTGGGGAGATGGTGGAAACCAACCTTCAAAATTCTCTGAAAATGTTCGAAGGCCAGTGGTGGATGATTTTAACCCAACCTTTGGCAGCGTTGTTTCTGGTCCTGGCAGTCCTCGGTCTCTGCGGGCCGATGATTTTCGGGATGTTGACCCGGAGAAAATAATCAAGAATCCTCGAATTTGAACCATTCCTGATTTTTTAAGGAACAAAAAAATAATTTAAAAATTCAAAATGTCATATTCCAAACTTGGGCTTTTGCTGGGTGATCCCAGCGGAATCGGCCCTGAACTCTGCGCGAAGTTGCTCGAGGAACGGTCCGGAAGGGAATCCAACCGGGTGGTCCTGATCGGAGAACCGTCCCTTTTTGAAAACGGAAAGAAGGTGGCCGGAATCGAGCTTGAAGCACCGCTTGTCCAAAATATCCGTGAAATTCCCGATGGAGGCATCGGTATGCTTCAGGGGCCCGAACTGCAGATGGAAGGGGTCCGTGTTGGAGAGGCAAGTGAAACCTGCGGCCGTTATGCACTGGATTCTTTCCGCAGGGCTTCGGCACTGTGTAAATCAGGCGAGTTGGACGGTTTTTGTTTCGCACCAATGAACAAGGA
>ENA-OSEY01000501-OSEY01000501.1-marine-metagenome-genome-assembly--contig:-NODE-501-length-28699-cov-3.853330_pt1 | contig 28699 bp, 22 predicted proteins | sample MGYA00248465_ERZ534230 | MGnify/ENA primary metagenome ERZ534230 (study PRJEB26409, sample SAMN06344110) | marine metagenome | isolation source: Sea water from surface | place: Atlantic Ocean:Southern...
AAAACCTAATTCCTTCCTTCTCAGCAAAAAAATCGTTCTGGTAATCCCAAAACAGCACAATAGATTCTTCAAAAAATTCTACGGCATTGTAACCACACATGTGACATTCATTACCCGTATAACAATCTTCGCAAGGGAACACGTAAAAAGGCCCATCAACTTTATATAGATGCCACATTTTAGGTCCAATTATATCATCCCAGCTTGTAAGTTCACTAGTTAAAGTTTTAAATATGATGGTATCTGATCCGTTGGTCCATGCTGTCCCTGCATACTTTTCAATAAAACTTTGCTGTGGAATGGCAATTGTATCTAAAATTGGTGTAGACTCCGCAACTTCAGTGATTAAATCTATTGTGTCTATTTCAACGGAATTGATTTCATTTTTAGAGGATTTGTTTTCATCCTGGCGGGAATTACAGGCTAATACAAAAACAATAAGCGGTGCTACTAAAACATACTTTCTCATTTTTTCAAGTTACGATTAATAAGTGATTTTTTGACGATATAATTCAATATCAAATACACTTTCCCCCCTAAAAAATAAATTTATAAATATCCTTTCCCCAAATTATAAAATGCTGTGTATAAGCGATTTAATTAAATATTTCTAATAAAATTAGATCTATTTTTATGGGATTTCTCATAAAAAGCAGACTAAGAATCCTTATTTTAGAGTATGAAAAATTTAATCTACTCGTTCTTTTTAGTTGCTATATCAGGATTTTTTCTTTTTTCTTGCTCTTCCTCAAGGATTGTCACTTCAAGTGATTTTTCAAAAAGAAAATTTACAAAAGGTCGTTATGTTTCTTTCAAAAACCACTTTTCTAGTTCTGCTTTTTCAATGGAAAACCCTACACAAAAAAGAGAAGGATTGATAACTCACGCTGAAGCTATGAAAGTAACAGATGTAGATTACCAAGCTGTTTTGAAAAATAATGATGAAATTCAAAAGAGTTCCATTAGAAAGATCATTAAAGAACTAAAAAAACAAGAAAAGAAACAGTTAAGTACTTACAATGAAAATCCAAATAAAGATAGCGTTGAAATCATTACCACAACAGGTCGAGTTTATAGAGGTGTAGTCGTAAAATCCGACTATGACGGATATTTTGTAAAGTTATCTTCAGATCGTGAAATATATATAAGTAACAATGAAATTAAACGACTTACAGTAATATCTTCAACTCCCTCAGTAGAAGACAATAAAACTCCAACAACAAAACCATCAACTCAGAATTATTATGAAGATGAGTCAGTAGCAGATAACACCTATACAGATGAAACTACATATGTTGAACAAAAGACAGAACCTATGGCTATACTCAGTCTAATTTTTGGCATTTTAGGTTTTTTTCCTATTCCGCTTATTGGTGGACTTGGTTGTATTGCTGCCTATGTTTTGGGAAAGAATAGCATCAAAAAAATTGATAGAAATCCACAAAAATTTAAAGGTCGTGGCATGGCTCTAGCAGGTAAAATTCTAGGTACAATTGGGATAACCTTAATGATTATTGGCTTGATTATTATATTGCTTTTATTAGCATTACTTATTTAACATTAGCACTTTAGGCTAAAATAAATCCTCTTCACTAATTTTGTAAAATGAAAAAAGCATTGTTTCTGTTTTTATTAACTCTAATTTTTGGATGGGGTTTATTAAACTCATGTAAGAAAGATTCAGATGAAGAAGGGTATGAAAGCTATCGATATGAGCTTTGGAAAAAATGCATTCAAAATAATTATCAGATTGATTTTGTGGGTCAGCAATACGATGATGGTACTTACTCCAACTTTATGGGGCAATCTTTCGATCGCGACCATGAAGGTATTGGGGGTATCGAGACAGAAGGTGTATTGAATAATATAGAGGAAGTATTGTTGCAAACCAATAACTTAGATGCCGTATTGCTGTGTATTGGAGGTAATGATTTATTAAATGGTGGTGACCCTCAGACAGCAATTGATAATATTGGGTTAATCATAGAAGAAATTCAAAATCGATTTCCTGGTATTGTTGTTTTTTTAGAACAGATTGCACCTGGAAATAATGAAATTATGACAAATGATTTTACACAAAAATTATCTGAATTCAATGATCTTATTTATAATATCGCAGCAGCTTATTCCACTCCAAATGCATCGGTAATTGCTGTGGATATGAGTACAAATTTTACAGAAAATTTATTGGCTGATGATGTACATTATAACCTAGAGGGAGCTGTTTTTATTGCTGAGCAATATTATTCAAGTATTTCAACGGTTTTTAATTCGCAGGAGTCTTTAAAGATATTGCCTCTAGGTGATTCAAGAGTAGAAGGAGCAAGACCTTAGGTTTAATTATATTTTTAACTCCATTTTTTGTTAATAATCATTAACAACGCTTTTACGTTATATATCTTATTGTAACTTAACAGAAGTTTATGTTCTATTTTAGAAAATTAATCGATGAAAACGAAGTAGAGTTGGTATCTTATGTAAAGCAGTACCTGGTTGATCACCAACTAGAAGACATAAAAATTCATGTAGGCTGTGACAGCCAAAATATAGGTCCACTAACTCATTATGCCACCACTGTAGTTTTTCATATTGGTAATTCAGGCTGTCATTTTATCTATAAAAAAGAGAAGCTTCCTAAAATTGAAGATATGTGGACAAAACTTTGGGGAGAAACAACAAGATCTGTGGAGATCGCGAACCATTTAAAAGAACACGGAATTCATGTAAATAGTGTTGATTTAGACTTTAATAGCGATGAAAAACAAAAATCTAATAAATTGGTTTCAGCTTCTGTTGGTTTTGTGGAATCCATGGGCCTTAAAGCCAATGTAAAACCTGCTATATTACCGGCAATTTCTGCTGCAGATATGATGTGTTAAATTCCGACAATAAGTTTTCTGCTGAGAGTTTGATTAGGTGTTTTTAATTCGTAGATATAGACCCCGTTGGGTACAAAATTTCCAGTTTGATCCTTTCTATTCCATTTAATTTGGTGTAGCCCACTGTTCATATCTTGACGTATTAATGTATTCACTTTTTTGCCCACAATGTCATATATATTGATGTATACTTTGGATCTGGCTTTTAAGTGAAAAGAAATAGTGGTGATATCTACAAATGGATTAGGATGATTTTGAAAAAGAGTATTATGGGTTAATGTGGAGCTAGAAATACTTAATGGTTGTAAAGACCACCCTAGATCTTGAAGAATACCTAGCGTTATAGGGCCTGGTGTAAGATTGGTTTCACCTGTGCTACTGTAGGGAGTCATTAAACCATCTGGTGAATTTGCAGAAAAAGACGATTCATTTAGATGCAGTATACTAGAGCCAAATGCAAAAGTACTTGGCGCAAATAGCCTTGGTCTGGATTGATTATTTGCATTAATGGCATTAAGCCCATTAAAATAGAGGCTATTGCTAGTAAACTGTGCTGTTAGAGCCATGGATGGATTTAGATAAAGTAGAGAATCTATTAGCCGTTCACCTTGTAAATTTTCTAAAAAAAGATCATAAATTAAGGGCTCCCCATTCAATGGAGGAACAGAGAATGAGGCAAGGGTATTCACTATAGGATCGATAATGGTACTAAACGAACCAACTCCATTTTGATCAAGGTTTGCAACAGAGTAAAACCCAATACCATGTCCTATTTCATGTAACAGTACTTTAACTAAATGGTATTGATTTTGAGGACAATTTCCATCAGTTCCCATATACCAATTTCGGGTGCTATCGATATAAATGTCCATATCAACTTCTGATATACCTAAGTCATTTCCTGCTATAGCTTTAGCTAAACTTGTTGGATACCAAACATTATTGATGGGGGCATTTTGAAAATCCTTTACTCCATTACTTAATGTTAACCCTAGAAAACCAAACGGACTGGCGTCAACCCAATAAAAATTAATTTTAATGGGAACATTTGAAATTAGAATATTACTCCAAATACTACAGGCTTTACCCATAGCTGTTTCTGCTTCGGAAGATGAGTAATGGTAGTTAACCTGAAAATGGGAACTCTGACTGAAAGCAGAAAAACTAATTAAAACCAAGTATGATATGTAGCTGCACCTTTTAAACCGAATCATAATGAACAAGTTAAAAAGAAACGGACAGAGCTAATCTAATTCTTGATGATTTTTTTCTGATGATTTTTTCCTGCCACATTTATATCTAAAATATAAATACCCTTTTTAAATGAAGATAAATCAACGGTGTTGGACTTGGTTGTCAATAGAAGTCTTCCAGATAAATCAAAAATTGAAAAATGAGTTGGTTTTTTACTGTCTGAAATCATATGCAATAATCCATCCGTTGGATTGGGATAAACAAGTAGATTGTCATCTACCGGATTTAATTCATCAGAAACTACGGTATTGAATTCAAACCAGTTGAGGTTAAACTCTTGCCCTGTTATGAGAATTCGCACATGATAAATTCCTTTGTCAAGCCAAAACACCTCAGATGCGGTAGTGGTTTGCCAAGTTTGCCAACCTCCTGTGGAGCTGAAATCAATTTGATTTAGTGTGGTTGCTCCACCGGAACTATCTATTAATTGAAGCTCCAACCCCCCACTAAATCCATTGGACGCATTTCGATAGCTGACTTGGAAACTGCCAGAATAAATGGCATTAATATAATAATCAACATAATCTCCTGGGTGAAGGTATCCAATATTTTGTCCTCCTCCAATGTCTGAACAACCCTCAAGTCCAATTCCAGATTCATTAAAATAATCTTCAGCTTGTATTATACCAGGTATACAGTTATTAGAGCAAGATATGGTGTTCTTTACAGGCCTGTAGGCAAAAGGACTTAACGTGTTCCCATCTGTACTAGAGAGTTGTGTCCCGTTGTAAGAAACCGAAATTTTAGTGGGTTGTCCGGTAGAGGGAGAAAATCCTTGAATAGCTGAGTTAAGAACTAGCGTAACATAACGTGGATTAGCAGGGTCAAATTGAAGGTTGTTAATGATCATGTTTTGAGTAGAATCCGTATATACATCAAAAACTTGATTGGGATTACTCAGTATACTTGCAGGTATGCTACTATTGTCAATGGGTTTATTAAATAGAAGTTTTATTCGATATTGATCTATTGTTTCACCAGAAAGAAATAAGGCAGATAACGTATCTATGGTGCCTGATTTAACAAATTCAAATGAGTTAATATTGATTTCTCCTTCATCACAATGCAGTCTGATTTTTTGATTACCTGCACTAAGCATGGCATTAGAAACAGTAACCGTATTCCAGAAACTCCAATTATTGGTATTGGGTAAGGCAGCAGTTGAGGTGAAGGCCGTATCATTTAGAGAAAAGTAGATTTTTGAATCGGGATTATTGGCGGAGTATCTTATATTAATATCATACACTGCACTGGTATCCACATTCACTTCGTATTGCATCCACTCATTCTGCTCAAACCATCCAACTTGATAGCCGTTATGAAATAAATAAACGTCATTACAAGCACTGATATCGGCACCATCATTTCGATACATCCATCCATTGTTCCATGGGGTGTAATTTCCAGTAGTTACCTGGTAAGTGGCTACCACATTATCTTGATATGCTTCACCTACCACCCCCAAGTCAAAATCAGTAGCATATATCCTTCCAGGAATTTCAGCCACAGAGTCAAATGGGATAGTTTGATTGGAATTTACTTGCCTAAACATGGCATCAATTACATCCTTTTGAAAGTGGCAATTTTCTAGTTTTAAATCTTCAGTGAGTTGATTAAGAGTATTTGTAGTATAGGTTGCTGAGGGCATTCCACTTCCTCCGCTCCAGTAGTCTAATAAGTTTTGAAAATCGATAGTCTTAGTAACCGACATGGGACAAGAAATAGACTCTAATTTTTTCATAGGCCACCAAGCCCATCCTATATCATGATCTTCTATTAGCCGGATCGCATCCCTAAACCACACATTAGAATTTTCTCCTGATTCACCAAACCATAGCGGAACATTCCAAGTATTTCTGATGTCAAGCACCCATTGAATATCTACTTGGTAGTTCTCTGACCAATATTTATGAGGGCTATATACCATGTTTGAATCCCAAGGAGGTGTTAGTCCGCTAAAATCGTTAGCATACCAATTTCCTTCTATGAAAATGATGTGATTTTGATCAACTGACCTAACACTATCAGTTAATTGCATGTAAAAATTTCGAAGCTCGTTGTTCCCTAAATTCCAATTCACTTCATTTAAGTAATCATATCCTGCAATAGCTGGTTCGTTTTGATAATGTTCAGCAATCTTCCTCCACAAGGAAAAGGTCTTATTTTTATTTAAGTTACTTTCCCATAAGGAAGGATAGGCCGGATTATAGTCGCTAATTCCTGTATTCCCGCCCTGACCTCCAGGAGCTGCATGTAAGTCTAAGATGACATACATGTTGTTTTGCTTACACCAAGAAACAAGGCTATCTGTCATTTCAAACCCTTTAGTGAGCCATGTATTTTGACCTTGTATTGGCTCCTCTTGTATAGATAAGGTAAAAAGGTTGTAATGCATGGGTAGTCTTATTGAATTGAATCCCCAAGAAGCTAAAGAATCAATATCCACTTTTCTTACATGATTGGCATACCAATTGTTCAAGAATGAGTCCTTAGCTGCTGTTCCAATTAGCTGTTCTACCTTTTCTTCAAATTCCCATTGTGCCGAAGCAAATCCTGCTGCTTGTATTTGATAAGGTTCAATGAGCATCCAACCTCCCAAATTCATCGCTTTCAATATAACCGTGTCTCCATTGGAATTTACAATGGCTTTTCCATTAGTGGATAACCAAGACTGACCAAAGAAAAAATGTACGTTGACGCTAAGTAAGAAAAAAAATAAAAACCTATACCACATAGATTAATAGCATGGATTTTGTTCGATTAAGCCGTTTGAGCTTTGAATATCGTAATATGGGATTGGTAACAATTCACTACAGTTCTCTACGAAATTAGTCTTTCCAAAAGTAAGACCTAAGTGATCAAAATTTTGAAATACAGTGCTGGCATCACCCCATCTTACTAAATCATAAAAACGATCGTGCTCTAATCCTAGTTCAACTCTACGCTCGTGGTAAACCACTGCTCTTAATTCTTCGTGATTTAAAAGATAGGTCTCTTTGTAACTACCTATTGTAGCGGCATCAGGATATGCTGACAATCCAGCACGTTGACGTATTAGTCCTAAGGAATATTTAGCAGCATCTTCATCTTGTAATTCCATCGATGCTTCAGCGTGGATAAGCAGTAGATCCGCATAACGCATAAAAATGTAATCTAGGTTCCCATTACAATCTGCTGTAATGGGTCTTTCATTATCAGGAATTAAATATTTTTGAGACATATAACCCGTTGGTGGGTTCCAACTTCCTCCTGTAAAATCGTGTGGTGCTCCCCCAAATGTACCTGGTATCATTTCTCCGTCAAATACCACACTTGCTTCAAGCCGCGTATCGGTGGGTTCAAATGCTTGTACAAAATCTTCAGTAGGGCACTTGAAACCATATCCCCAACCCATATCTCTATCTCCAAACCATATACTTAGCCAAGATCCTTCATGTTCCCCCCAGTGTCCATCTAAATCTTCTACCATATTAATAGACCAAATAACTTCGCTTCCCCACTGTTGACCAGAGCTAAATACGTCTGCATAATTTGGCACTAAGCTGTAATTTCCAGAATTCATTAATTCCTCACATTTAAGTTTTGCGGCAGCCCAATTTTCTTGGTACAGGTAAGTTTTAGCAAGAAGCCCTTTGGCTGCACCGCTAGTGGCTCTCCCTTGTTCTGCTAACGCAACCGTTGCGGGTAGATTAGCCTCAGCATAACTAAGGTCAGCAATAACTTGGTCATATACTTCACTTGCTGTAGATCTAGGTTTACTGGCTGAAATATCTTCTCCATGATTTGTATTATCATCTTCTGCAGATGTATAAAGCATAACCCCTCCAAAATTTCGTACCAGCCTAAAATACGCATAGGCCCTTAGAAAACGACATTCTGCAATGAACCGGGTTCGATTCCCTTCGTCCATTTCTAATACTTTATTTCCATCTACATCCTCTTCTACTAATATATCAATGGCAAAGTTAGAACGGGCGATGAGTCTATACATGTCATCCCAAATCCAATGAGGTACGTCAGTCTGCGGTGTGGCATTGAAGTTCATCATGTCATACATGCCTTGTTGGTCACCATTACTTTCACCTCCTTTTACGGCATCGTCTGACATTACAGATCCTACAGCCCAAAGACTGACAAGGTTGTTTCTCCAAGCCTGTACATCATATGCTGCAATAACGGCTTCATAAGCAGTTTCACCGTCTACAAAGTAAGGTTTATCGATGTTTCCTGGCTGATCTAACTCAAGCCAATCTTTTGAGCATCCTATTAGGCTCAAAAAGGAAAAGATGTATATTAATTTTTTCATATTATTAAATTAAAAAGTTGCATTTATACCAAAATTCATTGTTTTAGGTAGGGTGTAATTTCCTAAATCTGCTTTTTGTACAAAAACTCCCCATGTACTTCCTAGCTCAGGGTCACGTCCAGAGTATTTTGTAATGGTGAAGTAGTTTTGTAATGCAGCATAGAATCGTAGTTTTTCCATACCAATTTTCCTAGATACAGTCTTTGGCAAGGTGTATCCTATCGAGATATTTTTAAACCTTAAAAATGAACCATCTTCAATATATGCATCTGAAGCCCTGGCGTAATTGTTTTGGCGGTCACCACCCAATTGTGCAATAGTAGCATCTGGATTATCAGGTCTCCATGCATCGGTTAGCATATAACTTACCATGTTAGTTTGCTCATATGGAGTTTCCGTAAACGCTTTAACGGTATTGAATATTTCATTTCCGTGATTCCAATACAAAAATAAGTTAAAATCAAATCCTTTGTAGGAAAGATCACCCGTAAATCCCAATGTAAAATCGGGATATGGCGATCCAATTTTCACTTTGTCGTTTTCATCTATTTTACCATCGCCTGCGTCGGCTATACCATCTCCATCCGTATCAACAGTTAATTGATCTTTAAATCTATAATCCCCAGGACCTACCGTAGGACCATAGGTTTGATATGTCGTCCCATCTTCTGTGTATGTTAGAACGTCTATTTCTGATTGTGTCCCAAAAATGCCATCTACTTCATATCCCCAAAAGTCTCCAACTTGAGAACCCACTTCGGTAAGTGTGTAATACTCTAAAGCATGAAATGCACCTCCTTCAATTCTCTGATCAGCATTTGAGGTAAGTTTAACGATCTTGTTGGTTACTTTCGTAATATTAGTAGAAAGGTTATATTTAAGATCACCGGCAACATCTTGGTAATTGATAGTTAAATCAAAACCTCTGTTTTCCATTTCACCAATATTTACTCGAGCAGCTCCACCAACTCCATATGCGTTTAACAAAGTATTATTATCCATGATCATATCGGATGTCGTTTTAATATAGTATTCTGCCGTTACCCATAACTTATTTTGAAGAAAACCTGCATCTAGGGCAATGTTTGTCATCCCTATAGTTTCCCATCTAAGATTTGGATTAGGAAAAAAGTCTACCGTAGAACCAGATATTTGATCAACTGTTCCATCAGGACCAAAAATCACATTAGAGCTATTGATGGATGTAGTTCCGTTGTAGGCAAAATCTCCAGCAGGTTCGCTATTTCCAAGCTCTCCATAACCGCCTCTAAGTTTTAAAAAGCTTACGTTTTTAACGTTTTTGAAAAATTCTTCTTTGTGTATTTTCCAACCACCAGAAAAACCTGGGAATACACCAAATTTATATGCTGATCCAAACCTAGAAGAACCATCTCTTCGTAATGTGGCTGTTAAAAAGTATTTATCATCATATTCATAATTTAATCTTCCAAAAACAGAAGCATATCTTCTGTAAGAAAATGAATTCCATCCTTCATTATTAGCATAGGCAATGTCGCCAGTTGACCCTAGTAACATGTTAGGGGGAGTTTCATTATTAACAAATCCACCTAAGTATTTTTTGCTAAACCCAAAGCTGTTTTGGTTCCAGTCATAAGCAGATGTACCACCAAGAAGGGTAAAGTTGTTTTTCCCAAATTCTTGCTTTATTTCGATGGTGTTTTCCCAATTCCAAGAAAAGTAACGATTGGTACTGTAACCAAATTCATCAATTTGGTTCTGATCCGTGGCGTCAATATAAAAAATCGGGTTGTAATACCAGCCATTTCCAGCCGTATAATCACAACCAATTATACTCTTTACACTTATCCAATCAACAGGTTTAATTTCAATATAATTGTTTGTCAATATTTTATCGTACCAAGTCATCCCATATTTCGTTCTATTTCGATATAGTTGAGCCATTGGATTGGGTGTATTACCTCTAGGCGTATTATTCCAAGCGATGGAATCATTTGGACTGTAAAATTCATGATCTTCAGGCACTAAAGACAGCGTGTCTGGAATCGTGGTATATGGACGAGTGGCACTTATTGTAGGATCAAGAGACATGGCCGCTAAAAGCATGTTATTTTCAGGTCTGTCGCCATTAAATGAAACTCCTTTTCCTCCATCTCTGGTTATGGCTAAGCTAGTACCCACTTTAATATGTTTTGATAGATCAAAATCAAGGTTATTTCTTAATGAATATCGTTTAAAAAATGAAGTTGGAATAACCCCTTTTTCATCGAAGTAATCTAATGATATGGCATAAGTAGATTTTTCAGATCCACCAGAAACAGAGACATGTGCGTTATATATAGCGCCACCAGGAAATAATAAATCTTGCCAATCTGTACTGTTTAATGAAGATGGATCAGAAAAATCAGAATCTGGAATATTTCCTCTTAAAGAGTCCACATAATTATTGGCAATAGCATATTGTGGACCATTCATCATGTCCATCTTTTTAATCAAATTTTGAAAACCATAATAGGTGTCAAAAGTTACTTTTGGCTTTCCTTTTTTACCTCTTTTAGTGGTAATTAAAATTACACCTCCAGCAGCTCTTGCTCCATAAATCGAAGCTGCAGATGCGTCTTTCAAAATATCTATTGACTCTATATCTTGTGGTGCTACCGCATTAACAGCAGGGCCATCAAGCGGCAATCCGTCAACTATATACAGTACAGGTGAACCATTTATGGAACCAAGCCCTCTAATCCGTACTTCAGTATTACTTCCTGGAGCACCATTATTGTTAACTACCTCAACACCAGCTGCACGACCTTGCAAGGCATCAGCAGCACCAGCAACAGCAGTTTGCATAATTTGTTCAGATTCTACTTTTACAATGGAGCCAGTAACATCTTCAGATTCCTGTGTTCCATATCCTACTACCACTAATTCTTTTAACAGTTCATTTTTCATTCTTACGTTAAGCGTGGTACTGTTATTAACCAAAAATTCTTGATCGATATAACCAACCATTCTCACTATTAATACTTGGTTTTTTTCAGCAGTGATACTAAAATTCCCATCTATGTCAGATGTTGTTCCTTTATCCGTGTCTTTTACTTGTATTGTTGCAAATGGAATTCCAAGTTCTGTCGCGTCATCAAAGACCCTACCTGAAATTGTGGCGATTTGAGAAGAAATTATTAAGGAAATAAAAGTGAAACTAAGAAAAAATGAAAGTCTCATGATGTGGCTGTTTAATTATTGTAATTTTTACACAAAGTACAAATATTTTTTAAAAGTTAAGGAATGTTAATATTTTCAACATTCTTGTTTAAACAAAAAAGTAACCTAAAAAGCTGAAAGGTGAGTAACTTTAGAAAGCAAATTTAGCGCCAGTGAGCATTTGATCCACTGTTGGCTTTCTAAAGTCTTTCATTTCGGCACTTTTAAATGTTAGGTTGAAGCCATTAATTTTTCGCTTACATAGAAAATGATAATAAGCGTTTTTAACCATCTCTAATGAATCTAAGGTGGTGTTTTCCATGTTTAAAGACTTGGTGTAAACAAGCGAACTGTCCGTCTGTTCAACAATATTGTAAGAGAAAAATTCAAAACTCTTAAGGCGATCTAATTCATCTATAATAGTAGTACTATCGTCTACATTTTCTTCGATGACGAGGTGCCAACGACTTTTACCAGGCAATGTTATTTCCCACTTTGCTTCGCCAAGATTATGAGTAACAATGGGTTGGATAAATCTAGGGTAGCCATCCTCATCATCAAAGTATTTTTCTGGAATGTAAATTTGAATATCTAATTCATGTTCATTTAAGTTAACTGATCTGAGTCCGTGCAGGGGATCAGCCACTAAAACTTCTGTAACCGGATTTTCCGTGCTTTTCTCATCGAGATTTTCAGAACAACTTACGCTCAAAAAAGTGAAAGAAACAAAGGCATAGTAAAGAGTATTTAATTTCATAATGTTATTATTAATCAATTTAATTTAAACTTTATTTTTTAAAAACATATCTAATAGTAGATCTACTTCTTTGTTGAATAAGTATTTCTTGATTTTTTACAATATCAGGAAGCTCGAAATCTTTGTAATGTCTAATAGACAATAAATCTACTTTTTCATTGTATTTCACTACGTATTTTTCATTCAAACTAGACAATAGTTTTGGAAGTAGTGGTGTTTTAATGTGGCCACAAATTGAAAAGTTGAGTGCGGAATTTTGCATTAAGTGAACTTTTAATCCAACCTCAGCAAACAATCGAAATAGCTCGCTAATGTGATCTTCAAAAATAAACGAGTAATCCTTTGTAGAAATAGAAATTAAAAGTTGATTTGGTTTAAAAATAAATGATGGGATGTCTCTATCGTTTTCTCCATTGTTGCTTATTACGCTTCCTTTTTGTGAATCATTTAAGAAAGATCGGATACTAAGTGGGATTCCTTTATTTTGAAGTGGTTTAATGGTTTTTGGGTGAATAACAGAAGCGCCTAAATAGGATAATTCTATGGCCTCTTTAAACGAAATTTTAAATAGTTGTTCTGTTTCTTTAAAAAGTTTAGGGTCAGCATTTAATAAACCCAATACATCTTTCCATATAACAACCTCGTTAGCATTTACAGACCAAGCTAAAATAGCAGCGGAATAATCACTACCTTCTCTCCCTAATGTTGTAGTCTGTCCATCTTTATTTGCCCCAATAAAACCCTGAGTTATGTATACTTTACCTTGGTTTGAAATTGATTCATGGATATTTTTTTGCGATTTATCCCAATTAACTCTCGCTTCTTGGAAATGGTCTGATGTTACTATCAATTTACGAGCATCTAACCATGTGTTGTTCTTACCGTTTTGATGTAAAAAATGAGAAATAATTGTTGTAGAAAAAAGCTCTCCAAAGGATACAATTTGATCATATATAAATGCATGATTTTCATTCTGGTAATTTTTAATGATTTCTTTTAATTCATTTACATATGATTTAAGTTTTACATCTAATTTTTCGTCTTGGGACAGATTTAGATTATTTATAATTTCGGAGTGATAAAAACTTAGTTTATCCAGTTCATGTATAGCATTTTTCTGTTTTTGAGAAATACATTTTTCCCATATGTGTTCCAACCTATTTGTAGTTTTCCCCATAGCTGAAACCACTACAATAAGTTCTGAATTTTCATCTTTTATTAAAGAATATAAATTTCTTACTGCATTAGCATCTTTTACGGACGCTCCACCAAACTTGTAAACTTTCATAGGTATTAAAGTTTAAAGCTAATATATAAATACAGTTAATTAAAATCTAGGTAAATAATTCACCGTGTTGTGAGTCATCTAGCCCTCTTTCCTCTTGATCCTCTCTAACTCTGATCGACATGATCATGTCTACGATTTTGTACAATGCATAACTAACAACGAAAGTAAAAACAACTACAATTAGAACAGCGAGTAAATGAGCCGTAAATAGATCATAAGAACCATAAATTAGACCTACTTCTTTTGCAAATACGGCAGTTAAAATCATCCCTACTATGCCTCCAACACCATGACTTGGAAATACATCCAACGTATCATCAATATTTGATTTTTTTGTGATGCGAATAGCTATATTGCTGATGATAGCTGCTGTAAAACCTATAAATACACTTTGACCTATGGTTACAAAACCCGCAGCAGGTGTTATGGCTACTAATCCCACAATAGCTCCTATGCAGGCGCCCACAGCAGACATTTTTCTACCAAAAAATCGATCATAAAAAATCCATGTAATCATACTAGTAGCTGATGCTAAATTTGTATTGGCAAAGGCAATTACAGCGTCAAAATTTGCACCTAGAGCAGAACCAGCATTAAATCCAAACCACCCAAACCACAATAAACCAGTTCCTAGTATTACAAAAGGAATGTTAGCAGGTTTTTCTTCAATTTTTTTCCTTTTTCCAAGATAAATGGCACCAGATAAAGCAGCAAGACCAGCTGACATATGTACCACAGTTCCCCCTGCAAAATCTAAAACGCCCCATTTTCTAAATAAACCATCAGGGTGCCAGGTCATGTGGGCTAATGGTGAATAAATAAATAGGGTAAAAAGTAACATATATAAAATGTAACTTCTAAATCGAATTCGTTCCGCAAAGCTACCCGATATGATAGCAGGTGTTATAATGGCAAACTTGAGCTGAAAAAAAGCAAATAAAAGAAAAGGTATGGTAGAACCAAAATCTTCATTAGGGGAAAGTGTTACCCCTTTAAAATTGAAATAAGTGAATGGATTTCCAATTATACCATAAAAACTTTCACCGAAAGAAAGACTGAAACCCAAAAGAATCCAAATCACACTAATTACGCCAAGAGCAACAAAACTCTGTAACATGGTTGAAATGATATTTTTGATATTTACCATTCCACCGTAAAAGAAGGCTAAGCCAGGCGTCATGAGTAGGACAAATGCACACGCAACGATCATCCAAGCTGTGTCTCCTTTGTCTAATGGTAATTCATTGTTTACCTCTACATTGTAATCCACATTTCCGAGTAGAATAATGAATACAATGATGGTAAGAACAATAAAGTTTAATTTGCTACCAATTTTTGTCAACAGCTGGTAATTCTAAATTTGTAACCGCTAGAATAAACATGATTAATAAAGTTTTCCATATTATCAGCTCGAATGGGCTCATTATTGCTGGAGAAGTAATTTTCTAATAAACTTTTAAGACTTAAATCTTTCTTTACCTTAGGAACAACATAAAATGAGTCTTTTGTCTGCCTCAATTCGTTAAGAGATCTTTTTTTTTGGGAATTCATATTTAAAATTTTTACATCAATTATAGTGTAATTATTACACTAAGCAAAATTATCACTATCATTTTTAAGAATTTTTAAGATTATATTTCACACAAAATTTTTTAAAACTACCATGAAGTAAATCCAAAGAATATTTTAAATCTAGGTTACGGGGATTTAATTTCGAATTATTTTAAAAATATTTTAATTTATTAATAGATATTTGAGGTTTATTATGAAAAGCGTTACGGTAGGAGAATTTATTGTAGAAACTCAAAGTACTTTTCCAGGATCTTCAGGTGAACTTTCTAAAATTTTAAGTGCTATAAAGTTGGCATCTAAAATTGTGAGTCATCATATCAATAAAGCGGGATTAGCAAAAGAAATATTAGGGTCATCTGGTGCAGAGAATGTTCAGGGTGAAGACCAACAAAAACTAGATGTTTTTGCAAATGACACCTTTATAAATGCACTATCAGCAAGAGGTGTCATATGTGGGGTAGCATCTGAAGAAAATGATTCTTACATCGCATTTGATGATAGAGTGAATAATGATGCAAAATATGTAGTTCTTATTGACCCCTTAGATGGTTCATCAAATATCGATGTAAACGTCTCCGTGGGAACTATATTTAGCGTATTTAGAAGAAAATCAGGTAAAGGCACCCCTGTGCAGTTAGAAGACTTTCTTCAAAAAGGAGATAACCAGGTTGCATCAGGCTATTTAATTTATGGTTCATCAACCATGTTAGTTTACACCACTGGAAATGGGGTAAATGGTTTTACCTTTGACCCCGGAATTGGTGTTTTCTTTTTATCTCACCCCAATATGAAAATTCCTGAAAATGGGGCTATTTACTCTGTAAATGAAGGTAATTTGTCATCTTTTAAACAACCTGTTAAAGATTATATTACTTACTGTCAATCATCCAATAATTTAGAAGACAAGAAACCCTACAGCTCAAGATATATTGGGTCTTTAGTAGCAGATTTTCACAGAAACCTAATTAAAGGAGGTATTTACATGTACCCTTCCTCAGCAAATGCACCGAAGGGAAAATTGAGATTAACATATGAATGTTCTCCTTTAGCTTTTTTAATCGAACAGGCTGGAGGAAGAGCCATTTCAGAAGAAAAAAGAATTATGGACATTGTCCCAAAAAGCCTTCACGAAAGAGTACCTTTTTTTATAGGCTCTAAATACATGATAGATAAGTTAGAAGAATTAATCAAAAGTGGAACTTGATACATTCAGAAATCATTTTTTAGATGAAGAAAATGTAAATGAGATTTCTTCACTATTAGTATCGGGACAGTCCTTATCTTTAAAAAACATTTCGGGTTCCCTCTATGCCCTAAACGCTTACGCTGTAATTGAAAAAACGGAAGGTTTTCATTTGTTTATTCTTCCTGACAAAGAAAGTGCGTTATATCATTATAATGATCTTGAAAACATCATACAAAATCAAAGAGGAACAACTCTTCTTTTTTATCCAGCATCATTTCGAAGACCATACCAAATTATGGAGGCAGATGCAACAAGTGTATTGCAAAGAACAGAGGTAATTAATTCACTTGATAAGCAAAGAAAAAAAGTAATTATTATAACTTATCCTGAAGCTATTATTGAAAAAGTTATCGATAGATCAAGTTTGAATAAGCAGTGTATTTCACTTCACAAAGAGGAACAAATAGATCTTGATTTTTTAAATGAAATGCTTATCGAGCTTCAATTTGAAAAAGTAGATTATGTGTATGAGCCAGGTCAATTTGCTATTAGAGGAGGTATTTTAGATGTATATTCTTTTGGACACGAATATCCGTTTCGTGTAGAGTTTTTTGGAGATGATATCGAGTCAATTAGAGAGTTTGACCCTGAAAATCAACTGTCAATTCACACTCATCAGAAGATAAAAATCATACCTAATATCAATCATAATAAGATTGCTATTAAACGAATATCTTTTTTGGATCATTTACCAAAGAAGATGTTCATTTGGGGCGTAGAGTTAGAGGTGGCTGAAACTAAAATGAAAAAAGGGTTTGAAACGGCTAATCAGGTGTATGAAAAGATAGAAGACAAATCCTCACTTCTATTACCTATAGAGATGTACTTATCCCCACTTGATTTTAATCAAAAAATTAGCCAGTTTGTGAACATACAATCCGGTAATTTATCTAACCAATTGCGTTCGATTGATTTTGAAAGTCTTCCGCAACCATCATTTAACAAGAACTTTGAATTCCTCGTAGAAAAGTTAAAACAATGGAAAGAAAATGATTACATCGTATTTATTTGTGCAGAACAAGAATCTCAACTAAAGCGATTAAAACATATTTTCAATGAACTTGATCAACATGAATTATGCTCATTTGTTCAGTTGGGTATACATGAAGGATTTATTGATAATAAAAATAAAAAAGTTGTTTTTACTGATCATCAAATCTTTGAACGATATCACCGTTTTAGCATAAAGAAAACAATAAAAAAAGCCAAAGAATCATTTACACTTAAAGAAGTTTATAATTTAAATAAAGGTGATTTTGTGGTTCATATTGATCACGGAATTGGAGAATTTTCTGGTCTTGAAAAAATAGATGTACAAGGAAAAACACAAGAAGCGATTCGATTACTATACAAAGGAGGAGATATACTCTATGTAAGCATACACAGCCTACATCGGATCACTAAATATGCTAATAAAGAAGGTACAGCCCCAGTATTAAATAAATTGGGATCTGGCGCATGGGCTATGGCAAAACAAAAAGCCAAGAAAAAAATTAAAGAAGTTGCCTACGATCTAATTCAATTATATGCTAAGAGAAAGATGCAGCATGGATTTAGTTTTCAACCGGATTCGTATTTACAAAATGAATTAGAAGCCTCCTTTATTTATGAAGACACACCGGATCAACTGAAGGCAACTAACGATGTGAAGGTTGACATGGAAAGCATAAGTCCAATGGACCGATTAATTTGTGGTGATGTTGGTTTTGGTAAAACTGAAATTGCGATCAGAGCCGCATTTAAAGCAGTGGCTGATAATAAACAGGTAGCTATTCTTGCACCAACTACGGTTTTGGTTTTTCAACATTTTAAAACTTTTAGTGAAAGGTTAAAAGATTTCCCATGTCACATCGATTATCTAAACCGTTTTAAGAGTACAAAAAAAACCAAGCAAACGATTCAAGATCTGAAGAATGGTAAAACAGATATAATCATAGGCACACACCGTTTGATTGGAAAAGACATCAATTTTAAAGATTTGGGTCTTCTCATAATTGATGAAGAACAAAAGTTTGGAGTAGGAGTAAAAGATCAGTTAAAAAATCTAAAAGTTAATGTAGATACACTTACACTAACAGCTACACCTATTCCTAGAACGCTTCAGTTCAGTTTAATGAATGCTAGAGACTTGTCTATAATCAATACCCCTCCTCCCAATCGCTTTCCAGTAGAGACCACGGTTCAAACTTTTTCAGAAGACACCATTAGAGATGCTATAAGTTATGAAATTGATCGTTCAGGACAAGTATTTTTTATACATAACAGGGTTCAAAATATTGAAGAGATAAGACACATGATTGAGCGCTTATGTCCTCATGTAAAAGTGGCTGTTGGACACGGACAAATGGAAGGTAAAAAGCTTGAAGCAGTCATACTTGATTTTATGGACGGTATGTATGATGTGTTGGTGGCAACCACCATAGTTGAATCTGGAATTGATATCCCTAATGCGAATACCATTATTATCAATAATGCAAATCATTTTGGCCTAAGCGATCTGCATCAATTAAGAGGTCGAGTAGGAAGATCAAATAAAAAAGCGTTTGCTTATTTGTTTACTCCACCACCCCAACACTTGTCTTCAGAAGCGAGAAAAAGGTTACATGCCATAGAACAGTTTTCTGAACTAGGCAGTGGCTTTAATATTGCTATGAGAGATTTAGATATTCGTGGAGCTGGAGACTTGTTAGGAGCAAACCAAAGTGGGTTTATTAACGATGTTGGATTTGAAACCTACCAAAAAATTCTTGACGAGGCCATATTAGAATTGAAAGAAAACGAGTTTAAAGATATTTTTAAGAAAGAATTAGAACATAAAGAATTTGTTACAGATTGTGCTTTAGAAACTGATTTTTCTCTGGTAATTCCAGACGATTATGTAAATGAAATACATGAGCGTTTATCCTTGTATAAAAAATTGGATACACTAGATACCACTGATGAGATAAATCAATTCAAAATGGAATTAAAAGACAGGTTTGGAGACATTCCAAAAGAAACACAAGAGTTAATTAAGACTATTCCGTTGAGGAATTATGCTAAACAAATTGGGTTTGAAAAAGTGATTATAAAAAATAACAAATTGGTGGGTAAATTCATCTCTAATAACGAAAGTTACTTTAACTCTGCACAGTTTTCGGGCGTCTTGAGCTATGTCCAAAAACATAAGAATAACCTACAGTTAAAAGAGAAAAATAATCAGCTGTTGCTAACTTTTGGTGGTGTTAGTAGTATCGAAGGTGCAGTTGAAATTTTAAAAAGTATAGTGTCAAACTAAACTATTTAATTTCGAAACTATCCATAAATTTGGTGGTAAAATCTCCTTCTAAGAATTTCTTATCCTCAAGTAGTTGCTGATGAAAAGGAATGGTTGTTTTAACTCCTTCAATGATATACTCCTCTAAAGCTCTTTTCATTTTTAAAATGGCCTCATCTCTAGTTTGTGCTACGGTAATCAATTTAGACACCATAGAATCGTAATGAGGAGGTATAATATAACTTGCGTATGCGTGTGTATCCACTCTTACTCCATGACCACCTGGAGCATGGTAATTGGTAATTTTACCTGGAGATGGTATAAACCCCTTATGAGGATCTTCCGCATTAATTCTACATTGAATAGAATGCATTTGAGGGAAATAGTCTTTTCCTGAAATTTTTTCTCCAGCTGCAATTTTAATCTGTTCTTTGATTAAATCAAAGTTGATGACTTCTTCGGTTATAGTGTGTTCCACCTGAATTCTGGTGTTCATTTCCATGAAATAGAAATTACGATGTTTATCTACTAGGAATTCAACCGTACCAACTCCTTCATATTTGACAGCTTTAGCTGCTTTTTTTGCAGCTTCTCCCATTTTTTTACGAAGGTAATTGGTCATAAATGGCGAAGGTGTTTCTTCCACTAATTTCTGATGCCTACGTTGTATGGAACAATCTCTTTCCGAAAGATGACACGCTTTACCATACTGATCAGCTGCAATCTGAATTTCGATATGTCTTGGCTCCTCGATGAATTTTTCCATATACATTCCATCATTACCAAATGCTGCTTTTGCTTCAGTTCTAGCTGATTCCCAACCTTCTTTAAGCTCTTCATCGTTCCAACATAATCTCATCCCTTTACCACCACCACCTGCAGTTGCCTTTAGCATGATAGGGTATTTAATTTGGTGAGCGATAGTTTTAGCTTGTGCAAAATCTTTTAATAATCCATCTGAACCAGGAATTGTAGGCACTTTAGCTTTTCGCATGGTCTCTTTAGCAGAAGCCTTATCTCCCATGGCATCTATTTGCTCTGGAAGAGCGCCTATAAATTTTATTTTATGTTCACTACAAATTCTAGAAAAATTAGCATTTTCAGAAAGAAATCCATATCCAGGATGAATTGCATCGGCATTTGTAATTTCAGCGGCAGCAATAATATTAGGAATTTTAAGGTATGATTGTGCGCTCTGTGGAGGACCTATGCAAACTGCTTCATCTGCAAATTTCACATGCAAACTGTCTTTGTCGGCTGTGGAATAAACGGCTACAGTTTTAATTCCCATTTCTTTACAGGTTCTGATTACTCTTAGAGCAATTTCACCTCTATTTGCAACTAATACTTTTTTGAACATGACAAGCAGGTTTTAAGATGGATCTACCAAGAATAAAGGTTGTTCGAACTCTATTGGAGACTGATCTTCAGCTAAAACTTTAACTATTTTTCCACTTACTTCAGATTCAATTTCATTAAATAGCTTCATGGCCTCAATAATACATAGCTTGTCTCCAGGTTTTATCACGCTACCTACTTCTACGAATGGATCTTTATCTGGTCCTGGAGAACGATAAAAAGTACCAATCATTTGTGCTTTAATTGTAATGAGATTGCTATTTTCTTCTTCTTTTGCTGCAGGAGCAGATTCCTTGGGTGAACCAGCAGCAGGTGCTGCAGCAGGAGCAGGAGCGGCAGCGGCTATTGGCTGAGCAGCAATATTTCCAACAGGGATTTGTTGTTGAACTATAGTTGGCTCTTCTTTAAAATTAGTTTTCTTTTTGGCCATGTAATCTGACTTGATCACGATTTTGAAATCCTTTTTTTCTATTTCAACTTCGTTAACCCCTGCTTTGGCAACGAATTTTATTAAATCTTGAATATCGTTAATGTTCATAGTGTAGTGATGTTAGATAAATGTTAAGCTAAATTAATAATTATTCGATTGATGTGAGATTTAACCTTTTTTTTGGGGTTATTAATATGCCCATCTCAAGAAAACGCTTCCCCAGGTAAAACCTCCACCAAATGCCGCAAGTACGATTTGGTCTCCTTTTTTAAGCTTGCTCTCCCATTCCCATAAGCAAAGAGGAATAGTTGCTGCCGTAGTATTTCCGTATTTTTCAATATTAATCATCACTTTATCTTTAGTAAGACCCATTCTGTTTGCAGTGGCATCTATTATTCTTAAGTTGGCTTGATGAGGAACGAGCCAATCTACATCTTCTCCCTCTAGGTTATTTCTCTCCATAATTTCTGCAGATACATCAGCCATACTTGTTACTGCAAATTTAAAAACAGACCTACCTTCTTGATAAACATACATGTCTGGATGACCTACATTGTCTTTTGTAATGGGATATGCAGACCCGCCTAATTTTTGATTTAGATATTCTTTACCTGAACCATCAGCTTTTAATACAGAATCAATTATTCCTAAATCTTCTTGACTTGGTTCTAATAAGACACCACCACATCCATCTCCAAAAATGATACAAGTATTCCTGTCTTCATAATTAATGATAGATGACATGATGTCTCCACCAATTACAATTACTTTTTTATATCGTCCGGATTCAACAAATTGTTGCCCTGTAACTAATGCGTATAAAAAACCAGAACATGCAGCACTTAAATCGTATCCCCACGCATTTGTTGCACCACTCTTGTGACATATGAGATTGGATGTACTTGGGAATCGATGATCAGAAGTAACAGTTCCTACAATTACCATGTCAATTTCTAGCGGAGAAATACCCTTTTTTTTGCAAATGGTTTTAACCACTTTTGCTCCAAGGTCTGACAATGTTTCCCCTTCGTTGACAATTCTTCTTTCTTTGATACCTGTACGAGAAATAATCCATTCATCGTTTGTGTCAACCATTTTCTCAAGGTCAAAATTGGAGAGTACTTTTTCGGGAACTTCACCATGAACAGCGGTGATTGCAGCGTTTATCTTATTCATTTAAATGCGGTTTTTATTTTTTTGGTGAGGTTCGAATGAATTAAATCTTTTCCTAATAAAATCATATTTTTAATGGCTTTATCATTGCTTATTCCATGACCGATAAGAACGTTACCACTAACACCAAGGACGGGTGTCCCGCCATAATTTTCATAATTAAATCTCTTAAAGTAATTATCTAGTAAATTACGTTTTGCTAGAATAGTAAAAAAGGATTCTGCCTGTTTTAGTACTACATTACCAGTGAATCCATCACAAACGATCACATCAGCTTTTTCATTGAACAGATCTCTACCTTCTACATTACCAATAAAATTAATATCATCGTTATCTTCTAACAATTGAAAGGCTGCTTGAGTAAGTAAATTACCTTTTCCTTTTTCTTCTCCAATATTAAGAAGTCCAACTTTAGGATTTTTTAATCCATACACATTTTCTGCAAATAAACTGCCTAAAATAGCGAACTGAAATAATACATCCGGTTTGCAATCTGCATTTACACCTACATCTAAAATTAGGCCAACAGAGCCATTTTCCTTTGGCAAAACAGATGTAATACAAGGTCTAATAACTCCTTTAATTGGGCCTACAGAAAACATGCTTCCCACCAACATTGCCCCAGAATTTCCTGCACTTGAAAAAACATCAATTTCTCCATTTTTTAAGGCTTCAAAGCCAACACTTATACTGTTGTTTGGTTTTTTTCTAATGGCTTTAGTAGCGTGTTCATTCATGGCTATTTGATCATCAGCATGTATAAATTCAAATAAAGATAATTCAGCATTGTTCTGTTGAAGTATCTCTTTAGCCACATTTGAGTCGCCAATTAATACAATCTTTTCATCAGTACTAAGTTGTTTTGATGCTAATAAAGCGCCATGTAAGGTGGAATGCGGGGCATAATCACCCCCCATTATATCAAGACCAATTTTCACTAGAAATTAACCTGTAGTTTTAAACAGTCGTTTCTTTTTCCATTACTACTTTCCCTTTGTAGTAAAGCTTTCCCTCAGACCAATGAGCTCTGTGGTATAGATGTGTTTCACCTGTAGTTGGGCATGTTGCAAGTTGCTGAGTAGAAGCTTTGTAGTGAGTTCTTCTTTTATCTCTTCTAGTTTTTGACTGTTTGCGTTTAGGATGTGCCATAACTATTTATTAATATTTGTTTTTCTTCAGTTTAGTTTTCTTTTAATTTTTTTAGTGCATCCCATCTGGGGTCGTAGTCAAACTTATGACTATGATCAGGATTTGAATAGGCCTCTATTATTTTTACTTGTTCAGGATTACAGTGATTGTCTTTATGAATATTTCTTTTAGGGTAATTTAACATGAAATTTTCATAAATAATAAATGCAATGTTGTATTCATAGCTTTCATAAGGTATAAAAATTACATCGTCTTTTATTACTTCTTCCTCAACGTGGTCAAACTTAATGTAGTTTTGATAGGATTGATTAAAATGTAAAATCATTTTATCTAAACAGCGATCACAACTAACACTGGATTCACCAGATAGTTTCATTCTGATATCAAGTAAATGTGTTTCCTTTCTAATGTCAGAATCAATGGAAATTATTCCATCGAACTGAAATGCAGGGTTAAAAAATTCAAAGAACATTTTATCTATTTCAAAGCTAAATGAATTTGATCCAGCTTTTAAACTTGAAAAGGAAATATTAAATTCTTCCAAATCCATTTTTTCAAAATAGTTGGCAAATTTAGGTATAATGTCTTGAAGAAAAAAACTTTAATTAAAATTGATGAAAATTTCTGGATCTAGAGGATATCCGTTATGCCACAATTCAAAATGCAAATGTGGCCCAGTTGAGTGTTCTCCACTGTTACCAACAATAGCAATAGGTTCTCCAGACTCTACAAAATCACCTATCTCTTTTAGTATCTCTGAGTTATGTTTATAGATCGAGATTAGATTTTTTTTGTGCTGTATGTGGACAACATGACCATCGGTAGGCGACCAGTTGTGGTAAATAATTGTACCATTTAAAATAGAAGAAACAGCTTCATTTTTAGGAGCAATTATGTCTACGCCAAAATGACCACTAGAAATATTCATTTTATTAGTAATTTCTCCTTTAATGGGCGGGAATAACAGTAACTCTGGAAGCACTTCACTTTTTAATGCACCTCCTGGAATGACATCAATATCAAATTTCTCTCTGTTTTGAACTTTCTCACGCATTGATTTTTCTGAAGAAGAAATTTCATTGGTATTTGAATTAGCATTAGGGTTAATTTTTTTCCAGCTAGTATCTTTTTCATTAATTGGAATACTGCCGTTTAGAATTTGCATTACATTATTTATGTACGATTTTTCTTTTTCTGTTTTACTTAATAGCTCAGTTAACTTTTGATCAATAATTATACTTTTATTTTTGATTTCTTGCTGTTGAGTGGGGTTAGGGTAGCCAGGGATTAAATTTTTCAGGGAACTATAAGAAATGAGCGCAAAGGTCAAAAACCCCAAAAGAATAGTAAAGAATGAGAGTAATATAAACACGTTAAATTTAGAAGTTGTGTAGGACCTCTTTTCTTCATAATTATCTACATCTAAAATAATGATTCTTTTTTTTTCCTGAGCCCTGTTGAACCAGTCACGAAATTTAGATGCTTTTTTGTTTTTTTTAGCCACAATTCGCTTTTAAGACAAATATCAAAAAAATAAACAATTATTTCTCTAAATAGATTCGGGTTTAATCAATTGATTACACAATAAGTTGTAATCTTTGTGGTTAATATTGCATAATTCAAACATGAAAAATTTATTTTTTCTATTAGCGTCCATTTTGCTTTTTTCATGTACCACTGAGAAGAATACAGTCGTTCACCGAACATTTCATAATCTTCATGCAAAATATAATGGATTTTTTAATGCTAATGAGATAATTAAATCAACGTATAATACATTTGATATCAAAAGAACAGAAGATTATACAGAACTTCTCCCAATATACCCACTTCCAGATAAAGATGAGTCAAAAAACTGGTATTCTCCTATGGATACAGCAGCTGCAAAGTGCGAATTGGTTATTTTCAAACATCGAATGCCTCATTCCAAAAAAGGAAGATCAAGAAATAAGGAATGGTGTAGTTGGATTGATGATAATTGGATGACAATAGCTCAAACCAAATTTTACAAACAAGAATATGGGAAAGCGCTCAAGATTTTTCAATACGTAGAGTCTCACTACGAACTTGAAAACAGCTATTATCAAAGCCTTTATTGGCAAGCAAAAACCTACATCGAGATGCAGGCATTTGAAGATGCAGAAGAAATTTTGCTCCGTTTAATTACGAAACATCAAGAACAGCAGAAAGAGATTGAAGAACAACCATTTTTAGATGAAATTTCTACTAGGGTCAAGCCCTATATTATGACATCTAAAAAGAAAAGAACGCTCCGCGATAAATGGAGAATTAATACAAACTACGAGGAAAGAATTAAGTTTTTAGAAAATCAAGATTTCAAAGTTCCAACCAAGCTGATCAACCAAATTAATCCAACTCTCGCAGATTTATATTTAAAATCAGGTGAAGATCAAAAAGCAATTACCTTTTTAGAAAATGCTTTAAATGGTAAACATAAAAAGGAATTCAAAACTAGACTCATTTTTATACTGGCTCAACTTTACTCTGAAGAGGGGAATTTAAAAGCTTCCAGATACTATGAATGGGTAGTGAACAGAAACCCAGATTATGATATGGCTTTTCAAGCAAAAATCAATAGAGCACTTTCATTTAGCGGAGGTGATTCAAAAGCAATCAAGGCACAGTTATTAAAAATGTTAAAAGACGATAAGAATATTGAATATTTTGATCAAATCTACTTTGCTTTAGCTGAAATTGCCTTTTCAGATGGTCTAGAGGATTTGGCTATCGAGTATTTGATGACATCGGTTAGAGTCAGTGTAAAGAATAAAAAACAGAAAGCAAAATCATTACAAAAATTAGGGGATTGGAATTATATGAAAGATGAATATTTGTTAGCTTATCAATATTATGATACCATACAACAAGTGTGGGGTAATGATAGTGTAGCCAAGTCAAAAACATTAAAGAGGTATAAGACACTTGAACTTATTTATCAAAATTCTAAAACAATTACGGATAATGATAGCATTCTTAATATTTGTGCATTAAGCCCAGAGGAAAGGTCAAAAAAGTTATTTGATGTGGTTGATATCTTAGAAAGAGAAAAGGAGTTAGCAGAATCCAAAAAATTAATGGCAAGTAATAATGGACTTCAAATGCCTTCGAGTAATCTACCAATAACTCAACTAATGTTTTTTTGGGATCAAAATATGCTTGAGCGAGGAAAATCAAATTTTACATCAAAATGGGGAACGAGAAAATTAGAAGATAATTGGAGGAGAGCCAATAAAAAAACAAGTCTGAGTGATGATGAATTTCAAGATGTAGGTGTAGAAGAGTCAAATGGAATTTATGAAGAATTATTAGATGGACTACCTTGTGACGACACCAATAAGATGAATAAACTAAGAGAGGAATCACTGGAATCTATGTTTAGTTTGGGGCTAACACATCATTATGAGACTGAAAATTTATTGAAGGCGACTTATTACTTTAATATAATTGTGGCAAACCATCAACCACATGAATCTGCTATTGCTTCAATTTATGAACTTTATCTTATACACGAAGAGCTAAAAAATAATACTTCTAAAACTGAAATGAAATCTTTATTATTAAAAAAATACCCCAACAGTAAGTATGCTAAATTGTTGAGTAATGATCTTAACACGGATAAAAGTCAATATCTAAAGGAAAACAGTCGTTATGCTAAAGCATATCGTTTTTATATGAACGGAAATTATGAGTTAGCATTTGATTCCGCTCAATCTGCTATGAAAGATACGCTGAATCCTCTATACTGCTCATACAGTCTTTTAAGTGCTTACAGTATAGCTAAGATACCTAATGCTGATGACTCTTCTCATACAAGCTTAATAGAACTGTTAAAGGAGGTCGTATCTAGGTGTATGGGGACAAGTCAAGGAGACCAAGCTTACGAAATTTTAAAAAACTTGAAAGTAATAAATGCTAGTTCAAAAGATAAATGGAATTTTTCCTTCTCACCAGATACCATTCATTATTTTATATTGTTCGCTCCAAAAGAATCTTTTGATATAAATAAAGCTAAAATTGCAGTAGCTGATTTTAATTCGGCATCTTTTTCATCATTTAATCTGAAAACATCTAATAAGTTTTTAAATACTTCTGATCAAATGATAATCGTTAAGTCTTTTCCAAATTCGATTGAAGCTATGAACTACTATGATGCTTTTCGAGTAAATAAAGGAAAAATTAAAAATTACAGTGATCAAAACTTTTTTTTACTTACCCCAGATAATTTGAAATCTCTTTACTTAGAGAAGAAAATAGACGAATATCTTAAATTTTTTAAAGCCTTTTACCTGTAAAATGACCATAAAAAACGTTTTTTGTATATTTGTAAATTATTATGGTATTTAAATCAGATAAACATACTATGGCAGGTTATTCAAATGGGAGTCAGTCTCCTGAAAGACTAAACCGAATTGTGGAAGGAACTCACATAGAAGGTGACATAAAATCAGATTCTAACATAAGAATAGATGGTTATGTAAAAGGAATAATAAATGTGAAAGGTAGATTGGTCCTTGGTCCAACTGGAAAAATTAATGGAAACATTTTTTGTAAAAATGCAGACATTGAAGGGAAGTTGAATGGGGTTATTGAAGTTGACGAGTTGTTATCATTAAAAAGTACTGCTAAACTACAAGGGGAGATATCAACCAATAAATTATCCATAGAACCGGGTGCTATTTTCTCAGGTAATTGTAAAATGGGCGCGGTGTTAAAGGATATTTCAACCAGTGAAGATAAAATTCAAGAACCTGAAAAAATTCTTCAAGAAAAAACTGCGTAATAATCAGATACAGATACAAATTTTAATTCTAAATTTGTAGCCTTTAAAT
>ENA-OSEY01000504-OSEY01000504.1-marine-metagenome-genome-assembly--contig:-NODE-504-length-28610-cov-4.352574_pt1 | contig 28610 bp, 28 predicted proteins | sample MGYA00248465_ERZ534230 | MGnify/ENA primary metagenome ERZ534230 (study PRJEB26409, sample SAMN06344110) | marine metagenome | isolation source: Sea water from surface | place: Atlantic Ocean:Southern...
ATAAAAAATTTCATAATTCTTAGCTATATAGTTTCATTATTATTTTTTGAAAAAGCTTATCTGGCAATAGACTCTTCAGTGTAATTTTCTTTTCGAGAAAACCTCCAACAAGGTAGTTAATTTTTGGCTTCTTTTCTTTAATAATTTTCGACACTAAGTTTGCAACTTCAATTGGATCCCTCCCATGATTCATTTTTCCATTAACACTTTTAATGATATTATCGTATTCCTGAAAATAAGGTGAAGAGGGAGGATTATCTGAATCTCTTCTATTATTTAAAATTTCTGTTTTGTAATCACCTGGAGCAATATTTACCACATTTATATTATGATTTTTTAATTCAATGTTCAAGCTTTCAGCTAAAACTCCAAAAGAAGCTTTTGAGGCACAATAAGCACTCCAAAATGGAAGTCCAAGATATCCTGCTATAGATGTAATATTAATTATTAACCCCATTTTTTTTGATCTCATATGTGGAAGAACTTTTTGGATTAAGTTAAGGTGACTAAAAAAATTTGTATCAAATACTCTTTTAACATCATGCATTTTGATTATTTCAGTTGGTCCAGTTATATTAATTCCCGCATTATTAATTAGAACATCAATCTTGCCAAATTTATTTATTATTTGATCAACTTCAGACTTTGACCCTAGATAGTCATTTATATCAAGTTTTATAGTTAGATAGTCAGAATGAAGCTTTTCAGGATTTCTAGATGTACCGATTACAGTATAACCTTCAGAATGAAGTTTTTCAGCTATTGTTCTTCCAAATCCAGAAGAAGTTCCAGTGATTAAAATGACCTTGCTCATTATTTATTAAATATATTAGTTATAAATTTAATACATGAAATATACTGTTGTTTTTTTATTTCCATTATTAATATTTAACTGTCAAAGCTCTATTGATAAAGATTTTAAAATAAAGATTAGCTCATCTGATAAAATAATCTCTAATGGAGATAATATCAAGATTATTATTGAATCAAAGTCAGGACAAGTTATTGACTCCGCAGCATATTATTTAAATGAAAAAGAAGTTGGTAGTGAGACTACTTTAAAAGACCTAAAATTAGGTGTCAACTCAGCAAAAGTTAAGATTTACTCAAATGGAATAGAACACTCTCTAGCTCGAAGTTTTGATGTTTACTCAAATAAAAAGCCTGATATAATGACTTATGAAATTATAAGAGAGTATAATCATGATCAAAATGCATATACTCAAGGATTAGAGTTTTACGGAAACAGCTTATATGAAAGTACAGGACTCAACGGTAAATCCTCGTTAAGAAAAGTTGATTTAAATAATGGAGTAATATTAAAAGTTCTAAATCTTGAATATGAGTATTTTGCTGAAGGTTTGACAATATTAAATGATAGAATATTTCAATTAACATGGAGAAATAAAATTGGTTTTATATATGATCTTGATTTTAATAAAATTGGAAGTTTTGATTATAATAAGAGCATTGAGGGATGGGGATTAACTAACGATGGTAAATATATCTACAAATCTGACGGTACTAGCAAAATATGGAAATTAGATCCGGATACACTTGAAGAAATTGATTTTATTGATGTTATGACAGATAAATCAAGGATTAGAAATATTAATGAATTAGAATTTATTGATGGAAAAATTTATGCAAACACATACCAGCAAAACAGAGATGTCATTATTATTATTAATCCTAAGAATGGTGCAGTTGAGAGTGTAGTAGATTTTACTGGTATAAGAAATAGAGTTCAAAACTCACCTGAAACAGATGTTATGAATGGGATAGCTGAGCTTAATGGAAGATTATTTGTTACTGGAAAAAATTGGAACAAGTTATTCGAAGTAAAAATTTATAACAAATAGTAACCTTCTAATTACTAAATAATGGTCTATCGATCATATAAGATTGTACTTTCTTACCAATATCGATTAAAAGGTTTTCATTATCAGAGTTTTTTATGGATGAGTTAATTTTTTCTGCAACAAAATCCATGTCTTGTTCATTTAACCCTCTTGTTGTTATAGCTGGTGTACCAATTCTTATACCACTAGTTACAAAAGGTGATTGGTCATCAAAAGGAACCATATTCTTGTTTACAGTTATATTTGATATACCTAGAATCCTTTCAGCTTCCTTTCCAGTAATATTTTTATTCCTTAAGTCAATTAGAATCAAATGGTTATCTGTTCCACCAGAAACTATAGTGTAGCCCATATCAATTAAATTACTTGACAATTTATTAGCATTAATAATTACTTGGTCTATGTATTTTTCAAATTTAGAATCTAAAGCTTCTCCGAAGGCAATACCTTTGGCAGCAATTACATGTTCTAATGGACCACCTTGATTTCCAGGAAAAATAGCAGAGTCAAGAACAGATGACATCTTTTTTAAATTTCCATTTTTAAGTTTTAAACCAAAAGGATTATCAAAATCCTTACCCATCATTATTATTCCACCCCTTGGGCCTCTAAGAGTTTTATGGGTAGTTGATGTAATAACATGACAATGAGGAACTGGATCACTTAAAAATCCTTTTGCAATCAAGCCTGATGGGTGGGCAATGTCTGCATGAAGAAAAGCCCCAACCTCATTAGCAATTTCTCTAAATTTTGAAAAATCAATATCTCTTGAATATGCTGAAGCTCCAACAATTATTAAATTAGGTGTAACCTCCTTAGCTTTTTTTAGAATTTCACTATAATCGAATACCCCATCTTTAGTTACACCATAAAAACTTGATTTATATATTTTGCCTGAGAAGTTTACATTAGAGCCATGGGTTAAGTGCCCTCCATGAGAAAGATCAAGACCAAGAATTTTATCGCCTGGTTTAAGAAATGCGTCAAATACAGCAGTATTGGCTTGAGAACCTGAGTGTGGCTGAACATTTGCATATTCAACATTAAATAACTCTTTTAGTCTACCAATTGCAACAAGCTCGATTTGATCAACTACTTCACAGCCTCCATAATATCTTTTACCAGGATAGCCTTCTGCATACTTATTAGTTAAAATAGAACCTGTTGCTCTCATTACATCATCACTTGTAAAGTTCTCAGATGCAATTAACTCAAGCCCACCTAATTGTCTAATTTTTTCTTCTTCTATTAAATCAAATATTTTTTCTTGAATATTCATTAAGTAAAATTATTGTGCTAAAATAATAAAATAGGTATTCTGGTTTATTTGTTTCCTATTATATAAATCAACTAGTTATAAACAATTTTTATTGTTTGTAATGGTCCTGCAAGACCATGCTCATAAAATTTAAATCTGAAGGAATAGCTATTATTATTGATACCTTTTTTAAATATATTATTCATTTTCAAATTTGTAATTTTACAGCATGAATAGTTCAGTTATTATAAAAAACAAGAAAGCTAAGTATGATTACTCATTACTTGATAGTTATACTTGTGGGATTGTATTGACTGGAAATGAGATAAAATCAATAAGAAGCTCCAAAGCATCACTTAATAATTCATATTGTGAATATACTAACGGTGAACTATTCGTAATCAATCTTCATATTGATCAGTATGAGAATTCAAGTGAAGAAAATTATAATCCAAAGAGAAAGCGAAAGTTACTTCTTAATAAACAGGAGCTAAGAAAAATCGAAAAAGACGTTAGAGATGTAGGAATTACTGTTGTCGCAACGTCTCTATTTATTAGTAAAAAAGGAATAGCAAAGCTCAAAATATCTGTAGCAAAAGGTAAAAGAGAATTCGATAAAAGAAATGTGATTAAAGACAGGGAAAATAAAATAAGTTTAAAGAGAATTAAAAAGAACTTTAATAATTAGTTCTTATTTCTTAACATAGGAACAAATCTAAAATTTCCATAAGTTTCTTTTTTTATTTCAGTCTCCGAAATTCTGATAATTTTTGTCATAACCTGTACATTCTTTCCAACAGGAATTATTAGCCGCCCCCCTATTCTTAACTGCATTAAAAGCTTTTTTGGTACTATAGGTGAACCTGCTGTAACTATAATACCATCAAAAGGTGAATAATCTGGCATACCATTAAAACCATCTCCATAGGAAAACTTTTTGGGTTTAATTTTCATTTTTTTAAACAAATTAGATGTAGATCTGAATAATGAATGGTCTCTTTCAATTGTATATAACCCTACATTTAAAAAGTTTAAAATTGCGGTTTGATAACCTGAACCTGTACCAATTTCTAAAATTTTTTCACCTGTTAATGGGCTCAAAAGTTGTGTCTGAAAAGCAACTGTAAATGGTTGGGATATGGTTTGATCATTTTTGATTGGAAGAGCTTTATCTATATATGCTTGTTCTGAAAGTCCTGGATCAATAAATAAATGTCTTGGAATATTTTCAATAGCTTTAAGCACTTTATGATTACTAATGCCTTTTTTTCTTAATTCTGATACAAGAATCCTGCGTCTTCCTTTATGCTTGAAATTATCTTCCACTTTTGCTAATATTAAATTAATACTCGATTATTCCAAAAGAAGATTGTATTTTTAGCAAATGATAAAAGTTGGTGTAATTGGTGCCGGTCATCTAGGTAAGATTCATCTCAATCTTATTAATGCATCAAATCAAAATTTAATAGGATTTCATGACACTGATATAAGTAATTCAGAAAAGCTTTCATCAGAATATGGTTATAAATATTTTAGTGATTTAGATCAATTGATAAATAATATAGATGCAGCAGTTATTGTATCTCCAACTACTACCCATTTTGAAATTGCTAAAAAATGCATAGAAGCAGGAAAACACATATTTGTAGAAAAACCTCTGACATCAAACTCAAATGAAGCAAGGGTTATAAATGAGCTAGCATTAAAAAATAAAATAATTGGTCAAGTTGGATTTGTAGAAAGATACAATCAAGCATTTATTTCTTGTAATGAGTTTATCAAAAACCCAAAATTTATTGAATCACATAGACTTTCAGACTTTAATCCAAGAGGTACTGATGTCTCTGTTATAATGGATTTAATGATCCATGATATAGATATTATTTTAAAGGTTGTGAAATCAAAAGTTAAAAAAATTAATGCTTCAGGTGTATCTATAATTAGTACTACTCCTGATATTGCAAACGCAAGAATTGAATTTGAAAATGGCTGTATTGCCAATCTTACATCAAGTAGAATTTCTTTAAAAAAAATGAGAAAAACAAGAATCTTTCAAGAGGATGCATATATTTCCATTAATTTCTTAGAGAAAGATTTTCAAGTAGTTAAAATTAGAGGAAAAGAACCTAACGATTCAGATAGTTCAATTATCATCAAAAATAATATTGGTGAAGAAAAAGTTATTTTTTTTGAAAAACCTGAAATAGTTGAAATAAATTCAATTGAATCAGAATTAAACGATTTTTTTGGATCTATTAATAGTGATTCTGAATCAGAGGTGCCACTAAGGGATGGTCTTTTAGCTTTAGAAGTAGCTGAGGAGATAATGCGCCAGATATGAGTATAAGAGATAATATCTTAAAGATAAAGGAAGAAATAGGTGATGAAGCTAAATTAGTTGCAGTTTCAAAAACTCGATCTACTAAGGAAATTAACGATGCTTATAATTCTGGTCAAAAGATCTTTGGTGAAAACAGAGTTCAAGAGATAGTTGAAAAGCAAAAACTTCTTCCTGATGATATAGAGTGGCACATGATTGGTCATCTTCAAAAAAATAAAGTAAAATATATATCTAGCTTTATTTCTCTAATACATTCATTAGATAGAATTTCTTTAGCTAAAGAAATAGATAAATATGCTAAAAAATCAAATAGAAAAATTGATTGTCTTATACAACTCAAAATTTCTTCAGAAGAAACAAAATTTGGCTTAGATATAAATCATTTAGAGAATTTTTATTCAGAAGTTAAAGAATACAATAACATTAATTTAGTTGGATTAATGGGTATGGCAAGCTTTACACAAGAAAAAGAAAAAATTATTGATGAATTTAATAAGATTAAAGAGCTATATGATAAAATGAAATTAAAAAATTCTAATTTAAAAATTTTATCAACTGGTATGAGTGATGACTATAAATTAGCCCTAAAGAACGGATCAAATATGATAAGACTTGGTAGCAAAATTTTTGGAAAAAGAGATTATTAATGTATACGATTGTTGACTTAGAAGCTACTGGCGGTAAATTTAACGAGGAGTCAATCATTGAGATAGCTATATATAGATTTGATGGTGTATCAATAACAGATCAATTTATAAGCCTTGTAAATCCAGAGAAAGAGATACATCCATATGTAGAAAAACTTACTGGAATTTCTTCTAGAATGCTTAAGACTGCTCCTAGATTCCATGAAATTGCAAAGAGAGTAATTGAAATCACTTCAAATACTGTCTTGGTTGCACATAATGCACAGTTTGATTACAGAATTTTACAATTAGAATTTAAGAGGTTGGGATTTGATTTTTCAATGAAATCTATTTGTACAGTTATTTTATCTCAAGAATTACTTCCAGATCAGCAATCATATAAGCTTGGAAGATTATCAAGAAGCCTTGGTATTCCAATTAAAGACCGACATAGAGCCAGTGGAGATGCAATTGCAACAGTTGAATTGTTTAAAATTCTTTTAGAAAAAGATATTAATCATGAAATAATTAAAAAAAGTATTGTTGAATTTCCGGGAGAAAAAATGGATAATATCTTTAAAGAGGTTATTGAAAATCTTAAAGAAAATACTGGTGTATTCTACATATATAATGAAAAAAGGGAATTGATTTACATTGATTTTAGTAAGGATATAAAGAATAAGTTAATTAGGTTATTTACTAGTAAGAAATTTATTCCAAAATATGTTCAGAATAACTTTAAAACATTAAACGTCCATCCTACCGGCAATGTTCATATTGCGATAATAAAATCTCTTCAAGAGATTAATTCTCTTAAGCCAAAGATTAATAATAATATTGATCCAAAGATTTTCTCAAAAATATCTAAACCTAGTATTATTGATAAAAACTCGGATTTTGTAATAATATTTAGTGGTAAAAGAGATAGCGATAAAAGTTTTATACTATTCAAGAACTCAATTTTGAAAGGATATGGCTATTTTCAGCTGTATAATAACATTAATTCAGAGAAAAAAATTAATTCCAGGCTTGTGAAAGTAGATAGCTCTAAAAGAGTTAAAAACTACGTATATAGACTAATTTCTGAGAAGAGATATAAAAAACTAGTAAATTTGAAAGAAATTTATAAATTTTCAAACATTGAATAAAACACGTCAGAAAATACATGATATAATATATGAAGCGGACACACCAGCTGGAAAGTTGTTTGATGTTGCCTTAATTATAGTAATTATTATAAGTGTTGTATTAGTTGCGCTGGAAACTGTGGGGTGGATAAATGAACAGTATTATGAAATACTTAATATAGCTGAGTGGACTATTACAATTTTATTTACGATTGAATATATTTTAAGGATTATATCCATTCATCATCCTAGAGATTATATATTTAGTTTTTATGGCATCATTGATTTATTAGCAACTATTCCTAAATATATATCATTGTTTGTAGTTGGAGCTCAATTAGAGACAATGATGGCTATTAGAGCTCTTAGAATATTAAGAATATTTAGAGTTCTACATATCTCAAGATATATAGGTGAATCAAACTTTTTATATAGATCACTTCTAGTTAGTAGAGCAAAAATTATCATTTTCCTATTATTTGTTCTTATAATGTGCATTTTGTTTGGAACTCTAATGTATTTAGTAGAGGGACCAGAAGCTGGTTTTAATAATATTCCTGAAAGCATTTACTGGTGTATAAGTACAATATCAACTGTTGGATATGGTGATATTGTTCCATTAACTGGTATGGGTAAGTTTCTAGCTTCAGTATTGATGATATTAGGTTATGGTATTATTGCAGTTCCAACTGGAATTATTTCGGCGGAGATGGCACAAAGAAGAAAAAAGGTTGATGTCAACACAAGGGTATGTGCTGAATGTCTTAATGATAAGCATAAAGACAATGCTATTTTCTGTCACCAATGTGGCTCTCACCTTGATGAAGACAAATAAAACTTTAATATACGTTGCTGGACCAACTGGTATTGGAAAGACAGATTTTAGTATCAAGGTTGCAAAAAAATTTAATACTGAAATTATTTCATGCGATTCAAGGCAATTTTATAAAGAATTAACAATTGGAACATCACCCCCAAATGGATCTCAGTTAAAAGAGGTAAAGCATCATTTTATTCATAATAAAAGTATTCACGACCAATATAATGTTGGTTTGTATGAAAAAGATGCCATTAAGGTCATTAAAAATTTATTTTATAAAAAGGATTATTTAGTTCTTGTTGGAGGTTCAGGACTTTTTGCAGACTCAATAATATACGGACTTGATAAATTTCCTACAATTCCTGATAAAATTAGAGATAGTATTAGAAATTTGCACAAAGAAAAAGGAATTAAATACTTACAAAAAAAACTTCAAAAATTAGATCCAAAATACTTTAATGAGGTTGATATCAATAATTCTGTGAGACTTATGAGAGCATTAGAATTAATTGAATATACTGGTAAAAGTTTCTCATCAATGAGAAAAGGAAAAAATAAAGAAAGAAGCTTTAATACCCTTATAATTTCTCTTGAATGCCCTAGAGAATTATTATATCAGAAAATTCATAAAAGGGTTGAGAAAATGATTGATGATGGTTTAGAAGAAGAAGTTTTTAAATTAAGAAAATTTAAAAACTTAAATACACTTAATACAGTTGGCTATAAAGAATTTATTAATTATTTTGATAATAAAATTTCTTATGAGGATACAATTAATAAAATCAAGCAAAACACTAGGAACTATGCAAAGAGACAAATAACTTGGTTTAAAAAATATACAGACTCCAAAAAAATTAATATTTCAGAAAATTCAGAAATAAACTTTAATACAATAATTTAAAAAATGAAAAAAATAATAATAGTAATAATAATCATAACATCAAACATTAATTTATTTTCACAAAATAATTTCAAAAATCAAGCTTTTGAAATTGGAATTGAAAGTATAGACAGTTTTAGAGATTTCTTAGCAATTAAAAATGATGCTAATTATAAAAGTGAGATGGAGCCCCTGATTCAATGGGGCATTGATAACTTTGAAGAATATGGATTTCTAGTTGAAAGACTTGAAACACCTGAGCTGCCTCTTCTTTTAGCTACAAAAATAGTTTCAAAAGAGGCTAATACTATTCTAATATATTTACAATTTGATGGACAGCCGGTTGATAATTCAAAATGGAATCAAGAAAATCCATATAAAGCTGTTTTGAAGCAAAAAATTGATAACGAATATAAAATAGTTGATTGGAGTACTTTAAATGATGTAAGTTATAATGAGATTCAAGAAAAAGATTTAAGAATTTTTGCCAGATCTGCCTCTGATGCAAAAGGCCCAGTTATGATGATTCTTAATGCATTAGAAATAATGAGAAGAAATGATATCGAACTAAAATACAATGTCAAAGTTATAATGGATTTTGAGGAGGAACTAAGTTCTCCTAATCTTGCTGATGCTGTCAGAAAATATTCAAAAAAATTAGAAAGTGATGCTTTACTAATTTTTGATGGACCTAAGCATCCTACAAATCTTCCAACATTAACATTTGGGGCTAGAGGTATTTCAGATATAACATTAATTACATATGGACCAATTGTTCCTCAACACAGTGGCCATTTTGGTAACTATGCACCAAATCCTGTTTTTAGAATGTCTGAGATTATTTCTTCTATGAAAGACGGTAAAGGAAGAGTTACTATACCAGGATTTTATGATGGAATCAATTTAGATGATGAAACCTTAAAAGTGCTAGCAGAAGTACCTGATGACGAAATAAAAATGAAAAATGAAATGCAATTTAAAACCCCTGATAACGTAGGCAATAATTATCAAGAATCAATTCAATATCCATCCATAAATGTTAGAGGTATTGAATCTGGTTGGGTTAGAGAAGAAGTAAGAACAATTGTTCCATCAGAGTGTATTGCTGAGATAGACGTAAGGCTTGTCTTAGAGTCTGATCCCGTTTACCTTCATGGACTTATAAAAAATCATATTAAAAAACTTGGATATGTTATTATGGACAGAAGACCTACAAAAGACGAAAGACTGAAATATGATAAAATTGTGACATTTATTTCAAGCTTTGATTATGATGCTTTTAGAACAGATTTAGATTCAGATATAGGTATTTGGCTAGTGAATTCATTAACTAAGACATTTGGAATTGACCCTGTTAAAAAAAGAACAAGTGGAGGATCTGTTCCAATCTCTCCATTTGTAAATACACTGGGTATTCCGGCTGTAACTGTACCTACAGTTAATCAAGATAATAACCAACACAGTCCCAATGAAAATATTAGAATTGATAATTATATAACAGGCATTGAAACTTACTTAGGAATATTAACTGATGAGTTTTAAAGCTTTAATAACATTTTCTTCAATTTGATCAACTGTATTTGTAGAAACTGAATTATCAAACTTACTACCAGTAATTTTGTTGTAAAGTTCAATGTATCTTTCTGAAACTTCCTTAACTATCTGATCATTGATTTTAGGGAGTTTTTGACCATCTTTTCCTTGAAAATTATTTTGTATTAACCATTGACGAAAAAATTCTTTAGATAATTGTTTTGGAGCTTCACCTTTATCCATATTCTCGTTATATGTATCTTGGTAAAAGTATCTAGAGGAATCAGGAGTATGGATCTCATCAATTAAATAAAGATTATTATTAGAATCATATCCAAATTCATATTTTGTATCTACCAGGATTAATCCTCTTTTTTTTGCTATTTCAGAACCTCTAGTGAACAATCTAAATGTTATTTCCTCTATTTCCTCATATTGATCTAATGTCAAAATACCATTTTTTATAATATCAAATTTTGATATATCTTCATCGTGACCATATTCTGCTTTTGTGCTTGGAGTAATAATTGGCTTATCAAACTTTTGGTTTAAAGATAATCCATTTGGCAATTTAACTCCACAAATACTTCTAGCTCCAGAACTATACAATCTTGCGGAGTGTCCACTTAAATAGCCCCTAATAACCATTTCTACTTTTATAGGTTTAAGTCTCTTTCCAATAGAAACATTTGGATCTGGAGATGATATTAGCCAATTTTGAATTATATCCTCAGTGGATTTGAGCATATCTACTGAAATTTGATTTAATATCTGCCCTTTGAAGGGTATTGGTCTAGGCATAATAATATCAAAGGCGGAGATTCTATCAGAAGCTACAATTACTAAGATATCATCCTCTAAAGAGTATACGTCTCTTACTTTACCCTCATATTTGGATATTTGACGAGGAAACTTAAAATCTGTTTTAAAAATAGTATTCAAAACCTATTTATTTTCAATTTTATTATATGCATCAATAACTTTTTTAACAATCGGATGCCTAATTACGTCTGAATCATCAAGATAAATTATATCAATGTGCTTTGTTTTTGAGAGTATTTTAATTGCATCTTTTAAACCAGAATTTACTTTTCTTGGAAGATCTACCTGGCCTGGATCTCCAGTGACCATAAACTTAGCATTCATACCCATTCTTGTTAAAAACATTTTCATTTGTGCATTGGTTGTATTCTGAGCTTCATCTAGAATTACAAAAGCATTATCTAAGGTTCTTCCTCTCATGAATGCTAGAGGAGCAATTTCAATTGTCCTGTCCTCAAGAAATTTTTTGAGTTTGTTAAGAGGTATCATATCCAATAGTGCATCATATAGAGGCTGCATATATGGATCTAGCTTTTCCTTTAAATCTCCTGGTAAATACCCTAAATTTTCTCCAGCTTCAACTGCAGGTCTTGTTAATATAATTTTTTTTATTTCTTTCTCTTTCAAAGCTTTCACTGCCATGGCCACACCAGTGTAGGTTTTTCCTGTTCCTGCAGGTCCAATAGCAAAGATTAAATCGTTATTCAAAATTGACTTATGAAGTTTTTTCTGATTTACAGTTTTGGCTAGTATAGGTTTACCTGACACACCATGTAAGATTAACGAGGGTTTATTACCATTAAATTTTATATTATTAACAACTATATCATTAATTACATCAGGATCAATATTGTTGTAGTCTGAGTAATAGTTTAAAAGAGTCCTAAATTTATTATTAAATAACTTTAATTCACTCTTTTCTCCAAAAGCTTTTATAGTATGCCCTCTTTGAACTAGTTTCAGTTTAGGAAAACTTGATTTTAGGGAATTTAAATTATCTCTTGAGAAAAAATCTTGGAGATCAACATCAGTTAGTTCAAATTCAAGTTCACTCAATAGATTTAATTTAAAAATTTGTTATAGTAGATTATTTAATTCAAATTTACATAAAATTTATAAAGTTTATCTCAATTAATGTCTATCATAACCTTAACTACAGATTATGGAAATAAGGACTATTTTGTTAGTTCGTTGAAAGCAAAAATAGTTTCAGAAATTGAGTCAGGGGAAATAATAGATATATCCCATAATATTAGTCCATTTAATTTGACAGAAGCTGGATATATTCTTGAGGGAGCTTATAGAGAGTTTCCAAAAGGAACAATTCATTTGCTTTGTGTAGATTCTGAACTTACACCAGAAAATAAGCATATAGTTATTAAATATGAAGATTCCTTTTTTGTTGGAGCTGATAATGGTGTATTCTCATTGATATTTAAAGATATTATACCAGAAGAGATTTTTGAAATTAATTTACACAGTAGTTTTAACTATAAAATATCTTCTGATGATTTATTTGTGAAAGTAATAGGGCATATTTTAAGATCAGGACCTTTAAATGTTGTTGGTACAAAAATCAACAAAATTAAAGAGATAACAAATTTAAGACCTACTGTAAATAAAAAACAGAATCAAATTATTGGCAGTGTGATATATATAGATAACTACGGGAATGTTATTACAAATATTACAGAAAAACTATTTAAGGAAATTTCAAAAACAAGATCGTTTACAATTAATGCTAGAAATGTAAAATTTACAAAAATTTATAAAAACTATTCTGATGCAATTGATTTTAGCTTAAATAGAGAAGAAAGGGAAGAAGACGGAAAGAAAATGGCAATTTTTAATAGTCTTGGTTACTTACAGTTAAGTATTTATAAGAGTAATCCTCAAACTGTAGGAAGTGCTAGCACCTTATTTGGTTTAAATTATCGAGACCCAGTAAGTATTTATTTTTAGTGTTTGTATCCAGTAGATAACTTTTATAAGTAATTATAAGAATTATAGCATCAATTAAATATATTTGAAAAAAAACTTATGAAGTTTATTGTTTCATCATCTACTCTTTATAAAGAACTTCAAACATTAGGGGGTATTATTAACTCCACAAACACCATACCTATACTTGATAATTTTCTATTTGAAGTAGATAATAATAACCTTAAAATAAGTTCATCAGATCTGGAATCAACCATGACATCGGAAATTGACATTGAGTCTCAATCCACAGATAAAATAGCAATTTCTGCAAAACTTTTAATAGATATTCTAAAGACTTTCTCAGATCAACCATTAACATTTATTAAGACGGATAATAATACTATTGAAATTAGTGCAAGTAATGGTAAATACTCTTTAGCGTTTTTAGATGGAGATGAATTTCCAAAGCAAATTGAAATATTAGACGCCAATGAGACAAAAATTAGAGGTATTGAACTTGGTGATGCAATAAATTCAACAATTTTTGCCTCTGGGAATGATGATTTAAGACCTATAATGAGTGGAGTATTTTTTCAATTTAATAGTGAGTCTCTAAAGTTTGTTGCAACTGATGCACATAAATTGGTGAAGTTTGAGACATCTGATTACAGTTCAAAAGAGATTTCTGAATTTATAATGCCAAAAAAACCCTTACAAATTCTAAAAGGAATTTTACAAACATATGATTCTGAAATAACTATTCAACATAACGACTCTAACGCAAAGTTTATTTTTGGAAAAAGTTCGATTACTTGTAGACTTATTGATGGAAAATTCCCTAATTATGAAGCTGTAATTCCAAAAGATAATCCTAATGTACTTACAATTGACAGGGAGCTTTTTTTAAATTCTGTTAGAAGAGTTAGTATTTTTTCAAATAAAACTACAAATCAAATTAAATTAAAGATTGCAGGATCTCTTCTTAACATAAGTGCTGAAGACTTTGATTATAGTAATAAAGCCGACGAAAATTTAGAGTGTGAGTATTCAGGTGATGATATTCAGATTGGATTCAATTCTAAATTTTTATACGAAATGTTGAATAATTTGGATTCCGAATCCATAACTCTATCAATGTCACACCCAAACAGAGCTGGGATCATTAGACCGGTTGATGAAAAGAATTCCAAAAGTAAATCAATAACTATGCTAGTTATGCCAGTTATGTTAAATGATTAGTCAACAGACTCCTCTATCCCCTTAGAAGCTTTTTTGTAAATTCCTTTTTCTAATTTTTTTCTAATTGATGAAAAAGCATCAAGAGTTTCGTTAATATCATCTATATTATGAGATGCTGTAGGAATTAATCTAAGAAGAATTAATCCTTTTGGAATAACTGGATAAACTACAATTGAGCAAAAGATAAAATAGTTTTCTCTTAAATCTTTAACCAGGGCCATTGCCTCAGGTATACTTCCCTTTAAATATACAGGAGTAACACAACTTTGAGTTGAACCAATATCAAAGCCTCTAGCTTTTAACCCACTCTGAAGTAAGCTGACATTTTCCCAAAGTTTCTGTTTAAATTCTGGTCTTGTTCTTATTAATTCAAGTCTTTTAAGTGCACCAACAACTAGTTGCATCTGAAGAGACTTTGCAAACATCTGTGATCTCATATTATATTTTAAAAACTCAATTATTTCAGAATCACCTGCAATAAATGCACCAGTTGAAGCAAGTGATTTTGCAAAAGTTGCAAAGTATACATCAATTTGATCTTGAACACCTTGTTCCTCCCCTGCTCCTGCACCAGTTTTACCCAAGGTTCCAAATCCATGAGCATCATCTACAAGAAGTCTAAATTTAAATTTGTCTTTGAGTGCAACTATTTCCTTTAGTTTACCTTGCTCTCCCCTCATTCCAAAAACACCCTCAGAGATTACTAATACTCCTCCACCTGTTTGCTCTGCGAGTTTTGTGGCTCTCTCAAGATTTTTTTCTAAACTATTCATATCATTATGTTGATATGTAAATCTTTTACCCATATGAAGTCTAACTCCATCTATTATACATGCGTGAGAGTCAATATCATAAACAATAATATCATTTTTAGTTACTAAAGTATCTATAGTTGAAAGTATTCCTTGATATCCAAAATTAAGAAGATATGCGGACTCCTTAGAAACAAATTTAGCAAGTTCAGATTCTAATTGTTCATGAAGATTAGTATGACCAGACATCATTCTAGCTCCCATTGGATAAGCACTTCCATACATTTCAGAAGCTTTAGCATCAACCTCTCTTACCTCTGGATTATTTGCTAAACCTAAATAGTCATTTACACTCCATGTAATAACTTCTTTGCCATTAAACATCATTCTGTTTGAAATTGGACCTTCAAGTTTTGGAAAGACGAAATAGCCTTCGGCAATAGATGCCCATTTTCCTAGTGGACCTTTGTTTTTGTATATTTTATCAAATAAATCTTGCATGTAGATTATATATAATTAATTGAGTTCTTCTTGGGTTGATAAAAACTGGAATCATAGAAACCTTGATTGTTCATCCATTCATCAGAATATATTTTACTTAAATACCTTGAGCCATGATCAGGGAACACAACTACTACACAACTTGAATCATCAAATTCATTTTCATCATTTAATATTTTTACAGCTTGAAAAGCAGCACCTGAAGTATATCCGACAAACAATCCTTCATTTAAAGTTATCTCTCTTGCCATATGAGCACTATCTGAATCAGTAACTTTTACAAACTTATCGATAATTTTAAAATCAGTCGCAGAAGGTACAATATTTTTACCCAGTCCCTCTATTCTATATGAGTATATTTCGTTTGGATCTATTTCACCAGTTTCATGATATTTTTTTAGAATTGAACCATATGCATCAACACCAATAATTTTTATATCATTATTTTTTTCTTTTAAAAATCTACCTATTCCAGATATTGTACCACCAGTTCCACTACAAGCAATTAAGTGAGTTATTTTTCCATTTGTTTGATTCCATATTTCTGGTCCAGTAGTTTGATAGTGAGCTTCAACGTTCAAATCATTAAAATATTGATTAATGTAAACAGAACCTTTAATTTCGTTATTCAATCTCTTTGCAACTTCATAATATGACCTTGGATCGTCAGATTTTACATTTGAAGGACAAACATATATTTCAGCACCTAAACATTTCATCATATTAATTTTATCTTTAGATGCCTTTGAACTTACAGCTAATATACATTTATATCCTTTTAATAAAGAAACAAGAGCTAGACTGAAACCAGTATTACCAGATGTGGTTTCGATTATAGTACTTCCTCTACTTAGTATACCTTTTTCTTCAGCCTGGTTAATAATATGAAGAGCAATTCTGTCTTTATTGGAGTGACCAGGGTTAAAACCTTCGAACTTAGTAAAGTATATACCTTTAAAATTTTTAGTGACCTCATTTAATTTGATTAATGGAGTATTCCCTATGAGCTCTAAAATATTATTATAATGATTATTATCTGTAGGCATTAGATCATAAAAATAATGCACAAATTTAATTAAAAATAACTAGTAATCACATGAAAAATCTCCAATTGGAGATCCATCAGGAATTTTAGTCTTTTCAATTGGTATATATTGGTTAGGGTTAGCATAAAAGCCATTTATTTTTGTAATCAAGAAATCATTATACTCAGATCTATTTTTCATTAAATAACTCATTAAATTATTGATTCTAGAGTATATCTTAGATTTTGAAATGTCATTAGTTTGCTTATTATTATAAGCCATAAATAAATGATCTAAAAATAAAGATTGGGTATTTTTATTGATGGAATTCTCATATTCACTCATTTTTGTTTTCTTAAAAATAGAATTCTGAATTTCATCAAGATAGTCTTCAAGAGGTAAAATCTTTCTTCCAAACATATTCTGCTGATGAACCCTATTTAATCTTTCTGGATTTAACATGTAAGTAAAGACATGATTAATAATTGCACTTGATGCATTTATATAATCAAATCCAACACCCGTATTTGAGACAAAGTTCTCTCTTGTCCTTGGATTCCTAAAAGACCTAGGACCTAGAATTTCAATTAAGTTTTGAGGAATGGTTAGATTAGTTGGATCAATTACTTTAAGAAGGGAGTTTAATGATTTAATCTGTAAATCTTTATCAGCAAACTTTACTTTATCGCCTCTGCTACTTTTAACATAGTAGAGATAATCTATACCTCCAATAGCCTTTGCTGCTGCTTCAATTTGATATCTATGCAACATGTATATAGGAACCATTATATCTTCGATTCTATCGTAGGGTTCACCATTTCTTAAGTTATCTAAGTCAAGGTTACTAAGCGCTTGTTTTCTAATGTTTAATAACTTATCCAATTCTTTGTATGCAATATCACCATTATCCCATAAATGAGAGTATGGATTTGCACTACTAACTGGTCTAGAATCAGAATCACTTAGGTAGTATAACCCATTCTCAACAGCATCATCTAAAATCTTATTAAGCTCCTGATCTTCATTTACTGAGTCCGAAAAATCAGAATAAGCATATTGAACACTTACTTTATCCCAATCTCCAATATCTTTTGCATATGCATTATCAATATTTATCTGATTGTCTATATATGAAATTTTTGGGTGTGGATAATCCATTACTGAAACCCTATTATTAGCACTAGAAATAAAATTATGACCAAAACCAAGAGTATGTCCAATTTCATGTGCAGATAGTTGTCTAATCCTATCTAAAGAAGTTTCTTTTATTAATTTTTTATTTTCTTCTGTATTTGGATTATCTATTAACCCACTGAGAATCATATAATCTTGCCTAACTCTTAAGCTTCCTAAACTTACTTGACCTTTTATAATTTCACCTGTTCTTGGGTCAACAATACTAGCTCCATAACTCCAACCTCTAGTTGATCTATGAATCCATTGAATTAGATTATATCTCACATCCATCGGATCAGCATCTTCAGGTAGAACCTCAATTCTAAAAGCATCTTTATATCCAGCACTTTCAAATGCCTGATTCCACCAATTCCCTCCTTCAATAAGTGCAGACTTTACTGGCTCTGGTGTTCCGTTGTCTATATAGTAAATAATTGGTTCAATTGGCTCACTTATTAATTGATCAGGATATTTTTTATTTAATCTATGTCTGACTATAAACCTCTGCTCTAGACTTTCATCGATTGGAGTTGAATAATCATAAACTATGAAAGGATTACTTCCGCTTCTAGGGTCAAATTTTCTTTTTTTATAGTTATTATCAGGAAGTTCAACAAAAGAATGATGCTGATTCACAGTAATATTTGATGGAGTTGGAGTAACACTTCTAACAAGGTTACCCATGGGATTACCAGTGAAAGTCAAGATTACATCAAATTCTATATTTTTTGGAAAGGCTTTTGTTCTATCAAGTTCAATTGCAGACATTAATTTATTTAAAGAATAATTACCAGAATTAGAGTACCTTAATCTTTCTACAACACCATGAGCATCATTAATAAGGAGAGGAGTTAAGTCTATTACGTAATTATTATTTTTTTCTTCAATTATTTCAAATGAAAATAACACAGATCTTGCAAAAGCTTCCTCAACAGCCCTATTTTCAAGATAATTATCAGAATTAGAAACATATTTAGTATTAGGTTGAATTAATAAAATTTTATTTCCTCTTTTAGTAAAAAAAACTATTCTAGTATTACCAAGTTGACCTCTATCTAGTCCCAGATCATTGTTTCCAATTCCTCTACTTAATGAGTTTATATATAAAAACTCTTTATCAAGATTATTTACCTCAAGATGAATTTTTCCTAAATTACTGCTGTAAGAAAAATCCATAAATCCTTCAAAATCAATATTTTGAGAAAATATAAAATTTGAAAATATTATTGTAGTAAATACTATTTTTTTCATGATTAATTTTTTAGAAATATAATTTTTTTTTTTGAGATCATATAATTAATTTAAACCATGTTTTCTAAAGAAAATTTAAAAGGAATTAAAAAACGTATTGATACGTTAAGGGGGTTTCTTTGACCTTGAATCTAAAGAGACAATTCTTTCTAACTTGGAAATCAAAGCTTCTGAACCAAGTTTCTGGACCAATCCTAAAGATGCAGAAAAAGTTGTCAAAGAAATACAGCAAATTAAATCTTCCATATCTGAATTTGATATTTTAATCACTAAATATGATGATATGACCGTTCTAGCTGAATTTTTCTTAAATAAAGAGATTAGTGAAAATGAGATAAACGAATCATATAATCAATTAGAGAGTCTTATTGAAAATATGGAATTTAAAATGATGCTTAGCAAAAAAGAAGATTCTATGTCTGCTATTCTGCAGATTACTGCTGGAGCAGGGGGAACTGAATCTTGTGATTGGGCTGAAATGCTCTTTAGAATGTATTTGATGTGGGGTGAAAAAAATAATTTTAAAATTAAAGAGCTTAACAGCCAACCTGGTGATGTTGCTGGAATAAAAACTGCTACGATTCAAATTGATGGGGACTTCGCCTTTGGATGGTTAAAAGGAGAAAATGGTGTTCATAGACTAGTAAGAATTTCACCTTTTGATAGTAATGCAAAAAGACACACCTCTTTTGCTTCTGTATATGTATACCCACTTGTTGATGATTCAATAGAAATTAAAATTAACCCGTCAGATCTATTATGGGAGACTATGAGGTCTGGAGGAGCTGGTGGTCAAAGTGTGAACAAATTGGAGACGGCTGTTAGACTTAAGCATAAACCGACAGGAATCACTGTTGAAAACTCAGAAACAAGATCGCAATTAGATAATAAACAAAAAGCACTAATGCTTCTAAAATCTCAGCTTTATGAGATTGAGATTCAAAAAAACAACGAGGAAAGAAAAAAAATTGAAGAATCTAAGAAAAAAATTGAGTGGGGATCACAAATTAGAAATTATGTATTACATCCATATAAAATTATAAAGGATGTTAGAACAGGTCATGAGTCAGGAAATACTGAGGCAGTTCTTAATGGAGACCTTAACGAATTCTTAAAGTCATTTCTTTTAAAAGGAAGTTAATTAAAATGGGATATCCTCATCATTATCTTTATTTGATGGCTCACTAAAGTCACTTAATTTATTATCTGAATTAAGTTTTGATTGAAATTCAAAAGGAGAATCAAAGCTATCAATATCCTCAAATTTTCCAAGGTTAGCAATAAATTTAAGTTTGATTGAGTCTAAAGCACCGTTTCTATGTTTAGCGACAATAAATTCTCCCTGTCCCTCTGATGGAGTTTTCATATCATCATCCCATTCAGTAATTCCATAATACTCAGGTCTATATAAGAATGATACAATATCAGCATCCTGTTCAATTGCACCTGATTCCCTTAGATCAGAAAGTATTGGCCTTTTAGTACCACCTCTAGTCTCTACTGCCCTTGATAGCTGAGACAAAGCAATAACTGGAATATTAAGCTCTTTAGCTAACGCTTTAAGATTTCTAGAAATAGTTGATATTTCTTGTTCACGATTACCAGCTTTAGTAGAAGATCCTAGATTCATCAATTGTAGGTAGTCAATTATTATTAACTTAATTCCATGAGAGGAAGCTAACCTTCTAGCTTTGGCTCTCAATTCAAAAATAGTTAAAGCAGCACTATCGTCTATATAAAGGGGAGCAGATTCAAGATCTGATACTTTAATATTTAATTGTTGCCACTCATGATCAGCAAGCTTACCTGTTCTTAATTTGTCAGAGGATAAACCTGTTTCAGAGGAGATAAGTCTAGTAATTAATTGAACTGATGACATCTCAAGAGAGAAGAATGCTACGGGTATCTTTTTTTGAACAGAAACATTTCTCGCCATAGAAAGGGCAAGAGCAGTCTTACCCATACCAGGTCTAGCAGCAACAATTATTAAGTCACTTGCCTGCCAACCTGAAGTTAATTTATCTAGCTTATCGAAACCTGTTGATATACCGCTTAATCCCTCTTGCTTTGATATTTCTTCGATTCTATTTTTTGCCTGAATTACAAGATTTTGAGCAGTCTCTGAAGTACCTTTAATATTATTTTGTGCAATATCGTAAAGCTTAGATTCAGCCTCATCTAGTAAATCAATTACATCTGTACTTTCATTATAAGATTTCTGAATAATTTCATTGGAAATAGAAATTAATTTTCTTTGAATAAACTTTTGCTGAATAATTCTAGAATGATACTCAATATGGGCAGACGAAGAAACTTTTTGCGATAGATTTATTAAGTAGAAGTCACCCCCTATTGCCTCGAAATTTTTATTTTTTTTTAGATCTGCTGAAACCGTTAGAAGGTCTATTGGTTCAGATTCTCTAAATAATCTTTGAATAGACTCAAAAATAAGTTGATGAGCCTTTTTATAAAATACGTCAGGGGAGAGTATATCTATAACCTCATTTACACCTTTTTCATCTATAAGCATTGCTCCTAAAACTGCCTCCTCTAGGTCAATTGCTTGAGGTGGAATTCTTCCATCAGATAGGTTTACAATAGATTGATTTTCATTTTCGTATATTTTTAGAGGTTCTCTCTTCTCCATATAGTAAATGTATGGAAAAAGAATTTTTAAAGAGATAAAAAAATTATCTTGTTCTAAATTTCTTTAAACAAATGATTTGTTAATAAGTGGATGATTTTGTTAATAGTGTCTCTATGATCTGAACTTACCAATTTTAGTAAATTTATTTCTCCTTTGATTTATCATTTTCTTTTTAGATAATGATCTAACTTTTTTTGTAAAATAAACTATATTCTCTTTTACAGACTCGTAAGCTTCAGATGGATCAAAATGAGCTCCCCCCAGAGGTTCTCTAATTATTTTATCGATGAGTTTATTTTTAAGCATATCATCTGCAGTTAATTTTAATGCCTCTGCTGCTAATTCTTTATACTCCCAACTTCTCCATAGAATTGATGAACAAGACTCTGGAGATATTACAGAATACCAGGTATTCTCTAACATTAAAATTTTGTCTCCAACGCCAATCCCAAGAGCACCACCGGATGCGCCCTCACCAATAACTATACAGATAATAGGCACGTTAATATTCATCATCTCATAAATATTTCTTGCTATTGCCTCACCTTGGCCTCTTTCTTCTGCTTCTAATCCAGGATATGCACCAGGCGTGTCAATTAGGGTTACAATTGGTATATTAAATTTTTCAGCTTTTTTCATTAATCTTAGTGCTTTCCTATATCCCTCCGGATTTGCCATTCCAAAATTCCTATATTGTCTAGTCTTGGTATTATAACCTTTTTGAGTCCCAATAAACATATAAGATTCATCTCCTATCTTACCAAGTCCGCCAATCATTGCTTTATCATCTTTAACATTTCTATCACCATGCAATTCCAGGAATGAATCACCACATATATTTTTTATATAGTCAAGAGCATATGGTCTATTTGGATGTCTTGAAAGTTGAACTCTTTGCCATGCAGAAAGATTTCCATATATATCTTTCTTTGTTTCGACTAATTTCTTTTGAAGCAAATTGAATGTCTTTGTGATATCAACATCACTTTCGTCTTCTATAGACTTACATTTGTCTATTTGATCTAAAATTTCTTTTACGGGGACTTCAAAATCTAAAAACTCCACAATAAAAATTTTTATAAATATAGTTTAATTATACAATCATCTAACTGCTTTTTTCAATAAAAACAATGCAATGATAAAAAAGACTAAAAGAACCCCCCATGAAGCTAATGCAGGGGAAAAATTTGACTTTATAACAAGTACACTGAAAATTTTATCAAGAAAAATATATAGAAATCCTAATGCAACACCTATTGCTAAATTAGAACCTGTTCCACCCCTTCTTTTAACTGAGGATACAGATATAGCAATTATAGTAAGTATAAAACAGGATAGCGGAATAGTAAACCTTTTATGTCTTACTAAAAGATGAGAGTTAATTAAGGGAGAACCTGCTCTTTTTTCATATCTAATCAAGTTATTTAGTTCAAAAAAATTTAATGTTTCAGCTACATAGTTTAACGGGGCTAGATCTTCGATGTCAAAATCAAGGATTGTATCTTTTCTAGTTACTTTTTCAATTATCTCTTCATTGTCTAAAATTGATCTTTTTACATAATTTGTAAGTCTAAAAATAGAGTCATCCCATCTAATAGTAGATGCAGAAATCTTATGTTTTAGTGTGTTTTTATCAAAATTTTCAAGTGTAAAATTTAAACCTCTTTGTCTATTTGGATCATAACTGCTTACATAAATAAATTCATTATCATTTATTTGTTTAAATAATCGTGAAGTATTTCTTTTATCCTCTGATTTAATATTTTCTGAAATAAATTCATTGAAGTTTTTATTTGATTTAGGAACAATAAACATCACTGATATTATGGCAAAAACTACAACAATTGATGCAGATATGAAATATGGCTTAGCAAACCTTTGGAAAGAAATTCCAGATGATAAAATTGCAGTAATTTCGGTATTGTTAGCTATTCTCGAAGTAAACCATATTACAGCAAGAAAGAGGAAAACAGGATATAATTGACTTCCAAAATACCATATAAAGTCGATGTAATAATTAAAGATTAAGTCACCTGGTATTTCGTTTTCTCTAAACTTATCTATTTTTTCTGCAAAATCAACCATTATTCCTATTGGAATAAATAAGCCAAACATAATAAAGAATGTTCCTAAGTATTTTTTAATTATGTACTTGTCAAGAATCTTCATTTAATCAAAATTAGAAATTAAATAAAACAAAAATCAATTGTTAACTATTTATGTGAAATTTATGATAAAAAGGAATTAAAGAATTTTGAAAGTGAAATGTATAATCCTACATTTACGAAAATGATGGAAGATCTAAACAAACTTGTAACTCAAGTTAGAAGAGATATACTTAGAATGGTTCATGCTGTAAACTCTGGCCATCCAGGAGGTTCATTAGGATGTGTTGAATTCTTTGTTACTCTTTATAAAAGAATTTTAAATCAAAGCGATTCTAAATCAAAAGATTTATTTATACTATCAAATGGTCATATATCTCCTGTTTTATATAGTATTCTTGCAAGAACTGGTCACTTTGATTTAGATGAGTTAAGCACATTTAGAAAAATTGATTCCAGACTTCAGGGCCATCCTACTAATCATGATAATCTCCCAGGTATTAATATTTCATCTGGATCTCTTGGTCAAGGATTATCTGTTGGTATTGGAATAGGATTATCCAAAAAATTAAATAATGATAAGTCTCTAGTATATGTTTTAACTGGCGATGGAGAACTACAAGAAGGTCAAAATTGGGAAGCTTTAATGTTTGGCGCAGCAAAAGAGGTTGATAATATTATTGTTACTGTTGATTTTAATGGTCAACAAATTGATGGATCTACAAAAGATGTTCTAGATATTGGAGATCTTGATAAAAAATTAGAATCATTTGGATGGGAAGTTCTAAAAATAGAGAATGGTAATTCACTTAATGAAGTTTTTGAAGTTATTTCATTAGCAAAAGAGAAAACTGGAAAAGGTAAGCCAGTTATCATAATTATGAAAACAGTTATGGGAAATGGTGTAGATTTTATGATGCATACACATAATTGGCATGGAGTCGCACCAAATGATGAACAGCTAGAAATTGCACTTAGTCAAAATCCAGAAACTTTAGGAGATTATTAATTATGGTAGAATACATAAATCAGGGAAATAATGATACTAGGTCTGGATTTGGTGAGGGACTTACTGAGCTTGGTAGATCAAACAATGATGTTGTTGCTCTTTGCGCAGACTTAACTGGATCACTTAAAATGAATGTATTTGCAAAAGAAAATCCTAATAGATTTTTTCAAACTGGAATTGCAGAAGCTAATATGATTGGTATAGCTGCAGGTCTTGCTGTAGGAGGAAAAATACCATTCACTGGAACCTTTGCAAACTTTTCTACAGGTAGAGTATATGATCAAATAAGACAATCGGTTGCATATTCAAATCAAAATGTAAAAATATGTGCCTCTCACGCTGGAGTGACCCTAGGTGAAGATGGTGCAACACATCAAATTTTAGAGGATATAGGATTAATGAAGATGTTACCCGGAATGACTGTTATAAACACATGTGATTTTAATCAAACAAAATTGGCAACAATTGAAATTTCAAAGACAGATGGTCCAGTTTATTTAAGATTTGGAAGACCCAAAGTTCCTAATTTCACAAAAAAAGAAGAAGGGTTCAATATAGGAAAAGGAATTTTATTAAAAGAAGGCTCTGATGTCACTATTGCAGCTACTGGTCATTTAGTTTGGGAGGCATTAGAAGCATCTAAGGATTTGGAGAAAAATGGAATTAGCTCTGAGGTTATAAATATTCATACAATTAAGCCTTTAGATGAAGATATAATTCTAAACTCTATATCAAAAACTGGTTGTATAGTTTCAGCAGAAGAGCATAATATATACGGAGGTCTTGGAGAAAGCATTTCGAGGATATTAGCTTTAAATCATCCTACACCACAAGAGTTTGTTGGAACCAATGATACTTTCGGAGAATCTGGTACTCCAAGTGAATTAATGAAAAAATATGGTCTAGATAAAGATTCGATATTTAATGCCTCAATCAAAGTATTAAAAAGAAAAAAATAGGACTATGAGATTACTTTTTTTTCTACTTATTTTTTCGTCTAGTTTGTATGCTCAAGGTAACCTAGGGTTTCAATTTGGTTTAAATGATGACAACTTCGGCTCAATTGAAAATTTTAAAAGAAAAATAGATAATTACGATTTAAACTTAAAAAATTCAACTGGATTTCATTTTGGCTTTTTTACTGAAATTGATTTAATAACATTTTATATAAGGCCTGAGCTAAATTTAATTTTTTCAAAATCAAAAAATGCTGCTGCTTATTCTTCAGATGAGGGCATAAATATTGCAGAACATAAGTATAGATCATCAGAAATTCAATTACCCGTAATTTTTGGTTATAAAATTTTTGGTCCAATTAGTGTTTTTGGAGGACCCTCATTTAAATATAATCTATCAAATTCAAGTAATTTTAATTTAGATGAGATTAAGGATAAGTATACATTAAGTCTTTTACTTGGAACTAGATTTAAAATAAAATCTATTAGTGTTGGATTAAGATATGAAAGAGGTTTGAATGACAACGAAGTATCAATAATCAATGCAAATGGAATTGGTTTAAATGAAGCGAATGTAGATTTAACAACAAACAAACTTTCGCTTAATATCTCATACGATATACCCTATGGATTATTTAGGAAAAAAAATAAATAATCAATTATTTGGATCTAAATAATCAGGGGTGCCATCACCATCAGTATCATCAATTACACCATCTTCATTTTTATCTAATTCATTTATAGTTAATATGCCATCATTGTCATCATCAGTATCATACATATTCCATAACCTATCACCATCAGTATCATCTCCAAATGGACTTCCATCGCCATCAATATCCTCTAGGATTGATAAAACTCCATCACTATCATGATCTGCTTTGTTGTATGTCATTAACTTAACAGAAAATACTAAAGGTGAATACTCAGGGATTCCAGGACTGCTACTTTCAAAGTAACCAAGTCCAGATGGAAAGAAAAATATACCAACACCAAATGAACTATATTCAATTGTACCATCTGAGTTTTCTATATAAACACCTGATTTAAGTTTAGATACACCTTCTCTAAATCCTCGGACTACATTGGTCAAATCAAGCCATACTGGAAAATTGATTTTATCAAATGTACTTCCATTTGTTAATTTACCTTCATAAGTAACATATACAGAATCTACAATAGATGGATTTTCTTTTATTCCATCTCTAGCAATAATATAGTATAAATTATGAGGAACATTTTCTCCGTTAGCATCAGGCACATCAATAGATTGAACACTTGCCATATCAAATAATGATAATTCTGTAGAATTATCTCCAAGGACTTTAATATCAACATCAATATTGGAGTTGCTATTAAAGTCTTCATAATTATATGTATGCGACTGGAGATACTCTTCTAGTGCTATTTGATCTTCTATAACCTGATCACTATACTCTCTTGCTTCATACTCGGAAATAGTATCATCATCTTTTTTACATTGAATAATCACCAAGGAGATTAATAAGAGTATAAATAATTTTTTCTTCATAATTTAGTGCGAAGATACAATATTACTTTATTTATTGAATAACTTAAATTTTATGAAAAATATTGAAGAAAATATAATATTAACCAATCTTGATATAGAAAAAAAAATTGAAAGAATTAGTTTACAAATTCTTGAAAGCAATAGTGACGAAAAGAAAATTATCTTTTTTGGTATATCAGATAATGGAATTCTAATAGCAAAAAAAATCATTAATCTCATAAATAAAAATTCAAATCTTGATGTTGAACTTTTTAAAGCATCAATTAAAAAATCCGAGAAAGTTAGTTCTATAAAATATGATAAACCATTTGATATAAACAATATTCCAATTCTTATAGTTGATGACATTTCTCAATCTGGAAAAACATTACAATTTGTTATTAGTGATTTATTTAAGTTTAATCCAAGGAAGATCCAGACCATTGTTATAGTTAATAGGGATCAAACACTCTTTCCTGTTAAAATTGATTACTCAGGGATAAGCTTATCAACCTCAGTAAATGAACATGTAAGTTTTATTAAAGACAAAAATGATAAAGTAACAATTTATTTAAACTAAGGTATTTTCTATTTGCTTTGATATCTCAGAAACCTTTAGATCATCAGTGTTTATTTTTATTTTAGCTTTTTCATAATAAAAACTTCTTTCAAAAAGATGTTTCGTTATAAATTCTGTTAATTCAATAGAAGATTTTATATGAGAGATAAGAGGTCTTTTAGCTCTACCGCCAGTTAATCTTTTTTGGAGTTCCTCAACAGAACACTTTAAATAAATTGAAGTTGAATTTGGAGTATTTTGAATAATATTTTGATTATTCTCAAAACAAGGAGTACCACCTCCAAGTGAAATTATTTTTTTCTCTACTTTATTAGAAAGTAAGCCTAAATATTTATTTTCTAATTTTCTAAAATACACCTCATTATTATCATGAAAAATATCTGAAACCTTTTTATTCTCTCTTGATTCAATAAAATTATCTAAATCATAAAACTTATAATTTGTAGAATTGGAGAGATATTTCCCAACTACAGTTTTACCTGAACCCATATATCCCATAAGAAAAATTGTATTGACCATACATTAACAAATTTATAATAAAAAAGATGATTGTAGAATGAATATTTCAATGTATATTTGACCTCTTTTTTAGACCTGGTAGCTCAGTTGGTAGAGCATCTCCCTTTTAAGGAGAGGGTCCTGGGTTCGAGCCCCAGCCAGGTCACTA